>Ga0302325_10028563_pt1 | contig 11540 bp, 7 predicted proteins | sample Palsa_T0_2_FD_201948 | JGI IMG/M metagenome (GOLD analysis project Ga0302325, IMG submission 201948) | Peat permafrost microbial communities from Stordalen Mire near Abisko, Sweden - Palsa_T0_2 | ecosystem: Environmental > Terrestrial > Soil > Palsa > Peat permafrost | place: Sweden: Abisko... | reverse complement strand
AACGAACGTCAGCGGGGAAGGCCACCGCTGAGAGCTACAGCGCCCTTCCTTTTCGCACACGCAGGTTACACGCGCATGTGACATGCATCACCGACCTTTCTCCCTGGAGCCTCCAATATTACTGAGGATGCTTTCAGGTTTTCGAAAGGGGAGCGTGAGTTTGGGGAAAAGGACGCGACGTGCGACAGATGCGGCAGGAAGATTGGGTGTTGTCTTTTTGGTGTTGCTTTTTGCAACCTGTCTCTTTTCAGTCTGTATTCCGCATCCCGCCTGGGCTCGGTCACAAGCGAAACCAACTCACTCACAGTTGCCCCAGCCCATCAAGCAGGACGAAAACTGCCTCGCCTGCCACGGCCAGGCGGGAATGACCTCGGGCACCGGCAAGAGCGTCTCAATCGACCCCATGAAGCATGCGGCCAGCGTCCACGGCATTTTGGCCTGCACCGATTGTCACACCGCCATCAAGGAGTATCCACACCCCGCCAAGGTCGCAAGAGTTCAATGCTCTACGTGCCACACCGACGAGGCTGCCCACGTGCCGGCCAGCGTCCACGGAGCGCTCGGCGCCGCCGCCTGCCAATCCTGCCACGGTGATCATCATGAGGTAGCGGCCGCAGCTCAGTTGGCCCCGGCCAAGTGTGCGCAGTGCCATGCCGATGAAGTAAAGGAATTTCGCCAAAGCATCCACGGAAAGGCGGCCGCTGCCGGCGATCAGGACGCCCCAACCTGTTTCTCCTGCCACGAGCCCGTGCATCAGATTCACTCGTCCGGCGATGCGGCTTCCACCGTCGCCAAGAAAAATCTGCCTGGAACTTGCGCCGCCTGTCACAGCAACCCGCAGTTTCTGGCGCGGCACAAAATTCCATTCGCACACCCGGTGGAACTCTACCGGCAAAGCGTGCATGGGCGAGCCATCGTCGACGGAGACGGCGCCGCCGCGACCTGTTCCGATTGTCACGGCAGCCACGGAATTCTTCCCGCGCAAGATGCACGTTCCAAGGTCAACCACTTCAACATCCCGGCAACCTGCGGACAATGCCATGCCGACATCGCCAAAACATATCTGGAGAGCGTTCACGGACAAGCCACAAAAAACGGCGTGTCCGGAGCTCCGGTGTGCGTCGACTGTCACGGGGAACACCTGATTTTGGCCCCGAAAGAGGCGGGATCGCTGGTAAACGCCTCGCGCGTTTCGATGGCCACCTGCGGCCGCTGCCACAGCGATGAACGCTTGGCCCTGCGCTACAATCTGCCCGCCGACCGCGTTCCATCCTTCGCCGATAGTTATCACGGTCTGGCCATGCGCGGCGGATCGCAGAGCGTGGCCAACTGCGCTTCCTGCCATGGCGTGCACAATATTTTTCGTTCGAGCGACGCGCGTTCCACGGTGAACGCCGCCAACCTTTCCAAAACCTGCGGCAATTGTCACGCCGGCGCGGGCAACCATTTCGTCATCGGCCCGGTGCACCTCAGCACTTCGACCGGCGCCGCGCATCCCGTCGTCAAGTGGATCCGCTGGACCTACCTCGTGCTGATCCCGCTGACGCTGGGTTTCATGATCGTGCACAACCTGCTGGACTTTTTCGCCAAGCTTATCCGCCGCCAACCGCGCCACGAAACTGGAGCGCAAGTTTCCCGCATGAATCGCAACTTCCGCATCGCCCATTGGGGCGTCATCCTCAGTTTCCCGACTCTGGTTTTCACGGGATTCGCGCTGAAGTTTCCCGAGGCCTGGTGGGCGCGTCCGCTATTGCTGTGGGAAGGTCACTTCGCATTTCGCGGAGCGGTGCATCGCGCTGCCGCGGTTCTGCTGATAGCCTCCACCGTTTATCACGTGATTCATCTCGCGGTGGTCCGGCGCGACCGCTTGTTCCTGAAAGCCATGCTGCCGCAGTTCAAAGATGCGACGGACCTGCTGCAAGTGCTCGCCTACAATCTCGGCCTCACCAAAATCGAACCGCACTTCGCAAAATTCAACTACGCCGAGAAAGTGGAATACTGGGCCTTCCTGTGGGGCACGGCAGTAATGACGATCTCCGGTCTCCTGCTCTGGTTCAACAATTTCACGCTGCGCTATTTCCCCAAGTGGATATCGGACGCAGCCACCGCCATCCATTATTACGAGGCCCTGCTCGCAACCTTCTCCATCCTGCTCTGGCATTTCTACATGGTGATCTTCGACCCGCTGGTCTATCCGATGGATACCGCCTGGCTGAATGGAAAAGTCCCGGCCGATCACTACCGCCACTCCCGCCCGGAATATTACCGCGCTTTGGAACGCGCCCACCTCGTCGAGTTACCCGCCAACCCCGCCGCCGATGTCAAACCCTAGAAGCGGTCGCCAATCCGGAAGCCGGGTACCCATCTCAGAACTGGGGCTTTTGACTTGAAGTCATGCAATCTACGTCCGCGTCCCCCTACGCCGGAATCAACGATTCCAAAGCCACGCGATTCGGAATCACCAACGTAGATCCACTCTGCTGAATCAGCCGTTGCTTCTTGAACCCCGCAAACAGCCGGCTCACCGTCTCCCGTGACGTCCCAATCATCTGCCCGATTTCTTCATGAGTCAGCGCCAGCTTCATCTGGCTGGGATTTTTCGCTTCCGCATTCTGGTCGAGCCACCCCATCAGCAGCCGGGCAAACTTCTCGCTGGCTGAATCCGAAAGAATCAGATCCCGGATTTCGCGGCACGTTGCGGAGTAATCCAGGCTGATGTGCTGCGTTACCCACAGCGCAAGCTCGCCGTGAGCGCGCATCAGCCGCAGCAAATCTGTGTGCCGAAGAAAGCTGATCTCGCTGGGTTCCTGCGTCTCAGCCGTAGCTTCATACTCGCGTCCAGAAACCACCGCGGCCACTCCCAGCGGCCACCCAGCATGGACCATTCTCAAAATCAATGTCCTGCCATCGCTGCCACAAATGGAAAGCTTCACCCGCCCACGCCGCACGATAAACACTCCCCGCGCAGCCTGCCCCTCCGCGAACAAAACCGCTCCTGTGGGATAGGTTGTGGTAATCGCCTCGTGCTCCAGAGCCTCTGCGATGGATGGGGATAGGTCGCAAAACGTCTTGTCGACCGGTTTGTCGGCCGGTACAGCTTTATGAGCGTTATTTACGATTTGAGTAGCCATGAGTGCCTCCGCCTTCAGCCTTACTTTGGCAAGCCCCTAGCCACTCTCCGCTGGGCGGCAGGAACGTCCGCGAAAGCATCCAACCAAAACAAAACAAGCCGCTTAACTTGATTCTCGTGAATTCGACAACGCCAGCCTCGTAACCTGAAAAGAGCCCAAGTGGGTGCTTTCCCGCACCTATGTGTGATCCCCATCACCAACTGGTTGGTTACAGGGCACGCACCCTTGGCAGGCATGAGGGTATTATTTCCCGGGTCTCTCGCAGAGATGTAGGTTTTTGACCGGATGCCCATTTCTCACGTCCTTTTGCGAGAAAGCCTGCCCTGAGCGAAATCGAAGGGTGGGGATTTTGAGATTGAAGCCGGATAAGTTAACGCGACACGAATCACCATTCACCCCATCGTCGCATGGATCGTATTCAACAACGCGGTTCGGCTAAATGGTTTCTCCAGCAGAGTCACGCCAGCCTTCAACACGTCGCGATTCGCCATCAGTTCCCCTGTGTAGCCCGACATATACACGACTTTCAAATTCGGGTGGGATGCCGCCAGGCGCTCCACTAACTCCGGACCGCTCATGCGCCGCATCACCACATCGGTCAACAACAAATCAATCGGCTCGGGATGCGACTCCACCCATTCCAGCGCGGACTTCCCGTCATCCGCCTCCACCACGGTGTAGCCGTTTTCCTCGAGCAGCTTCCGAGTCAGGCTGCGCATGATTTCGTCATCCTCCACCAGCAGGATCGTCTCCCCTTGCCGTTTCGCGCGCACCGTCTCCGCCTCCGGCCTGGATGCGAGCCCGATCTTGTGCTCCGCGCTGGGGAGATAAATCTTGAACGTCGTGCCGTGGCCCGGCTCACTGTAAACCAGAATGTGTCCCCCGCTCTGCTTGACGATTCCATACACCGTGGCCAGGCCCAGACCAGTTCCCTTGCCCGCCTCTTTGGTGGTAAAGAAAGGCTCGAAGATGCGCGACACGGTCGCCTCGTCCATGCCACTGCCGGTATCACTCACCGCCAGCAGCATATATTTTCCCCTCGAGTCGCGTCCCTCTCCGCCGCCTCCTCTCGCATCCCCTGAGGTTTTCGCCGGGCTCTCCGATTCAGGCTTTACCCTGTGGTCCCCTGTGCCCTCTGTGGTTGGCGAATTTAGGACACCACCCCCCACCACCGCGAATTGCTGCGCTGCGAAGGAGTCGTCAAAATCAACGGCGCCAGTCTCGAGAATGAACTTTCCCCCGCGCGGCATGGCGTCCCGCGCGTTCACTGCCAGGTTCACCACGATCTGGTCAAGCTGCCCAGGGTCTATCTCCACCACCGCAGTCGCCGACCTGGGAACAATCAGAATCTCGATGTCGTCCCCCAGCAACGGCCGCAGCAGCTTGCTGATCTCCCGCAAGCGCTCGTTCAAATCAAGGATTCGCGGCTGCACCGCCGACGTCCGGCTGAACGCCATCATCTGCTTGGTCAGCGACCGGCCCCGCTCGATTGCTTTCTTGATGTTCTCCACGTACACCGACGGTTCGGAGGCGGGATCGATGCGGTCGCGAAGAAATTCGCTGCAGGCGTTGATAATCCCCAGGATGTTGTTGAAGTCGTGCGCCACTCCTCCCGCCAGCCGCCCAATCGCTTCCATTTTCTGCGACTGACGAAGCTGACTCTCGGTCCGCTTTTGCGCCGTGATGTCGCGCGCAATCACCGACGCTCCCACAATCTCCCCCGCCGCAGTGCGCAACGGAGACACCGAAATCGAGACGCTCAACTGCCGCCCATCTTTGGTCACCCGCACCGATTCATAATGTTCGGTGCTTTCCCCGCGTGCAATTTTCTGCAGAATTTCCGGAATTTCGCCCGGACGGTCGCCGGGCGTCAGCAGCGAGATATGTTTCCCCACGGCCTCTTCTGGCGAGTAGCCATAGATGCGCTCCGCTCCCCTGTTCCAACTGGTAATCGTGCCGTTCAAGTCTTTACTGAGGATTGCGTCCTCCGACGAATCGATGATCGAGGCCAGCCGCGACCGGTATTCCCCCAGCTGTTCGGTGGTTCTCCGCTGCAGTTCTTCATTGGCCCGCCGCAGCTCTTCCGCGATTCGCTTGCGATCGCTGATGTCACGGATCGCGCTCAGCACCAGCGTTCCATTCTCGGTCGAGACCGGACTGAGGCTGATCTCTACCGGAAACTCCGATCCATTCCGCCGTCTGCCGTAAAGATCCAGCTCCGCTCCCATGCGTCGAGTCTTCGCAGTCTGCGCGAAGACCTCGCGATGCTGATGGTGCTGGCGCCGGTAGCTCTCCGGAACCAGCATCTCCACTTTCTGCCCAATCAGCTGGTCGCGTACATAGCCAAACAACTCCTGCGCCTGCGAATTCACCTGAACAATAGTTCCGTCGCGGTCGACGGCGACCACGGCATCCGGAAGCGCCTCCAGCAGTTCCGTCGAAAGAAGAACCTCGGCCATGGCTTTGGCCGAGGGTGAAGACGCGGACGCGGGCTCAGTGTGATCAGAGGGACGAAGCAACGCACAACTCCGCAGTTTAAAAACTGTCGGTCAAATCTAATGCGGGAGCCTGCGGCCTGTAAAGGCGCGGAGAAATGGATGTACACTCGAAGCGACTTGATCATTGGTTCGGGAGGGGCACCGCTTCAGCTGCGGCGGAAGAAATCCGATGGACGCGGGCTTGGGAAGGGCACGAGTCACTCGTGCCGTTATGTCGTTGAAAACATGTCCGCGCTTTAGCGCCTTCACTTCCGACGTTGAATTGCCCCAGCTATTTGTCGAGCCCGCTTTTGAAGCATATCAGGCGAGCCAGGGTGATGCGGACATGGAGGCCATGCTTGGACTTTCTCCCTCTGGAGTTACAATCGGCCAGCCTCTCGGTTTCGAGTGCAAGTCAGAACAAATACATCAACGAATACGATCAGAAATGAACCGAAACATTCGCGACCGATTTAGTTAAAGGCAGTCAGATTGGAGACCGGCCATGCCATCGCAACTCGTGAACCTGAAAAGGCAACTTATCTGGAGGGATTACAAAGGCCAGGTAACGCCCCCGAACTCCACATTCGCCGCCGCGACCAGTATGAACTTCACCGTTAGCCGGCCCACCTTTGTGCCAAGCGGTGGTCGTTTCCTGCTTGTCGATCAGGTGACGGTTACAGTTGTATTCAATGGAACAGCTAGCTGGGTGCGCCCGGAGATCAACACAATTTCCTCCCAGCAACAACAATTCCTGTTAGACCATGAGCAGGGGCACTACGATATTTGTGCACTGTCTGCGCGGGATTGTTTCATCCGGCTCATGTCGCTAAAAAGCACGACATCTCCGGACATAGCGAGCGGCACAAGAGATTTCGATTACTATTTTAATCTCCACCACGACAGGTGGACCAAGATAGATGCTGAATATGACTCTCAGACTGGGCACAGTCAAGCCAGCGTGTTCACTCCCAGCACCAATCTCTTCACGCCTCCTCCTCAAAAGGGTGGGCCACAACTCAACTGGGAGGGCTTAATTTACAGGGCATTTCACACAGTGCGTGTCACAGGTGAGGTAGCGCCGGATGGCCAGCCCTACAAAATGGAACTTCTGGATGTGCTATCGAATGCCAGCATCACCATACATCCGTAATTCAACACTGACGGCGACCGCTCAAGACGACGACTGCTCAGACAATCGCGCAGGTGACGGCCGCTGAGTCGAAACCCTGGGGCCAATGCCCCTGGGGTTTTCGCAATCCTGCAAAGAGATCGTGGCGTATCTCCGCTTGCCGCGGAAGCGGCATTTGATCCAAGCGGGCACGGCGTCGCCCGACTGCTTCAATTTTCGCTCAGTCGCCCGGAGCACAGCACCTCTTTCGCGGCGTCCAGCACTTCACACGGGCGCGCCTTGTTCACCGCGCCGCTGGCGCCCAGCTGCCGGTAGGGCCCAGCTTCCCATGATCGCGGTCGGTCGGATTGCATCACGACCACCGGCGGCTGCGTGGGAAGTCGATGCATGGCCTTGAGGAATCCGTCGAGGAAGAAATCAGAAAGGTGATCGGCCACAAACACCAGATCACATTCTTGCAACTTCAGAAGATCGAGCGCCGAGTGCCCGTCCGACGCAGTCCTGGTGTCAAAGCCGGCATTCGCGAGAAAACCATTCATCACCTGCAAAACGCGCTCGTCGTTGTCGACAATCAATATTCGCTGTTGCCGAAGCATTTCCATAACCTGCCTCCTGGGTTTTTGGCTAGCGGGTCAGTTCGAAGACTTTAACCAGGCCACCCTTCGACTTCGCGCAGAGTAGGCTTTGTCACACGAAGGAAGCCCTGACCACCAAAAGACCTTCGTGATCTTCGTGTCCTTCGTGGTGGATGATTTCTCTGTGCATCACCCGAAATGCCCGGTGCCTTTTTTCGAAGAGTCTTTGACTCCGCGTTCAAATTACCAGTGCACCGGAGGCACCAAACGCGCAATTCGCGCGCTTGAACGCTAGCGGCTTTAGTTTCAGTGGCTTACAAGCTAACTGGCGCACCGTTTCCGGACAAAAAACGAAAAAAACGTGTTTTTCTGCTCACCGCGCGCGTATTTTGCCCCTTTTTCACCCCCAGAGAGCGACCGAAAATCTCGATCCGACGTCGCGGGCCGTGTGATCTTGTGATCTACGTCACCTTTGCCTGTGATGGCGCATGCTGTCATCCCGCCGCTGCGCCGTTATCGTAGGCAGAGCAGAGGTTGGGCCCGGGACAATCCATTCTGCGCTCCTCTAATTGACGGATGAAGGAGAGACCGATGCCAGATGAAGCAGCCGAACAGAGAACTGGCGGATCCGTTTGGGAGGCGAAACAGGCGTATGCCATGGCGGTTTTTTGCCTGGTAGCAGGCCTGGCCATCGGCTATCTTTTCCGCGGATCGCAACCGCCTGCGCCGCCCCCGCAACCCGCCTCTCATGCTCAGCCGCCCGCCCCTGCAGCCGCGATGGGCGGACGGACGCCTGGCCTGGAAGAGATGAAACAGATGGCCGACAAGAAGGCAGCGCCGCTGCTCGAAAAACTGAAAAACGATCCGAACAACAGCGATCTTCTGATCCAGGTGGCCAAAATCGAGGCGGCTACCCATCAGTTCAAGGAAGCGGCCAGCTACTACGACAAAGCGCTGCAGGTTGATCCCAAGAACGTCGCCATCCGCACCGAGATGGCTTCGTGCATGTTCTACGCCGGGGATGTGGACGTGGCAGTCAGCCAGCTCCAGCTTGCACTGCACTATAGCCCCAAGGATGCCAACTCGCTGTTCAACCTAGGCATGATCAAATGGCAGGGGAAACGGGACCCGCAGGGAGCGCTCGCGGCCTGGGAGGAGTTACTGAGGTCGAATCCGCAGCTGACCCCAGAGCGCAAAGCCGCAGTGCAGAAACTGATGGCCGACGTGCGGGCGAAACGCAAGAGCTAGCCCGCTGGTTACACAGACACGTTTGCCCAGACCTCGCTACCCAGAACTGGTCACCCAGAACAAGAAGAACCGCAGCGGTTCTGCCGCTGCACGTCTGTCCGCAGTTGAGCTTCCGGAAATCATCTCAACGTTTGGGTGTGAGCGGCTTGCGGTTAACCGCCGGCGTCACCGTGCCGTCAGCGTTGTGACTGTAATTGTGGCAGGTGAGAGTGCACGTATTGGTGCCGCGATTGTAGGAAATAGGGGTGGGTGAACTCGAAGTGCCGTTCTCGCCCACAACCTTTAAGTCGAAATTGACCATGCGTTCGCCCAAGACATTCGATGAATTTGCGCCCATGCCATGAGAAGTGTGACACACCGAGCAGGAGAATCCGGCGTTGATGTGCAGCGCGTGCTTGCTGAAGCTGGCGTTGGAAACAATGTTGTTCAGGTCGTGACACTTGGCACACAAGGAGTAAGGTCCGCCGGCGCCGGAATCCAGGACCGCGGGAAGAAGATTCAGGATTGTGCTTCCCGGACCAGCAGCCGGCGGGAGGCCGGGCGCTACCTGGCTGAACTCGTAGCGCCGTTCCAGAATGTGCGAGAACTGCGAACCGTGAGGTCCGTTGGGTCCGGTGCCGCCAAATTCCCGATTATCGTCGCTGTTGTGGCAGTCCGTGCATAGAATGCGCGCGCTGATCGGCCGCCCTTGGGCGCGGCCGTCCAGGTTCCACATGGACTTGAGTAAGCTGGGTTGTGGCAGTCCACTCTTACTCTCATGCATCACCGGGTGACTCGACCTCGCCGCCATCCCGAACTGCGGCAGAAGATTTAATGGGTCGCCGCCAGTCGTCGCGCGTACCGGCGAATAGCCGTAAGCGGCCAGAATCTGCTTGCCCGTACTGGGCCCGTGACAACGCAGACAAATCTCATATTGATCGACGGCGGGATTCACCTCAGTGGTGCCATCCGTCGCGCTGACGCCGACTGTGCCGCTCTGTGAGGGACGAATTGCAGTCGTCGCGAAAGAACCAGTCGGCTGCGAGGCGTGCGGGTTGTGGCAATCGACGCAGGTGGCGTGCCGGTCGTTATTGAGCACCAGGCCTTCCTGCTCGCTGTGCCCGTTCCTCCCTGCTGGAAAAGGATGGCCACCCTTGGCAAACTCGGCGTACACATTGGGGATTGCAGGGGAAAGGTTAGTGCCGCCGTTGTGGCATGTGATGCAGTTCTGCGTGGCCGCGTCCATGTTCGGAATTGCTGGAATCGGCCCGTTTAGCAACTGCGCACCGCCCGGAGCATTGTGCGACGTGTGGCAGGACTGGCAGGCATTCTGATTCACCGTGGTGTACGGTCCCACCTTAGAGTTCCTGGATAATTTGTGTGCGGCGGTCGCGTGAACGCTCTCGCGCCAGGCCGTAAAGGGATTATATTGCCCGCCCGCGGAGTGGCTGATTCCTGTAGCACTCCCTGTACCTCCGCCCGCACCGGCAGTCGCTGGAGCCGCGCTCGCCGTTCGCACGCGGATCGCGCTAATGTCGGAGGGCTGGCTCACATGGCAGGACAGGCACAGGGCCGAGTTCGCGTTGCTCATCACCAGAAAATCCCCTTGCACCGGGTCGACAAACTGCGCGTGCGGATTATGACAGCTGTTGCACTGCACGTTGCCGTTCACCAGGGGCACAGCCGGGTTGCCGGTGCTGCCGCTGCATAGATTCGACAGCAGGTTGTCGTTCGCGCAATTCAGCGGAAGCTTGAAATTAAAGGGATGGATACCCTGCAGCGTGCCGATGAATAAATCCTGGCTGTTCATAGCGCCGCTCATCTGAAGATTGCCATAAGGCACGTTCGTTCCGGGCGCCACAGTGCCATCGTGACAGCTAAGGCAGAGATTGCTGGCCGAGCCCAGCGCAGGCTCCAGTTCCGTATTCACCAATGTCGGACTGGAATAAAGGATGTAATTCGATTCCGTAGAAAGCTTCTGGCTCCACAGCGGCAGGTTGGGAAGGCTGGTGCTGTTTAGGCCGGAATGCGGAGCGTGGCAGAACTGGCAGGCGGGCAGTGCCCCGGTCGCCGGCGACTGGCTGCCCGGTCCAAGATTGTGAATGCCCAGCACGTCCTCCTGTGGCGTCTGCCCCAGAAGAGTTGCCGTGGCGAAAAGCAAAAGGCCGACAATCGCGAGGCTCCTCACTGGCCTGCCCCCGGCGCCGGCTTCGCGAGTCCGTGATAGTGGAATACCTGCACTCGCCGATTGAAAGAATCCACAACAAACACGCGGTCGTCGTGGTCGATGAACAAACCTGCGGGCAACTGGAACTCGCCGAGTCGTACTCCTCTTTTTCCAAAAAAATACAACAGGCGGCCTTCGCGATCGAAAACCTGCACCATCCCGGAAAGCCCATCCACAATGTACAAGTGATCTTCCGAATCCACGGCGACGCCCTTGGGCCGGAACATCTGGCCCGGAGAGTCGCCAATCTGGCCCATCGATCCCTGCGCATTGCCATCGCGGCCAAACCACTGCACGCGAAAGTTCATGGCGTCCACGACCAGCAGGTTGTTGTTGTCGAGGTGGAGTTCGGTTGGGTAGTAGAATTCGCCGCTGCCGTTGCCGTGCTTGCCGATGGTTTGCAGCACCTGGCCCTGCATATCCAGCACGTAAATCTGGTCGCGCAGCGTATCGGTCACATAAATCCGCTGCGCCGCGGAATCCACGGCGATCCCTGTGGGCCGTTTGAAGTAACCCTCCCCGCCTTTTAAACTGCCGATCACTCGCCGGTATTTGCCGCTCGGGTCAAAGACAAAGATTTTGCCCGACTCGGAGTCAGTAACATAAATATTGTCCTGAGCATCCAGGGCCACGCATTGTGGCGCGAGCATTGCATCTTTTTCTTTTTCCCTGCGCTCGTTTTCTCTGCGTTCGATGAACTTGTATTTGTGGCGCGCGAAGTCGAAAATGTGCACCCCGGCCGCGCCGGGGTCGGTCACGATGGCCCGCCCG
>Ga0302325_10028562_pt1 | contig 11540 bp, 10 predicted proteins | sample Palsa_T0_2_FD_201948 | JGI IMG/M metagenome (GOLD analysis project Ga0302325, IMG submission 201948) | Peat permafrost microbial communities from Stordalen Mire near Abisko, Sweden - Palsa_T0_2 | ecosystem: Environmental > Terrestrial > Soil > Palsa > Peat permafrost | place: Sweden: Abisko... | reverse complement strand
CCGAATTGCAGGAGATCCTTTCCCGACTTGAGGATGTTCAACAGGCTCTTGTAGTCCGAATAGCCGGGCGGTGCGATCTGATAGGTCGGCTGGTGCAGGAGCTTGTGATAGAAATACTCGACGTGCTTGGCGTATTCTTCTTCCGCTTGCTGGTCGGTTTCGGCCACGCCGACGACCTGGAGGAAAGATGCGCGGTATGGATTCGCGTCCTTGCCTTTGGCCGCGGCACGCTCCCAGAACCGGTCCATCACGTTATACGCCGACTTGCCGCCGAAATAGCTCAGATAGGCGTAGGGCAGATTGCGGTCGTGGCAATAGTCCCAGGTCGAGGAGCTCGCGGCGCCCGGCACCAGGAGCGGCGGATGCGGATCCTGCACCGGCCGCGGCCACAGGTTCACTTTCGGAAGCTGATAATACTTCCCGTTCCAGGCAAAAAACTCCTTGGCCGTCCACGCTTTCAGCATGAGGTCGATCGCCTCGCGCCAACGTTCACGCTGCTCCATGGGCGTGACGCCGTAACTGATATTAGCGTCGCAACCGAGGCCGAGCGGCACGCCCGCAACCAATCGGCCGCCGCTGATGCAATCGAGTACCGCGTATTCTTCGGCGATGCGAATGGGCGGCGAGGTCGCCGCGAGAGTGGCGCCAAGCTGCACGAGCGCGACGTGCTCCAACCCCTGGTCGCGCGTCATCTTGGCGAGGATGGCGCCGAACAGGTTGGGATTGCACATGAACCCGTAAGGATTCTGGTGGTGCTCGTTGGTGCCGATGCCATCGAAGCCAAGCTTCGCCGCCAGCATCAGTTCGTCAATCGACCAATTGTAGAAGTCAGAGACTTTGTTCGCGTCGCCGTATTCCCACCACGGCGCATCGACCCAAGCGGAGGCCATGCCCTTCGGCGGAAAACTTTCGGGCAGATCCCGATAAGGCATGAAATGGAAACTGGTGACCTTCATGGTCATTCCTCCCTTGGTGGAAGCCAAGCAGGCTCTCCCGGGAGCCGTGCCCGCCTCATCCTATGCTTGGCGCGATTTAACTAGAGAACGGACGCAGCGACAAGCTCGCGTTCCGATTGGTGTTGCGGAAACCGCCGCGATTGATCTTGTTCGCTAATCGAACTCGGCGCTAATCGAAATTGTTGCGCTTTCCTTTGCGCACATAGGCCACCGCGTCGCCGATATGACTGCGGCCGTGCGCGGCCGCGTTCTTGGCAAGGTGCGCAAACATCTGGATGGCGAAACCGCCATCAAGGCTGTCGGTGATCTGTCGCCGCCACGGACGCCGCACGATCTGCGTCGTCATGCGGCGGGTGGTGCGCGGCTGGGTCATGATGTGATCGGCGATCTTCCACGCGCGCGCGAGCAGTTTGTCGCGCGGCAGCACCTCGTTGACCATGCCGTATTCCAGCGCGGTCTTGGCATCGATCGCCTGGCCGGTGAGGAGCGCGTAGGCGGCGCGCTTCACCCCGAGCAGTTCCTGAAAGCAACTGTGGATACCATCTCCCGGCACCGATCCGATGTCGTAGTGCAAATCGTAGATGATTGTGTCCTCGCTGCAGATCGTTATGTCGCACATCAGGCACATCTCGGTATGAAATCCCGGACCGTTGATCACACCGATGGTCGGGATTTCGAGGTCGTTCACCAGCGCGCTGACGTTGATGCGGCCGTCCTTGTAAGCGTACTCGTACGCCCAATAATCCAAATCCTCCTGCTCCAGTTTGAAGCCCTCGGGATCGGCGTCCATCATGAACTCGTCGCCCGACCCCGTGAAAATCAGGATTTCGTTCTCAGGGTCGGCGCCGACGGTTTTAAACATCTGCCCAACCGATCTGTGGTTCTCGACGCTAAGCTGGATCGGGCCGCCGTTGGTATGCGCTTGCACGAGAATGACGCCGTCCGCCCGGCGCTCCATCTTGTAGAAATTCTTGAAGCGCTCCCGGTATTCTTCGAATTGCGGCGTTTCGACGAAGTTGTTCAATGACATGATTGCTAGCCTCCCTGACTTTCGTGCCGAGAGTAACAGCCGCCGTCACGCGCCAGCAAGTTCACGCGTCGGCAATGCGATGGTCCATTGGTAAATTGCGGTCCGACGGCAATCGCCGGGAGCGTCACCGTCTGGTAAATGAGAAGCAATGTTTTGAAGCTTTGCATGATCTGGCGCGGCGCCGCCGCGACATGTCGGTCGGCCCAGCGCCGGCGCCCAACCGGGGCCGTGAATGCGCGGTCTTCAGACAAAAGCCTTGTGCCACAACCGCCCGCGGCGATGCGCGCAATTTGAAACAATCTTGAACATCTAAAACTTTACTGGTTCGCCGGCGAACATCGCCGGTATTTTCTCGATTGTTTATCTGTCTTTACTTCAAATTGAAGCACTCAATTTAGCCGCCCCGCAAAAGCTTTGTGAGAAACACGACCCCAACAAGACGGGAGAGGGGTCATGAGTTCGGGTGCCAAGGCGATCATCGCACGCGGCGCGGCCGCAAGTCTTATAGGACTTGCCATGCTGGCGACACCGGCGGTGAGCAATGCCGACGAACGTCCGCTGTTCATCTCGCTCAGCGAGACGGTCAGAGCGCCGATCGGCTGGGTGGAATTCTGCGTCGAGTATGAGCCCGAATGCAAAACCAGGCCGTCACAGCCGCGCGACGTCATGCTCGCCGCTGCGGCATGGAAAGATCTCGAACGCGTGAACCTTTACGTCAACTCGCACGTCAAACCCATGACCGACATGGAGCATTGGGGCGTGGTGGAGCGCTGGAACTACCCCGATGACGGCTACGGCGATTGCGAGGATTACGTGCTGCAAAAACGCAAGATGCTGATCCAGGCGGGCTGGCCGCGCGAGGCGTTGCTCATCACCGTGGTGCGCGACAAACACGGCGACGGCCACGCCATCCTCACCGTCAAAACCGACAAGGGCGAGTACATTCTCGACAATCAGAACGACCAGATCCTGCTTTGGTCTGACACTGGCTATCGCTTCGTCAAGCGCCAGTCACAGACTGATCCGAATGTCTGGGTCGCACTTGGTGAACCGCGCTCGGCGCCATCGACGGCATCCTCGCGCTGACTGAAAGCTTTCGAAGGAGTTTGCGACCCCGGTCACGTCCCCACCCCTCCCCGTCCCCAGACCGGGTTCGCGCGGCCGGCTCTTCCCCAGGAGCCGGCCGCACCTTTTTCAATCGCAGAAAGCCGCTTGGTTATTGGGGTTTTCGCCACCTCCAGATACGGCTCGATACGGAACGGAACGCGAAAGTCGCATTTCGAGACGTGGAAAATCCGGGGAAAATGATCGGCATTCGTTCCGCGCCGGGGCTCCTGCATGAGCCTCGGGGTGAAAGGCTCCACGCCGTCATGGCGCAGCGGCGCGAGCCGCCGGACGCACTCGATTATTTCCCGACGCCGCCTTGGGCAACGCGCGCGTTGTTCCGGCATGTGCTGCCGGCGCTCGGCGTCGACTCGATCGGCCGGGCTTGGGAACCCGCTTGCGGCGAAGGCCACATGGCGTCGGTGATTGTCGAATTTGCGCGGGCCGGTGATCGCATCCGATATTTTTGACTATGGTTACGGAACCGCGCCGCATGACTTCCGGTACGACGAGCCGCTGACCAGGCCCGACTGGATCATCACCAATCCGCCGTTCTCGATCGCCTGCAAGTTCACCTTGCGGGCGCTCGATCTCGCTACCGAAGGCGTCGCCATGCTCGTGCGCACGCAATGGATCGAAGGCATCGGCCGGTATGAAAAGCTTTCTAGCTAGCCCATCGTCTCGGTAGCCCAAACGGTGAGCCGCATCTCGTGGTGGCAAGAGGGGCATCGGTACACTCGGACAGCAGCGTCGCTTCCTTCGGGAAGCCGCTCGATGCTGGCGATTTCCATCTCTTTGCCGCACCTGCACGAGGGGAGTTCAGTGCTGCCGGGCGCCAACAAGCGTTCAAACACGGACATGGGTTGCGACCTTACAGGAAAAATAAATTCGCCCCCTATTGCTGCAATGCACAAGAGGTAGAATCTCGGGCGCTGCCCGGTATTGCAGTCTCATTCGGGTCTACCCTTTCGAGTCACGACGCCGAGACACGAAAACCGTCTCAATAGGGTAGCCACTCTTCTTATGAGACCCCATTATGCAGTGGTCTGGACTCAAACGAGACAAAAGGATGAAGGCCATGACTGTCGTCGGATATGCGCGCGTCAGCACGACCGACCAGGACCTTTCAATTCAGAAAGCGTCGCTAAAGTCGGCGGGCTGCGATGTGATCCGCGCCGAGAAGCGCAGCGGCACCACGACCAAAGGCCGGGACGAGCTCAAGACGATCCTCGATTTTCTTCGCGACGGTGACATGCTGATGGTCACCCGCATCAATCGCCTGGCGCGTAGTATTGGCGACCTGCAAGACATCGTGCGCGCCGTGCGCGCCCGCGGCGCCGTCTTTAAGGCAACCGAACAACCGATCGATACCAGCACGGCCGCTGGCAAATGCTTTCTCGACATGTTCGGCGTGTTCGCCGAGTTCGAGACCAACCTACGTCGAGATGGTCGGGCGATCATCGATCGGCCTCTGTTACCGAAACTCCGCATTCGCCGCAGCTAAAGGTCCCCAGGTCCGGAAGGCCGCCCGTTCCGAGTGTGATGCGCGCAAGGTGCATCGACCTCCCGCAGTTCGGACAGGCGTTACGAACTGTAGGTGCTGGTCAACCGGCCGCATCCATTCTTGGGTCGTAAACATAGTCCACTCCACTGCGATGCGTTTTCAAACGAGCGATTGAAATTCAAACGTCTGTTTGAGACACCGGTGGGCCGGAACCAAGGAATTTTTCTGATTTCCACTGCCCTTTCTTCGCCATTTTCGGCTCAGAGCATGAGGGCATACCCAGGGGGGTGTCGGGGAGTGCGGGGCGCGCTGAATAAAGACAGAAGGCGCGTTCCGCACGCCCGGAATTTTGACGCGTGAACATCTAGAGTCCGGCGTAGCTTCTGCCAGGCGATCAGCAGTTCAAGGCAAGAGCGTTGGCACTTTGCAGGTGCGGCAAGGGCTGCTCACACCCATCGTCGCGATATCCGCCGGGATCGGCCGGCGAACGTGCCAAAAGCCTATACGGGTGGCGTCGGCCGTCGCGGGCCCAGCGTCTTCGGCGTGCGGCAAACGACCACGCTTCACCCTTAAACACTAACGCGTGTCCCGTATTGCGGCTGCAGAGCGCGCTATGTATTTGCAGTGACTTAAGCTCGACCGGGCGGCCCCCATCCCCCGACACCCGCCGCCCGGCCAAGAGCCTAAGTTGAGGCAACAACTTAGAACCCCAAGCGCGTAAGACCGCTTGGGGTTCTTTTTTGTGGCAAGAGCAAGTTTGCTCGACGGCCCATCGTTATTGTGCGTTCCCGAGACATTTAGGCCACAGGTAACGTCATGCGCGGTCCGAACTGGTCACGGCCCCTGCCCCGACCGCTCGTCGTCCCCGATGTCATGACGCTCAAGACGCTGGCCGATGTGCACACGCTGACGCGGCACTTGCCGGCCGATCGGCGCGATAGGACGACTTGGCGCCACGTCATGGTGGAGCTCGACAAAGCCGCCGCCGGCGCCGATCCGGCGGAAGTCTCGATTGCGCTGCGCCTGGTACTCTCGATCGAGGGTGTCGAATATCGACGAGCCTGACTCACCGACAGAAGTCGATATGACAAAAGCCGCCCATGAGGCCGCCTCCGTGCGCCATACACCTGCGCATCGCGAAAGCTTGGGCCCTCTCAAGGAAGATGCCGGTGCCAGCGCCTGTTGCTCCGTTAGTACTGCGGGCGAAACATTGAAACGCCGAAGCAGACGTGGACAGCGCTGTAACGATCGTCAACCCAACGAGGGCGGCTGCGAAAAAACGGCTCATATTCGACTCCATGAGTTGGACACATATTCTAAATGATCGTCGATCCAAGGCAAAGGGAATGCCTATGGGTGGCCAGGCGCCGCGCTTCGTCCCAACTCAGCGGATTAGCCGCCGAGCCTTCTACGGGGAACTTAGCTGTTTTTCGCAGCTCATTGCGAGCCATCGCCGCGAGTTCTTCGCATCTGCTGAAAGACGTCATTAGCAACCGAACGTCCTTTGGCTGTCAAAAAGACTTGGCGACGGCGGGGATCGATTGGGTGCGGCTCTATTGTTACGAGGCCAAGGCCGGGGCCACCATTTCTCGCTCGGTTGCCGATGTCGCGCAGATATCGCGACATCGCGAAGCGACTGACCCCGATCGCGCTGGCGTAATTGCCGACCCCTTTGCCCTCATCAAGAGTGACCATCAAGAAAGTGGTCACAAAAGGAAGTGGAATAGAGCCACGTAAATTGACCAGCGGCTTTAGCGCCCACAAAAGTGTTTGGATCGCTCGCTTGTCGCTCGGGCCTATTCGAGAGTCAGAAGATTGGTCGGCCATTCTCCCCAGGAATCTAAGAGGGCCGGACCGACCCTCTTTTGATCGCTTCGGCCGGGATGGTCACTACCATCCGAACTTATAGTTGATGCCGGCTGTCGCGAGCTGAATATTACGACTGGAGCTGCTGATAACATCGCCGGTGAAGCTCCCAGGTAAACCTCCTGACACCGTATAGGTCTGGTTGGCGAGCCCGATATAGTCGTACTCGACTCGGGCCGACCAGTTGCCCCAGAACGCATATTCAAGTCCGACGCCCGCGGTCCAGCCAAAAATGTTGCTGGGGCCTGAAAGTGGGAGGACCGCTCCGCCCGACGTCACCCCAGAATTGCTAGCTCCGAGCCAGGCAGCTCCGCCCTTACCGTAGATAAGAACGCGATCCCACGCATATCCGAGTTTACCAGTCGCAGTCGTCAGCCATCGGTTGTTGATCGTCGCGGTGGCTGTCGCCCCGGCCGCAGGGGAAGCCAAAGGAGCCGTTGCGGTGATGGTGTTTGAGGTATTGGGAAGCCAATCGAACATTGCTTCCGCGCCGATCACGGCACCGCCCCAGAACTGATAGTTAGCACCGATCTGACCACCGCCCAGGAACGTGGTGTTGCTCGAGGTCCCAATGGCGCTCCCGAACGTATCCGAATAAGAGCCGCCGTTGAAACCAGCGCCAAGATTGCCGCCGATATAAATCCCGGTCCAATTATAGACCTGAGCTACCGGAACATAGACCGCCGGAGCCCTCGGGGGCGGCGCGACGGGAGGCGGGAGGTCCGCTGCCAAAGCTGCAGACCCACCAAGAACGCTCAATGCTACGGCATACGCATACTGTCTCATGGAAATAATCCTCTCCGACACGGGCCATTTCGGCCAATTTTACCGGAGCGGCCCCCGAAACACTGTAACCGATCAGCAACACGGAGCGGGAACATGAAGGCGGAATATAGGCGTCTGGGAGGCCAAGGTAATTTCGCTCGTGATTCAAATGGGATAAACCGACCGAAATTGCCGCCGACAACTTTTGCCGGGCATTCCTAGAATTTAGATAAGGTTAACAAATTCATTAAGTTTGGCCGCTTCTCGAAACGTCATCAATCGCGCATTAATGCCGAGTATCAGCTCGATGCTTGCGCAGCGCCGAATTCACTTCACCATGGACCATCGAGGAAAACACGACAAAGCGTCCTTCATTGTCCGTGACAAGAACCGGCAAGGACTCGGCTATTTCTATTTCGAGGATGAGGCCGGCCGGCGCGAGGCGGCAAACCTACTCACCAAGGACGAGGCGAGGCGGATGGCTGCGAACTTCCCCAACCATTGTGGTCAGAGCCATACATGGGGCTATCCAGAGCAAGCCCGGCCACCCTCGTAGATTCATTGGGTGCCGGCATTGTTCCCGAGCAAGAGTTGTCGCAGCCGGCCCACGCGTTGACCCGCGCCGGCCAAACATGACACTCTAAAAATGCTGACGAGAAAGCCATCGACTCCGCCGGCCTCAACGCCCGGCGATACCAGATGAATCTCGCGCTGCCCTGGGAGGGTCAGATGCACGGTTGGTCAGACTGGCAAGTGATACGGTTGGTCAGACTGGCAAGTGATAGTGACTTGGACGCTCGTGGCCGCGATCGGGTTGACGATCTACTTCGTTCCCTACTTCCATCCGGCCGCACGTCTCGTCGGAGCATTTGCATTTGCAAACTAGCTAGTGATGCGTCGGCGCAATGCCATGCGACAACGGCAAGCCCCGCTGGGCGGAAATATACGCCCGGAGGAAACCCTCGGCGTCGGCAGCGCCTCGACCACCGGGGTCGCGGCGAGCGAAGTTGAGCGATCGCAATGCTGCGGTCACCTTCGGACTCGTCGGTGCTTTCGCCGCGTGCTTCGGCTTCGGAGGCGAAAATCCGTGTCAGCCACCATCGGGCATGCATGTTTGCTCACTTTGCGGCGATGGCGGATCTCTCGCGATCAACCGACGGCCTTGAAGGCTCGCGCTGGTGATCGTGCTGAGTATCGTGCGAGCGATCGCCCGCGCCTGTTGTTCTGCCAGTAGCTTGGACGCAACGCTCGCAACGGCTTTGGCATGATCAGGTCGTGGCACTCGCCGCACGCCGGGCACGTCCCGACCGGGCCGAAGGGCGGTGGTGTCGAGAATGCGCGATGGCACGAGGGGCAGGTCAACATGCCAGAGCAGATTGGCACGGCAGCGGAGGCGACGAGTCAAGCTTATGATGGATCAGGATCGTCCGCCTGCCCGGCTCGTCGGTTATGTCAGGCGGTTGCGTAACTCGCTGAGGACAAAATTGCCGACCCGCTTGCCGCGATTGCGCAGATAGCGGAGCGCCCCCGCATCGACGAAATAGGTCAGGAGAATGCTATCGCGCGTTTTGACCTCAGGGCCGATGCGATCGGCCGAATGCCAAGTGTCTGTGCCGACGGCAAAGGCATAGCCGCTATTGGGCGCGAACGTCATCTGCTTGTCCTTCGGCATCGAACCATCGGCAAGCTTCTTGTGGAAAATGGTGCCGATATGTGCGGTCGAGCGATCGCGCGGCAGGTAGAGCTGCACGGTGACGCCTTTCCACTGCGTATCGGTGTGCGGCGTGATGAGATAGCCTGGAATGTCGCGCGTGAGCACCGGGATGGGAAACATGCCGACCTTGGCGCAGCCGGGACCAAAGCGGCGCTCCAGCGCCGGCGTCAGCCGGCGCACGAAGGCATCGCGAACCGCCGTGGAGCAAAGCGCCCGCCCGACGAGGTCCCACACCGCGCGTTTTTCCGGCTTCAGGTGCCAGATATATTCCGGAAAGAGATCGATCTTCACCCTGGTATGCGTGCCGTCCGAGAGATCGTTGCCTTTGCTGCGGCCGTGCATCGGCCGATAGTCAGAGGCGTCCGGCATATTTGCCAGCATGGCCGCGTAGACGTCGTCGGGAAACACGCGGTCGAGCACGAGATGATCGAACGGTACGTCCGAGGCAGCCGCCGCATCGACCGACGCGGCGATAAAATTACGCAGCCGCTTCACCGCAAGATTGCGGCTGCCGGCCTTCAGTTCAAGCGCCTGATCCATCACCCAATGTGCGCCGACCGAGCGCCCCGACTGGTTGCGCGAAGCCTAGGATATAGCTCCGTTTGCCGATGCGGGACAAGCGCGCCGGCCACCGGCGTCATGCGCGAGTTTGCTTGCTTGGCGCTGTAGGCTCGCTCACTTGTAACGGTTTCAAGTGACGCCCGAAGGTTTCCCACGAACGGGATGAGTAATGTTGCCTCGCGGCGGCCCCCTTGCGCGGCCGGCCCGGGACATCGGTCTCCCAGAATGCGCCGCGTGTGCTCTTCGCGCGTCTCGTCGGCGATGCTTCTGTCCGAGAGGCAGACGAGCTCGGCGAACGGCGCGCGCGGCCGACAGTTGCGACGCGACGACGCCGGGATGAGGCTGGTGAGCGCGGACCAAGGGTGGCGATCAAGAGTTCGCAGATCGACCGCCTGCGTGGTGCGGCAGGCCGGACAGCGCACCCACAGAAACCAATGCCGCGCCTTAAGCGCGCAGCCGATCGTCGGCGAGAACAACATGGGCATGCGCTTGGCCTGCCGCTCGTTCCACGCCGCGACCAGGCGGCCGGCATCTTCAAGGACTTGAGCTTCGGTCGCTCGCCGGGCGGCTGCTTCCTTCTCGGCGGCTTCGGCGCGCCGTGCCTCCATCTTGCGACGATTGAATCCCTTGCCGCGAAGCCTCGCATATTTCGGAGGCTGGCGCGTTGCGATTGTCGCGTTTCACAGCGTACCATCGAGGTGATCGCGCCCCCCAGGGTTGTGATCAACTTCGGACTTGAGCCCGGCATTCTGTTCGGGCTCTTTTTAGTCTGGTCGCATGTGCGGATAATTCACCTATCGCCTGACGTGGGAAGAGATCGTCCGGCTTTACGGGCTCACGCTCGACCAGCCGGCACGGAACACCCAAGCGCGTTACAACGTCTGCCCCACCGATCCGGTGGACACGATTGTCGAGCGCGACGGCAAGCGTGAGCTTGTGCCGATGCGGTGGGGACTCGTGCCGGCATGGTGGTCAATGCGGCTCAAGGAATTGAAGCTCGCGACCTTCAATGCGCGCGCCGAAACGGTTGCCGAGAAGCCGTTTTCCCGGGGGGCGTTCATGCGCAAGCGGTGTCTGATCCCGGTGTCCGGGTATTACGAGTGGCAACAGACACCGAAGGGAAAACAGCCGTGGTATTTCACGACTTGCGATGGCTCGCCGTCACGACCGCCGGATTGTGGGACCGATTGGACGACAAGGCGACCGGCGACACACTCGTGTCATGTACGATGATCATCACCACTCCGAACGACTTCGAACCGTGGTTGAGCGGGAAAGCCGGCCTCGAATTGCTCAAGCCGGCGCCGAATGATGTGCTGCAACGATGGCCGGTGTCGAAACGCGTGAATAGCTCGCGGGCACCGGCCGACGATCAAACCTTGATAGATCCGTTTTTTCTGTGATCTTGAGGACTTAATTTGGCGTCAGCGGCCCGGCGCGGCGGCTGACGGTCAACTCCCTTTTGGACAATTAGGGTGAGACGATTTCGCTGGATAAATCATCGTTTTAATATGTCGATATATATATTTTTGATACCAATATACGTCTTAGTGGGCGAGCCGACGGTTAGGGCCACCAATGCACATTGTCAGGAGATGTCAGGATCACGCCCTGGTGCTTTTGCAAATAGCCAGGGAACATCCCGACCTTAAAGACGAGGCGACTTATCTAGCCCATGAGTGGCTTGCCGCTGCTGCTGTGCGGATCAGCTCAGGCCGGTTTGAGCGCCCCGAAAAAGAGGTCCCGCCCAACTAGAAGATACGAGCGCGGGGGCGAGCATCGCAGCCGGCCCGCTACTGTCAAAGAACGATTTCTGTGCTGGCGGTCACATCGGTCCCTTGAGCGACCTGTTGGTTCGGGTCGTGAGGCAGCACCCACAATCCCCCCGACCCCCGCTGTCTCACAATAAGTGTAGCCCCAAGCGTTGTCCCCAGCGCTTGGGGTTTCGCTTTTGTGGCAGCGCAGCCCGCAACCATTCCGTAAGTGTTTTGCGGCATAGACGATCGCGGCGGCTGATCTAGCGCCTCCAAGCGATTGCGG
>Ga0302325_10028558_pt1 | contig 11541 bp, 5 predicted proteins | sample Palsa_T0_2_FD_201948 | JGI IMG/M metagenome (GOLD analysis project Ga0302325, IMG submission 201948) | Peat permafrost microbial communities from Stordalen Mire near Abisko, Sweden - Palsa_T0_2 | ecosystem: Environmental > Terrestrial > Soil > Palsa > Peat permafrost | place: Sweden: Abisko... | reverse complement strand
TCATCGACGTGGCCCGGGCCTTCTTCCAGTGGGGCAAGTACGAACAGGCCCACGCCGCCCTCCGCGCCGCCGAAGACACCGCGCCGCAGGAGGTCGCCGCCCAGCCAGCCGTCGCTACCCTGGCCCGCGACCTGGCCACCCTGGCCCCGGTGAGCATCCGCCGGTGGTGCAGGAATCCTGTGCGTGCGCGTCGCTTTGAAGCCCGCCCAGAACCATCTGCGAGCGGCTGATATTCAAATTCCTGTCTGATAATTTGGCCAGCTTAACCTGAAGCCTAAAACCCTCACGCGCGGGAACACCCGAACGGAACAGTTTCTCTTTAGACAAGAGCGGGAAACACTAACACAAAAGGCATTAGGCTGGGCCCACTGCTGCGTCAGGTGACTAGGGGTGGGGTATGGACAGGACCGACACTGATACGAGAGTAGTCACGGCCGTACTTCCCAGCGGGATGTCGATCAATGTCGAGGTCGCTCCGCCAGGCGGCGACGACGAAGACGAAATGGCGAGTGTCGGGTTGCGTAACCTCGAACTCGACAAGGCCCTTGACTCGTTGGGTGAGATCGGGTCTCTAGTCGTCAAGAAGCTCAAGGCGGCCAAGCCGACTAGGGCGACCGTCGAACTGGGGCTCGCCTTCAGCGTGGAAGCCGGCAAGCTGACCGCGCTGTGGGTTGGCGGCACGGGCCAGGCATCGCTCAACGTCACGCTGGAGTGGGCGGCGGAGTCAACCGCCCCGCCGGCCGCTACCTGACTGATACAGGCATCCGGCATTGCGGCCCTGGCAACGACCGATGGTTCGTCCGCTGTCCTTCCGTGTGCTATTGCTTTCGACTGAAGTGGGGACGCGTGAAGTTCTCAGATGAGGCTTTCTCCGGATGGCGGTAATGTCCAGTCATCTTGAAGACCTGGTACGCAACTGCACCGTTCAGGTCATTGGTGAGGCGCGCGGAACCGGTTTCTTCGTGGCACCGGGAATTGTCGTTACCTGTGCGCACGTGATTGGTAATCGGAGCAGGCCGACGGTCCGCTGGGAGCAGAACGGGCAGCAGGCCGTCGAGGTCACCGCATCGGAGCTGGCCCGCGTCATTACGCATGCCGAGCACCCGATCCGAAAGCTCGACGGTCTTTACCCGGACATCGCTCTCATCGAGGTCCCGGGGCTGGCCGACCACCCGTGCGTGGCCGTCGACGATGAATGGCCGCAAGATCCGGACACCTTCTACGTCTGCGGTTATCCCCGGGAGGGCGATGCCGAGCTGCTCACGCCCGTCCGGCTGAGCTACCGCGGCAAGCACGGAACCGACCCGGCGGCCTACCTCGACCTGGCCGGCGACACGATCCGGCCGGGAATGAGCGGTGCCGCCGTCCTGAACCTGCGCACGGGGGCGGTGTGCGGGGTGCTGGTGGCGACCAAAACCCCGAAGCAGCCGGACGGAGGACTGGCCGTCCACTGGGGCGCCGCGAAAGACGACCTCGCGGACCTCCTCACCGCCAACCGGGTCTTCCACCAGCGTGAGCGGCGATGGAGCGCCGCTACCCAGGGTCGGAGCCGACGTCGGCCCCCCGACGTCGCCCGCCCGCTGCCGGAGAACTTCGAGCCCCGGAACGATCTGCTCCCTGAAGCCAAGAAGGAGTTGCTCGCCGCCAACCCGGGTGGCAGCGCGCGCCTCGTCGGGCTCGTCGGGATGGGCGGGATCGGCAAGTCGGTGCTCGCCTGCGCGCTGGCGCGGGACGACGAGGTAAGAGAGGCCTTCCACGACGGAATCGTGTGGCTCGATTTCGGCCAGCGGGCTGACCCGGATGCCCGCCACCGAGATCTCGCGGCCGCGTTCGGAGACGATGATCGCCCGGCGGCCGACTGGCGGCGCCGGCTCCGCGACCTCAACGAGCTGCTGGCCGGCGCCCGATGCCTGGTGATCCTGGACGACGTGATGCAGCGCCAGCACCTGCGCTACTTCGAGCTGTCGGTGCCGGAGTCCAGCGTCCTGGTCACGGCTCGCGACCGCACGGTGCTCGGCCAGTCGGGGATGGTCCGTTCGGTGGATGTCAGCGTCCTCCCGCCCGACCAGGCCTGGCGGCTGCTCGCGGCCTGGGCGTCGAAGCGCCCGCCTGACCTGCCGCCGGAGGCGAGGGAGGTGGCGGTCCAGTGCGACGGTCTGCCGCTGGCCCTCGCCATCGCCGGGGCGATGGCCGCCCAGGGCTACCCCTGGCGGTACCTGCGTGACGCCATCCGCAACGCCGACCTCCAGGAGCTCGAGGTCGGGCTGCCGTACTACGACCCCGAGTACGAGAACCTGTTCCGGGTCCTTGATGTCAGTGTCCGCTGGCTGACACAGGCGGACCAGGACTGCTATCTGGCGCTCGCCGTGTTCGAGGGACGCGGCGCGGTGCCGGCCGGCGCCGCCGTCCAGTTGTGGCGCAAACTCGGCCTCACCGAGCACGACAGCGAGGGTCTGCTCATCCGCCTGGATCGCCGATCGCTGCTCCGCTACGACCAGGACGCTGGCACCGTCAGCCTGCACAGCCTTCAGTACGCCTACGCGCGCGGCCGGCTTGGGGAGGAGCGCCTCCGCGACCTGCACGGGCTGCTGGCCACCGCGATCCTGGACAGCTGGGGCGGCCTCGCGCAGCGCCTGCCCGGGCTGCCAACCAGTCGCCCGGCCACTCCCGTCGAACGCTACGGGGTGGTCCAGCTGGCCGCGCATCTCGAGACGGCCGGTCGAGCCGAGGACATCCACCGGCTGCTCGCACTCAGCGCGCCCCCGTCCGACGGCCAGCCCGGTCAGGTCGAGAACGCCTGGTACGCCGCCCACAGCCGCTGCCGGGAAACCATCGCCTACGACGCTGACCTGCGGCTCGCTTGGAACCGGGCGAAGGCGTCAGCCGACCAGTCACGCGCGGACGGCAGCCCGGCCGCCGCCATCGGGCTCGAGGTCCGTTACGCGCTCATGGCGGCCTCGCTCTCCAGCCTGAGCGCGAGGATTCCGCCGGCTCTGATCACCGCGCTGGTCGACGACGGACAGTGGACAGTCGGCCTCGGCATCCGGCACGCGCGGATGCTGCCTTCCGCCGAGGCGTCCGCGAGAACGCTTATCGACCTGCTCGCCCGCGCCCCCCGGGCAGACGGCGACGGCGACGCCACCGAGACCGCCGCCGAGGCCGCCGCCGACTGCGCAGGCGAGGCGCTGGCCGCGGCGCGGGCGGTCGGCGAACCGTTCGCGCGCGCGACCACCCTGGCGGCGCTGGCCGCCCATCGGCCGAGCCGGACGGTCGCGGTGCGGGAGGCATGGCAGGCAATCGACGGCATCACCGCCGAGCTGCCGCGCGCCCGGGCGATCGCGGCGCTGGCGGCCAGCGCCGGCCTGCCGGGCCAGCAGCGAGACAGGGCGCTGCGGCGGGCGGATGACAGTGCGAGCCCGAGGGCGCGGGCCATCATCCTCACCGCCGTCGCCCGGCGGGGGCCAGCCGCCCAGCGCCCCGATATCGTCGCCCGGGCCTGGCAGGCGGCCGGCCAGATCAGGGACCCGGAGGTCAGGTTCACCGAGGTGACCGCGCTGCTGTCGCTCCTCGCAGAAAAGGAGCAGGCCCAGGCCGCCCGGCGGGCACGCACCGCAGCCGAGAGCATCGCCGTCGGCCTGACCAAGGCACGCGCCTTCGCCGCGCTGGCGGACCAGGTTCACGACAGCGACGAACGGAGCGCCCTGCTCCAGCGGGCGGAGCAGGCGGCCGGCGCCATCGGCGAGCACGCAGAGCGGGCGTCCGCGCTGGCCGCGGCCGCCGCGGCCCGGGTCACCCGGAAGAGACGCGAGGCGCTCATCGGGCTGGCCTACGACGCGATCTGCGCCGAGATCAACCCCAGGGCCCGGGCGGACGCGCTGATCGAACTGATCGCGCTCGACCGGGAGTCGGAGCAACTGCGGGTCGCCGCTGAGGGCGCGATCGGCGAGATCGGCCAGCCGACGGCGCGGGCCGTGGCCCTGACCGCGCTGGCCGGACGGCTGGGAAAGGGCGATCGCCGCTCCGCCCTGCTCGCCCGCGCGCTGGCCGAGGCATCCGCCATCGACGACGCCCCGGTCCGGGCCCTGGGCCTCGCGGCCCTCATCCCGTGCCTGCCCGAGTGGGACAACCCGGCCGAGGAAGTCGACGGCCGCCGGGCGATCCGCCAGGCGCTCAAGGACGCCCAGGCGTCCAGTCAGCTGACGCAGGTCGCCGTGGCCGCGGCCCTCGCCCCGGTGGCCAGGGAAGACCGGGCTGCCATCGTCAACCGCGCCTGCCTGACGACACTGCAGGTTGTCGATCCGCCCGATCGCGCGACCGCCTGCACCGCCCTGATACCACTGCTGACGGGAACGGCCCGCGACGACGCGATTGGCCGGGGGAGCCGCGCGGCCGGCGACATCCCCGATCCGCGTTGGCGGCGCGCCGCCCTGCTGGCCCTGCTCGCGGTCGCGCCGGATGCGGCCAGCCGGCAAGCGGACGCCACCACGTCTGCCGTACAGGCGCTGGCCGACCGGCTGCGCGAGCTTCGCAGCGCGGTCGGCGCGACCGGGGCCGACATCGAGGACTGGTCCTCGAAGCTGGCCCACATCCTCAGCCCCCCCGGCCGTGTCCTATCGAGCGACAGCGACCTACTGCCACCGGAAACCAGCGGCGCCGACCGCAGGACGGTCTCCCAGGGCGCCGAGGCAGTCATCTTCGCGGTCGACGAGCTCCAGACGCGGGCCGCCGCCCTGCGCATCCTGACCGAGGCCAGCGCGGACGGCGCGGCCGGCGTGCGCCTGGCCGCGCGGGCAGCCCACGCCGTCGACCAGACGTGGCAGGCAATGTTGAACGCCCGCTACCTGCTGCGCGAGCTCCCGGAACCGCTCCGCACCCACTTGCTGGTGGCCGGACAGGCGGTCGAGACGGCCGCCCGGCTGACCGCGCTCGATTCGGCCGACCCCGCATGCGCCGTCGGGTCGTCGCCGCCCGCACGGCCGCGCCCCGGTTCAGTGCCGCCGTGGGCACCGAACGGCCGCGGCCGCGTCGATGATTCGGTCGCCCGAGGCCGGGGCGCCCTCGTCTCGGAGCTGCCCACACTGGCCCCGGCGATCGCCGAGCATGGGGGAGCCGCCGCGGTTTCCGAGGCAGTCCAGGCGCTCCTGGCAGTGGGGCACTGGTGGCCGTAGATCCGAAAATGTGATCTAGATCATCGAATCAAATAGCGAAGATAAGACTTATTATTGAGTCATGTTCGAAACTCGGACTGTACTCGATGTCGATCTCCCCAGCGTGAAGCAGGCCGTCGGCGGCGGAAGTTACGCGAAGGGGAGCCAGCAGAGTTGGCGGGACGCGGTGCGCGACATCGGCTGGGAGCCCGACACCGCCGTGCTCTGCGGCACAGTCTGCGGAGAGGGAGATCCCCCCTACGAGGTAGAGGCCGCTTTCGTGCCGGACAGCTGGCCGGCCAGGTTTGCCGGCAGCCGGTGCGGCTGCATGGCCGGGGGCGCTTGCCGGCACGTGGTCGCGCTGATCTGCGCGGTGGTCCATGCGTCGACGATCGACCTGGCGGCGGCTGTGCCCCCGGCCCGGCGAACCGGTTCCTGGGACAATCCGCCGCCGCGCCGGCGATCGGCGGCAGCTGTGCCTCCGGCCGTGCAGCTGGCGATCGAGGTCGAGGTCAGGCTGGACTCCGGGCCATGCCACGCGCCGAGGCTGGTCGCCCGCGTGGTCGAGCGCATCCCGGGCGGCGAGTGGATACACGGCCAGCTGACCTTTGGCACGGTGGGGACGGCGGGACACCGGGACGGCTATCCGGCGCCGCAGGTCGGTTTGCTGGGTGAGCTGTGCGCGCTCTACCTGGCCGAAGGCCGGGACCTCGAGGGCGGCGCCGAGCGTCTCGTCGACCTGTCCGCCATTGAGAGCGATCGCCTGTGGGACCTGCTGAAACAGGCGAGGGAGCTGAACCTGGCGCTGGTGGAGGCGAAGACCGGCGAGGAGATTCCCGCTCACCAGGAGGGACGGTTCCACCTCGACATCGTCGCGCCCCGGCCGGCGGGCGGGTACCGGATGACGCCGACGGTGCTCGTCGGTCAGGAGAGGGTTCAGCCGGTGGCGTTCATCGGCGGCAAGCAGGCGCACGGTGTAGTCTGCCGCAGCCTCGCCCAGGCGGGCGACCAGCCCGGGGACCGGCGGCTGAGGCTGGTCCGGCTGGAACGCCCGGTTCCGGCCGGACAGCTCCAGGAGCACGCGCTGGACGGCAGGCCGCAGGAAATCCGGGCAGGCGAGGAGTTCGCGTTCCGGACCCGGCACTATCCATGGCTACGGGACCACGCGGACGTCATCTCCTCCGACGATTCGTTCCACCCGCCGGTGATCTCCGCGCCCACGCTGGTGCTTTTCCTCCACTCCGGGTCCGATGGAGAGCTCGACCTGCGCTGGGGATGGGACTACGAGATCGACGGCCAGCGGCTGTCGTCGGAATTCGAGCGGCGCCGGGACGACGAGGAGTACCGGAGGCCGAAGGGCGAGGACGACCTGCTGCGCCACCTGAATCTGCCGCTTGAACACTACGGACTCGGTTTCTCAAGCCGATCAGGAACGTCGCTCCCGCAGGTCATCCCGAGGGCGAGGCTAGCCGGAGCGGAGGCGCTCGCGTTCATCGCCGAGTTGCTGCCCCGGCTGATCCTCGAGCCGAGGGTCCGGGTCCAGGAAGTCCGCGATGACATCGATGAGCACGAGGTCACCCGGTCACAGCGGTTTACCTCCGCGACCGACGAGGTGACGGGCATCAGAGACTGGTTCGACCTCGACGTCTCCATCTCGGTGGCCGGGCACGTCGTCCCGCTGCGCCGTGTGTTCTTGGCGCTCTACCGAGGCTACGCGTACCTGGAGGTTGCAGACGGAGCCTGCCTGCCGCTCGACGGGCCGGAATTGGAAGGGCTGGCCCGCCTGATCCGCGAGTCCCGGACGCTGGTGGACCCGGATTCGGACACCAAGAGCCGGTACTTCGAGGACCGCATAAACGGACTTGCCGCGCTTGACTCGGCCGGAGAGGTTGCCACCTGGCGGGAACGGTGGCATGACTGGTTGGCCCACGGCGTCCGCCCCGTCGAGCCCCCGGCCGGGCTGAAACCAGACGTTAAGCTGAAGCCTTACCAGCAGCGCGGTTTCGAGTGGCTGGTGTCGCTCTGGGAGCACCAGCTCGGAGGCATACTCGCCGACGACATGGGCCTAGGCAAGACGCTGCAGTGCCTCGCGTTGATCAGCCACGCCCGGGCGCACCGGCGGGACGCCAAACCGGTCCTGATCGTGGCGCCGACCATCCTGGTGGCCAACTGGGTGAACGAGATCCTGAAATTCACGCCGGACCTGTCGTACTTTCCCCTCACCAAGCGGATCGGCCGTGGCGAGAGCCTCGCTGCGCTGGCCCAGGACTACGACATCGTGCTCACCACCTACCAGCTGCTCCGCCTCGACTTCGAGCACTACGAGAAGCTGGAGTGGTCGATGGTGTTCCTGGACGAGGCGCAGAACGTCAAGAACGGGACGAAGAAGACCTACGGCTGCGTCCGTCAGCTTCGGGCCACGGTGAAGATTCCCGTCACCGGCACCCCCCTGGAGAACAACCTGGACGAGCTATGGTCGCTGCTGTCGATCGCGGCACCCGGCCTGTTCCCCAGTCCCGACGAGTTCCACGACAACTACGCGCACCCGATCGTCGACAAGGGCGACCGGCAGCGGCTGGCCCTGCTCCGGCGACAGATCGATCCGCTGATCCTGCGCCGCACCAAGCAGAAGGAGGGGATCCGCCTCCCGGTCAAACGGGAGCACGTGCTCGAGGTCGACCTCGACCCATGGCATCGCGAGGTCTACGACACCTGGTTCCAGCGGCAGCGGGTTGAGAACCTGGGTGAAGGCGGCAAGCTGGTCAACCGCTACACGGCGCTCCGCTCGCTGACACTACTGCGTCAGCTGTGCCTGGACGCCGCGCTGATCGACGACGGCGCATACGCCGACTTGCCGTCGGCCAAGGTCGATTTGCTGGTCGAGAAGCTGCGCGAGCTGGTCAGCGACGGACACCAGGCGCTGGTGTTTTCGCAATTCGCCCGATTCCTTCGCAGGATCCGCATCCGGCTGGCGGCCGAGGGCCTGAACTGCTGCTACCTCGACGGCAAGACCCGCGGCAAGCGGCAGCAGGTGACGGCGTTCACAGAGAATGCCGCCCCGATTTTCCTCATCAGCCTCCATGCCGGCGGCACGGGGCTCAACCTCACCCAGGCCGATCACTGCTTCCTGCTCGACCCTTGGTGGAATCCCGCCATCGAGGCGCAGGCCATCGCTCGGATCCATCGCCACGGCCAGGAACGAGAGACGAACGTCTACCGCCTCATCGCCCGCGAGACTGTAGAGCAAAAGGTACGCATCCTTCAGCAGCGCAAGGGCCACCTGTTCGACAGCGTCCTCGACGGCGGTCGCGCAGTCCCCCGGGGACTCGACAACGACGACCTCCGCGACCTGTTCGACTGACGGCGACGGCTACCGGCCCGGGCGGCCAGCCGGTCAGCAGCTCGGCCAGGTGCGTGTCGGGCACGCCCGAAAGAAGGCTCCGCCCCCAGCTGAGCGGGAAGTGGTGAGCCCGCACCGCAAGACGCGGCGTCAGTAGTTCGACTGGGCGATACCCATTGCGTCGAACCCGGCGCGGATCGCTTCGACCTCGACGATCGGCGATGCAACCTTCTTCGCCGTTGTCCGTGTCTGTACGGTCGCCCGGTCCATCGGGCCCGACGGCGCAACCGTCCAATTAGATTTCCATGTGCCCCTTCGGGACTCAGCCGCCGCACCATTGCCCAGCGAGACGGCCCGGAAACCGAATGATTCCCAGACACCCGCCCGGAAAGGTCCGAGATTTGACACGCTTGTGCGTGATGCGCAAGCGGTGTGTCCGGTTGGTTTCCGCTTCCCCGGAGCCCGGGCTCGGTGGCCTTCACCCGGTTGGCGTTCCGAGGTTCTCGCGTTCGAGTGCGGCGCGGAGCGCGGCGAGCACGTGCGCGGTGGCGGTCACCTGCTCAGGGGTCACGGCGGCGGGGATGATCTGGCCGAGCCGCGTTTCGAAGGTGGCGCCGGCGGTTATGGCGGCGGCCAGCCGCCGACGGGATAGCCCACGGATCGCAAGTAGTCGCGGGCCCGCGTCACCGCGGCATCGACGTCGGCCAGGCTGAGGCCGACGATGTAGTCGTCCGGGTTACCCTTGCCGTCGGTGTCGTAGCTCAGCACCCAGCCGGATCGCCACCCGCGGCCGAGCGGGTAGCGCTCGTGCCAGACAAGCATCGCGGTCAGGTTGCCGTCGAACACCATGTCGCCCGGATCGAGGTCGTCCTCGAAAACGCGGCGGCTGAGGTCGGGCGGGACGATCACACGGACAGCAGGCAGTTCCTCGTCGCGGAGATGGCCGATCTCGCCGGCCGGCTTGCACATAACCAAAATCTAACTACGTGCACGGTTGCAACTGCCACCGATGCGGACGACGATCGGGTAGAGCATCCGTACGGCGGCGGGGCGCGGACTGTGAAACCAGTGCCGTTCTGATAATTCAAATTCTTTTTTCGGAGCGGTCCGTGGTACCAGTGTCCGGGACCGGGGCGTCTGGCCGCTCGCGGACGTCTCCCCGCGGCCCAGCCCAGGGCACGGCCGGAGTATTCCTGGTACGAACGCCGCTGCTGAACGTGATCATGAATGGAGTACATGATGAGTGACGGGACGCGTTTCGACGGAGTGGGCGTCATCAGGACCAAACGCGAAGACGGCGCGCTGACCCCGGACCAGAGCCTCCCGGCCAGCCCTCTGCCGGGCGTCGTGCCCGCGCCGCGTGACGGCATAGTCCGCCGCCTAGACGCCTATGCGGTTACCCAGTCACGCCCGGGAAGATGTCCGACGGCTCCAGGCGCATCAGGTCGTCTTTACTCCAGTGCCGCGCCGGATCGGCGGCAAGACGATACGCGTGCCGGAGCCGGGCACTTTCCAGCTCGTTCCTGACGCTGCGGGCGTTAGCGAACCGGGGCTGCCTCATCTGCAGCGACAGATGGTCACGAAATGCCGTCTCCGCTTGGTCCGACAAGTAGTAGGACGACCGGTCCAGCATCAGCTGTCCGATCGCGAGCAGCTCGCCGACCTCGTACTCGGCGAAGTCCAGGTGATGCGCAATGCGCGAGCTCATACCAGGGTTTGACTCGAAAAAGTGATCCATACGATCCTTGTATCCAGCGAGGATCACCACGAGCTTGCCCCGCTCGTTCTCCATCACCTGCATCAGGATATCGATGCACTCTTGGCCATAGTCTTTCGAGTCCTGGGCGCGGTACAGGGTGTAGGCCTCGTCAATGAACAGCACGCCGCCCATCGCGCGATCGAGAACCTGCTTGGTCTTCGGCGCGGTATGTCCGATGTACTCACCCACAAGGTCATCGCGCATGGCATGCACGACGCGATTTTTCTCCAGGTAGCCAAGCCGGTGAAGCAGGTCGGCCATCTTCAAGGCAACCGTGGTCTTGCCGGTCCCCGGCGCCCCGGTGAAGCACATGTGCAGGTTCGGCCGGGACGCGGAGAGCCCGAACCGCTGTCGCGCCCGGTCGACCAGCAGCAGCGAACCGATTTCTGCCACCTTCTTCTTCACCGGGACGAGCCCGACCAGTTCGAGATCCAACTCGATGAACAGGTCATCGATGTGTGCTGCCCGCCGTTCATCAGCGAGGGTAACGGTGGCACCCGGCTGCAGCGTTTCGTTCCGTCGGCGAGTCCGGCCGCTTCGGGCGGGCTTTGTCCTGGCGGCCGAACTGGCGGCCAGACGGGCTGCCGGACGCCGGGTGGGGTTACCGGAAATCCGCCGGGATACGGCGGCCGGAATTATCGGCGCGAACTCCCGGCGCAGGCCCGGATCCAGCACGTTCAAACCGGTGTCCGGCCTGAAACCGCGTGCGGCGAGGGTCTCCGAACTCGTCTGACGCCATCCGTCCCTGGCGAGCAAGAGCACCGTCACGACCAGGACAATGAAGCCGGCGATGATCCCGAACAACACATGGCTCAGCCGCCAGGCCATCACCAGGCCAGCTGTGACGCCTAGCAGGAGCATGCCGAGTCCGGCATAGCGCACTCTGGTGGCCCACATAACAGGAGCGAGGCTAGCCGGGCGGCTAACCGCAGGTCAATGTCCGCCTGTCCCGCCCTTATGGCACCGCCGAACTTCTGGAGGGAGTAGTAGAGCGTGCCCGGAGGCTGGCCGCCGATTCGGAACGCGAAGACGTGGCGGCTGAGATCCGGAACCTTGTCGGTAGATCCGGCCTGTCCCAACAGGATTTCGCCGAACGGGTAGGCACGTCGCGGTCTCGCCTGTCGACCTACATGTCCGGGAAGGTCGTACCCTCGGCGGCGTTGATGGTGCGGATGCGGCGGGTAGCGCTAAAGGCCTCCGAGACGCGCTGCTAACATGATCGCGTCGGCGGTTCGAATCCGCTCACCGGCTCCAGACCAGATAAGCGCCGTAACGCGAACGCGTCACTGAGGCGG
>Ga0302325_10028556_pt1 | contig 11541 bp, 9 predicted proteins | sample Palsa_T0_2_FD_201948 | JGI IMG/M metagenome (GOLD analysis project Ga0302325, IMG submission 201948) | Peat permafrost microbial communities from Stordalen Mire near Abisko, Sweden - Palsa_T0_2 | ecosystem: Environmental > Terrestrial > Soil > Palsa > Peat permafrost | place: Sweden: Abisko... | reverse complement strand
AGATGGTTCAAACAACCGAGTTACAACCCGAACCGATTGTCGACGAAAGAAACGCAGAGCCGTTCCGGAGCGATCCGGAAGTTTCGCTACTCGATCTGTTGGTTGTATTGCTGGAGCGTAAGCGTTTCGTTGGGCGTTTTGTGCTGGGTGCCATGGTGCTCGCAATTGTCGTCTCCCTCATCCTGCCGGTGCGGTATGAGGCTAAGACTGTGCTTCTTCCTCCAACGCAGAGCTCATCCATCGGTTCGTCAATACTCGGCCAACTGGGAGGGGCTTTGGGATCACTGGCGTCACTAGCCGGCGGAGGTCTTCTCAAGAACCCCTCCGACATGTATGTGTCGTTGCTGACGAGCCGCACGGTCGAAGATGCAATGATCAAGCGCTTCGACTTGATGAAGGAATATCGAAAAAAGCGGATGTCTGACGCGCGAAAGGCACTCGAGCGGCGAACCACGGCCGTCGCCGGCGCCAAGGACGGTCTTATCCGCCTGACGATTGAGGATGCGGACCCCAAACGAGCCGCTGAAATGGCCAATGGCTATGTGGAAGAGTTCCGCAGGCTCTCGGAATCATTAGCGATTACCGAGGCGGCTCGACGACGAATGTTCTTTGAGCAGCAACTGCAGCAGACCAGGGAGAACCTGACTGCCGCCGAAGAAGCCATGTCTAAGACCCAACAATCGACAGGCGTTTTGCAGATCGACAGTCAGGCGCGGGCGCTGATCGAATCCGCAGCTGTTCTGCGGGCGCAGGTGGTCGCCAAGCAGGTGCAGATCGAAGCTATGCGATCGTTTGCCACTGATGACAATCCAAATCTCGTCCTTGCCCGGCAGGAACTCGCGGCGCTACAGGCAGAGCTGGAGCGCGTTGGCAGCTCTCATCAGGATACTGGCTCGGACATCAATCTTTCCAAGGGTCGAGTAACTCAAGCCGGAATGGAGTACATTCGCCGGTATCGCGAACTCAAATATCAGGAGACCGTATTCGAACTTTTGGCGAAAGAATTCGAAGTTGCAAAGCTAGATGAGGCTCGCGAGGGTTCCATGATTCAGGTAGTGGATCCTGCCGTGCCTCCTGACACGAGGTCCTCCCCGCACCGGACCCTGATTGTGTTAGGAGCAACCATTCTCGCCTTCTTTTTTGCAGTGTTCTGGGTCTGGCTGGGGAACAGATTGGCATTCACCTCCGAGCTCCCTGAGAACAGGCAGCAGATTCGTGTGATTAAGGCGCTTTGGAGAGCAAAACCAGGAACGCCCAGTGGCGGGGTATAGACTGCGGCAAATCAGGGTTGCTGATAAAGCTGCACTACGCCATTGATCTTTATCGAGGGCAAGCCCGTGCTCGCTGAGAAGTAAGGTACCCCGTCTGCCATGACCGAATCGGGAAACTCCCAGCCAGTTGCCAGAACACCTGCCCCGGAAACGCTCCCGACGCTGGAGAATCCGCCCTCTGGGACGGGAACCACAATGTTGTTGCTGTTCAAGGAGCCGAAAACCAGTTGTCCGATTGATCCCTGCGCGATGTCAAGCAGCTCAGGCATCGGAACTCCCGCATCTTGAACCTCAAAACCGTTGAACGCCAGGGTTTCAATCCTCGAGTTGTTTGCCAGGATCGCGGCCGGGGCCGTAAAAGTCCCATTTCGACTGATTCTACAATTGTCGAAAGTGAGACTTGATCCGACGCAAGTAACAGTGCCATAAAGTGGGGAAGGTCGCAAAACTCCGCATGCATCGTTCGCTTGAGGAGAGATCCAGACGACTTTTGGTTGGGAGAGAATAAAGGAAACGTTTCCGAGAACTATAGTCCCAAAATTTTCCGCGACTCCGAGTATCGTCGGCGCCTCCAACTTGCAATCTGAGATGGTCAAAGAGGCGATCGAATTCGGAAGGCTGGCGCCCAAGATCCCAATCAAAAAAGCGGCCTCTGCCAGTGTGCCGCTGCAATTACTCACACTCACGGTATCGATGCTGAACTTGTTAGCACTCCCGTTGGTCGTATAAAGCCGCATCAGCGACCAGCTATGAAAAGTGCAATTGGTGACTTTGACTCGCGAAATGTTGCCCGAGTATCCCTCCGGGCAGTTCAGCGCGATAGAGTCGTCACCCGTTGTGAAGTCGCACTCTGAAATCGCAATGTCGTTCGCTGGACCGTCGAGGTGAACTCCGTCCGTACCCAGACCGTGGCTCTTCATCACGCACCCAGAGACGCGGGCATTCCCGACGTTGGAAAGCCTTATGTGGAAGGCGGAGATGCTCACCAGAACCACATTTTTAATGGTAACGTTGTTTAAGTTCATCAGGTTGATGCCGCAGTACCAGGCCGATTTACTGCCCAGCCGCGATCCGCTCGTCGAATTTCCATCAAAGCCGTTTCCTTGGTTGCCGTTCACCGTGAAATTGCTGAGCGAGACGTTCATCCCTCGCGCCGGGGATGGGGGGCCCGGATTGAACGGCACGGCCGCGTCGGGGGGGCCGTTGTGGATGGCGTCATTGTTGGCGCCCGTCTTTACGAAAAATCCAGTGCCGCAACCCAGCCCCGCAATATTCCAGTGCCCGCCGGCCGGAAGGAACAGGCCCGAGATCAGCGCGCTTCCGTCGATGATCAGTGTGATCGGATTGTCTGCCGTCGCACCGGCCATTGCTGCATTGATACGAGGCCCATCGTCGGTGGCGGCGCCGCCGTTATATTTGTTGCGCCCGTTTCGCAGGTCGCAATCGAGAGCGCATCCGATCGCCGATGCCCGGATATAGGTCATTCCCGAGACAGGTGCTGGCGGCGGGGCTGGCCCTAGACAAGGTATAACGAACCCGGAATCGCAACTCGCGAGCGAGCACGCGAAGGCTGAACTAACCGCCGTGAGCGCCGCCCCTTGAATAAAGCGGCGTCTGCTGATCGAAGTTGCATCCGCATTGCGATATCTTGCCACAGTGTGGTTGCTCCGGTGGTAGCCCAAGCTGCCCTCCGGACTGATCGAATTCGGGGCCGCGTCGCGAATTACTTCTTTTGGTCGTCAGGCAGAATAGCCCGTTATTAATCGGACAGCAACTATAAGTGAAATCTGACCCAACCACCCGGAAAACGGCGTAGTTGCCATTTTGCGTTTATTCCGGTCTCCGGCTTTGAACCTGAGACTGAAAATCGGGGCCGGATCATCGACCTGATTACGTCCGGGGCAATCACCAGCGTCCCGTTTCGTAGTTCTTCGGTAACGAGGGTATGCAACGCTTTACTAGTATTGCTAGTAGGCTTTGATATACTTAAAAACATGCGTGTTTTGTTCTTAAATCCCCCATTCCATCCTCGATTTTCTCGCGAACAGCGAAGCCCAGCAGTTACAAAGAGTGGCACACTGTATTATCCCAAGTGGTTAGCGACCGCGGCGGGAGTCGCGACTAAGAGCGGACATGAGGTGGATTTGCTCGATTCCCCCGCCGCCGGTTGCACGGTGCAGGGTGTTATCGACCGGATTAATGCCAAGAACCTGGACGCGGTGGTCTGCGACACATCGACTCCAAGCATTCTCAATGACGTTGGTGTGATCGAATCTCTGGTTGCCGCGAAGCCTTCGCTGCACGTGCTGCTGGTAGGACGCCACGTGTCGTCATTGCCCAAAGAGACGCTCGCCATGTCTGCGGCTCTTGAGGCTGTGGCCATCCGCGAGTACGAGTACACCGTGCGCGATTGGCTGGAAGCCAAAGCTTGCGGCGCCGACCTTTCCGCCGTCGATGGTCTGGTGTGGCGGCGAGCGGACACGGGTGAGATCATCGCCAATCCCCCCCGCCCAGCCATCGAGAATTTAGATGAGCTGCCTTTTGTCTCTGAGGTCTACAAGCGCTTTCTGCACACTCCGGATTACTTTTATGGCCACTCGCTGTGGCCGCTGGTGGTTTTCGACACCAGCCGCGGATGTCCGTATCACTGTTCGTTTTGTGTGTATCCGCAAACTTTCAGCGGACACAGAATGCGTTACCGTTCGGTAGCTAATGTGGCTGATGAGTTCGACTTCGTCTCCCGCGAAATGCCGGAGATCAAGACGGTGATGCTGGAGGACGATACCTTCATCATCAGCAAGCCTCGGACGCTGGAGCTGGCAGATGAATTGATTCGCCGGGGCAACACGTTGCCCTTCGATGCTAACTGCCGCGCCGACATTGGCGCCGAAGGTGAACTGCTCTCAACCTTGCATAAAGCCGGGGCGCGCCTTTTCTGTGTTGGGTTTGAGAGCGGCGACGTCGAAGTTATCAGTGGCATGAAGAAGAACAACGATGATCGCCGTGACGCGAAATATCACGATGAGGCTCATCGTTTCGTCCGCCGCTGCCGGGAAGCGGGCATCATGGTGCACGGTTGCTTTATGGTCGGGAATCTTAACGAGACGCCGGCCAGCATGGAAAAGACCCTCGAGTTCGCGAAGAAGCTGCAGCCTGATACCGCCCAATTCTTCCCCATCATGGTTTACCCGGGCACTACGGCTTATGAGGAAGCCAAGAAGCGCGATTACATCCAGATCGAGGATTGGGGTGCGTGGCTGACCAAAGACGGCCTCCACAATAGCGTCGTCACTTTGCCGAACATTACACACGAGCAATTGGTGAGCTTTTGTGATCGAGCCCGGCGCAGCTTCTATCTCAGCCCTTCGTATCTCTTGTATAAAGCGAAGCAGTCCTTGAGGGATCGCCGGGAGTTGCAGCGCAACCTGAAGGGGTTTGTTACGCTGTCGAAGTATCTCTTGCGCGGCAGCCAACACCAGAAAAATCAGAAGCCCCGCCAGTCGCCAGCCCACACCGCCATAACAACAGCGCCGAGTCCTCAAGGCGGTGATTGAACCCGGTCGCGGGTGTGTGGTGTACGAACGCGTTCTCAAGCGAGGACGCTCTTACGTCGTGTTAGCTCCATGTCATAATTTCAAGCCAAGTTCGCGCATCGGTAAACGGTTGTCGGTCGCCGCGCGTATCGCGGCGAGTCCTCGAGCAGTGACTGATTCCTGCAATCGATCTCCTCTTACGGGAGCTACTTCACAACTGATTGCCGTTGCGAAGATGCAAAACCGGCCGCGATTAGGTGAGCGATCATCTCAGTTGGTATGCCATTCCGCAGTCCTGCGGACGCATTCCTCCAGTCCGATGATCTGGCGTAGCCCGAGTACTTCGCGTGCACGATCAACGCAAGGAACATAGCGGAGCGGTGCAGCTCCGGCAACAACTTGTCGTGCGACACAGATTTCCGTCTGCGGGCTAAGAGTCATAGCGACCGTCTGTGCTAACTCGAGAATACTCACGTCATTCGCTGAACCCACATTGAAAGGGACGAGCGCCGGCGCCCGAAACAGTATTGTCCACAGCCAGACCGCCATGTCGGCCGCATACAAGTAGGATCGTCTCGGGGTTCCGTCTCCCTGAATCTGAATCGGCCGCCCTGCGAGAACGTCCCGAATGAAGTTGCCGATGGCAAAATGCTGATCGAGAGGAAGATGCGGACCGCAGAAAGCCCAGCAGCGGGCAATTTTGCACTCGACACCACCCGCGTTTTGATAGAGGGCACAAAGGAGTTCGGCAGTCCGTTTCCCCTCGCCGTAGGCGTTCCCGGACTCCAAGGGGTTCGGCGCTCCGCTGTAGCTTTCGGGTAGGCGGATCAATTCAGGTGGTTGGTTGCCATAAACGGCGCCGGAACTGGTGAGCAAGAACTTCCCGGCATGACAAGCGGCCGCGAACTGCAACACGCGTTCCGTCCCATAGACGATCGTTGAGAAAGTATCCAGCGGAAGCCCGGGTACTCCTCTCCCGCTTGTTTCGGTGGCGGCATGGAGGACGTATCCGAAATCCCCCTCGGGAAACCCGAAACTCCGCACGTCGCCTTTATGGAAAGCAATGGAGGAATCACCTGCGAGATGCGGGCACTTCGCCGCAAATACCTCAGGGGCCCGACTGAGGACAACCATGCGGGCACCCAAGCCGAGAGCTCGATTAATATGGCAAAAACTTTCCACTAACCAACAACCAAAAAAGCCCGTCCCTCCGGTGATGAAAATCCGCTGACCACGTACTTCATTCCATAGAGAGGCAGTGTGCTCCAAAATCAAATTGAGATCTTGCCCGGAGAGACGTTTCGCTGGTTGCATTGGTCTCCACAGGATAAACCCTGGGCGCCGAGGACGCGAAGACTTGCCGTCGCGGACCGACCGATTGACGACACGTTTTCGGTCAACCGAGTGGCCACAAGGAAAGCGGTCGAACCCATGAACCGGTTGTGTTATCTTCGCTTTTCCTTGTGGGGTGCCGGCTGTGTTCTTGACCGCAGGTATCAACAGCGCCGGATGGCCTTGCAGGCGGTTGGCTTCTCAATTTCGATTTTGGAATTCCAGGATACGGCGGCGATTGTCATCGGTTGCATCGCACAGCCGTTTGAAGTTAGAAATAAAAGGGGCCCTTAGACCATCGAGATTCTGAAGGTGGATATTGGCGATGCGAAACGATCGATGTCCCATCTGCAGATCCGCATCACCCTCAATTCTGCAACTTCACTTCAGTCAGAAGATGAACTTGCCTACCGAAGTGACGATCAGGCATTGCGCCTCAGACAATTTCCTTTTCATAGCCTCAAGTGCCAGTCATAATCAATATGACGAATATTACAAATCTCTGGCAAATGATTCCTACCACGCAGAGGTGGCCTGTGGGGCTATCCGTTCCCCGATTGCGAAGCTACAACAGAAATGCCTACTCGATCTGCTCGGATCATACTTTGCTCGCCCGAAGGATGTGCTCGATTTCGGGTGTGGGGAAGCTTCTCTTCTGGTAGAGCTTGCTAGCGAATTTCCGACGTCCAGGTTTCAGGGGTTCGATCCGAGCCCGGCCTCACAGATCGGCTGTCAGAAGGCGAGAACGCTAGGCCTTAATAATCTGCTCGTTTCCGATCTCAAGCCCCGCATGGCTAAATACGATCTGATCATCGCATCACACGTTGTCGAGCATTTGCTCGATTTCGATTTGCTTCATTCCTGGGACTCTCTTCTAACTGAGGACGGACTTCTCTATGTGGAAGTTCCGAATTCCCTTGAATATGCAACTCATAAACGACTGGAATTCCTGTACTATTTTGATCGGCTTCACGTCAACCACTTTACTGCTCAATCTTTGACCCGGCTGGTAGCGGCGCATGGATTCGGCTATGTTGGTCATTTTGAATACCAATTTCCCTATCGCGACGGAAAAGAATATCCAGCGCTTGGAATGTTGTTCAGGAAGGGTGGGGCAGCAGCCGATATCTCCTCGCTGAGCATCCTTCAATCGGCAAAAATATACATAGCGCAAGAGCAGGAGAAAGCAAGGGCGCTCAATGATCAGTTGAGGAGGTTTAAAGGCGTTTTGGTTTGGGGCGGAGGCGATAATTTTCATCGATCTATCGAAAACGGCGGGCCTCTCTCCAATCTGCCTGTTGTCGTTGTGCTAGACAGGCGCCCACAGGAAATCATGATCGGCAACCGAAAATGGACAACCGAGATTCCCGCGGAGGGTATTCGGCGCTACCCTTGGCCCGTAGTTATTACGGTGTCAGAAGGAAGGAAGGCTATCTCCCAGCAGGTAAAAGGAATCGAGCCTTCGAGGCAGGTGTTCTTGCTTTAGCACACCAGAGTCTGAGTGGGCTCCTGTTTGGACCGTGGAGAAAATCGTTCGGCGGTCGACCTACATACCAATCGCATTCTCCCGCGCGCTCCGGACAATAGATAGACATAACGGTAACGAACACAATCTTGAAATCAGGAGGGAAATTGGGTGAGCGAATGCAGGAACTGTGGCAGTGGCGAACTGCACGATCTTGGACCGATCGGCATGGTCCACCCCTTCTTTCTGAAGCGAGTGTTCGGGATGGACCTTCGCGCCGCCAGGTCGCAGAGTGCGGTTAAGCAAAGGATTCGCGATCTTGCGACTGTTTTTATGTTTTTTTTCCCACGTGTAACCGCAGCGTTTGCATTTGTGGAGATGCAACTTTGCAAGCGCTGTTTTTTCATCCAAACAAAGATACCGTTTCATGATGAGGACATCATGCGTTTGTATCTTGATTATCGGTCGCCCACTTATAATCGGGAACGAATCCGCTACGAACCCGAATATACTCAGATTGCCACCCAGGTTGGCCAGGGTCAGAGGGAGGTGAGTTGTCGGAAGTTGGCTCTCGGCGCATTTCTTCACAAGGGATTGAAAACATCTGATGCACACACCATACTTGACTACGGAGGGGCTGACGGTAGATTCATGCCGGATATTCCCGGATCAAAATTTGTTTATGAGATCTCAAACATTGAGCCGGTTCCCGGGGTTACCCGAATCAAGTCGGAATCTGAGCTCGGCACTTATTCCATTGTCCTGTTTGCACATGTTACCGAACACGTGCCGCACCCTTTGAAGCTGGTTTGCAAGCTCAGCGCACACGTCGAACCCGGGGGGTATCTCTACATCGAGACACCCCAGGAGATCTCAGATGAGAAGCGCGCTGAGTTGCAGGACTCCGCGCCCCGCTTGGATATCGGAATTCACGAACATATCAACTACTATTGCGTCCCGGCTGTTGCCGCCCTGCTCGAAGCCGCTGGTTTCACCGTTGTGGCCATAGAAAGCACGCCCGTGGATGTTGGTTGGGCAAAGTCTGTACACATTCGCGCGCTTGGGCGCAAGCCGCCTGCTCTTTAATGGGCTTTAAGGAGCAGCACTTGACAGCGTTTCATCTGTATGAGTACACAGGCGGGTACTCAATTATGTATGCTTAGTCTGCTACCTCGACGGAGATCCGTGGCGGTGCTTCGGCCACGAGTTCCGGAATCGTGGTCAAAGGATAGCGAGAGCATATCCCGCGACAGAATGGGAGCCTCCGCAGCGTTCCGGTATCGGTACCGACGCTCTCCGGGCGGTGGGGGTTTGGCGCATTCGCCTAGGAGCAGACATGTCGTTTGCTGTTGATCTATCTTCGGTTTTTCGTCAAGCTATTGAAGAGCATCTCGCGGTTATCAATTCGCTTCGCGACCAGCAAGCACTACTGCAGCGGATCGCCGAGGAAATGACAGGCGCGATTCTCGGAGGCCAAAAGGTGCTCTGGTGCGGGAACGGGGGCAGCGCCGCCGACTCTCAACACTTGGCGGCTGAGTTGATGGGGCGATTCCGGCGCGAACGCTGCGCCATTCCCTCCATTGCGCTGACCACCGATACGTCAATCCTCACTGCCATTGGCAACGACTATGGATACGAAAGAGTCTTCCAGCGCCAAGTGGAGGCGCTCTGCACCAAGGGCGACGTGCTAGTAGGCATTTCCACGTCCGGCTCAAGCAAGAACGTCTGTGCCGCCCTCCGAACGGCGCGGCAGATCGGTGCATTCACAGTTGCGTTTACTGGGCAAGGCGGCGGCGAAACAGCCTTGATCGCTGACCTTGCGCTCCGCATCCCCTCGAATGACACCGCTCGCATTCAGGAGGGCCATATCCTCTGCGGGCACATCCTCTGCGACTGGGTGGAACGAACGGTCTGCGAGCAGCAATCGGAGTTGCAGAAGAGTGCGGTCCGCTGATTGAATGTACTTAACTTGATTCTCAATAGCGCAGAGGGTGGCCATCCAGACGACGACAGATGTAAGATTCAGGATTGGGGACCATTGCGGAACCCCGTGAGACACAGTATCTCGAGGAGTTTCCCATGAGTACAATCCGGATTGGCAGTCGGCTGATCGGAGATGATCAACCCTGTTTCATCATCGCGGAAATCGGTATTAATCACAACGGAGACGTTGATCTTGCCAAGCGACTGATCAGCGTGGCCCTGGCTGCCGGCTGCGATGCGGTTAAGTTCCAGAAGCGGACCGTAGATGTGGTTTATACGGCGGAAGAGTTGGCCAAGCCACGCGAGAATCCCTTCGGTCTTACCAATGGCGACCTCAAGTACGGCCTCGAATTTGAGGAGGAAGAATACGAAGAGATCCACGCTTTCTGCAAATCGGTCAAGATGCTCTGGTTTGCCTCTCCTTGGGATGAGGCTTCCGTGGATTTCCTGGAGCGTTTCCAGATTCCGGTTTACAAAATCGCTTCCGCGTCACTAACGGACGATCGGCTGCTTCGGCACGTCCGTGCGACAGGAAAGCCGATCATGCTCTCCAGCGGCATGAGCACGTATGCCGAGATTGACCATGCGGTCGAAGTTCTGGGCAAAGAAGATCTCGTTCTGATGCACGCGACCAGTACCTACCCAGCAACTTACCAGGAGTTGAATTTACGCGCGATACCGACGATGGCCGCACGATATGGCGTACCCGTCGGCTACTCCGGACATGAAACCGGGATTCCAACCAGCGTCTGCGCTGTTGCTCTTGGAGCCTGCAGTGTGGAACGCCACATCACGATGGATCGCGCCATGTGGGGTTCCGATCATGCGGCATCTCTGGAGCCAAATGGCATCTCGCGGCTGGTACGCGATGTCCGGCTGTGGGAGCAGGCAAAAGGCGACGGAATCAAGCGCGTCTATGAGCGCGAGTTTCCGATCATCAAGAAACTCCGCCGCGTGGGCGCCATGGTTTAGGTCATGGCGCATGAAAATTCCGCAACGGTCAGCCTTGAAACGATTCGGGCACTGGCCCTCGATGTCGACGGAGTGCTCAGTGACGGCGGCCTTTGGTGGGGACCTGGTGGTGAAGAGTGGAAGCGCTTTTGCTTCGCCGACATCATGGGGATTTCGCTTGCACGTCGCGCCGGACTGACCTTGGCCCTCATCTCAGGCGAAAATAGTCCTCTGGTGGATCGCTACGCTGAGAAGATGCTCATAACTCATGTCATCAAGGGCCGCCGCGATAAGGCCGCGGCGCTCCGCGAATTTGCCGCCGCAGCCGGGGTGAAACTGGCCGAAGTTTGCTTCATGGGGGACGACGTTAACGATCTGCCGGCAATGGCAATTGCGGGTTTATCTGCCGCTCCGGCAAATGCAGCAACGGTGGTTTTGGCGCGCGCGAACTTTATTGCCAGAGCTCCCGGGGGCAATGGCGCCGTGCGCGAGCTGGTCGACGCGCTTCTGGCCGCACGGGGTCTCACCGCGCCGGAAGTATTTGCGCGGGACTAAAGCTTTCGGCGTTCCATGATCGTTCCCGAATCCCATTTAAGATTGGATCGATGAAACTTTCCGATTACGTGGTCCGCTTTATTGCGGAACAAGGTGTGAAGCACGTCTTCTTGGTCACCGGCGGCGGGGCAATGCATTTGAATCAGTCCCTGGCTTGCGAACTGGCGATCGAGCCTGTCTGCAATTCGCACGAGCAGGCCAGTGCCATTTGCGCCGAAGGCTACGCGAAAGCCACCAATCATCTGGGCGTTTGTATGGTAACAACCGGTCCAGGGGGCACCAACGCGGTCACCGGTGTTGCTGGTGCATGGTTGGACTCGACGCCCATGCTGGTTGTATCCGGGCAGGTGAAGAGGCCGGATCGCATGTTCGATAAGGATGGCCGGCCGCTGGGCATGCGTCAACTCGGAGTGCAGGAAGTAGACATTGTCTCCATCGTAAAGCCGATTAC
>Ga0302325_10028555_pt1 | contig 11541 bp, 8 predicted proteins | sample Palsa_T0_2_FD_201948 | JGI IMG/M metagenome (GOLD analysis project Ga0302325, IMG submission 201948) | Peat permafrost microbial communities from Stordalen Mire near Abisko, Sweden - Palsa_T0_2 | ecosystem: Environmental > Terrestrial > Soil > Palsa > Peat permafrost | place: Sweden: Abisko... | reverse complement strand
GCCTTCTCGTCATCAGACCATCGACGGCGACCGCCGCCGCCGGTGATCACCTCAACGCGTCGCGCAGTCACGACCTTAGGGTCAAGCGTAACATCAAGCCTAGACACAAGCCGATCTCCCTCTCAGGAAATCAGAGTCGCCGATCAGGAACCAAAATTGAAGGTGCCGCCGCCACAGCGCTTACGATCCGCCTACGGTGGCCGACGAAGATAAAAGCGCCCCCAGGTTCGATCCCACGATGCATCCTACGGTTTTGCGAATTCCCAGATATATCTACTAGGTAACCGTACTCCCGCACCTTTTCTGACTATATTGCCAGGAGTTGTTTGACCAGAAATAATTTCCACCCTGGCCCCCGACGAAACGTAGTCTAAACCATGAAACTCTCCCGATCGGCAGCCCAAATCTATTGTGTACATATCAGGCGCGAGCGGCAAGGAATCTATTCTGAGTTCCACTGAATGCTCCCCTGGCGAGGGAATGTTTGGTCGAAATCCGTCCGAGAAGTCCGTCTCGTAGGTGAGCAAGCGGACTCCCTCGAGGCTTGAGAATCCGATGCCTACAGAAAATTCTTGGAGTGGGCTTTGTGCGCGAAAGCGGACTCGCACTTGGATAGGCTCGCCATGCCGGACTGGTAAGCCGCAGAGCCATTCCAACGACACTATTCGAACTCGACTTTCGTTGCTTTGCTGGCGGCCAAAAGACTCTAGGTGAATAAAACGAGCCTGACTAACCTCGCTTTGCGTGAGGTATTCGTTAATCACGGCGTTTGAATCGCCGCGACCTCGCACCGACCCGCGATCAATCCAAATAGTCGTGGGACATAGGATCTTTAGAGCCCCAACGTTGTGGCTTACGAATAAAACTGTTCTTCCACCCTTGCGGGAAACCTCATCCATTTTCCCCAAACATTTCTTTTGAAACTCGGCATCTCCTACTGCAAGAACCTCGTCGATTATCAAGATCTCGGGCTCTAAATGCGCTGCCACGGCGAAGGCAAGGCGCACATACATGCCCGAGGAGTAGCGTTTCACCGGCGTGTCAAGGAACTTCTCGACCTCCGCAAAGGCGACGATCTCATCGAACTTCCCGCGAATCTCTCGTTGCGTCATGCCGAGGATGGCACCATTGAGGAATATGTTCTCTCGCCCAGTTAGCTCAGGATGAAAGCCGGTTCCTACCTCAAGCAGGCTCGCGACCCTCCCGCGTAGCAACACGCGGCCCTTGGTCGGTTCGGTGATGCGGCTTAATATCTTGAGCAGCGTGCTCTTGCCGGCGCCGTTGCGCCCGATGATCCCGACGACTTCTCCCTGCCCAACCTCGAAACTGACCTCCTTGAGCGCCCAGAATTCCTCGACTTCGTCCCCCTGGACGATCTGCCGCCCGCGCAACATATCGGTGCCCTGGCGCGCGAAATTGCGAACACCGCGCGCGATGACATCGCGCAGGGTCGCGTAGTTCCGATGGCCTCTGGCCGAAAGGTGCCCGACGCGATAGCTCTTCGACAGATTCTCGACGCTGATGACTGTATCGTTCATAAGGTATGGAGATCGCTCAAATCAAATCCGCAAAGCTCTTTTCCGTGGCCCTGAAGCGACGGATGCCAAACCACAGGAAAAAAGCTGCAACACAGAGGCTAACCACCAAACCCGGCATATATAATTCACTCTGTCCGCCAAGTAGGCACCAGCGGAAGCCGTCGATCACCCCGACCATCGGATTGAGGAAATATATCAGACGCCACTCCGGTGGCACAACGCTCGAAGAGAACCCGACCGGGGAGACATAGAGCCCGAATTGCACGATGAAGGGAATTAAGAAACGAAAGTCCCTGTATTTGACATTGAGTGCGGTGATCCAGAGAGACGGGCCAATGCTGGTGAGGAAGGCCACTACCACGAAGATCGGCAGGAGGAAAATATGCCAATCCGGCAGGAAGCGGTACCAAATCATCATCAGGATCATTATGCCGAAACTGATCAAGAAATCGACGAAGGCGACGACCACGGTGGCTATCGGCACGATCAGCCTAGGGAAATAGACCTTGCTGATCAAATTGGCATTATTGATCAAGCTGTTTGACGCTTCGCTCAGCCCGGTCGAGAAGAAAGTCCAGGGGAGCATCCCGGCGAACACCATAAGCGCATAGGGAGCCGAACCGTCCGAAGGCAGATGCGCGATGCGGCTGAAGATCACTGTGAACACGATCATGGTCAGGAAGGGTCTGATAAGCGCCCATGCGACCCCGATAACCGTCTGCTTGTAACGCACCGCCAAATCACGCCAGGCCAGCACCTGGAATAACTCACGATAGCGCCATAAATCGCGCCAGTAGTTTCGTTCGTGACGGCCGTGCTCGATGATGATGAGGTGTTGCATTCTCGACCCAATCAAGTGAAATCAAACCAAGTTCGCGAACACCATGATCGCGGCTGGGTGACCGAAGCCAGCTCAAGGCGCCTAGCCGCCCCGTATTCCCTGCCGAAGCACGGCGCGGCATAACCAATAGTCGGTTGGCATGTGCAGCGCCAGCTGGACAAATTTGCGCTGCTGCAGGTAAAAGTGAAGAGATCGTTCGGCTGAGAGGCGTTTAATAGCAGCGATTCGTTCCTTCAAGAGAGTTTTTAGGCGTAAGTCAGAATAAACACTACGATCTTTAAGTAACTCTGCCGTGTGTTCTGCCATCGCACCGTAGTCAATATTCGTCATACTAGTTCTAGAGTCTCTATCCGTGTATAAATATCCAGGTTTTCTCGACAAAACATAGCGCGCGCCGACCAAAAAGGCGTTAATTAGAAAAAGCACGTCTTCTCCATGACGAGAGAATTCCGCGTATCTGAGATGATGTTTTTCGATAAAGCTTCGCCTGATGATTGGCTTCAATAAGCCCCAATCCGTTTCTTTCGCGAACGGCCTGGCTTGGGATACAAACTTATACTTGTCGACTATTTCTACTGTGGACGACGACGGGATTCCCGCCGATCCTACAGAGTCCTTCCCTGCGTTGTAATACATGAAATTGTCGACCACCACATCGGCGTCCAATTCACTCCCGATTTTGGTGAGTCTTTCCAAACGGTCGGGCAGAAAAGCATCATCCGCGTCAAGAATGGCGATCCAACTCCCGCGCGCTTCGTCAAGCCCTGCGTTTCTTGCTTTTGAGGGTCCCCCGTTCTTAGGAAGAACAACCAAGCGGACGCGGGGATCAGCTGCACCGAATCTCAATGCCACCTCGGCCGTATTATCGGTTGAGCCATCGTCAACAACCAGAATTTCTACCGGAGGCTGAGTTTGGCACAGGGCTGAGCGGATGGCCCGCTCTAAAAATTGCGCCGCATTGTAGGCAGCTATGAGTACGGTGACTCCATTCTCCATAGGGGTCTTTGTCAACCGTGAACCCGCCGTATCGGTTTGATCAAGAGCGGCGCCAATATGATCGCCACCGACATCGCGCGGCGCCGTGTAGGGGAGCACATAATGCGAAATATCGTCGTAATGCGCTTCGAGATTTTGAGTGCATCGCCTGATATCGAATCTTTCTGACACGAAATTCGTGCCCGCGAGGGCCATTGTGCGAGCGCAGGCGTCGTCAGCCAACAGCCTCGATATTTGGGACGCAAGCATAACGACATCCCGTTCTGGGAAAACGAGACCAGTGATTCCGTCCTCGACGCCCTCTTCGCCCCCGCCTCGGGCCGAGGTTATGACAGGCACACCCGAGGCTTGTGCCTCCAGTAGAACCAAACCAAAACCCTCCGCATCGCCGCTCTCCGCAGTAACGCTCGGCAGGCAAAATACCCTGGCTAGTGCAAGTTCCCGCTGTATTTCCAATCCCGTGCGCGCGCCCAGAAACTCGACCTGAACTCTCAACTCTTTCGCCAGCCGCCCCAAAGGACGCCGCAGCTCTCCGTCACCGACGACGATCAATGACGCATCGGGGACGACCTTTTGAACCTCAGCAAAGGCTCGAATGAGAAACTCGCAGCCCTTCTTCTCGACTAGCCGGCCGACAAAGAGCACACGATGCTGGCGCTGGGCGATCGGCAGTCCGCCCGGGGAAAAGCGCCGCACATCGATGCCTATATAATGAACCGAGATCTTTTCCGCAGGGATGCCGATATCGATGGCTTTTCGCCGTACTGCCTTCGAAACAGCAATGAATTGGACCCGCGGCTGCGCCGCAAGCTCAAGTAATCGCTGCGGATAGAGGCGAAACCATTCTCCCCAATGACCCGCCTCCCACCATTCGCGATGAATGTATATGTCGTATCCATGCAAGGTCACAACCATCGGCAAATTAAGTGCGCGAGCAATCGGCCACGCATGGATGGCATCGACCCCGAAATGAGCATGAAGAAGCGATGGGCTTTCGCGCTGGAGCTGAGCCAGCACCGGAAAAGGCACGCTGCCATGGCTGCGCGAAATCTTCCACCAGACACGGCTAAGAAAACGAGATGGAAATGGTCGCAGCAGCCGGACATTCAAGCCGTCGAGAGAAAGCTCAGAGAGCGCATGCCTGCCGATGAGAACGCCTCTCCATTTTCGGTAAGCTAGCATTTGCTCTTTAACGAAGGTCTCGGAGTACGGAAGAAGATTGCTGCAGTAGACCAGCACGGTGGGCTTCCGAGTCGCTGCAGTCGGCTCAACGGCAGCGCCGCCCGATAAGAGCCGCATCAAAGAAACCGAGAGATTCACACTATCCCGCCATCGCCCTGCGGAGCAAATCACGAACTATGCAGCGGCGCTGCAAAACCGCGCCGCTATCGAATCCGAGGCTAGCCGCCATTTAGAACGCATTCCTATAGGCAGCCCTCGAGAACAGCGTCATCAGGATAATTTTTAGGTCGAGCAGGAAGGACCAATTGTCGATATAGTGGATATCGCATTCAAATCGGCACTGCATCTTCTCGATCGTATCGGTTTCACCTCGATGGCCGTTGACCTGCGCCCAGCCGGTGATGCCGGGCTTCATTTTGTGCCGGCGCGACAGGGGCACGATGTGCTGCTCGAAGCTTTGATTCATCGCTACCGGGTGTGGACGCGGTCCTACAATCGACATATCGCCGGCAAGCACGTTCAGGAGCTGCGGCAATTCGTCGATATTGCTCCGACGCAAAAAGCGGCCGATCCGCGTGACACGCGGGTCATTCTTCTTCGCCTGTCTGAAGGCGTGACCATCTTCCATAAGCGTCATTGTTCGGAACTTTAGTACCCGGATGGTTTCGTTGTTGTAGCCATGTCGGGTCTGGCCGAAGAGGATCGGTCCGCGGGAGTCCAGCTTGATGGCAATGGCCACCAAAAGGAGAAGCGGCCATAATAGGAGTATACCAACGCCAGCCGCGACGATGTCGAAGAAGCGTTTGATAACACGGTTCGCTAGTGACAAGGGCGACCTGAACAGTTCGACCGTGGTCAGCGTGCCAAGCTCTCCGAGCCTCGCCGACGCGAGCAGCACGCCTGTATCCACCGGAACCAGATGAACGGAAACCGGAAGCTCGGAGAGGAATTCGGCAAGGCGGCCGGACCTTGGTAAATGGGCGGCTGCGGTCATGATGACAACGTCGTCTGGCTTCAACGCCCGACAAGTCTCGATCATGCGGCGCAGTTCGGCGCTGTCCATCTTGCCGCCGTTGGCTGCGAAAGACCTGGTGGGAAAAGATAAGGACTGCACGATGGCGACGCCGGCGTTGCCAAGTTGCCGCGCGACCGCGGCAAGTTCTTCACCAGCGCCGATTATGATGGCGCGGCGAGCCTCCACACGGCCATTGGCGATCGCCGCGCGGATTCTCGCATGCGCGACAACGCGGGCGCCCAACACGGCGGCGGATACAGTGAACAGCTGAAACAGGAAAGTGGCTCGGGAATAATCCGTCGCCACCTTCAGGAGGAACAATCCGGAAAGAAAAAACGAAAAGGTAAGAGCGACCGTGGTCAAGGCGTTCCAAAGCACTCGGTGGTTTGGTTGCGTCTGGAACGCGGCATAGTGTTTGGAGCTTAGCGACACGACGAGGACGCCAGTGGCGAGCAGGATCGCGGAAATAAGATAGGCTTCTTGCCCAGCCATCCAGTCCGACCAGGCAACTTCGCTATAAATTAAACTTGTCAGGTAGGAGACGATGGCGACCGCAAAAAATTCGAGGACCGCGTAGCGAACAAGGAAGACCGAGACGCTTTTTCCGGCGCCGGCCTGGAAGCCTGCGGGCGGCGGTTCAATAATGGGCTCACCTGCAGAATAAATGTAAGGGGGCGATTCTGATAAGCGAGCAATTTTGTACATGTCGCACTCTCACGTTTAAGTTTGCACTCTCGCGTTTAAGTCGCCTCCGCGACGGCGCTCCCTTCTTGACGTTCTGCCCGAGGACGGACAGATTCCTCGTCAGCTGGTTCAATCTGCATCGACAAGGAACCCTAACATCCGATCGAGGATAACCAAAGCCTAATTGGTTTGCGTTGGGCACATTCAATGGGCATTAACTCATCTTGCTTAAATTTGCGTTACCATACAGCCTCGGGACGGCAAAAACCATAGCGCCGGATGACGCGTTCCAAGGCGTTGATCTCCGCTACCAATTCGACGCTTTGATTCCGCATCGAGCCTGTTTTGATTCCGTTTCGCTGATTCCATTTCACTCTGGGACGTTCCGCGAAGTTCAAAGTTTTCCACAGGCTCTTGACCAGACCGAAGGCCACTTGCCGAGCGCCAAGTTCTGCACGCCCCCCAATCAAGAGTTGCCGGGGCGCGCCAGAGACTCGTGCCTCAACCGGCAACTTTATCAAGGGTGAGCAAGCGCTCGAAATAGGCGATCGTCTTCTGGAGCCCCTCGCGTAGGGGAACGGTTGGCCCCCACGCAAAAAGCTCGTTCGCTTTGCTAATATCGGGGCGGCGCTGTTTTGGGTCGTCGGTCGGCAGCGGCATATGCGTGATGCGCGAGGCCGATCCGGTCAGCTCAATGATTTCCTCGGCAAGCTGCCGGATGGTGAATTCGCCTGGATTGCCAAGATTGATCGGTCCGGTTATCTCATCCGACGTGCGCATCAGGCCTAAAAGGCCCTCGACGAGATCATCCACATAGCAGAACGCCCGCGTCTGGCTGCCGTCGCCATAGATAGTAATGTTCTCTCCCGTCAGCGCTTGAATGATGAAGTTCGATACGACGCGCCCATCCTTCGGGTGCATGCGCGGGCCGTAGGTGTTGAAAATTCTTGCTACCTTGATCAGCACTTTATGCTGCCGCCAATAATCGAAGAACAGCGTTTCTGCGCAGCGCTTGCCTTCGTCATAACAGGAGCGCGGCCCAATCGGATTTACATTGCCCCAGTAGTCCTCCGTCTGGGGGTGCACGGCGGGATCTCCATAGACCTCCGAGGTTGAGGCCTGCAGGATCTTCGCCTTCACGCGCTTGGCTAACCCAAGCATATTGATGGCGCCGTGGACGCTTGTCTTAGTCGTCTGCACGGGGTCAAACTGATAATGGATGGGCGAAGCCGGGCAGGCGAGGTTATAGATCTCGTCGACTTCGGCATAGAGTGGGAAACACACATCGTGACGCATGAGCTCGAAGCTCGGATTCGACAGGAGCCGATGCACGTTGTGGCGTGTTCCAGTGTAATAATTGTCGATGCAGAGCACTTCTTGCCCGAGCTCCAACAGGCGTTCGCAGAGATGCGATCCGACGAAGCCTGCGCCGCCCGTCACCAATACGCGCGATGCTCTCGGCATTTTAGGCGTCCCCACTTGACATCGGAGTCCCTATACCGTCTCAAAGAAAAGCTCGCAACCGCCGCAACGATGTGACGTTAACTGTAGGCGCTTTAGCCAAAGCGGGAAATCGTGGCAAGCCATGACAAGATCTGCGTCCTTTGCGGCCTTGATGATATTGGCCTGTAGCGTGGCTCACGCTCAGAACGTCCCGCCAAGCGGGAACATGTTCGCTTCCCCGAACGGGTTGTCGACAACCGGCATATTCGGCGATCCGAATGATCTCGGCAAGCGCCATATCGGCCCGACCGGAAAACCCTGCATCACGGTTGAAGGCAGTTCCAAGCCAGAGACGATCAACTCGAACATTATCGAGCATTGGGTCGGAGCCGCCAATAGCTGCGGACAGCATATCAAGTTGAAGATTTGCTATTATAAAACCGAACACTGCGTGACGGTCGACGTGCCTCCTTGGGACCGAAGGGATACCGTGCTGGGCATCTTTCCAGCGCTCAGGGAATTCCGCTTTGAGTATACCGAACAATTCTATTGAGCGGCTCGCGCCGTTGTGAGGAGCGCTGAGGATTGGTAAAGGATCCGCCGGTGCGGCGGGGCCGGAGGGCGACGAAACGGAGCGGAGCGCCGCGGCTGCTTGCGCTCGGCGCTTTGTTCGCGGCCGGAATTTTGGCATTGGGTGGCGCCTACCTGACAGGCGCCTCGTCTCAAGGTGAGTCTACCGGCGCGGCGATTGTCCCGCCGTCGTCCGAGCCATCTTCGATCAGCATGCGCCTCATGGGGAATTTCGGTCCGCAATTCGCTGGCGAGATGCTGGCCGCGCGGACCGGGCTGTTTAGGCGTGAGGGCCTGAAGGTCGAGCTGCGCGAGGGTGCGGACAGCGAGGAGGCCATCGCCGCCGTGGCGAGTGGCGCCGACGCGATCGGCGTCGCTCGGGCTGACAGCTTTCTCGAGGCGCGCGGCAAAGGCTCTCTCATCGTCGCCTTTGCGGCAAGCTTCATCGAGAGCCCGGTCGCCTTCTACGCATTGAAGAAATCCACCTTGCGGGGAGCGCAGGACTTCGCCGAAATGCGGATCGGACTCCGGGCCGGCGACGACACCGAGGTAAGTTTCGAGGCCCTGGCCGCGAAGCTTGGCTTGCCGCGCAGCACCATGCGCGAGGCCGCCGTCGGCTCCGACGTTTCGACGCTGATCAACGGCGACGTTGACGTATGGCCGGGGCATGTCGGGAGGGACGATTACGCGCTCGCTAGCCGCGGCGTCGAATACATTGCTGTGAGCCCGGGCAGCTATGGCGTCCATCTGCCCGGCTCAGTCTATTTTGCGAGTGAACAGACCGTTCGCGAGCGCTCGCAACTCCTTCAAAGCTTCCTCAGGAGCGTAATCGCGGGATGGCAACTCGCCTATGCGAATGCCTCAATAAGCGTGCCCATGATCGTTTCGTTCGACCAAAAGAAGATGACGCCGGACTCCGTACGCTTTGCGCTTGAAAGTCAGCGCGATTCCGTGCGGCCAATTGCCGCGCGCTTTTGCGAATTCGACGAGAGCCATTGGCGGTCTTTGCAGGAGATACTGCTGAGCCAGAGATTGCTCGACAAGCCGGTCGACCTCTCACTTGCAGTGACCTACCAGTTCCTAAACGAGGCCTATCGTAAACCCTATACGTTCGGGCAGTAGGCTTATGCTCGCTTATGCAGGGTTAGCGAGGAATTGACGAATTCCCCGCGCCTGAAGAGGCCTTGAGCAGTTGGCCGAAGTTGGCCGATCCTGTACCAAGAGGTACCGAGTGCGCTCCGCGGCCTTGCGCGGGAGCGGCTTGAGCTAGTTGGCGTCACACCCTGCAGTTCCATCCAGCGGATCGCAAAGGAGGCGCTCACGTTAAGCCGCTGCGCCGCGCCGCAGTCGTCCGGAGGAACTCGCGAGCCGATCCCGCGTCGATTTACGCCGGCGCCAGGCGATTGTGGTTGGCGAGGGAATATTTGAAATCTCCGAGCGCTTAGGCGTAGGTACGAGCATGTTTGACATTTGCGATATTGAGAGCAACAGCGAAGGCTGTTGAGAGTGTGGAACTAAGGCGGACTCGGTACGTACTTTTGACCTCGGAGTGCAAAGCGGGGAAGACATCCGTTTGCATAAAGGGTTCAGGGTTGTTTCGTTTGAGGCGCTACGACGCCCACGGCGTAGAACTGCCTCGGTGGAGACTTTCATCCGCTTGTGATCATGAGCTTCTCCTGTCGCACTCAGATTTCATTGAGTAGGGAGCTTCCCAAGGGGACACTCGGTTGCTAGCCTCGCTATACCGAATGGAATTGATGGGCAAGGCAATGCTTCGAACGGTTGTGCGAGCCTTCACCACTGAGACTGCCCGATGGAGAGCCCGTGTCCTCAAAGAGACTATCGAGGGCTTGCGCCGCCGCGCCAATCCCATTGAGCGCCAATGTCCGATTTGCGGTTACAAAGGAACTTTCTGGCCGGTAGGTTGGCCACTGCGACCGGAGGCTTTTTGCCCGGGTTGTGGTTCGTTGGAGCGTCATCGTCTCTTCAAGCTATGGCTCAATCAAAACGCGGCAGTGTGCAAAGGAAAGCGCATTCTGCATTTCGCGCCCGAGGGGTCGCTGGGCCCGATCTTGCGCGAATGTACTTCAACCTACACTACCGCTGATCTCGCGGATGGAGCCGACCTGAAATTGAATATCGAGAGCATGAACCTGCCAGACGCAAGCTTCGATGTTGTTATGTGCTCGCATGTACTCGAGCATGTGGACGACTCCAAGGCGTTGAGAGAGATTTATCGCGTGCTTGTAGACGGTGGAATAGCGCTTCTGATGACGCCAGTCTGCGAGGGCCTGTCGAAAACATATGAAGTACCTTCCATCACTGACGAGAAAGGAAGGGAGACACACTTCGGCCAGCACGACCATTTGCGCTGGTTCGGATCGGACTTTCGAGATCGCGTGACGGAAGCGGGGTTTTCGCTTGAGGAATTCACCGCAATCGGTGAACTTGCAGTAGTCTTTGGGTTGCTTCTTGGAGAGAAGCTCTTCATTGCCAGGAAGCAACCAGATAACAAAGCAGGCAACATATATCGAGAGGAACAGCAGTGAATAACTTAGATCAAGCGGCGACGGGCTGATTTTGAGATGTTGCTGCTCACGCTGATTTCGCCATTGAGCGCTCGTTGCGAAGCGTCGCGTTGAAGCTTTCGCAATAGCAGATCTCCCTTGAACTACCTGGCTCGATGTGGGCGGTCCTTGCGCAAGACTCGCTCAAAATCCTTAGTTAGTGATGAGCTCGGGGCAATTGTCGGCATGGACGACCGCAAAAGGAAGCGCTCCTTCTCGCCCTCCTTTATTGCAGCCGGAGCGCCCTTGGACAGATGTTCGGGCGGTTGACAGACTTCCTCCGCATCGCAACGCGATATAGCCCCTCGGTGAGTAATTATTTCCCGACGCCATCTGCCTCGCGGCAGCCGTCAGTTATTGGTTGGTCGGGACCCTAGCATTACAGTTGCATATTCCGTTTGATGTGAGCTTTTCGAGCGATGGCTTGATGTGCGCGTCGCCAAACGGACCATGCAATGACGTGAGCGGGGTTGATCCGTCTTCGCGCAAGGCGGATGGCGATGCGGCGGATTTCCTGGACCGACCAGCGGATCAATGGCGATGAGGCTTTGCGGTCTTTGATGTCGTCTTTCGGCGGTTCGTTTTTGGGGGCGGCGTGGCGTTCGCATGATGACGGATTGCGGCCATCATGGAGAAGGCGAGCATGACGAGCGACACGTGACGATGCCAGCCGTGCCAGGAGCGCGTTTCATTGTGGTCGAGCCC
>Ga0302325_10028554_pt1 | contig 11541 bp, 10 predicted proteins | sample Palsa_T0_2_FD_201948 | JGI IMG/M metagenome (GOLD analysis project Ga0302325, IMG submission 201948) | Peat permafrost microbial communities from Stordalen Mire near Abisko, Sweden - Palsa_T0_2 | ecosystem: Environmental > Terrestrial > Soil > Palsa > Peat permafrost | place: Sweden: Abisko... | reverse complement strand
GTGAGGGAAACGGCGGTGGCACCACGCCGGGGAGGGAAACGGCAGTGGCAGCACGCCGGGGAGGGAACAGCGGTGGCAGCACGCCGGGGAGGGGAGGCCAGCTTCCCCGAAGCGGGTCACGCTAGCACTCTTGCGGGCCCTCCCCCACGGGCCGTCTACTGGTACCACGATTTGACCGGGAACCACGGGCTGCGTGGTCGACAGATGCTGTGGGGAGTGGGGGGCGGCATGCGTATCGTGCTGACATGGCTGCGCCTGGAGGCGCGGCGGCGCTGGGTGTCGCTGGTAGTGCTGGCCTTGCTCGTGGCGGTGTCGACCGCCACCGTGCTCACGGCGGCGGCAGGGGCTCGCCGTGGGGACACCGCGCTGGACCGGCTGGAGGCGCAGACGCTGCCCGCCACCGTGGCCGTGCTGGCCAACCAGCCGGGTTTCAACTGGAACAAGATCAAGGCGCTGCCCGAGGTGGCCGCGATGACCAGGTTCCCGGTCACTTTCAGCTCTGTGGTGGACGGCTGCCCGGGCGCCAGCACCGACTTCCCCATGATGGACGCGAGCTACGGCACGACGATCGAGCGTCCGGTGATCATCGCCGGACGCCGGGCTGACCCGAGCCGGGCTGACGAGGTGGTGGTTACGCCGCAGTTCCTGGCCACCTGCCACCACCGGCTGGGCGACACGCTGACCTTGGACCTGGCCACCCCGAAGCAGATCGACCAGGGCTACGACGGAAGTGACGGGGCACCGGCCGGACCCCGCGTGCGGGCTCGCATCGTCGGGGTGGGCAACGACACCTGGGACACGGTCACCGGCACCGGGCCCGGCCTGTACGGCGCCGTCATCTCCACGCCCGGTTTGTACGCGCACTACCCGGCCAACATGATCGGCACCAGCGCCGGCAGCAGCCAGTTGTACATCAACGCGCTGATCCGGCTGAAGGGCGGGGACGCGGCCGTGCCCGCGTTCCGCGCCGACCTGGCCCGGGTGACCGGCCAATCGAACATCGACGTGCCGACCATCCAGGGGTTCTGGGTCGGCCCGATACGCCGGATCACCCAGTACGAGACGGCGTGCCTGCTGGCGTTCGGCCTGGCCGCCCTGGTGGCCGCGCTGTTCCTGGTCGGCCAGGCGGTGGCCAGGTACACCTCGGCCACCATGGCCGACCTGACGGTGCTGCAGTCGGTCGGCATGACCTCGCGCCAAGTCGTCGCGGCGGCCGCGGCGGGTCCGTTGCTGGCCGCGGCGGCCGGGGCCACGCTCGGCGTGGCCGGGGCCATCGTGGCCTCGCGCTGGATGCCGATCGGAGCGGCGTCCTACGTGGAACCGCATCCGGGCATCAACGTCGACGGCCAGATCCTCGGGGCGGGCTGGGTCCTGGCGACGGCCCTGGTCACGGCGGCCGCCGCCGCCGCGGCGGCGCTGGCCCTGGCCGCGCGGCGGCGCCAGGCCACCCCGCGCCGGTCCGGCGTGGCCGCCGCGGCGGCCGCCGCCGGGCTGCCGGTGCCCTTGGTGGTGGGATCCCGGTTCGCGCTCGAGCCGGGCCGCGGCCGGGCGGCGGTGCCGGTCCGGCCGGCCCTGGTGGGCGCGATCGTCGGCGTGCTGGGCGTGCTGGCTGCCTTCACCTTCTCCGCCGGAGTGTCCGACGCCTCGGTCAACCCGGCCAGGTTCGGCCAGACCTGGCAGCTGGACACCTACGTCGGTGAGGGCGGGCAGGACTTCAGCCCGGACACCGGCCAGGTGCTGCGGGCCGTGGCCGCCGATCCGGCGGTCACCGGCGTGGACGACGCGCTGGTCGTCGGGGCCCAGTCCGGGCAGGTGTCGGTGGAAAGCTTCACCTACGACGCGGTGAGCGGGAAGCAAGTCCCGGCCGTCCTGACCGGCGGCCGGATGCCGGCCTCGGCCAGCGAAATCGTGCTCGGCCCCACCACGGCCAAGGCCATGCACGTAGGCATCGGCGGCACCGTCCGGCTGACCGGAGGCCCGGTGCTGCGGACCTTCACGGTGACCGGCACCGGCTTCGTGCCGCAGGGGCCGCACAATACCTACGACGACGGCGCCTGGCTAACCCCGGCCGGATTTGCCCGGCTCTTCCACGGCGCGCAGCCGGCGTTCAAGTTCCACTTTGCCACCGTGTCGCTGCGGCCGGGCGCGGACGTCGCCGCGGCCGCCCGGCGACTGACGGCCACCGCCGCCAGGTTCAAGGGCGGGCGGAACATCGGGTTCGAAGTATCCACGCCGCCGGGGGAGATCGCGGCGATCAAGGAAGTGGCCGTGCTGCCGCTCGCGCTGGCTGCCTTCCTGGCCCTGCTGGCCGTGGCGGCTATCGGGTACGCACTGTCGCTCGCGGTGCGCCGGCGCCGCCACGAGCTGGCCGTGCTGCGCGCACTGGGGCTGACCCGACGACAGACCCGCCTGGTCGTGGTGACCCAGGCCACCGTGCTCGCCGTCATCGGGCTGGCCTTCGGCATCCCGCTGGGCGTCGCGGCGGGCCGGACCCTGTGGCGGGCCGCGGCCGGTATGGCACCGCTGGCCTACCACACGCCGGCGACGCTGTGGGCGCTGGTGCTGATCGCGCCGGTGGCCCTGGTGGTGGCCAACCTGCTGGCCGGCTGGCCCGGCCAGCGCGCGGCCCGGCTGCGGACCGCGGAGATCCTGCGCACCGAGTAGCCGCGCGGGGGCGGGCCCGGGCCGGGGTCACGCTACGATCAGGGCTCAAATGGGAAGCGTCATCCGGGTTGCGCTGGCCGAAGACAACGTCCTCCTGCGGGAGGGCGTGTCCCGCCTGGTCGCGGCCGATAAGGACCTCGAGCTGGTCGGGGTGGCCGGGGACCTGCCGCAGCTGTTCGACGTCATCGAGCGCTGCGCGCCGGACGTGGTCATCACCGACATCCGGATGCCGCCCACCGGCCGTGACGAGGGCATCCAGGCCGCCGCCTGGCTGCGCGAGCACCGGCCCGGGGTCGGCGTGGTGGTGCTGAGCCAGTACACCGCGCCGGGCTACGCCGTGGCCCTGCTCGAGCACGGCTCGGCGGGCCGCGCCTACCTGCTGAAGGAACGGGTGGCCAGCGTGGACGAGCTGGTCCGCGCGGTGCACACGGTGGCCGCTGGCGGCTCGGTGATCGATCCGCTGGTGGTGGACGAACTGGTCCGGTCGCGCTCGCACCCGGCCGCCTCTCACCTGGACACGCTGACCCCGCGGGAGACGCAGATCCTGGCCGAGATGGCCCAGGGCAAGAATAACGCCGCCATCGCCACGGCCGTGTCGGTGTCCGAACGGGCGGTGGAGAAGCACACCAACTCGATTTTCGCCAAGCTAGGCCTGAGCGAGGAGCAGGACGTGAACCGCCGGGTCAAGGCGGTGCTGCTGTTCCTGGGGCAGGGCCGGGGAGGCTGACCTCCCCATGGTGAGGGTGGCACCACCCTGCCGCTGGATCCGGTCCCGTGGCAAGCTGATGGTATGACCGGCCCGAACACTGTCCTCGTCGTCGATGACCAGGCACCATTCCGCTTCGCGGCCAAGGCCGTACTTCGCCGCCTGGACGGCTTCGAGCTGACCGGCGAGGCCGGCAGCGGCGCGGAGGCCATCGCACTGGTGGAGGAGCTGCATCCTGACCTGGTGCTGATGGACATCAATATGCCCGGGATGAACGGCATCGAGGCGGCCCGGCAGATCGTGGCGGCCCACCCCGAAGTGGTGGTGGTCCTGTGCTCGACCTACGAGGTGGCCGACCTGCCGCCGGACGTGGCGGCGAGCGGGGCCAGCGGCTACGTCAGCAAGGAGCGGTTCGGCGCCGAGGTGCTGCGGCGGCTGTGGGAGGACCGTGACTCCGGAGTCTTCGCCGCCGTCTGACCCGGCTGGCCGCAGGCCTCAGCTGGCCAGGGGGATCGAGCCGCTGACCACGGCGCCGTGCCCGGGCGATGAGTCCCAGCGGACCGTTCCGCCGATGGCGCCCAGCCGGTCGGCCATGTTCACGTAGCCGTGGCCGCGCCGCGCCACCGCGGCGTCGAAGCCGGGGCCGTCGTCGGACACTGAGAACAGCAGGCCGCCGGCTTCGGTCCACAGCCGCAGCTGCACGGTCGCGCCCTCGGCGTGCTTGGCCGCGTTCTGCAGCGCCTCGGTGCAGGAGAAGTAGATGGCGGCCTCCACCTCGGCGGGATACCGGCCCACCTCGTCCGCTACCGTGACGTAGACGGTCAGCGGGCTGCGGCCGGCTGCGGCGCGCAGCGCGTCGCCCAGCCCGTTGTCGGCCAGCAGCGGCGGGTAGATCCCGTGCGCCAGCTCGCGCAGCTCCTTGATGGTGGCTTGCACGTCCTGCGCCAGCTGGCCCAGCATCTCGCCCACGGCCGCCGGATCCTCGGCGGCGATGTCCTTGGTCAGCCGCAGGTTGATGGCCAGCGCCACCAGGTGCTGCTGGGCGCCGTCGTGCAGGTTGCGTTCGACCCGGCGGCGCTCCGCGTCGCCGCTGGCCACGATGCGGGCCCGGGACTCGCGCAGTTCCTCGGCCTGGTGGCGCAGTGCGTCCAGCGTGGTCTGCAGGGCCGTGTCGAGCTTGGCGTTGTGGAAGGCCAGGCCGGCCTGGCGGGCCAGTTCGGCCAGCACCTGGTCGTCCTCGTCGGTGAAGGCGTCCGCTCGTTCCGGCCGTTCCACTACGATCAGGCCGAGCAGCTCGCCCGCGTGGCTGACCGGGGCCACCCGCAGCTGGGCCTGCTCCCGGCCCTCGAGCAGCCAGGGCAGCCAGATCGCGGCCCAGGCGTTGCCCGACACCCCGGCCCGGGCTACGACGGGCCGTTCACGGTCGGTCAGCACGATCGAGGCGCGGTCGGCATCGGGTACGGACACGGCGCGCTGGAGCACGTCGCCCGTGCCGGTGTAGATCTCGGCCCGGGTCAGGCCCATGGTCTTGCGCAGCGACTCGGCCAGCTGGAGCAGCAGCTCGTCCATGGCCACGGCCCGGGTCATCCGGCTGCCGAACGTGCGCAGGGCCTCGTCCGGCGCCTCCCGCGTGCCGTACACGAACCTGGTGGCGAAGGCGGTCAGCCGGGCCCGGGCCGGCAGGAAGGCCACGGCCGCGACCGCGGCCGCGAGCACGGACAGCCCGAGGATGTCGCGGGCGGCCTGGTTTCCCGGTGCCTGGCCGAAGCCAAGCACGACGATCAGGTAGATGGCCGCGACGATGACGCTGCTGCCCGTGGCCGTTATGGCGTGCACCAGGGACCGGCCGCCGAACGGCGCCGCGGTCGGCCATTCGGCTAGGACCAGGGCCAGCGGGACGGCCACGGCGGCGCCGACCGCCACCGCGCCGGCCGGTCCTGGCCAGTCGATCAGGAGATGGAGCACCGCGCTGAGCAGAGCCACCACGGCCGCGACCAGCAGGCCGGTGCCCAGCCACTGCATCCGCTCCCGGTCGTGCCCGGTCGTACGGACGTAGCGCATCCGGGCGGCCGGCAGTGCGCACAGCAGCGCGACCGGCCAGACGAACGCGCCCGCTATGACACCGAACGGCTGGTGCGCGACGGCCAGCCCGGCACCGGTGCCGACGGCGCTGACGTAGCCCAGGACAGCCAGGATCCGCCGTCCGGACTGGACCAGGCGGCCGTCCGGCAGCGCGAGCAGGAAGTGGAAGCTGACCGCGATGACCAGCGGTGCGGCCAGCGTGGCCACCGCCCGGGCGGTCTGGTGCCGATCCGCGGTGCCGTCGTGGGCCGCGATGCGGGCCGCGGTCAGCGCGGTCGCGGCGACCAGCGCGCCCAGGGCGGGCAGCAGGCCCAGGCTCAGCTGCCCGCGGGTGTGATCGCGGGACGTGCGAGCTGCGACCGGGCTGGCGATCCCGGCCAGGGCCCAGGCAATGGCCAGCGCGAAGGCGACCGCGTCGGTGGCGGGCCAGCCGCCGGGCACCCGCAGGCCGATCGCGGCCACCGCCACCGCGGCCAGCGGCGCCAGCAGCCGGGGCACCAGGTGGCGGGCACTGTACCGGCTGCTGGCCCGGGCGGCGGCCGCCGGGTCCATGGTCAGCCGGCCACGGCGACGGCGGTGTCGCCGTCCGCCGGTTCGGGTTCGGTGATCCGGCCGTCGCTCATCCGCACCACGCGCCCGGCCGCGGCGGCCACCTCCGCGGCGTGGGTGACCAGGACGATGGTCTGGCCGCCGCGGTGCAGGCGTCGCATCAGCTCGATGACCTCGGCTCCGCCCGCGGAGTCCAGCGCCCCGGTTGGCTCGTCGGCCAGCAGCAGGGTGGGATCGTTGGCCAGGGCCCGGGCGATGGCCAGGCGCTGGCGCTGGCCGCCGGACAGCACGCCGGGGACGGCCAGGGCCTTGTCGCCGATACCGAGCAGATCGAGCAGATCGCGGGCCCGGGTCTCAGCCATCTTGCGCTTGCGGCCTGCGATGATGGCGGGCAGCGCGACGTTCTCCAGCACGGTCATGCCCTCGAGCAGGTTGAAGAACTGGAAGACCAGGCCGATGTGATGGCGGCGCATCCGGGCCAGCTCGTCCTCGGTCCGGCCGGTGACCAGCTCGCCCGCGACCGCTATCTCGCCCTCGTCGGGCGTTTCGAGCCCGGCCACCAGGTTCAGCAAGGTGGACTTGCCGCAGCCCGAGGGGCCCATCAGGGCGACGAACTCGCCCGGCTCGAGGGTCAGGTTCACGCCGCGCAGCGCCCGGACCGGGGCGTTTTCGGCCTCGAAGGTCTTACGCACACCGCGCACGGCCAGCGCCGGATGGTTCTCACTCATCGTTCCCCCATGATCTTGTAGGCAAAGACCGGAGTGTCGCGTCCCTTGACCAGCTGCGCGCCCAGTGCGGTCGCCGGCACATCCGTGCCCAGTACCTTGAAGGTGGCCTCGGACATAACAGTCTCTCCGGGCGCGGCCAGCTGTTGCAACCGCTGGGACAGGTTCACGGTGTCCCCGACCAGCGTGTACTCGAGCCGCTCGGCCGATCCGAGCAGGGCCGCGGCGGCCTCGCCGGTGGACAGGCCAAGCCCGAGGCCGAACGGCGGCAGGCCGTCGGCCCGCCAGCGGGTGTTGATCTCGTCCTGGGCCGCGTGCATGGCCAGGGCCGCGACCACGGCCCGGTCGGCGTGGTCGGGCTGCGGGAACGGGGCGCCGAAGACCGCCATCACCGCGTCGCCGACGAACTGCATGACCGTGCCGGCCTGGCCCAGGATGGCGTGGTTCATCGCGGCCCGGTGGGTGTTGAGCTGCCCGGCGAGCTGGCTCGGGTCGGCGTGCTCGGCGATGGTCGAGTAGGCCCTGATGTCGCTCATCAGGACGGTCACCTCGACCCGTTCGGTCTCGCCGATGCCCCGGTGTTCCTGGCGGAGCTTGGCGGCCAGGCCGCTGGGCAGCAGCCGGGACAGGGTCTCGCCCTGTTCTTCCCGGTCCACGATGGCCTGGTGGAGCATGCGCAGGCGGCGCAGCGCGCTCTGGCTCCCGGCCGACACGCTCTGGGACAGCTTGACGAAGACCGCGTCTACCTCGTCCGCGACCGCCTCCGGCGGGACCTGGCGGATCGCGGCGATGGCTTTGATCGTCTTGCCCTCCGCCACCAGCCCGAGCAGCTCCTCTTCGGCGGGCGACAGGTTTCCGGCCGGGACCACCGGGGCGACCAGCGCCGCCACGATAGACGGGTCCAGGGCGGTGCCGCCTGTGGCCACCGTGCGGATGGCGTCGACGAGCTGGCTGCCCTCGGCGACGTGGTCTTTCAGCAGGTAGCCGTACCCGGACGAACCCTCGGCCAGCAGCGCGACCGCGTATTCGGGCTCCTCGTACTGAGACAGCACCACGACCCCGGTGCCGGGATGGCGCTTGCGCACCTCCCGGGCGGCGTCGATGCCCTCGCGGCTGAACGTCGGCGGCATCCGGATGTCGGTCACGATCACCTGGGGCTCGGTGGCGTCGGCGCCGGCGACGAGCTCGTCGTAATCGGCGGCCACCCCCACGACCTTAAGGTCGCGGCGGGCGTTGATGAGGGCACGGACCCCCTCGCGCACGATCAGGTTGTCATCCGCCAGGAAGACGCTGATCGGGCCGGGCGAGCCGCTGTTGTGTTCCATGTAGACAGTTGTCCCACACGGGCTGGGTCAGGACCAGAGAGCAGCCATGCCAGCGTGCAGTGGTGGTAGCACGACGTCGCGCCGAGGCCAGCATCCGCGGCAAGTGCCGGGCACCATCCTGGTCCCAGGGCTGGCCGCGGCGCACGATCGTGGCATGCGATACGAAAGCTGCGTTACCTCACTGTCCTGGATTCCCTCCGAAGCCGTCACCGGCCTGGGCCGAGCGGTGTTCGACAAGGGCGTCACCCACTACGACAACCCGCCGCCCGCGGAGTTCGCCGACATCGAAGAGCTCCGGGCGGCCGACCGGTTCCGGTTCGCGAACGTGCTGCGCGCCTGGATCGAGGTCGACGACACGGGCCGGATCACGGCCGGCGGATACGACGGCGGCGGGCTGATGGGCATCACCATCGTCCGGCTCGGCGGGCTGAGCCACGTGTTCCAGGCCGCCGCCCTGCCCGACCTGCGGCGCGAGCCCGAGCGAGGCGACGGGTGGATCCGCTTCGTGCAAACTACCGGCGGCCGCACCGGGCTGCCCGCGCCCCGGCGGGTCCGGCACCGGCCGTTCATACAGTGGCGTGCCCCGCTGGTGTGGACCACGCTGTCGCTGACCCTGCACGCGGACGGGCGGGCCGAGTACGCGGTCGAGGGGGCCAGCCGGTTCCCCCGGCACTGGATCTACGGCGCGGACGGCCGGCTGGCCCGCAAGTCGGGCCTGACCGACTACGCGCAGTGGTGGGGCGTGTCGTTCGGCCGCCACACCCCGTGGGGTGACGAGGACTCCCCCGCCCTGGTCACCGCGGTCGAGACCGCGCTGGAGCAGTCGCTGTCGGTCCAGCTCATGCGCGGCGCGGCCAAGCCGCGGATCCGCACCGTGGCCGGCGGCGACGCCCTGGTCCGCCAGGGCGAGTCCGGTGACGAGATCTTCCTCATCCTGGACGGCGCGATCTGGGTCGAACGGGACGGGGAGCAGCTGGCCGAGTACGGCCCGGGCGCCATCCTGGGCGAGCGGGCCCAGCTCGAGGGGGGCATCCGGACGTCCACGCTGACCGCGGTCACACCCTGCCGGGTGGCCTCGGTCCCGGCCGGGCAGTTCGAGCCGGCCGTACTGGCCGAGCTGGCGGCCGGACACCGGCGCGAGGACGCCGACGATGCGGTCCGGTCCTGAGCGTGCGCGTTCACCTGTGCGGAGTGCGCGGCTCGACACCGGCTTCCGGCCCGGCCTTCGTCCGGTATGGCGGGCACACCTCGTGCCTGGCCGTGGCCCATGACGGCGGGCCGCCGCGGCTCATGCTGGACGCCGGGACCGGGCTGCGCCGGGCGGCCGCGCTGCTCGACGGGCCGTTCGACGGCACGATCCTGCTCACCCACCTGCACTGGGACCATGTGCACGGGCTGCCGTTCTTCACCGCGGGCGACCGGCCCGGCGCCCGGGTCACGCTGCTGCTGCCCGAGCAGGACGGGGCCGGCAGCGCCGAGGAGGTGCTGGCCCGGGGCATGTCCCCGCCGCACTTCCCGATCGGGCCGGGCGGGCTGCGCGGCCGCTGGTCGTTCGGCCTGCTGGCCGCCGGGGAGCTCAAGGCCGAGGGCTTCACGGTGGAGGCGGCCGAGATCCCGCACAAGGGCGGCCGGACGTTCGGCTACCGGGTCAGCGACGGGCACTCGGTGCTGGCCTACCTGCCCGACCACGGCCCGACCGGGCTGGGGCCGGGACCGGAGGGCTGGGGCGAGTACCATCCCGCCGCGCTGACCCTGGCCGCCGGGGCGGACGCGCTGGTGCACGACGCCTTCTGGTTCGGCGCGGAGGCGACGGGCGAGGCGATGTTCGGGCACACCACGGCCGACTACGCGGTCGAGCTGGGCCGGCGGGCCGGAGCCCGGCGGGTGGTGCTGGCCCACCACAGGCCGGACCGGACCGACGACGAGCTCGACCGGCTGGCGGACCGCTTCCGCGCCGACCCCGGCGTGATGGTGGCCGCCGAGGGGGCGGTCATCGACCTGTGAGCACCGGCCCGGCGTGGTCGCCGCGGAACAGACGCCGGTAAGCGTTGGGGGTCGTGTCGCACCAGGCCCGGAAGTGGTGCCGCAGCGCGGTCGCGTTGCCGAAGCCGGCCCGATCCGCGATGGCGTCGACGGTCTCGTCGCTCTCCTCGAGCAGCTGCTGGGCCAGCAAGATGCGCTGCCCGGTGAGCCAGCGCTGCGGCGTCGTGCCCGTGTCCTGGACGAAACGGCGGGCGAAGGTCCGCTCCGACATGTTCGCGCGGGCCGCCAGCTGGCGCACCGTGAGGGTCTGGTCGAGGTGGCCGCGCAGCCATTCCAGCAGGTCACGCAGGCTTCCGTCGGGCCAGTTCGGCCGCGTGCCGCCAGTGCGTGGTGCAGCGGCGGCCGTCAAGCAGACCGGCCTCGCCCAGGATGAAGGCTCCGCTGCACACGCTCAGCACCTTCGCGCCGCGGCTCACCGCCCGGCGCTGGGCCTCGAGCAGGGCCTCGGGAAAGCCCGGGGACCCAGCCGTCCCGGTTCGCGACTGGGCCTGGCCGGCCTGCAGGCCGAGCCGGTCGTCACCGACCGCCGGCAGGGCGATCAGGTCCGCCCCCGCCAGACGCTCCAGGCCGCAGGAAGGTGAGATGGTGAAGTCGAGGGTCGCGCGCAGCGGCGGTGGCTCTCCCGCGACCACGGCGAGGTGATAGGACGGCAGCCCGTCATCGGACCGGTCGACGCCGAAGACCTCACAGATGGTGCCGAAAGCTTGGCAGGATGTCGCCTAAGGGTGGCTGTACTGCCATTGGATCGGTGGCGCCCTGCTGGCATCCTGGAGACATGGACGCTTACACCTCTTCTTCAGCCCCCAGCCGACGGGCGCCGGTGTGCGTACGACTCGCCCGCCGGATTTACCACGCGGTCCGCGAGATGCATTTCGCTAGTAAACAGGCAGCTGAGTTCATGCTGCGCTACGGCCTGGCCGAGACGGACCAGCCGCCGGACACCTACGCCGAGTTCCTGCTTCGGACCCGGGGCGTGGTGCGGCACGAGCCTCCGGCGCGCCGGCGTTCCGCGGGCAGCCCGGTCAGGTAGGCGTTCGTCCTACCGGGAACGTAACGCAAGGCAAAGGGCTGTCACGAAGGCCCGTTCCGTAGAAGATAGGCAGATGCGGAGCGGACGATTACCGGGGCTCGGAGCTCGGCCCGGATCAGGACCCGAGCCGCGGCGATGCGGGCGATGCTGGTACCGGACTGGCTGGCCGAGGTGGTGCGGCCGCGGCCCGCGGCGCTGCCGTGGCCGGACATGATCCGGGCGTTCCTCGCGATCTGCGTGCCGCTGTCGGCGGCGCTGGCGGTGGGCAAGGACACGCTGGGCGTGCTGCCCGCCACCGGCGCCCTGCTCGGCACGATGGCCGACACCGGCGGCCCGTACCTGACCCGGGTCAAGCGGGTCGGCTCGGCCGCGGTGTTCGGCGGCGCGGCCGGCCTGGCGATCGGATCGGTTACCCAC
>Ga0302325_10028553_pt1 | contig 11542 bp, 8 predicted proteins | sample Palsa_T0_2_FD_201948 | JGI IMG/M metagenome (GOLD analysis project Ga0302325, IMG submission 201948) | Peat permafrost microbial communities from Stordalen Mire near Abisko, Sweden - Palsa_T0_2 | ecosystem: Environmental > Terrestrial > Soil > Palsa > Peat permafrost | place: Sweden: Abisko... | reverse complement strand
GGCCGCTGTCAGGCCTCCAGGGCCCGCGCCGGCGATGACGACGGGCGCTTCTTCGGGTGCGGTCACGATCCCCGCAGGTTAGTGGACCCTCCACGGGCTCTCGGGGAGGGTGGCGGGCTTTTCGGGCCGCTCAGGAGCCTGCGCCGGCGTACTCGGTGAGGTTCATCGGCTCGTAGTACAGGGCGGGGTGGCTGGTCACGACGTTGCGCCCTCCCCCGCCGTTCTTGGTGGCGGCGTCCAGCAGGCCAGTGGCGATCGTCTCGCACTTGACCCCGTAGGTCTGGTACATCGGCTGCCAGACGAGCCATACGTGGTGGCTGGTCCCGGCCAGCTGGGCCACGTCGGTGGCGAAGGCGTCGGGGTCGGCCGCGTGCACGGTGTCGGCGTAGTTGACCCAGTTGACGATCTGCGGGCCGGTTCGCCGCGGGAACGTCAACATGGTGTATTGCGAGGGATCCCGAATTTGCCGGTAGACCGAGGGTCCCAGCTGGTCGGGGCAGAAGGCGACGACGTCCCCGGGCTTCGCCTCCGCGTTGATGGCGGCGGCCACGGCGTTGCCCTGGGTCCGCTGCGTGGTCACGTTCTGGGCGGACGACACCAGCCCGGCCACCACGGCCAGCCCGACGATCACGACACGGACCTTTGGGTTGAGCAGTGTCGTCGTCCCCAGCGCGACGAGAAGCACGAAGGGCAGGAACACGACCGCGGCGTAGCGCGAGGAGAACGCGCTGGCGGTCAGGATCCCGCCGGCGATGGCGGCGAACAACGTGCCCAGCACCACGAAACAGAGGCTGCGCGCGCGGGGGCGGGTGCGCAGGTCGAGCTCGATGATGCGCCCGGACCGGCCGATGCCGAAGAGGGCGAGCGCCAGCATGGCGAAATAGATCACGGCCAGCAGGCGCCCCTGGTTGGTCCCCGTCTGCAGCGTCGAACCCTGGTTGTCCGTGAAGCCCGTGAGGGCGTTGATGACGGCGGAGAAGTTGGGCGGTGCCGCCCACGGGGTGCCGGTGTACTTGGCCTGATAGACGAAGGTCGGCACCCAGGGCACGAAGAGCACGCAACCGACCGCCACCGCGATGAGGGCGGCCCACGGCGCCGTCTCCGGGTGCCCCTGATGCCGGCTGCGGATGATGGCCACGACGAGCCAGATCCCGACCATGGCCACCAGGTAGATCGCCCAGTACTGCGTGTAGAGGAGCGCCGCCGCCACGACGGCAACCGCAACGAGGTTGCCGGGTCGGGGTCTGTCGACGGCGCGGCCCAGCGCCAGGAACCCGCAGCCGGTCAGGAGGATGACCAGCGCATACATGCGCGACTCCGTGGCGTAATACACGGCGAACGGTGCGCTGGCGAGCAACACGAGCGTCGTCCAGGCCACGGCCCGGCCCCCGAGACGCCGGCCGCAGAACCACCCGACCGGGAGCGTGATCACGGCGATCACGCCCGACAGGGACCGCACGGCATCGTTGGACTGCCCGAAGAGGACGATCCAGAAGTGGAGGAGGTAGTAGTAGAGGGGCGGCGCGCCGTCGTGCTTGAGCGCGTTGGGGATCTCGTGCAGCGGCAGGCGGGCGATGTCGACGGTCAGGGCCTCGTCCAACCACAAGCCCGACCGGGTCCAGAATCGGAGGAGCAGACCGGCGGCGATCACCACCCCGACGCCGATGCCGACGACGAGGCGCGTGCGGCCGGTGAGAGCGGGTACCTCCTCAGACATGGGGCGCATGGTAGGACAAGGGGCCTGAGGTCTAGGATCATCCGCCGCCGGAGGAGGACGGCGCAGGCGAAGGGAACCGAGACAGCGAAGGGGGGGAAAGGGGCGCCGTGACCCGTTACATCATCAAGCGGTTGGTGCTGCTCGCCATCATCATCATTTTCGTCTCGATCGCCAGCTTCTACCTGGTCCACCTGCTTCCGGGCAACCCCACCGACACCATCCTCGGTCCCAACGCCACGCCGCAGAACGTAGCGACGCTCAACCGCCAGCTCGGGCTCGACAAACCGCTGTGGCAGCAGTACTTCATCTGGATCGGCCACGTGTTCCAGGGCAACCTGGGTCAGTCGTACACGACGCACCAGTCGACGACGACGATCATCACCCAGTCGTTCCCCATCGACCTCGAACTCATCATCTTCTCGCAGATCCTCGCGTTCGCCTGCGCCTTCCCCATGGCGATGCATGCGGCCCGGCGCCCCAACCGTTTCTTCGACCAGGCCTCGAACAGCACGACCTTCGCCTTCCTGGCGCTCCCGCCCTTCGTCATCGCACCGGTGCTGGTGCTCATCTTCGCCGTGCACTGGCACGTGTTCCCCGGGCCTGCCTCCTACGTGCCGATCGCCCAGGACTTCTGGTCGAACATCCATACGATGTTGTTGCCGTCCATCGTCCTTGCGCTCGGCGGCATCGTCGTGTACTTCCGCCTCTTGCGGAACGACCTCATCTCGACCCTGCAAGAGGATTTCATCACCATGGCCCGGTCGAAGGGCCTGTCCGACCGGCGCATCATGTGGCGCCATGCCCTGCGGCCGTCCTCCATCTCCCTCTTGGCGTCGGCCGGCGTCACCATCGGTGGCCTGATCGCCGGCACCTTCATCGTCGAGCTCCTGTTGCAGATGCCGGGTCTCGGCTACCAACTCATCTCCGCCGTCAACCAGGACGACTACACGGTGGTGCAGGGCATCACGCTGTTCGTGGCCGTGGCCATCGTGCTCATCAACTTCATCTTCGACTTCCTGTTCACCATCGTCGACCCGAGGATTGCCCGTGAGTAGCGTCAACCTGACGAGCCCGACCAACGAGGCCTTCGCCGACATCAAAGAGGAGATCCACGCCGAAGAGGCCGCCGATCCAACCAAGAAGAAGCTCGGTGTCCTCTTCTGGATCTGTGCGGGCTGGATCGTCCTGGTCGCGCTGGCGGCGACCTTCGCCAACCTCCTGCCGCTGCCCAACCCGGACCTGGGCAACTACAGCAGCGCGCAGAACGCGGGACCGGGCTGGGGCCATCTCCTCGGTACGGACGACCTCTACCGGGACATCTTCAGCCGCCTGATCTACGGGGCGCGGGTGTCCTTGGTCGTCGGCTTCGGCGGGGCGCTGATCGCCCTGATCGTCGGCGGCATCCCCGCCATGATCTCGGCGTACCGGCGCGGTCGCGTCGACACACTGCTCAATACCGGCTCCTACGTGGTGCTCGCCTTCCCCGCCATCGTCGCCGTCATCGCCATCGTGTCGTTCTGGGGCAAGTCGTTGTTCAAGATCACTCTGGTCATCGGCCTCTTCGCCGCGCCGCTGGTCTTCCGCGTGGTGCGGGCCTCGACCCTGTCCTACGCCACCCGCGACTTCGTGCTGGCGGCCAAGGCACTCGGAGCCAGCGACACCCGGATCCTCTCGCGCGAGATCCTGCCGAATATCATGCCGACCATCGTCTCGTTCGGGCTCATCGCCGTGGCCACGATCATCGTCCTGGAGGGCTCGCTGGCCTTCCTCGGGCTCTCCGTGTCACCGCCGACCCCGAGCTGGGGCAACATGCTCAACGAGGGTTCGTCCCTCCTGACCGGCGCCAAGGGGCAGACCAATCCGTGGTTGGTCATCTTCCCGGCCGCGGCCATGTTCCTGCTCCTCATCAGCCTCAATGTCGTGGCCGACAAGCTGCGCTCGTACTTCGACGTCTCCGAGATCAAGCTGTGAGCGGTCGGCGGCTCCTCGAGGTCGATGACCTCCATGTGTCGTTCGCCACGAGCCGCGGTCCGCTCCAGGCCGTGCAGGGCGTGTCGCTCACGCTCGACCAGGGCAAGACGCTCGGCATCGTCGGCGAGTCGGGTTCGGGGAAGACGGTGCTGTCCCGGGCCATCATGGGACTGTTGCCGCTCTCGACGACGACGCAGACGGGGTCGGTGCGCTACGACGGAACGGAGCTCCTCAACGCGCCGAACAACCAGTTGCGCAAGCTCTGGAGCACGCACATCGCCATGGTGTTCCAGGACCCCATGACGTCGCTCAATCCCGTGCAGCGGATCGGGAACCAGATCACCGAACCGCTCAAGATCCACCTCAATCTCTCCAAGAGCGAGGCCAAGGAGACCGCGCTGTCCCTCCTGATGCAGGTGGGCATCCCTTCCCCCGTCGAGCGCTACGAGGCCTACCCGTTCCAGCTCTCGGGCGGCATGCGCCAGCGCGTCATGATCGCCATCGCACTGGCCTGCGCTCCGCGCCTCCTCATGGCCGACGAGCCCACCACCGGTCTCGACGTCACGGTGCAGGCGCAGATTCTCGACCTGCTGAGCCAGCTGCAGCGTGACCGCGATATGGCCATGATCCTGGTGACACACGACCTCGGCGTGGTCGCCACGCGCACCGACGAGATCATCGTGATGTACGCCGGCAACGTGGTCGAGCGGGCGCCCACCAACGTGCTCTTCAAGAGCATGGCCATGCCGTACACCGAGGCGCTGCTCAAGTCGACGCCGCGCATCGCCGAGCCGAGCCATACCCGGCTGACGGCCATTGAGGGTCGGCCGCCGGACCTCCTCAACCCCCCGACGGGCTGCCCCTTCTCCCCCCGCTGCCCCTACGTGCAGGAGAAGTGCCAGCTGGAAAAGCCACCGCTGGTCGAGGTGGAACCGGGCCACAGCTACGCCTGCTGGTTCCCCCTGACCGCGGCCGACCCCACTGCCTCTTCGCCGCAGCCCGACCCGGTGCCGGCGTGACCGACACCGCGGTGACGACCGACCCGCTCCTGTCCGTCGAGGACCTGCACGTCTCGTTCGGCCACGGCAACCAGACCGTGCAGGCCGTCGCCGGCATCACCTTCACCCTGCGCCAGGGCGAGACGCTCGGCCTCGTCGGGGAGTCCGGGTGCGGCAAGTCCACGACGGGTCGCGCCATCGTCCAGGTCGAGAAGGCCACGTCGGGGAAGATCCGCTTCGGCGAGACCGAGCTCACGAGCCTGAGCCGTGGTGACCTGCGCGGGCTGCGCACGCAGGTGCAGATGATCTTCCAGGACCCGATCTCCTCACTGAACCCGCGGCGACGCGTCATCGACATCGTGTCGGAGCCGCTGACCATCTGGAAGATCGGGTCCAAGGAGGAGCGGGTCGAGACCTCGAGAGCCATGCTCGACCAGGTGGGCATCGACCCCTACCTCAACGGGTCGCGGCGCCCGCGCGAGTTCTCGGGCGGCCAGTGCCAGCGCATCAGCATCGCCCGCGCCCTCGTCCTCAAGCCGAAGCTCCTGGTGTGCGACGAGGTCGTCTCCGCCCTCGACGTGTCGGTGCAGGCCCAGATCCTCAACCTGCTGCAGGACCTGAAGCGGGAGTACAACCTGACGATCCTCTTCATTGCGCACGACCTGGCGGTCGTCAAGAACGTGAGCGACCGGGTCGCCGTCATGTACCTCGGGCGCCTCTGCGAGATCGCACCGTCCGATCTCCTCTACGAGTCCCCCGCCCACCACTACACCGCCGCGCTCCTGGCCTCCGCCGTGGAGCCCGATCCCGAGGCGCCGCGCCTGACGGCCGCACTGACCGGGGAGCCCCCGAGCCCCATCAACCCGCCGTCGGGGTGCCGCTTCCGCACCCGCTGCCCCCGGGCCGAGGCCCGCTGCGCCGAGGAGGTCCCCGAAATGCGGGAGATCGGCTCCGGCCACCAGGTGGCCTGCCACTTCCCCATCGGGAGTTGAGCAACACCGCTCCGGGCCTGGGGCCCCGGCCACGGTTGGCCGCCGCCGCGGGCTTGCTCTATCCCGACCTGCACGACGATTGGCCCCTCCTGCGCGCGGCCCTGGCCGCGGCGGGCGTCGACGCGGTGACCGCGGTCTGGAGCGACCCCGGCGTGGACTGGTCGGCCTTCGACCTCGTGCTGGCCAGCGGCACCTGGGGCAACATCCACCACGTCGACGAGTTCCTCGCCTGGGCGGACGGCCTTGCCGCCAGCGGCGTGGCGGTGCGCAACTCCCCCGCCACGCTGCGCTGGAACATCGACAAGCACTACCTGCTGGACCTCGAGCGCGCCGGTGTCCCGACTGTGCCGACGCGGTGGGTGGAGCCGGGGACGGCGGACGCCGACGTGGCGTCGGCGGCCTTTCCCGAGGGCGAAGTGGTGGTCAAGCCCTCCGTTTCCGGGGGCGGCTACCGGACGGCGCGCTACGAAGCCCACGAGCACCCCGCGGCACGGGCGCACGTGGCGGAGCTGATCGCCTCGGGGCGCACCGCGATGGTGCAGCCCTATGAATCCCGGGTCGACGTCGAGGGTGAGACCGGCCTCATCTACATCGGGGGGACGTTCAGTCATGCGGTGCACAAGGGCCCGATGATCCGCCGCGGCGCCGGTCCGCTGGAGCACCTGCTCGACAACCTGGTGATCACGCCTGCCCCGCCGACGACGGCGCAGCTCCAGGTGGCCGGTCGGGCCCTGGCCACGGCCGAGGAGCTCCTCGGGCCGACCAGCTACGCCCGCGTCGACATGGTGGAGACGTGGGGCGGCGGGCCGGCCCTCCTCGAGCTCGAACTGCTCGACCCGGTGCTGTTCTTCCCTCATCACCCCGAGGGTGCGGTGACGCTGGCCCGGGAGTTGGCGGGTCTGCTGGAGACCCGGTAGCCCGGGCCCGGCTGCCTATGCCGAGGGCTCGGCTGCCGGCGCCGTTTCGGGAGCAGCCGCTGTCGCTTCGGGAGTGGCTACCTCTGCCGGTGCCACCACCGCGACCTCACCCTCAACGGGAGCTTGACCCTCAACCGGAACTTCACCCTCGACAGGCGGGATGTCGTTCCCGTCGGCGTCCTTGAGCGGCACCACGTGGGTACCGGTCTCCTCGGCGAAGTCGGCCCAGGCCGCTTGGGCCTCGGTCTCGGGGGTGAACTCGCCCTCGGCGTAGTCGAAGCCGATGTAGTTGCCCTCTTCGTCGTAGGCGTGCTCGCCGAAGGCCTCGCGGTACTCCTCGGAGACCTCGCCACCCTCGGCGGCCTGCTTGATGGAGAGCGAGATGCGGCGGCGCTGCAGATCGATGTCGATGATCTTGACCCACAGCTCTTCGCCGGGTGTCACCACTTGCTCCGGGAGATCGACGTGGTGGACCGCCATCTCCGAGATGTGCACGAGTCCCTCGATCCCATCGCCCACCTGGACGAAGGCGCCGAAGGGCACCAGCTTGGTGATGCGCCCGTAGACCAGCTGCCCGACGGCGTGGCTGTCGGCGAACTCCTGCCACGGGTCGGACTGGGTCGACTTGAGCGACAGCGAGATCCGTTCCTTGTCGAGGTCCACATCGAGCACCTCGACCTCGATCTCGTCGCCCACTTGCACCACGGAGGACGGGTGGTCGACGTGCTTCCAGCTGAGCTCGGAGACGTGCACCAGTCCGTCCATGCCGCCGAGGTCGACGAAGGCACCGAAGTTGACCACGGAGGAGACGACACCCTTGCGCCGCTCGCCCGGCTTGAGGTTGGCCAGGAAGTCGCCGCGCTGCTCCTTCTGCGCCTCTTCGAGCCAGGCCCGCCGCGACAACACGACGTTGTTCCGGTTGCGATCGAGCTCGATGATCTTGGCCTCGATCACCTTGCCCACGTACGGCTGCAGCTCGCGCACCCGGCGCAACTCCACCAGCGAGGCCGGCAGGAAGCCGCGCAGACCGATGTCGACGATCAGGCCGCCCTTGACGACCTCGATGACCGGACCGGACACCATTTCGCCGTCGTTCTTCTTCTTCTCAATAGTCGTCCAGGCCCGCTCGTACTGGGCCCGCTTCTTGGAGAGGACGAGCCGGCCTTCCTTGTCCTCTTTCTGCAGGACGAGCGCCTCGATGTGCTCGCCCAACTTCACGATCTCTTCGGGGTGGACGTCGTTGCGGATCGACAGCTCCCGGGCCGGGATGACGCCCTCGGACTTGAAGCCGATGTCCAGCAGCACCTCGTCTCGGTCGATCTTCACGACCGTCCCCTCGATCACGTCGCCATCCTCGAACTCGATGATGGAATCGCCCATCGCCTGTTCGAGATCGGCATCGCCTAGGTCGTCGTCGATTATGGGGCGGGGGGTGTAGTTCCCCTCGGCGTCGAAAGTGCCGAAATCGTGGGAGAGAACGGGGGTACGTACGTCGGACATGCAGGTGCTCGCTTTGACCGCGCCGGAGTCGGTGTGAGTCCAGTAAGGGTGCCCGACTGCCGGTGCCAGCTGGGCATACAACTTTACCAGGCCAAAGAGGGCTGCGGAGCCGCCCCGCTCCCTCAGGGCTGCGGCCACGCCGGCTCGCCGTGCCACCCCGTCGTCGAGCACAGTCAACCCCGGTGAAATGGCCTGAAACGCCCGAAATCGTAGATCGCTACACTCCGTCACATCGATACCTCCACCCTGGTAGGACGCGCCCCGGAACGCCGCGTGCTCGACACGCTGACGGAGGCCGTCCGAGGTGGTCGCAGCCAGGTGCTCGTCGTGCGTGGGGAGCCGGGGGTGGGCAAAACCGCCATCCTCGAGCGAGCCATTGGCTCGGTGTCGGAAGCGGGGTTCCGGGTCGCTCGGGCCACCGGGATCGAGTCGGAGATGGAACTCTCCTTCGCCGGTCTCCACCAGCTGCTGGCACCGATGCTGGAGCGTCTGGAGGAGCTGCCTGCCCCGCAGCGGGACGCCATGAACACCGCGTTCGGCCTTGCCGGGGGCCGAGCGCCGGACCGCTTCCTCATCGGGCTGGCGGTGCTCGGCCTGCTCTCCGATGCGGCGGAAGCGGCGCCGCTGCTGTGCGTCATCGACGACGCCCACTGGCTCGACAGGGCATCCGCCCACGCCCTGGCGTTTGCGGCGCGCCGGCTGCTGGCCGAGCACATCGGCCTGGTGTTCGTCACCCGCCACCTCACCGAGGACCTGCGTGGGTTGCCCGAGGTGACGGTCGAGGGGCTCGGGGACGCCGATGCCAGGGTGCTCCTCAGTTCGGTCGTGGGGGTGCCGCTCGATGCGCGGGTGCGTGACCGGATCATCGCCGAGACGCGCGGCAACCCGTTGGCCTTGCTGGAGTGGCCACGAGGGCTCACCCCGGCCGACCTCACCGGCGGATTCGGGTTGCCCAACCTGCCGATGGCCGGGCTGATCGAGGAGAGCTTCCGCCGCCGCCTCGACGAGCTGCCCCCGCCAGCCAAGCGCTTCGTGACCGTGGCGGCGGCCGAGCCGACCGGGGACGCGGTCACCGTCTGGCGGGCCGCAGCCCAACTCGGCGTGGGGCCCCTGGACGCATCGCCGGCCATTGAGGCGGGGTTGGTCGAAGTCGACACAACGGTACGTTTTCGCCATCCCACGGTGCGGACCGCGGCGTACGCCACTGCCGCGACCGACGATCGCCGGGCCGCCCACCGCGCCCTGGCCGAGGTCACCGACGCCGAAGCCGACCCGGACCGCCGAGCGTGGCATCTTGCGCTGGCCGCGGCGGGCCCCGATGAAGAGGTGGCCGCCGAACTCGAGCGCTCCGCGGGCCGGGCGCAGGGACGTGGCGGGCTGGCGGCGGCTGCCGCGCTGCTCGAGCGCTCGGCGACGCTCTCGCTCGATCCTCGACTGGTCGCCCGACGGGCCCTGGCGGCTGCGGCGGCTCACCTCGAAGCCGGCAGGGCCGAGAAATCGGCGGCGCTCCTCACGCTCGCCGAGGCGGGCCCGCTGGACGAGATCGGCACCGCGCGCGCCGAGCTGCTGCGGGGATACCACGCCGTGACATGGGGCGACCTCCGCGACGCGGCGACCGTGTTGGCCAGCGCCGCCAAGCGCCTGGAGGCGATCGATGTCGGTGCGGCGAGTGACCAGCACGCCGCCGCCCTCGGGACTGCCGTCAATGCCAGCAGCCTGGCGCGGGGGGCGACCGTGGCTGACACGGCCCGTGCCGCCACGGGGGCGCCGATGCCCGACCCCGTCCGGCCCCACGACTTGCTGCTGAAGGGCCTGGGGGTGGCGTTGACCGATGGTCCGGCCGCCGCCGTGCCGATGCTGCAGGCCGCCAACACCGCCTTCGGCTTCACGGATTTCTCGGCCGAAGAGGCAGTCCGGTGGCTGGGTTACCGCGGCGCCGCCGCCACGCTCCTGTGGGACCACGAGAGTTGGCACCGGTTCGCCGCTCGTCACGTCGAGATCGCCCGCAGCCTCGGTGCACTCGCCACGCTGCCCCTGGCGCTCAATGCGCTCGCCGTGACGAACATTTTCGCCGGAGACCTCTCCACGGCGGCACTGCTGGTCAGCGAGGAGGAAGCGGTCATCGAGGCCATCCAGGGCCGTTTCACGGCCTACGCCGGCGCGCGGCTCGCCGCGTTGCGCGGCAATGAACGCGAAGCCGTCGCACTCATCGACCACCACGTCACACGAGCCCGCGACCAGGGCATGGGGCTGGTGATGAAGGTCACCTACTCGGCCGCGGCCACCCTCTACAACAGCCTGGCGCGCTACGACCAGGCGTTGGAGGCGGCCCAGGAAGCCAACCGGGCTCCGCACACGTGGGCCTCCCATCTCACGCTGCACGAACTGGTGGAAGCGGCGGTCCGTTGCGGGCGCCCCGACATCGCCGCCGCTGCCATGGACCAGCTCGCCCTCACCGTGCGGCCGAGTGGGACCGACTGGGCACTCGGCATCGAGGCCCGCTCGCGGGCCCTCCTGAGCACGGGTGGCGCCGCCGAGACCCACTATGTCGAAGCGATCAACCACTTGGACCGCAGCCCGATCCGACCGGAGGCAGCCCGGGCGCATCTGCTGTACGGCGAGTGGCTGCGGCGCCAGAACCGCCGGGTCGACGCGCGCCACCAGCTGCGCACCGCCTTCGAGCGCTTCACCGCCATGGGGATGGATGCCTTCGCGGCGCGGGCCGGCCGCGAGCTCAAGACGACGGGGGAGACGGTGCGCACGCGCGGCGTCGAGCACAACCGCGCCCTCACTGCGCAGGAGCTCCAGATCGCACGGCTGGCTGCCGAGGGCTGCTCGAACCCCGAGATCGGGACGCAGCTCTTCCTGAGCGCCCGCACCGTGGAGTGGCACCTGCGCAAGGTGTTCGCCAAGTTGGACGTCACTTCGCGCAACGACCTGCGCGACACGCTGCCCCGCCTCGGCCCCGTTCCGGCGACCTAAGCCCGGCTCGGTTCGGCCCGGTCAGCTCCCCCCGGTCAGCCCTCGGCCCGGTCAGCCCTCGGCCGTCAGCCCTTGGCGGCCGCCCAGCTCGGTCCGATGGCCAGGGAAATGGTGAGGGGGACCTTGAGATCGGCCGCACCGGTGAGGGCCACCTCGGTGAGGCGGCTCGCCTCGGCTTCCTCCCCCGCCGCCACCTCGACGATCACCTCGTCGTGGACCTGGAGGACCAGGCGGCTGGCCAGCTGGCCACCCTCGAGCGACTCGTCCAGGCGCAGCAGCGCCACCTTGAAGATGTCGGCCGCCAGCCCCTGGATCCCGGCGTTCATGGCCTGACGCTCGGCCGCCTGGCGCAAGCGGTAGTTGGAGGCGTGCAGGTCGGGCAACGGGCGCAGGCGGCCGAACTCGGTGCGGGTCGCCCCCCGGTCCCGGGCCTCGAGCACCGTCTCGTCCATGTACTGCTTCACC
>Ga0302325_10028552_pt1 | contig 11542 bp, 9 predicted proteins | sample Palsa_T0_2_FD_201948 | JGI IMG/M metagenome (GOLD analysis project Ga0302325, IMG submission 201948) | Peat permafrost microbial communities from Stordalen Mire near Abisko, Sweden - Palsa_T0_2 | ecosystem: Environmental > Terrestrial > Soil > Palsa > Peat permafrost | place: Sweden: Abisko... | reverse complement strand
GATCAGCTCCTTCAAGATCTTCCTCGCCTACAAAGGGGCCTTCGGAATCGACGACGGTGAGTTGTACCGAACGCTGAAGCTCGCCAAGGAGCTGGGCGTCATCGTGACGGCGCATTGCGAGAATGAGACTCTGGTTGCGGAGCGCTCGAAGGAATTATTGGCGGCGGGAAAGACCGATCCGGGCCAGCACCATGAGAGCCGGCCCCCGCTGGTGGAGGCCGAGGGAGTCCATCACCTGATGACCTTCGCCGAGCTCACCGGCGCCTCAACCTACATCGTGCACCTGAGCTGCCGAGAGGCCCTCGACGAAGCGCTCGCGGCGCGCCGGAGGGGAGTCCGCGTGGGGGTCGAAACGCTCATACAATACCTTGTTCTCGACAAAACCTACGCCGAGCGGCCGAATTTTGAGGGGGCGAAGTATGTGATGTCCCCTCCCCTTCGGGAGGCCGCCAACCAGCCGGTGCTCTGGAACGGGCTCCGGGACGGCCTGATCCAGACCGTCGCGACCGACCACGCTCCCTTCGACTTTGCGACCCAGAAGCCGATGGGGCGCGATGACTTTACCAAGATTCCGAATGGGATCCCCTCGCTGGAGGAGCGCATCAATCTGCTGTACACCCACGGCGTCTGCCGGGGGCGGATTGACCTCCACACGCTGGTCGAAGTGGCGAGCACACGGGTGGCCAAGCTCTTCGACCTGTTCCCCAAGAAGGGCACGATTCAACTCGGCGCCGACGCGGATCTGGTGGTCTATGATCCCCACTACCGTGGGACGATTTCTGCTTCGAAGCAGGCCATGAACGTCGACTACAGCGCATTCGAAGGCTGGCCCATCGAAGGCCGCCCGAGCGCCGTGACGGTCCGCGGCGAGATCGTCGTCAGGGACGGCGCCTTCGTCGGGACGCCGGGCCGGGGCCGCTTCCTGGCGCGCACCCCCGGACATTTTTAAGGGTTACGATCCGGATTGGATCTCGATATCGCCGCCGCTGGAGTGCAGGCGCAGACGCGGGCCGCCGCCGCCCACCGAGCCCTCAAGACGATTGCGGCCGGGGGCTCCCCTTTCGATGGCCACCGTGAGGTGCTTGACCGAGACGGAACCGCCTGAAGTTGAAGCATCCAGATTGCAGGCGGTCGCGGCACCCAGAGTCGCGTCCACAGAACCGCCCGAGGTGCTGAGTTCCGAGTCGCCGTCCATCGGTCCGGAAAAGGCCGCCCGCACATTGCCACCGCTGGTCAGCGCGCTCAGACGCCCCTGGATCGATTCAACGCGGATGCTGCCCCCGGAAGTCTTGATTTCGGCCCGGCCAGCCAGCGGCCCGGTCGTGATGTGTCCGCCGCTTGAGACCAGGTGCACGGCCCCCTGAGCGCCGCCCAGATTGACCTCTCCGCCGGATGTCGTCGCCGACACATCTCCCAAGATGCGCCCGATCGAGATATCACCGCCCGAGGTGTGGGCCTTCACTTGCCCGTTGAGATTCGAGATCGAGATATCGCCACCCGACGTGGTCAAATTCACGGAGCAGCGTTTCGGCACCTTGACAACAAAGTCCACCCGGACCGGATTGGACCCCATCTGAAAGCCCCACCCATGGCGATCGTAGTGGGCTGTGGCGCTGACGTCCCCGGCGTGCTGCTCAATCTGCAGATCGAGCCCTTTGAGCAGCTCATCGGCCTCCGCATCCGACCCTGCGCGGATGTGCTCACGCGCCTCGATGCGCACGCCGACGTTTGCATCGGGCGAATCGGCCGCTTCAACCTGGATTTTTCCACCTTCGGTCGACACCTGGACGGTTCCGCCGGGTGCCACGTCATAGTTGCGGGTAACGACGCGATCGACGGCACCGAAGGCGGGTGCCACCGCCAACAAGGCCAGAATCGGAGAAAGAGAAAAGAACGCACGCGGCGCCAAGGCCAGTGCCGAGTGGCCGCGGCTTTTGAGGGAATTGTTAGAGATCATGGGCAGATGGGTTGTGAATCTTAGAACCCGCGTTCCCCTCAAAAGTTACAGGTCAAATGTTTGCTCCGGGTGGGATTTGCGTTCTGATCGTCGGCGACGACCATGGCCCATGCCTTCGCCTCCCTGACCGAACGGGAAATCCTGGCGCTTGCCATCTCCCTCGAGGAGGAGGACGGCCGCATCTACGGCGAATTCGCCAATCGTTTGCGTAAAGACAGCCCCTCGACGGCTTCCGACCTCGACAAGCTGGTTCATGAGGAGGCGGAGCATCGCAACCGGCTTTTTGCGATCTATCGGGATCGTTTCGGTGATCATTTGCCCCGCATCGACCGGTCGGACGTCCGCGGTTTTACCCGGCGCAAACCGGTTTGGCTGATGCGCGTTCTGACCGCCTCCCAAGTCAGGAAGACGGTTGGAATCATGGAGTTCGAAACGCGCCGCTTTTACGATGCGGCCGCGCGCCGCTCAACCGACGCTGGCATCCGGCAGCTCCTGGGAGATCTCGCGGAAGCGGAGCGTGAGCACATCGAACTGGCCGAAAGCCTTGAGCGCGACCGCGCGGCCTCAACAGCTCCCAAGGCAGAATCCGAGGCGCAGCGCCGGGCATTTGTCCTCCAAATTGTCCAGCCGGGCCTGGTCGGCCTGATGGATGGCTCCGTCTCAACGCTCGCACCGCTTTTTGCCGCCGCTCTGGCCACCCGGAGCAGCCACGACGCGTTGCTCGTGGGCCTCGCCGCCTCCGTAGGAGCGGGCATCAGCATGGGGTTCGCAGAAGCGCTCTCGGACGACGGAACGATCAGCGGACGGGGGCACCCCTGGGTCAGGGGCGGGGTTTGCGGTCTGATGACCACCGTCGGGGGCATCGGGCACACCCTGCCGTTCCTGATCGCCGATTTTCACCTCGCCATGGGCTTGGCCGTGGGCGTCGTGATCGTGGAGCTCGGAGTCATCTCCTGGATACGTCACCATTTTATGGATTCACCCATTGTCGCGGCGGCCATCCAGATCGTGATCGGCGGGCTGCTTGTCTTCCTCGCCGGCATTCTCATAGGATCCGCCTGAAGTTCCCAGGCCAACGACCATGATACTCGACGACGCCGGCACACCGGAAGTCCCGGACATTCCAGAGAGCCGGCTCTACAACGCCGACTTGGCGCCCGTCCCGCGCGCGCTCAGGCGGTGGAGGATAGGAAGCATCGCCGCGTTGTGGATTTCGATGTCGGCATGCATTCCGACCTACTTGCTTGCTTCCTCCTTGATCGGAGGAGGAATGAATTGGTGGGAGGCGATCCTGACCGTGTTTTTGGGCAACCTCATCGTGCTCGTCCCGATGATTCTCAATGCCCATGCGGGGACACGCTACGGGATTCCATTTCCGGTCCTCTGCCGCGCGTCCTTTGGCACGGTCGGGGCCAATCTTCCGGCGGTGCTCCGGGCACTGGTCGCCTGCGGCTGGTTCGGTATCCAGGCGTGGATCGGCGGCGACGCGCTGCACAAAATTCTGGAGGTGTTCGCTCCCGAAGCTGCGGCCGGCGCCCCCATCGCGGTGCTCGGCATCAGCGGGTCGCAGCTGGCGTGCTTCCTCGTTTTCTGGGGAATCAATATCTGGGTGGTGTATAAGGGCATCGAGTCGATCCGGATCCTTCTCAACATCAAGGCCCCCCTCCTGATTGTGCTGGGGCTGATGCTGCTGGCGTGGGCCGTGCGCCAAGCGGGAGGATTCGGTCCTATTTTTTCCCAGCCCTCGGCGTTTGACGCGGGCCAGCCAAAGAGCGGCCAATTCCTCCCTTTCTTCTTTCCCGCTCTCACCGGCATGATCGGGTTCTGGGCGACCCTTTCACTCAACATTCCGGACTTCTCCCGGTATGCGAAGTCGCAAAGGGATCAAATTTTGGGCCAGGTGCTCGGCCTCCCGCTTACCATGGCTCTCTTCGCCTTCATCGGCGTGGCGGTGACCTCCGCAACCACCGTCATCTATGGACGCACGATCTGGGACCCCGTGGCCGTCCTCACCCACTTCCAGCGGCCAGCCGTCCTCGTGGCCTCGATGCTGGCGGTCTGCGTCGCCACCCTAGCCACCAATATCGCGGCAAATGTCGTGTCGCCTGCGAACGACTTTGCGCATCTTTCGCCGAACCGGATTTCATTTAGGACGGGAGGGCTGATTACTGGGATAATTGGAGTCGTCATCATGCCTTGGAAGCTCGTCGCGGATCCGAGCGGCTACATTTTTACTTGGCTGGTCGGCTACAGCGCGCTCCTGGGACCGATCGGAGGCATCATGATCGCCGATTATTTCGTCGTTCGAAAACGCGTGTTGCACGTGGCCGCCCTTTACGATCCGGCAGGTGAGTATCGCTACACCGGCGGCTGGCACATGGCGGCCGTGGCGGCCTTTATCATCGGGGTCCTTCCCAGTCTGCCCGGCTTTCTGGTCCAGATCAATTCCCTGCCGGCGGCCACCTTTCCGGCCTGGTTGACCGCGCTCTATAATTACGCTTGGTTTATAGGCTTCGGAGCCGGCTTTGGCTCCTACCTTCTCTTTCGCCGGACCAAAAACCTCCCATGATCGCCACACCCTCCCTTAAGCAACCGGAAGCGGGCACGCCCTCCGAGGCGCCCCTCCCCATGCCCCCGTTCAACCACCGCCCAGCGCCCTATTCGGGTCCCTCCGCCGAAGAGGTGCTTTCACTGCGGAAGCAATTCCTGAACCCGGGAATCTTCCATTACTACAAGCGCCCGATCATGATTGTCGAAGGCAAGGGGCAATGGCTTTTCGATGAAAAGGGTCGCCGCTATTTGGACGCCTTGGGCGGGATTGTGACCGTCAGCGTCGGTCACTGCCATCCGCACGTGGTCGCGGCGGCGGATCGCCAGAACCATTTGGTGAACCATACCACCACGATCTATCTGAATCCGGAGGTCGCTCTATTTGCGCGGGATTTGGCGGCCAAGATGCCGGGCGATCTGAAGGCGGTCTATTTCGTCAATTCGGGTTCGGAGGCCAATGACCTGGCGCTTCTCATGGCCCGCGCCTACACGGGTAGCTATGACCTGATCGCGCTCCGGAACGCGTATCATGGCGGAGGCCAGTCGACCATGGGACTCACCTCTCACCATACCTGGAAGTTCAACGTTCCCCATAGCTTCGGGGTCCAGCATGCCGTCATGCCCGATACCTACCGGGGCCACTATGGACACGACGACACCGAGGCGGGACGCAAGTACGCCGATGACGTCAAGAGCCTGATCCAATTCGGCAGCTCAGGACGTATCGCGGGCTTTATCGCCGAGTCGATCCAAGGTGTGGGCGGCACAATCGTTTTTCCCAACGGCTATCTGAAGCATGTCTATGAGCATGTCCGAGCGGCGGGCGGCCTGTGCATCGCCGATGAAGTGCAGGCGGGATTTGGGCGGACGGGCAGCCACTTCTGGGGATTCGAGACGCAGGGCGTCGTTCCGGATATCGTGACGATGGCGAAGGGCATCGGCAACGGCTGCCCATTGGCAGCGGTGGTTACGACTCATAAGATTGCACAGACGCTCGCAGCGCGTATCCATTTCAACACTTTCGGCGGTAACCCGGTCTCGTGTGCCCAGGGGCGCGCGGTGCTCGAGGTCATCGACCGCGAAGGGCTTCAGGCGAACTCGCAGCGCGTCGGCAACCGACTCCTCGCCGGGTTCCGCCGCCTGTCCGAAAAGCACAACCTCATTGGCGAGGTGCGCGGCCTGGGGCTCATGCTCGGCGTGGAATTCGTCAAGGATCGCCGCACCAAAGAACCCGCCAAGGAAGAGTGTGCCGCGATTTTCGAACGGTGCAAAGATCTCGGCGTTTTGATCGGCAAAGGCGGCCTTTGGGGCAATACCCTGCGGATCAAGCCGCCGATGTGCATCACCGAGGCGGACGCGGACTTTCTGCTGTCGGTCTTGGACGAAGCCATCAAGACGGCCTGAGACCGGTCAATCCCGCTTTTCCAGCAGGGCGCGGAGCATCCAGGCGCTGGTCTCGTGGAATTCCATGAGGCCGGTGATAAAATCGGCGGTGCCGGCGTCGTCGTAGCGCTCTGTGCAGGCTTCGATGTCACCGCGCAAATGCACAATCAGTTCTTCGTGGAGTTTCAGCGCCGCGGCCACCATGCGCATGCCGGGCATTCCAGCCCCAGGCGGCGCATCAAGACGGGCGGAATGGGTCAGCTCGGCCCAACTACCCTCCGCTCGGACGCCGATGGCGCGCGCGCGCTCCGCGACGGCGTCGATGTGCTTGTCGAGGGCCTCATAGTGCTCCTCGAAGAGATGGTGCAGGCCGTGGAAATTGGACCCGGTCACGTTCCAGTGGTAGTCCTTCGTGGCGAGCGAGAGGTGCACCTCATCGGCGAGCACGTGATTGAGGATCTTGCCGACCTTCTCGCGCGATTTTTCGCGAAGGCCGATCTTGGCGGTTTCTTTTGACTTCATGGGGTTGCACCGGGCGGTGCGCCGCGGTTGCCGCCATAGACCCCCCTTTTCACCGGCGGTTCTCTATCCGATGGCAATCACTGCCTGCAGCCGCGCCTTAGACAGGGCGCCGACCACAATGAAGCAGGCGCGCTGGAAGCCCCCAGCCTATTGGCCAGCGAGCTTCAACAGCCGTTCACCGGCGGCGTGCAGCGTGGCGGGGGAACGCGCGAAATGGAGACGGACATAGCGATTCTCAGGATAGGCGAAGAAGCTCGACCCGGGCACCGGGGCCACGCCGATCTCGCGCGCCATCCAATGAGAGAATTCTACATCGCTCGCGTAGCCGAAGCGGCTGATGTCGACCATGACAAAATAGGCGCCCTCGGGTTTGCGGTGTTCGAGGCCCGCGCGGGACAGATAGCCGCAGAGGAGTTCCCGCTGCGCCAGGTATTCCTCCGCCAGGGCCTCGTAGTACGCGCTGGGGAACCGAAGGGCCGCCACTACCGCGTGCTGGAGCGGAGCGGGTGCGCCGATCGTGAGGAAGTCATGCACCTTGCGCGCCCGGGCGATGATATCCGGGGCGGATTGGACGTACCCGATTCTCCATCCGGTGATCGCAAAGGTCTTCGAAAGCGAGGAACAGCTCAAGGTACGAGCACGCATGCCCGGCAAGGTCGCAAAGTAGAGATGCCGGTGGGGCGGATAGACGATGTGCTCGTAGACCTCATCGGTGATGACGAAGGTGTCGAACTCCTCCGCAAGCGCGGCGATCTGTGCGAGTTCGTAGGCGGTGAAGACCCGGCCGCAGGGATTGGAAGGATTGCACAGGACGAAAGCCTTGAGGCCGCCGGCGAACGCAGCGCGGAGTTCGGCCGGATCGAAGCGGTAGTCGGGCGGATGCAGGCGGACGTGGACCGGGACGGCGCCCGTGAGAATTGCGTCGGCGTTGTAGTTCTCGTAGAATGGCGAGAACAAGCCCACGCGGTCGCCCGGGTCACAGACCGTCATCATCGCGACCATCATCGCTTCGGTGGCGCCACAGGTGACCACCAGCTCCGATTGCGGATCGGGAGCCTCACCCGAGAAGCGGCCGATTTTGACCGCGAGAGCCGCCCTCAGTTCAGGAGCGCCCCACGTGATGGCATATTGATGGCGGCCGCCATCCATGGCTTCCTTCGCCGCCTGCAGCAAGGCCGCAGGCGGATCATGCTCAGGAAAGCCCTGTGCGAGATTGATGGCCCCATGTTTCTGGGCCACGCGCGTCATATCGCGAATCAGCGACTCGGTGAATACCGATGTGCGGCGCGAGAGTTGCGGCATGAAGGACTGAAGCTCAGGGAATCTTCAGCTCCATGCCCACGCGGAGCTTGGTGCTCGGATCCGGCAGCAAGTCCCGGTTCGCCTCGTAGATCGCGTGCCAACGCGACCGGTTGCCGTAGTAGTGGACGGCAAGCCCGTACAGCGAGTCGCCAGGAACCACCGCATGGTGGCGGACTCCAGCCTGCGAAGGCGATGGATGCGGAGGCGGCGCGGAGGCGGCGGGCAAAGCGGCACGGGGGGTCACTTCGGCGACAGGGGCCGGCTGAGAGGAGTCGGCCGGGACTTCGCGGACGACGGAGGAGGAATCACTCACACCAAAAGGAGCCAGCACAATCGTCGATCCAGGCGGAGCCGCTCCCACCGCGCCAGGCTCCGTGCCTTCGGGCGCTGCGTGCATAAGCGGCACGACCGGACCGGCGGCATGCAACGCGGAGACCTCGGCCTTATACTCGTCGTCCTCGCGATGAAGTTTCTCCAATTGGTCGCCGATTACCGGGCGGTCGTTCTGGTCGTTAAGAATGCCACCCGGCAACGTGCGGGCGAATTCGCGCTTGGCCGCATCGATCATGCCGCGGACCAGCGGTGCGTGCTTCGAGTTGGGCTCCAGCTCCAGGTACTTGCGAAAATAATAGATCGCATAGATCGGATCGTGGTTGTGGTTGAGGCTGATGATTCCGGCGTCCAGATGGGACTCGGGCGCCGCATCTCCCCGCCGGGCGATTACTTTGAGATACAAAGCAAGTGCTTCATCGGTCCGCCCCTCCCGCTCGAGCTGCTGGGCTTCACGATAAGTCGAGTCGTCGCCCTCGGCCGACAGGGTCGCCACCTCCCGGCCGCAACCCGCCGCAAAAAGCGACGCGAGGAGCGCCACGAGCACGAAAAATAAGGAAGGTCTGCGGAACACGCGGCGAATGGGATTGAACGGTCGGATATGAACGTTAAATTTTCCAACCTCGGCCCGCTACTCAAATCTAAATGGCACTCAAACCGAAGTCAGCCCTAGCCCGCGCGCGGCTATGCCTGCGGATTGAGGCTGAGGCGCTCGCCGAGACTTCGCGGGCCCTGGGGCCCGACTTTGTGGCTGCGGCGCAAGCCGTCGACGCGGTAGCGGCCCGAGGCGGCAAGATCGTTTTTTCGGGCGTAGGCAAGTCAGCGCATATCGCCGGCAAGATCGCGGCGACCTTCAACAGCACGGGAATTCCGTCATGCTTTCTAGATCCCACCCACGCGTTGCATGGCGATCTCGGCCTTTGCGGTGAAGGCGATCTCGCGATTCTTCTGAGCAACAGCGGCCAATCCGACGAGATCCTTCGGCTGGTTCCTCTGCTCAAGCGCCTGGGCCTGCAGATTGTGGCCTTTACTGGGCATGCTCGCTCGGATCTTTCGCGCGAATCCGACTTCCGGCTGGTCTACCGAGTGAAACGCGAGGCATGTCCCCTTGAACTGGCGCCGACGGCGAGCACGACGGCGGCCCTCGCCCTGGGAGACGCGCTGGCCATGGTGCTCCTCGAGGCGCGGGGGCTGACGCGAGACGATTTTGCCAAATATCATCCGGCCGGAAATCTTGGAAAGGCCCTGCTGCTCCGTGTTCGCGACATCATGCGTTCGGGCGACCGGCTCCCGGTCGCCCTGGACACGGTGAGCACTCAAGATGCGATCCTTGCCATGACGAAGGCTAGGAGCGGAAGCATCGCTCTGGTGGGCGCGCGAACCGGCCGCCTCACCGGAATATTTACGGATGGCGACTTTCGGAGAGGTGCTCTGGCGCGCTCCGATGTGCTGCGCCGGCCCGTTTCCGAACTGATGAGCCGCCATCCGAAAACGATTCGCGACGACGCCCTGGGGGTGGATGCGCTCCGCCTGTTCGAAGCGCACAAGATCGACGATTTGATCGTTGTGGATGCCAAACGCCGGCCTGTGGGCCTCGTCGATGGCCAGGATCTGCCTAAAATGAGGATCCTGTGAGCAAGCCGCCCCGCGTCGGCATCATCGGCATGGGCGGGTTCGCAGGCTCCCACCAAGGAACGGTGGCGAGGCTCGAGGAACGGGGACTTATCCGGCTCGTCTGCACGTGCGATCCAAACCTGGCGGCCTTCGCCGTCCAGCAGCAGGGATGGCGTTTCGCAGCGCGTCATGTGCGCGTCTTCGACGACTACCTCGCCATGCTCGAGGCCTGCCACTCGGACCTTGATTACGTGGCTGTGCCGACACCGATCCATCTCCACGCCGAAATGCACGCGGCGATCACGGCTCGGCGGCTCCCGGCCTATCTCGAGAAGCCGCCGACCCTCGACTATGCCGAGCTCGAACGGATGATCGCGGATGATGCGAGGCCGGCCAAGTCCTCGCTTGTTGGGTTCAATTTCATCGTGGAGAAGGCCCGTCTTGCCCTTAAGGAGCGAATCCTCGCCGGCGAGTTCGGCGCCGTGCGTGGCGGCACGCTGAGTGCGGCATGGCCGCGCCCAGCCGACTATTTCCGCCGGAGCGCCTGGGCCGGCCGCCTAGTCGTCGATGGACGCATCGTCCTCGACTCGTGCTTTGGGAACGCGATGGCCCATTTTGTCCACAACCTCTTGTTTTGGACAGGGGGACCGGGGCTGTTCAGCTGGGCGGAGATCGTTGCTGTGAGGGCCGAACTCTACCGAGCTCACCAGATCGAGGGCGCCGACACATTCTTTGTCGAAGCCGATACGGCCAACGGGCGCACGCTGCGATTCGCGCTCAGCCACGCCTGCGCCGGTGCCAGCACCCATTCCGAAACGATTCTTTGCGATCGGGCCGTGGTGCGCTACGTGGTCGGCGGCATCGTCGAAATCACCTGGGTCGACGGCCGTGTCGATCGAATCGCAAACGAGCCCTTCGACGGATTGGCCGAGAACCATCTCGAATTCGGCCGCTACCTCAGCGGCGAATCGACGCGCCCGGCCACCACGCTGGCGGACTGCCGCCCCTTTGTCGCCCTCAACGACCTTGCGCATATCTCGAGCGGCCGCATCACACCGTTTGCGCCCAATCTGGTTCAGCCGGTGCGCGACGAGAAGGATCAGAAACACTATTTGAGCGTCGTCGATCTCGCTGGAGCGATGGACCGATTCCTGACGCAGGGGATCTGGCCCGGTGCGAATGGTTGGGGGCGGGAGGCGCCGGAAGTGGTCACGCCCGCTGACCTGTCGCGGTTTCATGATGTGGTGCACGCGATGGCGGCCCAGGCGCGGCCAGGCTGAAGGGGGCTGCGAACATGCCGTGATTTGAGGCGGGCGGGCTCCACTCGCGGCTGGTGCTGGCCAAGGCCCGGAGCGCCGGCATACCGGACACCCATCGACCGCCGGAAATTCTGCGGTGAATCTGCGGCGGCTCTCCGGGCTGTCCAAGAGCCGGCGCGGAGGCCAGCGATGCCTGCTCCTGGAGCCCTCCCGCCTCAAATCACGGCACGCCGGACCCGCTGTTCCGCCCTTGATCCGTACCTAGGTTCGCTATGAAGGAATTGGGGGAATTCGACTCCTCGGATCGGCCAGAACCCAGGTGGCGGTCTTGGCTTGGAGGAGATGGGCTCGGCCGACGAGATTGCTGCCGTGTTCCGACGTCTCTGGGCCGCCATCTGTGCCGGCTAGAACTGGCCGGCTGACCTTTGGCGGCCGGAATCGACGACGGATCTGGGGTTTGGCAGCTTCCGAGGAGGCGGAGCCCATCTCCTCCAAGCCTAGACCGCGCCCTGCGAAGGCCGGCTTGAACGGCGAGCCATCTCGCTGTTAGAGTGCGAATTCGAACCGATGCCGACGCCCGACTTCCATTATCAGGACCCGCTTCCGCTCGCCGCGGACGAAACGG
>Ga0302325_10028551_pt1 | contig 11543 bp, 12 predicted proteins | sample Palsa_T0_2_FD_201948 | JGI IMG/M metagenome (GOLD analysis project Ga0302325, IMG submission 201948) | Peat permafrost microbial communities from Stordalen Mire near Abisko, Sweden - Palsa_T0_2 | ecosystem: Environmental > Terrestrial > Soil > Palsa > Peat permafrost | place: Sweden: Abisko... | reverse complement strand
AGCACACGCAACACTGGCTGCTGGATTCTTCTCTAGGATCGCGTTCACACGCTCCGGTGTGAATCCTACGAAGGAGCTATCTTGCTCTACCCAATTTGTCTCCATCGCAGTCCTCCTAATTCCCCATAGCTTTCAAGCCGGTAGCTATGCTCATAATGGCCGGCGCAAGTAGAACAATGAAAATGCACGGAAAAATAAAAAACACCAGTGGGAAAATAATTTTGATCTTGGTCTTCGCGGCTGCTTCTTCAGCCTGTTGACGACGTTTGGTGCGCATATCTTCGCTAAAGCGGTTCAACGCTTTCAGGATGGGTGTTCCGAATTTGTCAGACTGTGTCAGCATGCTCACGAATGACTTGAACTCTTCCATCTGGGTGCGTGTGGCCAGGTTCTGCCAGGCCTCCAGCCGCTGCGTTCCGGCGCGTTGTTCAAGATTTACTTGAGTGAATTCTTCATTAATATCGGGATGGCTCAATGCAATTTCATTGCCTACCCGCAGCAGCGCCTGATCCATGCCCAGTCCGGCTTCCACGCAGATCGCTAGTAGATCCACCGCATCTGGAATGCTTCTGCGAATGCGCTTTGTTCTCTTCTTGATCATCTTTGTCAGCCACATATCCGGCAGTAAGTAGCCAACGCCGGCGAATGCCATCACCCAGAAGAGCGTGTTCTCAGGGATAAAACTGGCCCCGAACGCTCCCAGCAGTGGCACCACCAGCTGCGCTGCAAAGAATACATCAGGTGTGCTCGCGTCGCGCATGCCTGCTGCCAGCAGCCGGGTCTTCAGCTTTGTGTTTTCGCCCAGCCCCAGCCGCGCGCGAACATCTCTCGCCACCGACAGCAGCTTCTCCTGCGTATGCTCCTTCACGCTTACAGTCCGCTGATCGGGCCGAGTGCTGGTTACAATCTCCATCATGCGCGCAGCTTCGGCTGACGGCTTCAGCACAAATGGAAGGACTGCCAGCGCAATTACGCAGAAGCCAGTAAACGCGATTGCCATGAAGAAGAGTGCTTGCACCGTTAAACCTCAATCCCATTAATAATGTGGCGAATTGTGAGTCCGCCGAGGCAAAGCAGCACCACTCCCGCCATCAGCATCTTCTGCCCCAGCGGATCATGGAACAGCACATCCGAATACCCCGGATTGATTAGGTTGATTAGCACCAGCATCACAATTGGGAGCAGGCACAGGATCCATCCCGTCATGCGTCCTTGCGCAGTGTGTGTCTTGATCTCAGCCTTGATGCGCACACGTTCACGAATCACATATACGATCCGGTCGAGAATCTCAGCCAGGTTGCCGCCCGTATCCTTCTGCACCAGGATGCCGGTCACCAGCACCCGCAAATCCTGGCTGGGCATGCGCTCCAGCATCTGCATCAGGCATTCGCGCATCGGCAGACCAAAGTTTTGTTTCTTGAAGACCTCGGCAAACTCATCGGAAACAAATTCGGGGCCTTGTTCGGCCACAATACCGATCGCCGCTACGACCGAGTGTCCGGCGCGCAGTGACCGCCCCATCATGTCGATGCCTTCCGCCAGGCCGTTATTGAACGTCTTCATGCGGCTGCCTCGCATGACCTTCAACCACACGATTGGCAGAAACGCAGTCGCTAATCCCACCGCCGGCGCTACGATCGGGAATGGTGCAAAAACAAAGTACAGGAATGCGCCGCCAATACCTGCAGCCACGCAGTAGATCATGATCGTCCCGGGCGACTTCTTGCTATTTGCCTGCAGGATCAGCATGCGCAGCTTTTGCGAGAGCGACAGCGACAGCGAATCGAATGCGCCTTCCATCCAGCCGAAGCTCGAATCATTGTTTCTCTTCAGCAGCGTTTCCATTGGTCCAGACGCCATCAGCTCGCTGTTCTTATCCGCGAGCGAGATCAGTCGCCTACCCATCGACTTTTCGTCTTTTGTTGGCCGCAAAATGATGAGCATGATCCCAAAGCTGATCAGGGTCGTGACAAAGAATGCGGTAATGATCAAAGGATTCATTTTGGTTCTGACCTAAACATCCTGCGAGTGGTTCACAATGCTCAGCGGAAGGTGAATGCCAGCCGCAGCCAGTTTTTCTGCAAACTTGGGCATTACGCCCGTGGAGTGGAACCTGCCGCGCACACGCCCGTCAGGCCCCAGGCCCTTCTTTTCGAAGAGAAAAATATCAGACATGCTGATGATTTCGGCGGAAGCTCCAGTGATCTCCGTGATGTGCGTAACGCGGCGAGTTCCGTCACTCATGCGCGAGGTCTGCACGATCAGGTTCACTGCCGACGCAATTTGTGCCTTGATGGCCTTCTCCGGCAAGCGCACATCGCCCATCAACGACATCGTCTCCAAACGGGCGAGAGCATCTCTCGGCGTATTCGAGTGGATGGTCGTCAGCGATCCATCATGGCCAGTGTTCATGGCCTGCAACATGTCCAGGGTTTCTTCGCCGCGCACTTCGCCCAGTACAATGCGGTCAGGACGCATGCGCAAAGCGTTGATAACCAACTCGCGCTGTCGGATTGCTCCATTGCCTTCCACGTTCGGCGGCCGCGTTTCCAGCCGCACCACATGCTCCTGCTTCATTTGCAGTTCGGCAGAGTCTTCAATCGTCACAATGCGTTCGTTGGGGGAAATATATCCCGAGAGCACATTTAGAAGCGTCGTTTTCCCGGAACCGGTTCCGCCCGAGACCACGATGTTCAGCCGCGCTCTCACGGCGCCTTGCAGCACTTCCAGCATCGGCGCGGTCAGCGCAAGGTTGCGCAGCAGATCGTCGGCTCCCAGCGGGGTCGATCCAAACCGGCGTATCGACATAATCGGGCCGTCCACCGCCAGCGGAGGAATAATCACGTTCACACGCGAGCCGTCAGGAAGGCGCGCATCCACCATCGGCGAAGTCTCATCCACACGCCGGCCCACACCTGAGACGATCTTGTCGATGATGTGCATCAGGTGCTTTTCGTCTTTGAAAGTGACGTTGGTCTTTTCCAGCTTGCCGCGACGCTCGATATAAACCTGCTTGTGCGTGTTCACCAGGATGTCGCTGATCGTGTTGTCGTTCAGCAGCGGCTCCAGTGGCCCAAATCCGAAAACTTCATCCACAACTTCCCGCGCCAGGCGGTCGCGTTCGGCGCCGCTCAAAGGAACGCCCTGCTCCATCAGCAGCTGCTGGATCAAAACGAAAAGCTGCTTCTGCCCAGCTGGTGTCTCCTGAATTTCAGAAAGCTTGTCCAGGTCTAGCCGTTTGATTAATTCTTTGTGTACAGCTGTCTTCAACTGCTGCTGCACTGCATCAGCCACACCTCGCGTAGGACGAACGCCGCCCATCGCCTGGATTCCAGCGCCGCTCCCGAGATCCGTATTTACGACTCCGTTGCTCATTGTGGCCAATCCCTTTCCTGCTCTTACTGCCTAGACCCGTTGCCCTTTTCGACCGTTCGTCTTATTTGAAAAGCCCAAACAGTGACCCTGACTTCTTCGCCGGTGGTGACGTCGTGCCTGCACCCGCCCCAACCACCATCGCCGCCCACTTGATGAACTGGTTTGTAAATTCTGTTTTGCGCTTTGGAGAGAGTGGCTCACCCAGATTCACCGAGCGCACCAGATCTGTGTACGCATTCGGCAGCCGGATCTCCACCGGCAGCCTGATCGCTTTTTCGATCTGCTCCACGTTCACCGCATATCGTGACGAGAAGCGGTTGATGACCACATGCATCTTCTCGGTCGTGTATTCCACTTGCATCAGGTTGTCCACATAGCGCGAAAGATCACGGATAGCGCCAATCTCAGGTGTGGCTACCAGGTACACGCGTGTGGAAGCTTCAATCACCGCGAGGTTTGACTCGTTCAGCGATGTTGCGCAGTCCACCAGCACGAAGTCGTACTCCGAGCGCAGAAACTCCAGCGTCTTAGTGATCGCCTCCGGCTCATTCAGGTTGACTCCAACGCAGACGTCCGGCGAAGACAGCACATCCAGCCCGCTCGGGTGTTTCGCAATAAAACCGCGCAGCAATTCGCTATCCAGGCGGTTCACATTGCGAACCACTTCGTTGAAGTGATAGCGCGATCCATCCAGCCCGAGGTACACGCAAACGTGTCCCAGCTCCGGCTTGGCGTCAATCAGCAAAACCTTCTTCTGATGGAGTTCCACCAGATAAGTCGCCAGATGCACGGCTAAAGTCGTTGCGCCAACTCCGCCTTTTGCGCCGAAGAACGAAAGCACAGCTCCACTCGGTGCGGCTCGCAACCCGGGGCTCGCCAGCTGCTCCTGGATACGAGCCAACGAATCCATGAACACCATTTCGTTGTAAGGCTTATACAAAAATTCGCTGCACCCGGCGCGCATTGCTTTCAGCAGCAGTGAGGGATCGCCGGACTGCGCCAGTGCAATCACAGTCAGCTTACCGGGAAAGCTCTGGTGCAGATATCTCGTCGTCTCCACGGCCTGGTCGCTATCGCCGTCATAGTCCACCACAGCAATCACGGTATTAGCCGTTTTGATAGCGGGCGCGAAGTAAGGCCGGCGTGAAGCGGAGATGTACGTCTCGAAGCCGGCCGCTGTCACCATCCACGGCATCTGCTCCACGGCATGGACCATCTTTTCCGCGGTTGCCGGTTCCACGCAGACCATCAGCGCAGCAGCATTCAGGATTCCTGAGTTCGTGTTCATAACCGTCCGTCTCTCTCTTCTCGCAACATTTACTGCCTACTGCTGCTTCAACTCGCCTTTCGGCAAATCCTTGTCGAACTTCTTCGGGTCGACCTTCGGCACCACCATGCCCGGCTCTGTTTCACCCGGATGACCATCGTCATGCACCACCGGAGGCGCTCCTGCAGGAGTTACCTTCTCCTGCATCGGGTCCACAATCTCTGGTGTCACAATCACAATGAGTTCGGAAGTTGAGTGGTTCGTATTCTTTGACTTGAACAATTCGCCAAGGATTGGAATGCTCGCAATGCCCGGCGTCTTCGCCAGCGTGTCCTGCGTGCGCTGATCCAGCAGGCCGGAGATCGCAAAGCTTTGGCCGTCCTGCAACACCATCTCAGTGTCTGCGCGTCGTGTTGAGATTGCAGGAATCGTATAGCCCGCAATCGAGACCGCATTGGCGAAATCCAGGGCGCTGACCTCCGGAGCCACCTTCAGGTCGATTGTGCCATCCGAATTCACCTTCGGAGTAAATTCAACCTTCACGCCGTAGCTCTTGAACATGATCGTCACACTCGCGGCCTGCCCGGGAGCAGCGGTCTGTACCACCGGGAAAGGAAATTCACCGCCGGCCAGGAAGTTCGCCTTCTGTCCGCTCATGGTCGTGATCGTCGGCTCTGCCAGGATCTGCGCAATGTTCATCGACGCCAGGTCCTGCAGAGTCGCGCCAATATTCAGCTTAGAGCTGTACAGCGAAAAATTCAGCGGGTTTGCGACGGCAACGCTTTTGGCGCCTACAGTCGATCCCGAGCCTTGACCGGACGTCACAGTCATCGTGGAGGCAAACTGACCCGTCGTCGTTGAAGCTAAGTTGTTGCCGCCGGCGGAGAAGAAGTTGAAGCCGAACTGCGCCAGCTTGGAGCGGTCCAGCTCCACAATGCGCACCTTCAGCCGCACCTGCTTCACACGCGAGCTATTGATCACCAGCGAGTTCGAGACGTCCTTCGAGTACTGCTCGGCCATCTTCTGAGCGGCGTCATACGAAACTTGAGTGCCCACATAGCCGGTCAGAAGCACGCGGTCTTCGCTCGCATGCACTTCAATGCTTTCGGCCGGGAACGCATCCTTCATCACTTTGCTCAGCGAATCCAGGTCTAGGTCGGCAGACACGATATAGGCCTGCGAAGCTCCGTTTTCATCCCACACCAGCAGTGTGCTCGTACCCGTCTTCAGGGCCGTCAGTACTACCTGGTTCGGGCTCGGCGTGTAAGAGTTCAAAATCGTCGGGTCTGTCACATACACGCGCGTCAAGCGGTGCTTGGTATCGATAAAGATCGTCCGTCCCACGATCATGTGAATCTGCTGCTCGGCCGGTGCCGCGTTCTCAAAATTCGTGTCCATCGACGCAGACTTCGCCTCGATTGCATCAGTGACTGCTTTGCTCAAAATGATCGGGTGGTTACGGGGTGCCTCTGTGCCCGCAGCCGCTGCCGGAACCACCGGCACAGGAGCTGGAGCCGTAGTCGAGGGAGCAGGAGCTGTCGCAGGATTCGTTGGGGTATCCGAGCTCGGCTTGCTGCTGCCGGGCCGTGGTGGTACTCCCTTCGCGGCCGCCAGAATCGTTGCGTCGTCCTGAGCCTTTGCTGGCACGCTGAGCGCCAGCAGTGCTGCCACGGCCATAGTGATCGCTATCGAATTTGCCCTGATTAATTTCACTGGAAAGTCTCCGTGCTCTTTTTGGTGCCTTCTACTGTTTCAACCACATATGCCTTGACCATAGGGACAACGACTGACTTGTTCGCCCCGGAGTGTTTCGGAGCAGGGTCGTCAACTTTTCCGTTCAGCACCATCGGCTTGTCGCTCACCAGGTCGTGGTCCGTGCCGTTCCTCAGCACAAAGTGCACAGCGCCTTGCGCCGCAGCCAGGACTGCCTTTTCCGCATCGTCAGGATTCACCAGCAGCGTCACCACATTGGCCGTCACCGGCTTACCCTGCGGATCCGGAGCGGTCTTCTGGTCGACTGCAAGAATCTGCACGTCCTGAAGAACGTTTTGCGTCTCCTGATCGCCGTTAGGACCTTGGCGGAAGGTCACCAGCACGTCAACGTGGGTTCCCGGCGCCATGAATCCAGCCACGCCCATTACTTCGTCGCTCTTAAGCGAGATCGCCCGCATGCCCATCGGAATTCTTGTCGACAATCCGATGCCGGCGCCAGGGCTTGAGAGCTGCCGCTCAGTGATCGGCTGATCGGCTGGCAGCGGATACAGCAATACGCGTCCCACCAGGCCGTCGGCCCGGTTGAACGCTCCATCCAAATGTTCGCTGTTGGGCCATTCGACCAGCTTCAAGTCATCATTGTTGAGCACCTCACCGGCATCCAGGCTCTTCGCCGCAGCCACATACTGCACCTTCACAGGAGGCGCGGCGGCCACAACTGGCTTTGAGAATTTCTTGCTCAGCCAGAACGTGAACACACAGGAAACAAACAGTGCCACAACCAGACCGGTAATGAGTCGTTTTGCCATAAGGCTACCTCGCGAATCCTTGTAGATAAAGTGTGATCGTGCATCCTGCAGCGATAGCCAGCCCATAGGGCAGGCGCAGTGTGCTTGCATTCCGCACATTCAATTCCGGATGGGCCGTCAGGCCTTCATTCTTGTGGTGGTTCGCAAGCGCTCCCACATTCAACAGCGTCTCTTTTAAGCGGCCGCGCACCAGCGCCAGCCCAATTGCCATCACGCCACCGGCCAGGGCAGTCAACACCAGCAGGTATGCGGTATTCGACAAACCGGCGATGCATCCCACCGCCGTAATCAATTTCACGTCGCCGGCGCCCATGCCGCCAGCCAGGTAAAACACCAGGAACACAGCACCACAGATAAGGCCGGCGGCCACACCAGTCAAAAGGCCATGCCATCCATCCAGTGATAAGTGCAGTGCCATACCAAACAGCAGCGCAGGTCCGGTCAGTTTGTTTGGAATCCGGCGGCTCTTTACGTCGAATGCGGCGCCCACGAGCGCGCAAACTGAAGCTGCGATCGGGTATACGAATTCTTGGTTCATGTGCATCATGGTTATTCCTTGGTAAGTACCGTTACTCCGCCAATCGGCCGAAAAACTGGATACCTTATTCAAAGTTCGTGAATAAAATACCCAGTTTTTGGGTTGCTTCAGTTGGGTTGATAGTTGACGGTTGACATTAGGGGCCCTTTGAATTGCAGTCGCCCGTTTTTGCGGGCGACCACGGGACTACACGCTTGAGGTGAGGGTCGTGCCAATGCTCGTGAACGCGGTGCCAATCGATGTCGAAAGGGCCTTCATTGAGGCCACTGCACCAAGACCAACCAGAGCCGCAACCAGCGCGTACTCGATCAAATCCTGGCCCGACTCATCAGCAATCAAGTTCTGTGCCAGCTGCTTATAGCTCTTCATGTGGATCTCCTTGTTCGGTGCCTATTCTGTTTGCCCGCCAATGATGCCCTTTGCGGTTCTGAATTTTCAACACTGTGTCTGCGCTCCCGCTTCTTTTGCCGGTGGTTGCCGGTCTCTCTACTTACGAAGCGTTCACTGCGATACTGCGTTGCGAGTCATCTAAGCACCGGTTCGAAATTGCTTTGTTCGTCCTGGTACTTTTTTCAACTCTCATGCCACTCGATCTTGAGAGGCCCATTAGATAGCGGTTAGTCCTGCGTGAATGCGGTTCAGTTGAGCGTCCATCGCTGGACGCTCCCCGAAACTAGACGTTGGAGGTGAGGGTCGTGCCGATGCTGTTGAAGGCGTTGCCGATCGAGGTCGAGAGCGTCTTCATCGAAGCGACTGCACCCAGACCAACCAGAGCCGCGACCAGCGCGTACTCGATCAGATCCTGTCCAGACTCTTCCACCATCAGGTTGTTCATCAGCTGCTTGAAGTTCTTCATGTCTTTCTCCTTGTTTGCTGCTTCGTATTCGTTTACTGCTGCCAGGATGTTGCTCAGCGGCCCGTTTGATGTGCCAAGATTAGGGCCGCCGGCTGGAGGTAACAATGACCACTCCGGGGTACGTCTTAGAGCTTTGGGGGCAAACACCCGTGTGAAAGTAGTACTCCCCCGTGGTTACCCGTTTCCGTTCAATTCTGCACAACTGCCTCAAAATGCTCGGCAAACCCGCGCTTCTTCGCTTCTGAGCCGTTCCTGGCCGCGGAGAACCTCTCACAGTTCTGTTCGGGAAACTTGTCTTGTCTCTTCATCGGCACGCACACTCCGGCATCCAAATCATGTCGCGCATCCGGACACGGCACCCTTCTGCATCAGCGGTGGCAGTTACCGTATGCGCAATACAAATCTGAGCAATGCTATAACTGCAACCCACCCGCTAAACATCTGTTAAGTAACCCCGACTACGGCTTGCTAATAGCTACAGAACTGTCTTCCCACCCTCCCGCCAGCCAAACGCAAAAAGGCGCAGGCCGATTGTGAATGTTGCATTCACAATCGGCCTGCGCCACTTGGTTATTAGCTTCCTTGGTTCCTTACCCGACCACGTCCAGGCCCATCGACCGTGCCGTGCCGCGAATCGTCTTTGCCGCCGCTTTCACGGATGCCGCATTCATGTCCGGCATCTTCTGTTTGGCGATCTCCAGGATCTGCTTCTCGGTTACCTTGCCGACCTTGTCCTTGTTCGGCGTGCCCGAGCCCTTCGCCACGCCCGCTGCCTTCAGCAGCAGCACCGGCGCCGGAGGCGTCTTGGTGATGAATGAAAACGTGCGATCCGCATACACCGTAATCACCACGGGAACCGTCAGCCCGTTCAGAGCCGGTTCCTTAGCCGTGCGTTCGTTGAACTGCTTGCAGAATTCCATGATATTGACCTGCGCCTGTCCCAGCGCGGGCCCAACCGGCGGTGCCGGCGTCGCCTTGCCGGCCACAATCTGCAGCTTGACGTACCCAGTAATTTTCTTCGGTGCCATTTTCGTATTCCTTCTATGTTTGCTGCGGGCCGCTATGCGCGCGCCTCGCATGAATTTTTGTTACTTCCTGGGAGTTAGAAGGTCCGGTGAAGCGGCCGGGCTGCGTCTCCCAAAACTTGTTTGTTTTTCTAATCCCTAATCTCTGTTCCCTGCCTTATTCCTCAGCCTTCTCCACGTTGGAGAACGAAACCTCTGTAGGCGTCGGCCTTCCAAAGATCGACACCATTACCTTCAGCGTCTGCTTGTCTTCATTCACGTCGTCAACCGCGCCGTTAAAGTTCGCAAACGGCCCTTCGGTAATCCGAACCTGCTCGCCCTTGGCAAACTTGAGCTTGAGCTTCGGCTTCTCCTTGGTCACGTCGCTGCGGTTGAGCATCGCGTTCACTTCGGCTTCGCTCAGAGCGTTCGGCTGATCGCCGGTCTGCAGAAAACCCGTCACCCGCGGCGTGTTCTTCACTACGTGCCACAGGTCGTTATCCAGCGCCATCTCGACAAATACATAGCCCGGCAGAAACACGCGGTCGATGGTGTACTTCTTGCCGTTGCGCAGCTCCGTGGTCGGCTCGGTGGGAATCTCGATGCGTCCCACGCGGTCTTCCAGGTGATACGCCGCTACGCGTGACATCAGGCTTTCCTTCACCTTGCGCTCAAAGCCTGAGTACGCATGGATGATGTACCACTTGAAATTCTCATTCACCGGCGCGACCGCAGGTGCAGCCTCTTCGGCAGGAGGCACAGGAATGCCTTCGCCTTCAACCTCGGTCGCCATGATCTGCTCGGCTTCCAGGTTTTCCGCTTCAACGTTCTCTGCCGGCTTTTGTTCTTCCGGATTTTCGTTGTTCAACTCGTCTGCCATTCGCTCTGCCTTCTTGCTTGCGATTCTCAAAAATTTCATCAGCCGCGCTGTGCGCTTCTGTTATTTCCAAATCCGTTAGTGCGACACCAGGTGCTTCAGGATCTCGTCCAGACCGCGTCCAAAAACCAGGTCCACCAGCTCGAAGTATGCCGCGAACATAAACACTGTCACCAGCACCACGATGGTCGTCGCCTGCACTTCCTTGCGCGTTGGCGTCACCACCTTGCGCATCTCCGCCCGTGTTTCCTTCAGAAACTCAAACAGCCGCGCCGGCCCTGCCGTCGCTCGTTCTACCGCTGTGCCTTCCTCGTTCGTTTCCATCAACGCCGCCTTCGACATGCTGCTTTGCTCCTGGAACTACTCCGGCGCTCTGGGCCGGCTAAATATCTGGCAGGGGCGCTCGGATTCGAACCGAGAAGTTCGGTTTTGGAGACCGACAGTTTAACCGTTGAGCTTACGCCCCTGCATTGGGCTCTTAGCTTTTAGCCTTTAGCTAGGAGCTAAAAGCTAGCGGCTAGAAGCTGCTTACTTAGTTTCTTTATGGTCCGTGTGCTTGCGGCAAACTTTGCAGAACTTCGACATCTCCAGACGCCCGGTTGTCGTCTTCTTGTTCTTGGTCGTCGAATAGTTCCGGTTCTTGCAGTCCGGACATTGCAGGGTAATGATCTCGCGCATGGTGGATACTTCCTTTCAAGTTTGGCCAGCCACCTCGGCTGGCAAGCAGCTTGCCTGATGGAGGCAGAAATCTCCGCCCATCTGACACGCCGCGACGCAGGGCATAAGGCCCCTGCTGCCTAAGTTCCTGATTTTGCTTCTGGAAAGCGGTGCGGTCAGGCCACGCACAGCCTGTTCTATTATCCACGAAATCAGGCTTTTTTGAAAGCTTCCTGTTTGATGCAAAAGCAGCGAGCCGAAGCCCGCCGCCCTTGATTGCGCCTAGCGGAATCACGCGCGAAGCGTGTCTCCCGCCGTCCGCGCAGGACTACTTAATAATCTCGGCGATGGTTCCAGCGCCGACGGTTCTGCCGCCTTCGCGGATGGCGAAGCGCAGGCCCTTCTCCATGGCGACTGGGGTGTGCAGGGTGACTTCGAGCGCGATGT
>Ga0302325_10028550_pt1 | contig 11543 bp, 5 predicted proteins | sample Palsa_T0_2_FD_201948 | JGI IMG/M metagenome (GOLD analysis project Ga0302325, IMG submission 201948) | Peat permafrost microbial communities from Stordalen Mire near Abisko, Sweden - Palsa_T0_2 | ecosystem: Environmental > Terrestrial > Soil > Palsa > Peat permafrost | place: Sweden: Abisko... | reverse complement strand
GTGCGAACGCCGGCCCTTATAAAATATCACTGAGCACGTCACGCAAACCCGCATTTGACCTGGCAATCGCCGGCATGTTCGATCTCGATGCCCTGGGCGTCAGCGGGCTGGATATGCACGTATCGGCCGATGCGAGCCAGGACAAGCTCGACTACCTTCCTCCCCAACTTCAGCTTTTGCTCAAGGAAAATAAATCCCAAGGCATGTTGGAGATTTCTGGCCAAGGCGCACTCGCCCTGGCCAATCCATTTGCAGGCCCCCTCGATATCAAAGTCCAACTCAACAACGCAAGCCTGGGTGATCGAGCGGTCCCGCTCGACGAACTATCCATCGCCGCTCATGCTCAGGATGGCAATTTGATGGTGCCGACCGTAAAGATCGCGACGAAGAATTGCCAGCTGAATCTCAGCGCCTCCGCTGCCATGATTGACGGCGACGTGGCCGCCCATATCACCGGGGACGCCGCTTTTATCTACGATGGCTACCGCATCGGGCTGGATCGCATCCGGCTCCCGCTTCGATATCACGCGGGCGCGATCGATTTGCTTCCAGCCCAGCCAATGGGGGGATCGATGGTCGATGCGCTGGACGGCACCGCCGATCTGACCGGATACATCGGACTGGACAGTCAATTGAGCTCGGATCTCGATCTGCACATTTCTGGGATGATGCTGCAGAATCTGGCCGTGCAGTCGAGCAATCCCACGGTAGCTCAATTAGCCGGCCGGCTGGATACAGCGATTCACGTACACGTTCCCTTGATACAGGTAGTCGAGGCCGCCAACGCCTCGGAATCGACCCGCACATCCCAACCGGCTGACGCACCCGCCACCCTGCCGTCAATGCTGCCGGCGGATTGGGGAAGTGGTACATTGAATCTTACCCACGCCCGGCTCGTGAGTATCCCCGTGATCGATTCTCTCACGACGAACCTTGCACGACTGTTTACGCAGCAAAAACAAGATGCACCCAACGACCGTGTGGAACTAACGTATACGCTGAAGGAAAATCATGCTGATTTCAGCGCCATTCATTATGTCGGCGGCGTTCTGGGGGCCCGCGGACAGGGCATCATCACGTTGGCTCAAGAAATGGATCTGACGCTTAAAGCGGGACCGATCGAAAAGCTCGAAGCATTTTGCGCCCCCGGAATTCAGAACGTCATCGACTCTGTTTCTGATGTGCTGATCACCTATCACATCAGCGGGACGCTCAAGAATCCGACGATTACCGTTGTCGCCGGCAAGTCCCCCGCCCTGGAAGCAACGCTCGCACAAGGGGCACACGTTGTTAAGCAAGGAGTGGTAGTCGGGGCGCAGAAGGTTGGCGATGGTATTAACACGGCCGGTCATTTAATCGGTAAGTTGTTCAGAAGAGGCAATTGATCCGGCGTAATTCCGCGACGATTTTTGCTATGTTGCGCACCGTTGACCTTAATAGTTTACCATCATGCCGATGCCCGAACCTTTCATCGAGTATCGACTCATCACAAAGACCTTCGCCGGCGTGACCGCACTGGATAATGTTTCGTTCTCCATCAACCGCGGTGAATGCCACGGATTAATGGGCGAAAATGGAGCGGGAAAATCGACCCTGGGCAAAGTGCTGGCGGGAATACATCGGCCGGACTCCGGAACGGTTCTGATCGGCGGCAAAGTGCAGAGCCTCAACTCCCCCGCCGATGCCGCCAAAGCCGGAGTGGGAATGGTCCATCAGGAACTGGCCTTCTGCCCTGACCTGTCCGTCGCCGAGAATCTATCCATGGGGCAATATCCAAAAAAGTGGGGAGTCGTCGTGGATCGTGCGGCCATGCAGCGGCGCGCCGAGGAATTGCTTGCGCGCATCGGCGTTTCGCTGGATGTTTGCCAGACGATGCGATCTCTCTCCACCGCCCAGGAACAACTCGTGCAGATCGCTTCGGCGGTCGGAACCGGTGCCGAGATTCTGGTCTTCGATGAACCCACCAGCTCGCTCTCGCAAGTTGATGCCGAGCGTCTCTTCACCCTGATCGATCAGCTCAAGGCACGCGGCGTCACGATGATCTACGTCTCGCATCGCATGCCCGAAGTTTTTCGCCTTTGCGATCGGCTCACCGTGCTGCGCGATGGGAAATATGTCGGCACCCTTGACCGCGCCCAGGCCACGCAGGACGCCGTCGTCCGTCTCATGATCGGTCGCAGCATGGAGGCCTATTTCCCGCAGCATCTTTCAACCGAGCCGGGCAAGCCGATGCTCAGCGTCAGCAATCTTTCTTCCGGGGGCAAGTTTCGTGATGTGAGCTTTGGGGTGCGCGCCGGCGAGATCGTTGGTTTTGCAGGATTGGTCGGTGCCGGACGCAGCGAGATCGCCAAAGCAATTTTTGGATTGGATGCGCGGGCGACGGGCTCGGTTTCGGTCGAGGGGAAACCCCTGCCGCTGGGTGATATTCGCCAGGCGATGCGCCGCGGGATCGGTCTGCTTCCGGAAGATCGCAAACGGGAAGGGCTGGTCCTGATGATGGGCGGCCGGCAGAATTTTTCCATGGCGATGCTTCCCCGCATGCGGCGGATGGGAATGATCGACCGCCCCAAGGAGCGGCGCCTGACGCAGGAATATTTCGATAAACTGCGAGTCAAGACCCCATCGATCGACGCGCCCGTCGCGGGTCTGAGCGGCGGCAATCAGCAAAAAGTCGCGCTCGCCAAATGGCTGGGACGCGGGGCCAAACTGCTGATCGTGGATGAACCGACGCGCGGCGTCGACGTGGGCGCCAAAGCGGCCATCCATGGACTGATCGACGAACTGGCCCGGCAGGGCGTCGCCATCATCCTCATCTCGTCAGAGCTACCCGAATTGTTGAATCTTTCCACGCGTGTCCTGGTGATGCGCGAGGGCCGACTGGTCGGCGAACTCTCGCGGGAGCAGATTACGCAGGAAAGCGTCCTGCGCCTGATGGCCGGCGTTGAATCCGCCTCCACCGCCGCTTAATTGGTGGACCAGCCACAATGCGATCTTTCACGATTCAAATGCGCCAAATTTTGCCACCGTTGCATTTATTGATGATCGTAATAGTCGCTGCGTCGCAGGGCGCCGCTGCCGAATCGCAACCCACAACATCGCCCGCCCAGCCGCGAATCATTGCGGTGGACATGAATGCCGTGCGCGGTCCTCGATCCACTGTTTACCGCCAATGCGTCGGCGCCGGTCGCCTCGGCGAAGGACTTCGTGCTGACTGGCAGGCGCAGCTCAAACTCTGCCGAGATGAAATCGGATTTGAATCATTGCGTTGTCACGGCCTCTTCCACGATGAGTTGGGTGTCTACCGCCAGGACCGTACCGGCAATCCGATCTACAATTGGCAGTACATTGATGAGGTCTACGACTATCTGCTCTCGATCGGCGTGCGGCCCTTTGTCGAACTTGGTTTCATGCCGGAGGCGCTGGCCACAATTCGTTCAGGCCTTGCCGGCCCCGATGGCATGGCGCCTGATCCATCCAATCCCAAAACCAAACGGCGCGTGACCGTGTTCCAATGGCATGCTAACGTCACACCCCCGAGGGATATCGCCCAGTGGAAGGCGCTCGTGAGCGCGACGGTGCAGCATTGGACCGATCGTTACGGAACTGATGAGGTCAAGCGTTGGCACTTTGAGATCTGGAACGAACCAAATTATCCGGCGTTCTGGTCGCCGGAAGTGGAAGCCAATCGCGCGCAGGAATATTTCGCGCTCTACTCGGCGACCGCGCAGGCGGTCAAGCAGGTAAACGCTGATTATCAGGTCGGCGGTCCCGCCACCGCCGGGCCGGCTTACATCGATCAACTCATTGCCTATTCCAACAAGAATGACGTCCCGCTCGATTTCATTTCCTTCCACGCCTACGGCCTTGGCGGCGGGCGCGGCGGACTCGATGAGTTCGGCAACAGCTTCCTCTATCTGGATTCCAATCCGCTCAGCGTGGCCGCCGCCGCCAACAGCCAGAGCCAGACGATCGCCAAATCCGCCAAACCCAGCCTGCCCGTTTACATCACCGAGTGGAGCACATCCTATTCCTCGCGCGACCCGGTTCATGACCACTACATCTCGGCCCCTTTCATACTGGAGCAATTGAAGAACACCGAATCGTTGGCCGGCATGTCCTACTGGACTTTCACCGATGTTTTCGAAGAGGCCGGTGTTCCGCCGCGCCCTTTTCACGGTGGATTTGGACTACTAACTCTGCAGGGCATTAAGAAGCCCGCTTACTTCGCCTATCAATTCCTCAATCGTCTTGGCGAGAAGGAACTGGCCAACTCAGACGAGCATTCCTGGGTCGCTCGCGATGGGACCGGCGGCGCTCAGGCGCTCTTCTGGAACCTCTCCATTCCGCCCCAACCGCGGCCAGCGAATCAGATCCTCTTCCGCCAGGTGCGGGAGCCACCCGATCTGCCGCCCGTGGAGCTCACCATCAAAGGCCTGACGCCGGGCGCCTATCACGCCGCCGTCTATCGTGTCGGATTCGAGAAGAACGACGCCTACACCGCATATCTCAAGATGGGTATGCCTCCCGATCTCTCGCGCGAGCAGGCCGTCGAGCTCAAGCTGATCGCAGGCGGCCAGCCGGATGTCGAGCACGATGTAAACGTCACTTCCGATGGGAAATGGAGCACGAGTTTACCGATGCGCCAAAACGATGTCGTGCTGGTCATGCTGGAGCCAACTACAGCGCGATGATTCCTTCGAACCGCCAAAATTATTCGCCTTGACTGGAGCCAAACCCATCCGTAGCATCGTTTCAAGCATTTGTTTGATTCCTCATTATGACCCAGAACGCTCGCAGTACATCCGGAAGTTGTGAAACGCGCCGTCGGTTGATCGAATCAGCGGGCGAAGTGTTTGCCGAACATGGATTTCACAACGCCACCATCCGCCAGATTTGCGATCGCGCTGATGCGAATGTTGCCGCTGTCAATTATCACTTCCGCGACAAGGCCGAACTCTACGAAGCGGTGCTTCGCTATTCCCATTGCGCAGCCGAGGCGGTCTATGCCGCGGGCAGGCCCACGGCCGCTGCTCCCGCGGAGGAACGGCTGGTCGCATATGTTCGCACCATGATGAGCCGCATACTGGACGAGGGCCGTCCAGCCTGGCATGGCAAGCTCATGAGTCGGGAAATGACCGAACCCACCGGCGCCCTCGACGGCCTGGTGCGCGATGTTTTCCTGTCCCGCTTCAAGGAACTCTATGGCATCGTCAGCGAATTGCTCGGACCCGCCGCCAGCCACGGTGACGTGGAGAAGTGTTGCAACAGCGTGATCGCCCAGGGTGTCTTTTATCAACACTGCAAACCGTTGCTTTTGCGAATGGAAGCGACCCTGCGATACGATAAGAGCGGGATCGAAGAGTTGGTTGCGCACGTGACGCAGTTCTCATTGTTCGCGATCAAGGAATTCAAGCGCTCGCTGGAATCGGCCGACGCATCGATCCGCAACGCCGAGGTTTCGAGCCAACAAGTTCTCTAAATGGTACCTGCGAATGGTCGGAGTGAAGAATCGGCCGGTGCGGCTGACACAGCCGCCGATCGCTGATGTTTTGTGAAAACCAAATGGACGCCCAGCGTCCGGGGAAGCTCACCGATGTCTCCTCAGCCGTCTCGCGTTCCCAATCAATCAGATGCACGCCGGTTAGCGCTCTCTTCAGGCAAAATGGCGCGACGCATATTCCCGCTGGCATTGGCGGCGGTGGTCGGCTGTCACGCCGTTGGTCCGGATTATAAAACGCCGGCAACGAAAATGCCCGACGCCTATGGCGAAGCGGCGCCGATGAGCCGAAGGCTCGGACCCCCTTCGCCTGCCCAGCAGAAGCCCACGGAGCTGGGATTGTGGTGGACCAGCTTCGACGATCCCGAACTCGATTCGATGATCGATCGCGCGGTGCAGCGCAATCTGACCCTTCAGATGGCGACCGAGCGCATCATCCAAGCTCGCGCCAATCGCCAGATTGCGGTGTCCAATCTGTTCCCCACGATAAACGGCACCGGCTCATACACGCGGGCCCGTGGCAGCCAGAACGGCGGATCCTCGGCCAGCTCGACTGGCACCACCGGTACTGGCGGAACCTCCGGCGCAAGTGGGAACTCCGGTTCGACCGCTGGCAAACCGGTGAATCTATTTGAGGCCGGCTTTGACGCCACATGGGAACTGGATGTCTTCGGTGGCATTCGCCGTCAGGTGGAAGTCGCCGACTACAACACGCAAGCCGCCATCGAAGACCGCCGGGACACGCTGGTCACTCTGCTGGGCGACGTCGCCAGCAATTACATCGCGTTGCGCGCCGCGCAGCGGCAACTGGATATCACGCAGAACAATCTGAAAAGTCAGGAAGATACGCTCAAGCTCACGCAGACCCGCTTCAAGGCCGGACTCACCAGCGACCTCGACGTCGCCAATGCCGAGGCCCAGGTCGCCAGCACCGCATCGGATCTTCCCGGCTTTCAAACCACCATTCGCACCTCGGTCTTCGCGCTGAGCATATTGCTGGCCCAGGAGCCCGAGGCGCTCTCGGAAGAGCTAACGCCCAGCGGGCCAATCCCAACGGCCATCCCCAATGTTCCGGTGGGTCTGCCCTCCGAGCTTCTGCGCCGCCGGCCCGATGTTCGCCGCGCCGAGCGGCAGCTCGCGGCCGCCACCGCCAACATCGGCGTCGCGACCGCCGACCTCTTTCCGCAGTTCAGCCTCACCGGCGAAACGGGCATGCAGAGCTTAAAACTTAAAAATCTGGCCAACGGCGGCAGTTGGTTTTATTCTTTGGGACCATCGATCGATTGGGATCTTTTCGACGCCGGCCGGGTTCGCGCCAACATCGATGTGCAAAACTCCCTGCAACGCCAGGCCCTGGAAACCTACCAGCTCGCGGTGCTGCAAGCGCTGAGCGATGTGGATAGCGCGCTGGTGACATACAACCAGGAACAGGCCCGGCGGGTATCGCTGGCGCAGTCGGTGCAATCGAACCAGCGGGCCGTCGATCTTTCCGTTCAGTTATACACGCGCGGCCTGCTCGATTTCCTCAGCGTCCTGGACGCCGAGCGCTCCCTCTTCGCCGCCCAGAGTTTGCTGGTTCAGAGCGACCAGAACATCTCATCCGATTTGGTCGCCCTCTACAAAGCGCTGGGCGGCGGCTGGCAAACCGGGATCTAAGCGGGCCATTGCCATGCAACTGGCGACGCGCAAACGCTTGATTGGGAAAAAGAAAGATTTCGTTTCCATGCATTCTTCTATTGACCTGCCAAACGACTCCTGATACTTTACCACGCAGATCGTTTTGCATCTCCGTTTAGTAGACACGCTGACAGGTACAATCATGGTCCGTAGCAAGGGCGAAAGTCTCGCCGCTGAGTTTCTCTGTTTCTCATTCCTCTCGCGCGGACCGCGCGACATCTGGTCCCGCTAAGTCAACAAACCAAATTGCTGAATCGTCGATTGCCTAAGGCGCTGATCGCGCGCTCATCGATCGGACCGCCATCTAATGGCCGCTGACCGCACTTCTCACTGGGGAAAGAATGAGCAATGGAACTCATCGCGTGGCCGCCGCCGCGCGGAACGTGGCCGATTATCTTTTCGCGAAATTCTTTTACATGGCCGTGCCGGCCGGCGCTCGTGGCTCGAATCGTGCCAAACGCGGCCCCAGCGATTCGCCGCGCTCGAAGTTTGAGCCGCTGGAATCCCGCAGGATGTTGGATGCCCTGCCCGCCTGGGTCGATCCCAGCAGCGTTGCCACTTGGAGTGCGTCCACCAACACGCTTCTGGCGACCGGTGAGGCGACCATCATCGCCGATCCCGGCACCGCTGGCACGGCGAGTGAACCGATCATCATCGCCAACGGCCCCGATGCCGTCGTCACCTTCGATACCACCGGCGCGGCCGGGTCCGCCATTCACATTGGCGGCCTGAGCCTGACCGATTTCGCCTCCGCCATCGTCGCCCACCCCAGCGGCGGCGGCACCGAGCCCAATCAGCGCGTCTTGGTCATCGGCAGCTATGGCCCGGTCACCCGCTCCCAATGTCACCATCGATTCCAACAGCACGCTGGACCTGGTTGACAACGACATGATCGTCTCCAATCCCGACTCCACGGTCCAGTTGGATCCTGCCAATCCCACCACCGCCAGCACCGTCGACACGTTCTCAATGGTGCAGTCCGCCATCATTAGTGCCGACGATGGCGGCGCCTGGGATGGCAGCGGCATCGCCAGTTCCGCCGCCGCCTACAATCGCGCCTATGCGCTGGGATATGCCAAGGCATCCACGCTCGGTCTCTCATCCTTCGACGGCCAGACCGTCGAAGCGGGCGCGACGCTGGTGAAGTACACGCTCACGGGCGACACCACCCTCAGCGGCAGCGTCGGCCTCGCCGGATACAACACCGTCCTGGCTGACTTCAACACCAACGACACCAATCAACAGGACTGGACCGACGGGGATTTCAGTTACAGCGGCGCGGTCGGCCTGGGCGACTACAACGACGTCCTGGCGCATTTCAACTGGGGAGTCACTAACGCCCCCGCTCCGGTCAGCACCGACATGAGGCTTGAAGTTGATCTGGCAACCGGTGATGTCTCGCTCCAGGCCCAGCGTGCCATCTCCTTCACCGGCTACAACATCTCGGACCCCGATGGCAGATTGCTCAGCGGCGACGACAGCGATCCCGAGCAAACGATCCCCGGAAACAATTGGACGGTCGCCGAGGACGACAACAACGGGCTGTCGCAGGAGCAGAACCTGGGCACCTACAAGGCGACTAAGTCCAGGACCTGGGACACGATCCAGATGAGCGCCGGCCAGAGCATCGATTTGGGCGATATTTACGCCGGCATCGACGGGGTTGCCGATCTTGGCTTCCAGTTCTCCGAAGCCAACGTCATCACCGGCAATCCCCTGACCGGAACGACTTTCAGCCTTGGCGCTTCGGCCATCGACTATATCGCCGCTCCTACCAATTTCGCGGCCGTCGCATTAGGTTCCACCGACGTGAAGCTCAACTGGGATTATGACAACGGAAGCGCGCCGGTCGGCTTCCTCATCAGCGTTGCCGATCCAGCGCAGAACATCGCCACGGTGACCCCGACCGCAGTGGGCGATGGAACATCGCGGAGCTTCACCGTTGCCAACCTCACTCCGGATACCGCCTATACTTTCCGCATCGCCGCGCAGTATGCCATATCGGTTTCCCTGTCGCCGCTGGATGCGACGGCAACGGCGCCCTCGCCCCTGCAGTTCGTAACCACGCCGCCAACGACAACCACCGCCTCGGATGAGCCTTCGAGCCTGACGATTGACGCCACGATTCGCGACTTCCATCCGGGGCTGCCGAGCAGTTTTCAGACCAGTTCAACGGGCATCGTCACCGGCGTCGTCTCGGATACACTCGGAGCTGATGGCAAGCCGCAGTTGGACGACACGCAGGCCGGGGAGGCCGCCGCTGCCGCAGCACATATCGACACCAGCACCTTTGGCGACTGGTACAATGATGCGCCAGGAATCAACATGCGCGCTGTCGTCCCCATCACGTTCACCCGCCAAGGCAGCACCTACACCTTCGACCCAAGCGGCACCGGCGGTTTCTTTCCGATCAACGGCCAGCTCTTCGGCAACGAGAATGGATCGGTCAACGGCAATTTCACGGCCGAGATGCATTCGCAGTTCACCTATGCCGCCGGCCAGTATTTCACCCTGGCCAGCGATGATGATTCATGGGTCTACATCAACAACCAGTTGGTTCTCGATGAGGGCGGCGTCCATTACGCCAATCCGGAGACGGTCAATCTCGATTCGTTGGGATTGAGCACTGGGCAGCCCTACAAGATCGACATCTTCTATGCCGAGCGCGACATCGGCGGGTCGGAGCTTACGGCCACAACCAACATTCCCCTCGGATTGAGCCAGACCTACACCTACGATCCACAGACCAATTATCCGACCTCGCCCGATGCCGGCCTTGTATACAGCATCATCAGCGCCCCATCTGGTGCAACGATCAACCCGACCACGGGCGAGCTTGATTGGCTCCCATCCGGCTCGGGCAGCTTCCCATTCGAAATCAAGGTGACCGATCCGCAAGGCCTCACCGACACACAATCCTGGACGGTAACGGTCGGTGGTGTCTCAACGAACCAGTCGCCGGTGATTAATGCGCAATCGCCTCTGCCCGCATCCCAAGCCTCGGTCGGCCGGCTCTATCAGGCGATGGTCGATCAGAACTTCACCGACCCAGACGGCGACATTTTGCACTTCTCCGCCGTTGGCGCCTTGCCCGCCGGGATGACGATCAGCGACACTGGCGAGATCGATTGGACGCCGGCTGCGGGCGAGCAGCCCGCCCCAGCGGGGACAGGCGGGAATCCCGACGAGATTGAAGTGCAGGCAAGCGATGACCGTGGGGGGACCGCGACACTGACCTTCCCCGTCACTGTTGGGTACGATGCGCCGGTCGCACCCTATGCAGTATCGGCAATCGACAACGGCGACGGCACGGTCACGATCACCTGGGCCAACACGCCCGACAACGACGTCATTGGATACAATGTTTACCGCGTTGATTCCTCCGGCGACCCGCCGGCACTGCTCAACGGAAGCACCTTAGTGTCACCCACCATTGACGAGCTCCCCAGTTGGACCGGGACGCCGCCAGCACAGTCGCCGGGTGAAACCTACACCTATTACGTGACCGCGGTTTCCGACCCTGACGGGCAACACCGGCTGGAGTCCGCTCCTTCAAGTTCGATGATCGCGACGCTGACCACCATAAATCTGACCGCCAGTTCGCCAACGACCGCGGAGATTGATCTATCATGGCCAGCAAGTGCAGACCCCACGGTATACGCCTACAACGTCTATCGAAGTGGCTCCCCAATTTCAAATCCGGCTGGCGGCACAATTATCGATAACGAGGAGAGCGATACGCAATTTGACGACGTGGGCTTGAATCCAGCTACCACGTATTACTACCTTATCACGGCGCTACACACCGATGGGACGGAAACAGCCTATTCGGCGTCCCAGGCGGCCACGACTCTCGGCACGGATAACGGCTCTCCGGCGCAGCCCGTTGATTTTAGCGGACCGACGGACAATGACACGCAGGTGGACCTTCAATGGACGGAGGCGGGAGCGAACGTCACTGCGTATGTGGTGCAGCAGTTGAGCGGCCCCACGTGGCAGACCGTCGATACTCTGCCAGCGCACAGTGACGCGGACACGATTAGCGGTCTTGAACCGGACACCGATTATCAATTCCGGGTGACCGCCGTTAACTCAAACTTTCCCGCGCCGCCGACTTCTGCGCTATCTTCCGACCAACCATCAGGCACGCCAACAGGTCCGGCTACCACTGCTTCAACTAATCCCTCCAGCAATTACGACGCCGTCGTATTTATCTTCGGCGGCTTTGGTGAGGCCTTGGCAGATCTCGACAATAATGGCGGCCAAGGCGTTGGACTCCTCGCCAAACAGCTCCGGGCCCAGCATCCCGATTTAAAGGTGGTGCTGTACGCAGATAACGAATGTGGAAATGGGGACGGCTATGGGATTA
>Ga0302325_10028548_pt1 | contig 11544 bp, 9 predicted proteins | sample Palsa_T0_2_FD_201948 | JGI IMG/M metagenome (GOLD analysis project Ga0302325, IMG submission 201948) | Peat permafrost microbial communities from Stordalen Mire near Abisko, Sweden - Palsa_T0_2 | ecosystem: Environmental > Terrestrial > Soil > Palsa > Peat permafrost | place: Sweden: Abisko... | reverse complement strand
TGAACTCCGGCAGCGAGGCCAACGACCTCGCCTGGCGGATCGCCCGCGCGGCCACCGGGCGGGCCGGCGCGGTCGTGACCGCCTGCGCCTACCACGGGCTGACCGAGGCCACCCACGCCCTGTCCCCCGAGGAGTGGGCCAACGGGGAGCGGCCTGCCCACGTCGCGACGATCCCGGCACCTGACGGGTACCGCGGCCGGTACCGCCGGGGAGACGACGGGTGGGTGCAGCGGTACGCCGGCCACATCGATGACGCCGCCCGGTCGCTCGGCGACCGCGGATTCGCCGCCATCTACCTGGATCCGGCCTTCACCGCCGACGGCATCCTGTCGCCTCCGCCCGCCTACCTGCGCGAAGCAGCCCGGCGGGCGCTGACGCTTGGCGGGCTCGTGGTGGCCGACGAAGTGCAAGCCGGCCACGGCCGGTCCGGGACGCACCTGTGGAGCTTCCAGGCGTCAGGGATCGTGCCCGACATGGTGGTGATGGGCAAGCCGATGGGCAACGGCTTCCCGGTCGCCGCCCTGGTGGTCAGGTCCGAGCTGCTCGGGGCCGTGCCCGAGGAGGTCGAGCTGTTCAGCACCTTCGGCGGCAACCCGGTGGCCTGCGCGGCCGCGCTCGCGGTGCTGGCCGTCATCGAGGAAGAGGGCCTGGTGGCCAACGCCGCGAAAGTCGGCTCCTACCTCCGCCGCGGCCTGCTGGCACTCGCCGAACGCCACCCCGTGATCGGGGACGTCCGAGGCGAAGGCCTGCTGCTCGGCGTTGAACTGATCGATGAGGCGGGCGAGCCAGCGGCCGGGAGCGCCCGCAAGGTAACCGAGGCGATGCGCGAGCGGGGAATACTGCTCAGCGCAACCGGCCCGGCCGGAAACGTGCTCAAGATCAGGCCGCCGCTGGTATTCGAGCACGAACACGCCGACCTGTTGCTCCAGGCCCTCGACGAGGTTCTCGCGTCTTCATGACGCTGTACCGGGTGGCCAGCGGGGGCGGCCCTTTACTGGTAGGTGAGCAGTTCCACCCGGTCCAGCTGCAGGATGCCGGTGACCAGGTTGGCAGGCAGCGGCTCGGCTAGCTCGGGCCGGACGTAGGGCACGATCCGCACGGTGAAGTCCTGGCCCGGCTGAACCAGCGCCTGCAGCTTGCCGGTGATCATGACTCGCTTGGACACCGCGATCAGCTGGTGCTCGGGGCGGAAGTCGAAGGCACGGCGTTCTGCGGCAGGCTCGCAGTGTCCCTCGTCGCCCGCGCAGCCGCCGTGCCCGAAGATCCAGAACGACCCGGCGTAGCTGTCGTCGTGGGTCGGGGTGCCCGGCCCGGCGTCCGGGTTGTTGAGGAACAGCCGGCCCTCGAAGCTGGCCTTGGAGTGATCGACGCCGTGGAATTCCAGGTCGGCCCGGTAATAAGGCTCACCGGGCGCGGTCAGCGTCACGGTCAGCGGGTTCGCCACGAATTCTGCCATGTCCGCTCCTGGTCCTACGCCGGGGTGGCCGAGCTGGTGGCGGCCGCGTAGTCGTAACCGAGCGCCGTCGTAGTCAGCGTATGGGCGACGGTCAGGGTCGGGAAGGGACCGAGCGGATGGTTCAGCGGCACCGACCCGACCCCTGCGCCCGGGTGGGCCAGCTGCCACAGCGCCCACAGCCGGTCGATCATCGTGTGGTGGGCCCAGAAGACCGGGTCGAAGGCGGCCACCGGGATCTCGCTCATCGTCCCGCCGACCCAGACGTGCACCTGGTTGTGCAGATCCTCCAGCTGCACGGTGAAGTCGTCGAAGTCCTTCAGTGCCAGCACCGCGGCGACCTGCCGTGCGCTGGGCAGCCCGGCCGGTCCCTGGTCCGGGCCGACCGGGCCCGGCTGGCGAAAGGTGTGGTCGACCTGCGGCACGTTCTCGTCGTTGAACTGGGCCGCGGGGATGCCCGAGATGGGCGCGCCGGCCAGCGGGTTTTCCGCGCCGTCCGGCAGCTTAGCCGCCGCGTACGCGGCCGGGATGCCGGCCTGGGCGGACCAGTCCCACCACGGCAAGCTGACCGGCTGACCGGACGGCATCTGGTCCAGCAGGTGCTGCTCGAAGTAGTACAGGTACGCCCGGTGCCAGGGCAGGAACAGCGGGCTGCCGTGCGTGCAGGAAATCGGCAGCGGCAATCCGTGGATGCCTGCCCAGTACCCAAATCCCCTGTCGTCGGACAATGCGATCATCCTGGTCAGCGCGCTGCGCAGCGCGGCGAGCTCGGCCGCCGTCAGCCCGGTGACGCTCTTGCGGTAACGGCGGACCGACAGGTTGGTCTTGCTCACGGCCTGGGCGGCGGGCGCAGCGCTGCTGGTCTCGGTCACGCTCGGCACGATACTCCGGCCTGAGCCGTCGCGCAGCGGTCCTCCGCCCCGTCGCGCGCGCTCGTCGGGCCCGGGTCCATCGGGTCCTCCTCGGTCTTCACCCGTCCACCCTTGCGGATGCCGACGGTCCCGCAACCGCGGTGAGGTGGCTGGGTCGTCCGTGCGCTGGCGATCGGGGCGGCGACGCGCGGGCCGCCCTAGGTAGCCGCCGCGGCGCGGAGCGAGCGGTAGAGCAGTTGCTGGTCCCCGAGCCGGTGCCGTAGTTCGCGTTCGAGCCCGCCTATCGGCACGAGGTTCTGGGGGGCGCGGGGGTCTTTGTGCGGGCTGCTCGCCCATGGGGGGAGCAGCCGGGTGGTCACGTCGGCTAGCCGGATGACCTCGGCGCAGGGCAGGTCTGCGGAGCATTCGAGACGGACTATGCCGGACCAGGGCACACCTGGTGTTCCGGCTAGCTGGAGATACCAGGAGTTCCGCCGCCATGAGGTGCCCATCGTGAAGGCTGGGGTGCGCTGCCCGGGCCTAAGAGCTGCCACGGTAGCGGCCTGCTCGCTGGGCAGGTAAGACGCGTGGTGGGTTTTGATGTAGCCGACGGTCCGGTCGAGGTGGGTGCGGCCGCGGAGGGGTCCGTCCACCACAAGCAGATCGTCTCCGGCTGGATGGCGAGCGCGGAAGGTGAGTGCGAGCTGCACTTCGGTTTCGGTGAGGCGCTGTTGCAGGGCGAGGGAGAGCTGATCGGGTTCTCCGCTGCGGGCGAGCCGGGTGGGGTAGCGGGCGTGACGGGTGATGATGTCGGTTGCCTCGGCGGCGGCGGTGAACATGCCACGCTCGACGTTTACGTCCGCGATGCGGGCCGCGCCGTCACAGCACACGAGCCCAGCCGCGAATGACGCGGCTATCCCGGGGACGGGTTGCGGGTGGCGGCCATGCACCCAGATCCGTGCGTCGATGCGGCGCACGCCATCCAGGAACAGCACCGTGCTGGGCAGGTGGGGCACCGGGCTGGGATCCACCGGGCGCCACTGCCCGGCAGGCAGTTCGAGGTCCAGGTTGAGCTCTGCGCTCGACTCGCCCAGCGCGCCGCCGTCCAGGTCTTCGCTGAACGCGAGCCCGTACCCGGGATCCCAGGGATCGACGGTGAAAGTGACAGGAGCTGGCGTGGTCACCATGGTCAGCCACGTTCCTTGCGCAGTACCGACGTCGCGCCGGTGTGGCTTACCACGAAGCGGACCGGAGCCCGTTCGGCCAGAGCGGCGACATGGGTGATGATGCCGATCATTCTGTCCGAGCCGACCGACAGCCGTTCCAGCGTGGTGCCGACCGTTTCCAGGGTGTCCCCGTCGAGGGTGCCGAATCCTTCGTCGAGGAACATGGAGTTCAGGTCGCGCATCCCGGCCGAGAGCCCCACGACCTGGCGTGACAATGCGAGAGCCAGCGCGAGCGACGCCTGGAACGTCTCGCCGCCAGAGAGCGTGTGCACGGGCCGGCGCGCGCCGGCGTCCTCGAAGTCGATGACCACGAGGTCGTTGCGGTCATCCCGGTCGAGCTGATACTGGCCGCCGGACAGCTCCATCAGCGTCACCGACGCCTCTTCCACGAGCGAGTCGAGTGCCTCGCTGCACAGCCAGCGCTCGAAGGAACCCGCCTGCAGCAGCTGGCCGAGCTTGGTCGCGACCTGTTCCTCCTCGTGGCGGGTGCGGATCTGCTCGTCCAGCTTCGCTGCTTTCTTGCGGTCCTGACGCACGGCTTTTAGCTGGTTCTCGGCTCGCACCGCCTGGGCGGCGACAGCGGCCGGGGCGCGCGCGGGATCTGCGACATCGGTGATGTCGTGTTCGGCCAGAAGGCCGGTGATCGCTTCCATGTCGCCCCGCACACGCTGCTGCCGGGCCGCCGCGCTCCGGTCCAGTTCGGGCTGGCGCTGGGTGCGTTCGGCGTGCTGGGCTCTGGCCCAGGTGGTCAGCGTTTGCCAGGCCGCGGACAGGTCGGCGTCTTCGACTGGCGGGGCGCCCAGGGGGACCAGGGAATCGCGGGATGTCTGGAGTTGCGCCCAGGCCTTCCGTTCCTCTCCGGCCAGGGACGCGCGGCCTTTGTCCGCTGCGGCCAGGTCCGCTCGCCGCTCTGCCGCGTCCTTGCGCGTTTGCCGGAGCCTTTCGTCCGCCTGAGCGATGGCCTCAAGCGACTGGGTGACATCGGTTTCGCTCGGAGCATCGACCAGGGATGCCGAGACCTTGTCCAACTGCTGCTTGGTGGCCGCGGCCGCCCCGCTGGCCACCGCGGTGGCGGTAACAGAGTGTCCGTGCGCCTTGCGTGCTCTGCTGAGCTCCGTCTGAGCCGCGGTCACTGCCGCCCTGGCGTCCTCTAGGCCGGCCGGAACCGGGTGATGCGGGAGAGAGAGGACCCTCTGGAGGCATACCGGGCAGTCGTCGCCGACGTTCAGGTCCGCGGCGAGGGCAATGGCGGCATGCGCCTTCTCGGCCCTTGCCCAAGCGTCCGTGACCTGCTCATGATTCCGTTCGGCTTCTTGGAATTGTTCTGCTTGCCTGTTCTCTTCGGCTTGCCTTTCCGCGAGTTCTTGCTCCTGTTGTTTCCGCCGGCCGGTCAGCTCGCGGTGTTCCTTATGTGCCGTGCGGAAGGTTTCCATCCGTGTCTTGTCGGGCAGCGCATCGCGCGCGCGTTCTGCGTCCGCTTTGAGCTGCTCTGCGTTCTCGTGTCGTTTCCTGCGTTCGGTAATGAGATCGTCTGCCTCGGCGATCCGCTGGGCGAGGCCCGGGACCTCGGCCGGGGTCCGCAGGGCCGACAGCAGGCCAGCTTCCTCGCGGCCGGCGCGGGCCTGCTGGGCCGCCTGTTCGGCCTGTTCCCTGAGCTGGGCCACGGTGGCCAGCTTGGCGTCCACGATCAGGGCGAGGCTGGCCAGCGCCTCGAAACGGGCCGCGGCGTAAGTTTCAGCTTCCTCGGTCGCGGCGCCGAGCTCGCCGAGTTCCCGCTGCGCGTTGCGCGTGTGTTCGGCGGCTAGCTTCGCGCGTTCGCGGGCCCGCTGGCCGACCTTCTCATAGACGCCGAAGGCCAGCAGCTGCACGAGCAGGTCCTGGCGGGCCCCGGCCTTGGCGTGCAGGAATTCTGAGAACCGTCCCTGCGGCAGCAGCACCGACTGGGTGAAGTGGCGGTAGGTGAGCCCGAGCAGGTCCTCCACCCGGGCCGTGACCAGATCCGGGCCCTCGGCGATCTGCTCGATGCTCGCCGCCAGCAGGTCGGCGATGGGCGCGCCGGGCGGGATCACGGGGTCGAGCAGCTCCAGGCGGGCCTCCTTGGTGTGCACCAGGCCCCTCTTGTCACGGGTCAGCGCCCGGACCGCGGCGTAACGCTTCCCGGCCGCCTCGAACACCAGGCAGACCCGGCATGCGTTGGCTGCGGGGGCGAGCGCGTCGGCGATGGCGTTCTCTTTTCCCCAGCGGGGGACGGTGCCGTACAGGGCGAAGCACAGGCCGTCGATGAGGGTGCTCTTTCCGGACCCGGTCGGCCCGATCAGCGCGAAGAAATCGACATCGGAGAAGTCAGCCTCTGCGGGCTGGCGGTAGGAGCCGAAACCGTCCAGGAGCAGCCGCACGGGTCGCATCACGCCTCCCTGTGGCCGGCCGGCGCCCGGCCGGGGGAGTCATCGGGCGCGCCGGTGACTTCGTCGAGCAGCTCGGCGAACATGCGCGGGATCCGCGGGTCCTCGATGTTCTGCTCGCCGAGGTAATCGCTGAACAACTGCAGCGGGCTGCGGCCGACCCGGCTCGGCTTGTCACCGCTGCGGGTGCCCGGCCGCGGGCGGTGCTCGTCGTCGAGCATTACCTCCAGGGCATTGGGCAGTTTCTCCCGGACCAGGTCCCCGAGTCCGGCCCGGCCGGGCTCGGCGAGCACGACCCGCAGGTACGCGTCGCCGGCCTGCTCGCCTTCGGCGATGACCTCATCCAGCGTGCCGCGCAGCGTCCGCAGCCGGCGTCCCCCGGTTATCGGCACCGGCCTGGCGTCGGCGCGGATGCCAGCGGCGGCGGTGACGATGAGCGCTACTGACTCGTTCGCTTCCTCACCGAAGTCGACCGCCAGCGGTGAGCCCGAGTAGAAGATGGGGCAGGGCCCGGGGATCTCCTGCTGGCGGTGCAGGTGACCGAGCGCGGCGTAGTGCGCGGTCGCCGGGAACATGCTCGCCGACAGCTCATAGTCCAGGACGGTCTGCACATCACGCTCGCCACCGCCGCGGCGGCCGCCGAGCAATGTCAGGTGCGCCATGACCACGTTGACCGCCTCGGGAGTGAACCCGGCGACCAGGAGCGCCACGATGTCCGCGACGCGGCGGGCGTAGTCGAGCGTGTGCTCAGCGGTCTCGTGCAGCAGGACCTCGGCGGCGCGGACGGCGTAACGATGGGACAGGAACGGCAGCGCCGCGACGTTGATCACCTCCCCGCTGCGGGCGCGCAGGGTTATCAGCCCGCCAGCATCGGGCCGTTTCGGGGTGCCAAGCACAGACAGTCCCAGCTCACCCAGCACAGGCCGGTACACCGCGTCAAGCAGGGCCTGGTTGTCGTGGTTCCCGGCGATCACCACGACATGCCGGCCATCCTCGCGCAGGGCCAGCAAGCTGCGCATCACCAGGCCTTGCGCCTTCGCGGCAGGTGCCGCGGTCTCGAAGAGATCCCCGGCGACCAGCACCACGTCCACGTCCTCGTCCCGGGCGGTCTGCACGATGCTGCGGAGCACGGCTACATGCTCGTCGTGCCGGTCCCGGCCCTTGAGGACCTTCCCCACGTGCCAGTCGCTAGTGTGCAGGATCTTCATCCGGATTCTTCTCTCTCAGATCCGAGCGGGCGACCGTGCCTTAGAACGGCGGCGAGTCGTCGTCAGCGCCGGGGATGGTGGCAAAGGGGTCAGCAGACCTGGCCGGGCCGCTGTCGTGACCGGCCCACTCACCTTTTTCGCTCGGGCGGGTAGCCCACGCGGGGAACGGGAAATCCACGGCGAGGGGCACCGGGATGTCAGGCTGGGCGATGAACATCGTGCCGGGTTTGGCCAGGGTCGCGCGCTGCCGCTGAGCTGGTGGCAGGTACCCGTACTCGGGGCGCTCGGCTTCCGCGGCGTCGAGCCGGCCCGCCACGCGGATCGCGCAGTTCGACAAGATCCGCCGCTCGACTTCGCTGGCGGTCTGCTGTGCCCCGATCAGGATGACCCCCAGCGACCGGCCCCGTTCGGCGACGTCGAGCAGGATCTGCTTGATCGGGCTGTCACCTTCACGCGGGGCGTACTTGTTCAGCTCGTCGAGCATGACGAACATCAGCGGGCGCGCGGTGCCCTGCCGTTCCTTGCGGGCGAACTCGCCCCGCAACGTGACCCCGACGACGAACCGCTGCGCCCGGTCCGGCAGGTTATGCAGGTCAACGACGGTTACCTGCGCTCGCGACGTCGTAATCGAACGCTCACCGCGATGAGCCAGGTCGCCGCGGATGACCGCGGACAAGGGCCTGACGGCGGACCGCAGCCTGCGCAGCAGCGCGTTGACGCTGCCGGTCACGGTGCTCCCGGCGACCCAGGACCCGCGCGTCCCGTCATCCCCGAGCTCGGCTTCCAGCAAAGCGATCAGGTCGCCGAAGGTGCGGATGATCTTGTCGTTGGCTGGGTCGATACCGCGGACCCGGATCGCCCCCTCGTCCCCGGCCGGGACCGCGTCCCGGCGGAGCCGCGCCGCGACCTGGGCGATCAGCATGGTGTACTGGGCCCGCTCGTCCTCGGCGTCAGCGAACACGAACGGCAGCAACTCATCCGCGCAGAACTCCGCCAGCGTCCAGTAGAACGGGCTGACCGCCCGGTCGCGGGCGGATACGTCGGGCGTGCCCGCCGGGTCGTCCCGCCGGGGCGGCGCGAACACCCGGACGTTGCCGAACGGCACCGCGGGCAGCCCGAGCCTGGCGTACAGCGCGTGCTGAGCGGCCGTGAGCCTGCTGTTCGCGTAGTCCAGGAACAGCAGGTCCTCACCCTTGACGCTGAACACCAGCACCTTCGTGTTGTGCGCCTCACCCGCAAGCACGCCGCAGTTAGTGATCGAGTGCAGCAAGAACATCGCGAACGATGTCTTGGTCGCGATCCCCGACACCCCCGAGATCGACACATGCGCACCCCGGGTGCCGTCCACGAACTCGAAATTGACGAAGACAGGCTGCCCGTCACGGCCGAACCCCACCGGCACCTTCGATGCGCCCATCTCATCGAAGTACAGCGCCGAATCGCGCTGCGCGCCCGTTGCCCGCATCACCGGCGCTCCAGGCATCGGCGGGACGTACACCTCCGGCTCGACCCTCGTCACGGCCACCTGGGCGACTTCGCAAACCTCGGCAGGCAGCGCACCCTGCTGGATCAAGAAGACGTCGGAGGCAAACCGGGCCCCCTCGTGCATCGCCTCCACGTTCGTCACCACGCCCGAGATCTGCACGCCAGGGTGCCCCGGCAGCTCACGGCGCGTGGTCACCACGTCATCGAGCTGCGCATACTGCCCCGGAGCCAGCCCCACCGAGAACCCCAGCGGCGTCGCAGGTACCGTCCCGACCACCAGTCCGAGCGCATCGCTGTCCGTGCGGCCAGACAATGACCCGGCCGGCACTGCAGTAAGGGCAGGGACATCCCCAGCGCGGGAAGTTTCCCCGTTCAGTTCGCCGGTCACCAAACCCCCCAACCACGATGTAGCACCCGGGCCATTTGCCCTCCTTTAATTCCCTACCATATCGCCCACTGGGAGGCTATTGCTCGTTTGGCCTGCAAGAGCGAAGACTGAGAGTTTCTACTGCGTTAATATGATTTGCAGCTAAATCGCCAAGAATTCCTTTCCGTATTGTGTATTCTCTTTTCATGTGAGGGTAGTCGGGGGTCGCTGTCTCCACTGCATCCGTGTCTCCACGGAAATCCCGCAAGTCCGGCACTGGACTACGGCGATCCGCGTGCCTGGCCGAGATGCTGGAACGGTCACGAGTCGCCTGTGTCGGAAGTGAAGGTCGGCGTGCCGCCGTCCAGGCCTCGCATCAGGTAAGAAGTGATCTGCTCGCCGGAGGCGTGCTCATCGCGTGGGTTTTCCGGGAGGGGCCAGCTCTGGCTTGTCAAGCATCGCGCCGCGCTCAGTGACAGGGGACAAGCGCGCCGTGGGCCGGGCAGGACGGTACGGCCTGCCCGGCGGATCTGCGCCACCACACAATAAATAAATGCCGGTGTATCTGTGGATGGGGCATTGCGTTTCGCGGACTACATAAGCGATGTCGCTGCTGTGCTCCGCCCACCGTGCCGGGCGAACCAGGCGGCGGCCGCAGCTGGCGTTGGCTGACCACCCCGGTCTGATACGGGGACAGCGCGAATCCTGATCCGTTCGCGCCGGACGAGCCCGCGGCATGGATCCTTTACCACCCGTGATCGAGTGGGCGAGGCCGGGCCTTGGTGGTGCAGTCCCATTCGGGACCTGACCGGATCTGTCCCGATCAAGAAGTGTCCACATCGAATGCGAGGCCGGCAGATCATGGACAACTACACGGCAGGGATCTCCTAACCGGGGGTCAGCTAATCGCCGAGCGCGAACAGCGCGCCCGGCGGCGGCGCGTTTCTGCGCTGCAACCGGTACAGGTCTGCCGCTTCCATCCGCCAGCCGGTGTTGTCAGTGCGACGCTGACACCAGGCCTGTCTCGTAGGCGGTGATGACGAGCTGTACCCGGTCCCTGGCGTCCAGCTTGGCTAGCAGCCGGGCCACGTGGGTCTTGGCGGTGCCTGCGGTGATGTACAGGGCGGCGGCGATCTCGGCGTTGGACATCCCGAGGCCCACCAGCCTGAGCACCTCGCGTTCACGGCCGGTGATCCCGGTGAGCTGCCGGGGCCTGCGGCCCGAACGGAGATCGGCAGCGAACTGCCCGATCAGCCGGCGGGTGACTCCCGGCGCGATGATGGCGTCGCCGGCCGCGACCACGCGGATGGCGGCCAGGATGTCGTCCAGCGCCATGTCCTTGACCAGGAACCCGCTCGCCCCGGCCCGCAGCGCGCCGTAGACGTAGTCATCGTCGTCGAACGTCGTGAGCACGAGCACGCGGGCGCGCATGCCGCCGGCGGTGATGATCCGGGTGGCCTCGATGCCGTCCATGCCCGGCATGCGGATGTCCATCACTACCACGTCGGGGCCGGTGTCCCTGCTGAGCTGCACGGCCTCGGCTCCGGTTCCGGCCTCACCGGTCACGTCGATGCCGGGTGTCTGCTCGATCAGCATGCGCAGGCCCGCGCGGATCAGCGGCTGGTCGTCGGCGAGGATGACCTGGATGGTCATCGGGCCGACGCCGGCGCGGGCAGGGGCAGCCGGGCGGTGACGCGGAAGCCGCCGCCGGCGCGCGGGCCGGCCGAGAAGTCGCCGCCGAGCAGGGCGGCGCGCTCCCGCATGCCGGTGATCCCGTACCCGGTCCCGGCCGCGCCGCCTCCGCGCCCGCTGTCGGTGACCTCGATGGACAGCTGCCCGTCCTGCCGGCCGATGCAGACCTGGCACTGGCCGGTGCCGGCGTGGCGGACCACGTTGGTGACCGCCTCCTGGATGATCCGGAACGCCGAGGCGTCGATGTCGGCCGGGAGCGGCTCCCGGCTGCCGTGCCAGTCCACGTCGACCTGCACGCCCGCGTCCAGGGTCATGGCGGCCAGCCGGTCGATGCCGGCCAGGCCGGGCGCCGGGTCCAGCGGTGCCTGCCCCGGCCCGGCCTCCGGGTCGGCGTTCCGCAGGCCTTTCACCATCCGCCGTAGTCCGGACAGTGTCTCCCGGCTGGTGGCCTCGATGGTGGCCAGGGCGTCGCGCGCCTCGTCGTCCCCGGAGAGGGCACTCCCAGGAGCAGGATCAGCAGGCCGGCGCCGGCCATGGCTACGCCGGTTACCGAGACTGCGCGGGTGCGTGTCGCCGCCATGTAGCAGACCTCAAGGCCCGCTGCGCAGGCGGCCACGATCTGCAGGGTGCTCGCCGGCAGCGGTGACTTCAGCGCCATGGCGGCCGCCGATCCGCCGAGCAGCACGGCCAGCGCCGTGAGCGGCCTGCGCCGCAGCAGAAGGGCGGAAGCCAGCAGGGCGCAGCCGAGCACCGGGAATGCCCACATGATCATAGGCGCCTCCAGCCTGCTAGGTCATGCTCACGGCAGCGATCGTAGCCGCCTCGCGGGGCCGGGTCGTCTGCCCGCGGGCATACGCCCG
>Ga0302325_10028547_pt1 | contig 11544 bp, 10 predicted proteins | sample Palsa_T0_2_FD_201948 | JGI IMG/M metagenome (GOLD analysis project Ga0302325, IMG submission 201948) | Peat permafrost microbial communities from Stordalen Mire near Abisko, Sweden - Palsa_T0_2 | ecosystem: Environmental > Terrestrial > Soil > Palsa > Peat permafrost | place: Sweden: Abisko... | reverse complement strand
GGCCGCCTTTTAGATAGCAGCCCCAATTCATCACCATCGGACACCATCAAGCACCGAGTCCTCGGCGACTCTACTCGAGTGCGTATAGAAGTCCGAGATGAATCTTCCTTCAGGGCATCGTCAGCAACAGCAAAAGCAAAAGCAAAAAACCCTACCAATAAAAAAACAGGAGAACACCCTTGATTTCCACAGCCGTCTCATAGAAGCCCTGGTGGCTGCTTCTGAAGCGGTTAGCGACCTTTCCTCAGCCTCTCCGTTCGATGCGACCACCACGAAGCAGCGACTGGAGCGCAGAACTCCTGGGGACACCGTAACTCTGGTTTTGCCGTAAGATTGAGAGACTGCCCTGCTCATGTCGAAGAACTCCAGCTTTTACATCACTACCCCAATCTATTATGTGAATGCCCGGCCGCACATCGGTCATGCATACACCACCATCGTGGCCGACGCCATCGCACGCCGTAAGCGTTCCCAGGGCTTTGATACGTGGTTCCTGACCGGAACTGACGAGCACGGGCAAAAGATCGAGCGCTCCGCCAAACAGGCGGGACAAACACCACAGGAGTTTGCCACTGCCGTCTCCAGCCAGTTCCGCACCCTATGGGAGCGCATGGGGCTCACCTACAACGATTACATAAGGACCACAGAGGACCGCCATCGCAAAGGCGTACAGAAGCTCTGGACGGTACTCAAGGAACGTGGATTCCTCTACAAAGGGAGCTATACCGGCCAGTACTGCGTCTCCGATGAGCTTTACGTGGACGCACCGGCAGGTTCGCCGTGCCCAGACTGTGGGCGCATCACCGAGACAGTAAGCGAAGAGAACTACTTCTTCAAACTTTCCGCCTTTGAACGAAAGCTGCTCGAGTTCTACGAACAAAATCCCGGGTTCATCCGGCCGGAGGCAAGCCGCAAGGAAGTGATTTCCTTTGTGCGTAGCGGGTTGAAAGATTTGTCCGTCAGCCGGACCAGCTTCGACTGGGGAATTCCGGTGCCGGGGGATGAAAAGCACGTGATCTACGTGTGGATGGATGCGCTGGCCAACTACATCACGGCCCTGGGCTACGGCAGCGAGGCGCCTGAGGACCAGCAGCGTTTCGCCCGGTACTGGCCAGCCGACGTACAGCTGGTCGGCAAAGAAATCGTCCGCTTTCACTGCATCTATTGGCCCGCCTTGCTCATGGCTGCAGACTTGCCGCTGCCCAAAGCTGTGGTAGCCAATGGGTGGCTGCTGTTCGAGCAGAGCAAGATGTCCAAGTCGCGGGGGAATGTGGTGCGCGCGGAAACCATTATCGCCACCCTGGGCGCCGACGCGCTGCGCTATTTCCTGATGCGTGAGGTGGTTTTTGGCCAGGATGGCAGCTTTTCTTTCGATGCCCTGGTGCAGCGTTATAACGCCGATCTGGCGAATGGCTACGGCAACCTGACCAGCCGCGTGCTGGCGATGATCAACCAGTATTTCGGCGGAGTGGTCCCCGCAGGCGAGGCAGAGCCGCGGATTGTGGCGGCCGCCGAAAAAGCGGAACGGGAATTTGCGGAACACTTTGACGCGCTGGATTTTTCGCGCGCGCTGGAGTCCCTGTGGGCGCTGGTGGCGGCAGTGGACGGATACATCACGGAAAAGGCTCCCTGGAAGCTGGGGGCGCCGGAGGATGCGGCCCGACGGGCCTCTATCCTGTACACCTGCGCCGAGGCGCTGCGCGTTATCACCGCGCTTGCCTACCCGGTACTGCCAGAGGCCACCACGAGAATATGGGCGCAACTTGGCTTAGGCGATCTTGCGCAGGCAGACATCCAACAGGTCAGTTGGGGACAATTAGCTCCCGGAACCAAGCTCGGGCCCGCGGGCCCGGTCTTCCCCCGGGCAGAAAAGGACACGGTCCAACGCATGCACGAATTAGAAAGCAACGACGGCGGCAGGAGCCCGCAGGCGGATTCGGAGCCAACGGCGGAGTCCTCAGTAATGACCAGCGTACCGGCTGCGCCGGAGCCCGCGCCGCGACCCACGGTGACGGACCAATCCACTGCCATGGCAGCGTCGCAGGTATCCGAGGCCATCGCCGCCAAAGCACCGGCAGCGTTGACCACCGCGGCCTCCCTGGGAACGGCAGCTCCGGAACCCGCAGCCCGTCCGGCAACCATCACCATCGACGATTTTGCCAAGGTCGAACTGCGGGTGGGACAGGTCGAGGTAGCGGAACGGGTGAAAGGAGCGGACCGGCTTCTTCGGCTGGAAGTCAACATCGGCGATGAAGTGCGGCAGATTGTGGCCGGGATCGCCGAAGCCTATGAGCCGGAGAAACTGCTCGGGCGCAAAGTGGTCATTGTGGCTAACCTGCAGCCCAGAAAATTGCGTGGCCTGGAATCCAACGGGATGCTCGTCGCCGCCTCAGTGGGGGAAAAAGGCAAGCCTGTCCTGGCCGGTTTTCTGGAAGATATCGAAATAGGGGCACGGCTCAAATAAGCTGTCCTGACGAGGAGTAGTTCCTGGTCGACTCACACGCACACCTTGACAGCCCGCGATACGACGCCGACCGGGATGAGTTGCTCGAGCGGGCCTGGCAACAGGGTGTGCGTACGGTTCTGTCCATTGGCATCGGCGACGGTCCGGACACCATGCAGCAGGCGTTGGAATTAAGCCAACGCTATGCCGGCAAAGCAGAGAGACCGCGCATCCTGGCCACCGCCGGCATCCACCCCCATGAGGCCCAACTGGCCGATCGGGCGGCACTCGAAAAACTAGATAATTTGCTGGCTAGCCCGGAGGTCCTCGCGGTGGGGGAAATAGGTCTCGATTATTATTATGACCACTCGCCCCGGGAACAACAGAAGCAAGCGTTTGCACAGCAAATGGAAATTGCAGGGGCTAGGCGGCGGCCGATTATCATCCATTGCCGGCCCTCCGAGGGCAGCAGCAATGCATGGGACGACACATTGGAGATGATTGAGAGCAACTGGGGTTGGACCAGTCTGGGCGGCATTCTGCATTGTTTTACCGGCGAGTGGGAGCACGCCCGGCGGGCGATGGACTGTGGCTTTCTGATCTCCTTTGCGGGCAATATCACCTTTCCCAAGGCTGTGCCCATCCGCCAGGTAGCCTCCCGGGTCCCTCTGAATAATCTGTTGATTGAGACAGATGCCCCGTTTCTTGCTCCGGTGCCGTATCGTGGGAAGCGCAACGAACCGGCATGGGTGAGCCGGGTGGCGGACAAATTGGGGGAGGTGTGCGGCACGAGTGCGGAGCAGGTCGCTTGCAGCACTGCCAACAACTTCTTCCGTTTTTTTGGTGTAGCGCCGGACGTGGAGCCCTAGGCGGAGGATAGGGGATAGCGTTTGCGCTCATAATCGAGGAGGCAGCACCATGGCGGTTGACAACTCGTTTGACGTGATCAGTAAAGTGGATGTTCAGGAAGTAAAAAATGCGATGGATCAGGCCATCAAGGAAGTGCGGACACGCTTCGATCTCAAGGACTCCCACTCCGAAATCAAGCTTCTGGAGGGGGACGAGGCGATCGAGCTGGCGTCTTCGGACCAGTACAAGCTGAAGGCGGTGACGGAGATTTTGCAGCAAAAGTTCGTCAAACGCGGGGTCTCGTTAAAGGCCCTGGAGTATGGCAAGGTCGAACCGGCTTCGGGCTCCAGCGTGCGGCAGAAAATTACCCTGCAGCAGGGTATTCCGGGAGATAAGGCAAAAGAGATCGTAAAGCTGATCAAGGAATCCAAGAAAAAGGTGCAGGCCTCCATTCAGGGTGATACGGTCCGCATAACGGGCAAGGATCGCGATACCCTACAGGAGACGATTGCACTGTTAAAGGGCCATGACTTCGGTATCGACATGCAGTTCACCAACTATCGGTCGAATTAGAGCGTTTTCACCGCAACTGGAGAGTGAGTGAGCACACAAGCGATAGCGACGGCAAAAGAAGTCTTCGATCTGCTACGCGACGATTTGAGCGCCATCGAAACCGAGCTGGTGCGCGATGCCGTTTCCAATGTGGGGGCTATCACCGACATCGCCGACCACCTGCGCGAAGGTGGAGGCAAGCGGATCCGCCCTTCCCTGCTGCTGCTGGCGGCCAAGTCGCTCGGCTACCACGGGCAGGGGATGGTGCGCTTGGGGGCGGTGGTCGAAATGGTGCACACGGCAACGCTGGTGCACGACGACATTATCGACGGGGCCGATACCCGGCGCGGCCGGCCGTCGGCGAATACCACCTGGGGCAACTCAAAATGTGTGCTGGCGGGCGACTGGCTCTATATGCAGGCCTTCCACATCGCGCTCGAAGAGCGCAACTTCAAGGTGCTCGACCTGTTGATCGGCCTGACCCAGCAAATGGTCGAGGGCGAGTTTGTGCAGATGGAAAAGCTGGGCCGGATGGTGGGCGAAGCCGAATACTACGACCTCATCTACCGCAAGACGGCCTGCCTGTTCGACGTCTCCATGCGCCTGGGCGCAGTCCTGGCAGGGGCCTCGGAGGAAATAGAAGAACAGATGGGTGAGTACGGCCGGAACCTGGGGATCGCCTTCCAGATTGTGGATGACGTACTGGACCTGACCGCCACGGAGCGGGTGCTGGGCAAGCCGGTAGCCAGTGATCTGCGCGAGGGTAAGGCTACCCTGGCGGTGGTTCATGCCATGGAGAACGGGACGGCGCACGACCATGCGGCGGTAAGCCGGGTGCTCGAGGATCTCAGCTTCAAGCGAACCAGCCATCAGGAAGTGCTTACCATCCTCGAACGGCACGGGTCGGTGCAGTATGCTCTCGATTCTGCCTTTCAGTACGCCGAGGTGGCGCGCGCGGCGATTGCCGGTTTGCCTGAATCCGACTACAAACGGGCTCTCCTATGGATGCCGGACTTCGTGGTCGCACGGGACAAGTGAACGGCGTCCCCATCCGCGTACTGGTTGCCAAGCCAGGACTGGACGGTCATGACCGGGGGGCTAAAGTCATCGCTCGGGCCCTGCGCGATGCCGGCATGGAAGTGATTTATACCGGTTTGCGGCAAACCCCGGAAATGATTGTCAACGCCGCCCTGCAGGAGGATGTCGACTGCATCGGGTTGAGCATCCTGTCCGGCGCCCACAACGTGATCGTTCCCCGGGTGCTGGACCTGCTCAAGGAACGGGGCGCGATGGATATCCTGGTGGTGCTGGGCGGTACCATCCCCCACCACGACATTGCGGCTCTGAAGGCGTTGGGGGTGGCCGAGGTGTTCGGTCCCGGCACGACCCTGGATAGTACAGTCGCCTTCATCCGCAGCCGGGTTAAGCCGCGTAGCCTTCCCTTATAGTGCCGCTGGTCTGCCCGCTGGTAAAAGCAATCGAAGAAAATCGTTTTCGGCCCACGTACGCTGGCGCGAACATGGGGCACCCGTGAAGAGTTGCCTCACAGAAACTACATTTTCCCACGCCACCACTCCGTCCGGGTGCCCCATGTTCGCACCAGCGTTGCCCGGATTTCCTACTACGCAGCACCAGCCACGACCGCGCGTGCGGCTTTCTCTCAAAGAAAGCCGCATGAAGTTGCTCAACGCCACCAACCTCGACAGGAAATCCGGGATACGTGGGCCGAAAACGACTTTCTTCGATTGCTTTTACTCGCGGACCTGAGCGGCTGCGTTTTTTGGCGCGTCGTCGAAAACAAACACGATTACAGATGTTGGTTTGACGTTTGCGGTGCTACTTTGCACTATGCAGCTGCCACCTAATGGCTTCCACTATTCGTCATCGTTTATGTTTCCTTTACTGTTGGTTCAAGAACTATTAGAAACTGAAACAGATACTTTAACTGCACAATTTTCCATAATCATCACAGTCGCGGATCGTTAATCAGTCGAATCCACAGGTTATCCACAGTGTGGATAACTTGGTAAGTTAACTGCGGGAATACCCTGTTGCGTCCGGCAAAGACCGCCTGAGCAGGGCGTAGGCCAGCGCATTCAGAGAGAGCACAGCCAGGGCGGCCGGCAAATAGCTGCGGGGCTGCTGACGGAAGGCAAACCAGGCCAGCCAACAGGTGAGCAGGTGAAGCAGACTCAGCCCCCAGGAGCGGAGACCGCGAAAGTCATACGACGTGGACAGAAACCAGGGCAGAAGGACAAAGTAGAACGGCCATCCGTACTCGACCAGGCGGTCTGCACTGGCGCCCAGCAGCGGCGTCATCAGTATGCTGATAAGCCCGTAAACCAGACAGAAGCGGAAGACCATGGCCCGGCCGGGGGGTAGCTCACGGGCAGGGGAAACCAGCTTGCGCCACAGGGCCAGGGCGAGCGCAGGCCCGATGCCGAATATGCCGAACCAGGCGAGTAGAAGGCGTGCAGGCCCCCATAGAGAGGGCGGACAGAGCCCGATGGAGCGAATGGCGCCGAAATGCAATCCGGGGGGAATCGCCTTCACCCAGATAGGGCTGCACTCCGGCAAGGTGTTACTCCACAGGGGCATCCCGAGCACGTTTTTAAAGAAACTCCAAACAAGCTTGCCCAGGATGTACGCCCCACCACTGATGCCATGAACGCTGGCGGCAGCTTCCTGGTTGTAATGGCGGCCAATCAGGCCAGCGGAGAGAATCGCCAAAGCGCCGACGAGTGCCGGCTGGAGGCGAATGCGGCGCCAACAGGCAAAAACCAGGCAAAGGGCTACCAGAAGCGTAGATTCGCGCGCCAGGTAAGCAGGAAAGAGCAGCAGGAAAGCCAGGCTCGTATATCCGGAAAGAAGAAAAAGCAGAAGCGCGGCCAGCAGGGCGGCGTGAAGCAGGTCAGGGAGGTAGTAGTTGTGGAATACATCGACCCAGAAAGGCATAAGGAAAATCGCGGCGGAAAGGACCAGGGGAGCGCGCCACGACCACAGCAGTCCGGCCATCAGACCCAGCAACGCGATGAGGCAAACGATACCCAGCAGGAGGAAGCCGGTGTCGACCCCACGGCCAGTTGCCCGACCCAGCCAGCCGGCCATCGCCGGGCCGAGGATTCGTGCAGAAAAAGGCGCGGGCACGGCGCCATGTTGTCCCAGCGCCAGAAGGCGATATTGCCCGGCATCCGGCACATAAGCGGCGCCTGGGAGGCCGAGCAGGAGGGCAAAGCACAAGCACCAGGCGGGGAGTAACCAGGAGAGGACGCGGTTAGACAAGGAATTGCTCGAGGACGGCCACGTACTTCTGGGGCAAACGCACTTTCCGCATCGAGCGATTGACGGTAACGTGGGTCGTCTCCCCTTCCGCGAGCAAGGTCAAGGCCTGGTTTTCCGGGCGCAACAGGCGATAGCCAAACTTGATGACTGTGCGGCGTAAGGCGAGTACGGTCGTTTCCAGCAGCAGCTCGTCGTCATAGCGCGCGGGAGATTTGTAGCGGCAATTGGCTTCCACGACGGGGATGTGGCAATCGTCGTCGATTTCCATTTCTTTGTATTGGAAACCGAGCTGACGAAGGAGTTCCACCCGGCCAACCTCAAACCAAACGAAGAAGTTGGCGTAGTAGACGACACCCATTTGATCGGTCTCGGCATAGCGGACGCGGATTCGGGTCTGGGAAACGGGCATGGATGAAGATCAGTGTAGCGGAGGGTAGGGTTCGACAGGGCGCAGATGAAAATTGAGTGGGTGGCCCAGGTCTCGCTTTTGAGACCTGGGTATTCCGGCTGGGACTGGTTTGCGAGGAGAAACCCAGGTCTCAAAAGCGAGACCTGGGCCACCCACTCAAAGTCTGCGGGTTGCAGCTTCTACGGTTTGAGTTTGCTGAAGACCTGGAGTTTGGAAATGTCGTTGAACATGACGAAGGCGGCGAAGATCAGCAGCACGACGAAGGCTGCCTGGTAGATCCGCTCTTTGAACTCCTGGTTCAAATCGCGGCGCATGATGCCTTCGATCAGCAGCAGAACGATCACCCCACCATCCAGGATTGGAATGGGCAGCAGGTTGAAGATCCCCAGGTTCAGGCTGATGATCGACATCAAGCCGATAATCGGTTGCCATCCAGGTTGCTCGACGGCCAAGCCTGTTTGCTTGGCGATCCCAATCGGCCCACTCAGATCCTGCACGGCGAAGCGGCGGGTGACCATGCGGTGTAGGACTTCCAGGATCAGACCGGAATAGCGCAGGTTGAAATGGACCGATTGCTTCAAGGCCTCAGGCAGCGGAAGCTGCTGGATCTTGAACGGCGGCAGGTTCGGCGCAAAACCGATGCGGTAAAGTTTGCGCCCATTGCCTGCGTCCGCCATGATGGGCTGCAAGGTAATTTGAAAGGTCTTGCCATCGCGTAGGGCGGTCAGTTGAATGGGCCGGCCACTGCCCTGCTGGAGAAAGGCAAGCATGGCATCCACGGAGTGGAGCTTCATGCCATCGACGGAGAGAATCTGATCGCCGGCCTGCAGACCCGCTTTTGCTGCCGGCATGCCCGCCTCGATCTGGCGGACGCGGATAGGATCCTCCTGCATGCGGGGCACAAAGCCGATGGTGTCAAAGTCAAAATCGTCCGACCCGGCAGGATTGGGAACCACCAATTGCATGCTGACCGTCTTCCCATCGCGCTCGACGTCGACCGGAATCATTTGCCCAACGTTCATTGCCGAGCGGATGGACACTTGCTCCCAGGTGGGGTTGTTGACGTTGTCGAAGCGGGTAATCACGTCGCCCGGCTTGAGCCCGGCGTTGGCGGCGGCCGTGTGGTCGGACACAAAGTCGATGTTAGCCGCCTGCGAGCGGAAGGCTTCAACCTCGTTGTGCATCATGTAGAAGCCAGTCATGAGCAGCAGGGCCAGCAGGAAGTTCGATACCGGACCCGCCAGGCCGATGAGAACACGCTGCCATCGTGGATGGGCGTTAAATTCCGCCGGGTCGCCGGTCGACGCTTCGCCGGGAGTTTCGCCGGACATTTTCACGTAGCCGCCGAGAGGCAGAAGGCTGAGCCGGTAATCTGTGTCTCCGCGGCGGAAGCCGAAAAGGCGCTTGCCGAAACCGATGGAAAACACTTCCACCCGCACGCCGCACAACTTGGCGACCGCGAAGTGGCCAAACTCGTGCACCAGTACCATGATGCCGAGCACAACAAGCATGGAAACTGTGCTGGTTAAGAAAAAAGACATAGAAATTCGCTCATTTACCTCTCTCGGCCGGTTCCAGCCTGGCGAGCATTCGATATTGACTGGTAAGAACCGCCTACGGTGAGCACCGTTCTTTCAACGCAGAGCAGGCGAAAAACCAGAAACCACCCTGTGAGCCATCCGCCGCGCTTCCTCGTCCAGCTGAAGCACTTCCTGGATGGTCTCAGGATGCCTCGACGGCGTAACCTCAAGAACAGCCTCAATTGTACGCGGGATGCTGGTAAAGGGAATGGTGCCTTCGAGGAATGCCTCAACTGCGACTTCATCTGCTGCATTGAGGGCAATGCAAGCGGCCCCACCCGCTTCGGCTGCCTGGTAAGCCAGGCGAAGACAGGGAAAACGGGCGAAATCCGGCGGCTCAAAGTTTAACTGGCCGAGAGTGGACAGATCGAAGGTCAGGTCGCTCGGGACCCGCTCGGGAAAACTCATCGCATACAGGATCGGCAACCGCATGTCGGTGACGGAGATCTGCGCCAGGATGCTGCCGTCGACAAACTCGACCAGCGAATGCACCGCGGATTGCGGGTGCACGGTCACACGTACGGCGGAGGGCGGCAGGTCAAATAGCCGGCAGGCTTCGATGATCTCCAGGCCCTTGTTGAGCAGGGTGGCGGAATCGATCGTGACCCGGCGTCCCATGACCCAGGTCGGGTGGCGCAGGGCCTGCTCCACGGTGACGTGCGGAAACTGATCCGCTGGCAGCTGGCGGAAGGGGCCGCCAGAGGCAGTCAGCCAGATGTGGCGAACTTCTGCTGGGGATCCCCCGCGCAGGCATTGGTGAATCGCGTTGTGCTCCGAATCAATGGGCAGCAGGGGGACCTTACGCTCGCGCGCCAGCCGGGTGAGGATTTCCCCGGCAGCCACCATGGCTTCCTTGTTGGCTAATCCCACCTGCTTCCCCGCCGCCACGGCGGCATGGGTCGCTTCCAGACCGGCCAGCCCGACGATGGCCGAGACCACGAAATCCACCCCGGGCAGAGTGGCGGCACGGACGGTGCCTGCGGTGCCGTAAACCACCTCAGTATGCGTCAGGCCGGCAGCCTTGAGCCGGGATGACAACGCGCCGGCGAGCTGCTCGGTAGCGACGGAGATCAATTGGGGGCGCCATTGCCGGCACTGAGCAAAAGCCAGATCCAGATTGCGGCCGGCTGCCAGCGAAGCGACGGCAAATCGGTCGGGGTAACGTTCAACAACGGAGAGGGTGCTGGTCCCGATGGAACCGGTCGAACCGAGGATGCATAAGTGCTTCAATGCAATATCCAATGAGCGTACCACAGGGCGGGGGCGGCCAGCAGCAGGGCGTCGATGCGATCGAGTATGCCTCCGTGGCCGGGCAGCATGACGCCGGAATCCTTTACCCCGGCGCCCCGTTTGATTGCGGATTCGACCAGATCGCCGGCTTGGGCGAAGAGATTGAGCACTACGGCTAAGCCGAGCCAGTAGGGTAACGGGGCCGGGTAACGGAGGACGCCGGGGATGTTAGCCGCCAAGGCTACGAGTGCGACGGCGATCAGGAGGCTTCCCGCCAGGGAGGCAGCAGTTCCCTCCCAGGTTTTGTTGGGGCTGATGCGCGGCGATAGCTTGTGGCGGCCGAAGTTACGGCCGATATAGAGGGCGGCGATGTCGCCGGTCCAGACCACGCAAAAGAGGAGGATGACCAGCGAAGGACCGTCCGGCTGCACCCAAACCATGGGCACAGTAGCCAGGGCCAGGCCGCAGTAGATGAGGCCGAAGAGTGAAAAGGCGGTGTCCGGCAGAACCCGCTCCAGTGGAGACCAAAAGCCGCAGACCAGCAGCAGAACCAGGCTGCACAGACCGATCGCCGGCAGAATGAGTGAGAAGTTGCGGAAGGTGGCGGCGAAGAGGATGGCGACCCCGGACAGGAGCAGGAAGCGCGGTAAACGCGATCCGTGAGCGTCGGCCATGGACGCGTATTCCCAGGCAGCTAGTTCGGCGGCTAGTGCGGTAGCAACCACCACCATCAGGAAGGAGCCCTTGAGCAGGATCAGCAGAACCAAGGGGATGAGGACCGCCGCCGTGATGACCCGTTTCATAACTTCACGAGGATACACGGCAGCTTTTTGCCGAGCGGGAAGGTAGCCGGCATCAGGGCTAAACTCGGTTTTGTATAAGGGCACGACTTATGCTGCGGAAAACTCTTCCCAAAGTCCCAAAGGGACGTCTGAACTTAGCCCAGGACGTCAGTCCTGGGTAAACCGGGTCCAAAAGATCTAGTCCCGTTAGGGACGGCTGAAATCCGGTGCTCGCGTGTTCAGCCGTCCCTGGCGGGACTGTTCAGCTCGCTGATTTCTTATCCCAGGACTGACGTCCTAGGCCTCGAGTTTCTACATTTCAAAGCGGCCCAGGACACTGGATCTCACTAAGAACAGTCCCGCAGGGACGACTGAGAGTAGCCCAGGACGAAGTCCTGGGGGCCCAGGACACTGGAT
>Ga0302325_10028546_pt1 | contig 11545 bp, 10 predicted proteins | sample Palsa_T0_2_FD_201948 | JGI IMG/M metagenome (GOLD analysis project Ga0302325, IMG submission 201948) | Peat permafrost microbial communities from Stordalen Mire near Abisko, Sweden - Palsa_T0_2 | ecosystem: Environmental > Terrestrial > Soil > Palsa > Peat permafrost | place: Sweden: Abisko... | reverse complement strand
TTCGGGGTCATCACGGGCTCGGCGACATGGGGAGCCAACCCGCCAACACCCTCGCAACCGCCAGCGATGGCGACCGGGCGCGCCCGAGCGCGAATTCGACCTCCGCGCATGCCGACAGCAACGCTTCGCGTTGGTCGAGGGCCTGTGTGACCGCTTCGACCATCAGACGCGGTTCGGCGTCTCGTTGCAAGAGCTCATGAAACGCCCGGCGACCAAGCAAAATGTTCGGCAGCGCAACGTGCGGAGACTGAAGGAGAAGCCGCGCGACGATCTCGGTGACGACATCCACGCGGTAGACGATGATCGGCACCGCGCGGGCGAGCACCGCCTCGAGCGATGCTGTGCCCGACGCGCAGACGGCTACGTCGAAACCTCCGAGCACCTCGGCGGCACCGGCGGTCGGGTCGACGTTGAACGTGCCGATGCCTCCTGCGCGGCAGTGCCTTCGCAGCCAAACGCGGGTCGCCTCATCCAGGCTTGCGGCGACGAGCACTCGGCCATCGACTCGTGACCGGTCGCGACGAAGGCGTCGTAACGTCTCGAGCATCGCAGGTAGCATTCGCCGCACCTCATGGGGGCGGCTTCCCGGCAAGATCGCGATCGCCGCCGCATCGGGCGCAAGACCGAGCGCTCGTCGCGCCTCGTCGCTCGCGAGAGGGCGGGTTTCGAGCGCAGGATGACCTACATATCGCGCGTCGACCCCCGCCCGAAGCCAGAGCGCCTCTTCGAAGGGGAGCATGACCGCCATCACGTCGATATGTGGAGCGAGGGCAGCTGCGCGCCCGCGCCTCCACGCCCACACCTGCGGGGCTCCATACCAGAGCACTTTGACATTGGCAGCATGCAGGTGTCGTGCAAGTCGCATGTTGAACTCGCTGTAGTTCACGAGGAGGGCCGCGCTAGGGCGTCTGCGAACCGCCGCTCTGCAAACTGATCTCCACGCGCTGAGGATTCGGGAACCTCGGGCCACTGTCCCGCCGATGCCGAGCGCCGTCGATGCGCGCAGGTCGCTCACCAGGTCGACTCCAAGACGAGCGAGAGCCTCGCCCCCAAGGCCGAACACGTCCCCACCGCTCAGGCGCTCCACGACGGCCGCCGCGGCTCGGTCGCCGGAGGCCTCTCCAGCAACGACGAGGAGCGATGGAGCGGTCAACGGACGTGCGTACGGCCCCACGCCGAAGCAATCTCGAATGCCGCGTCGTCGACGGTTCGGCCGTGGAGGGCGTCGGCTGCGAGAAGCGTGCGGACTGCAGTCGGCTGCTGCCTCGGAACAAGCGCACCCACCGACGTGCTTCGAACGACGTATGCGGGCCGCTGCGCGCTCGCTGCAACTACGGGAAACTGCCCCTGAGCGCGCGCGGTGACATGGAAGAACCCATTCGCGCCAGGCTGCAAGAAGAGCAGCGACCGTTGACCCACGACCAGCTGAGGTTCCCCCTCGATTCGCTGCCCCGTGTCGCCGACGATACCCCCCATGGTGCGAACCCATAGGTCACCGCCGCTTGGGAATGTGCCAGCGATCTGGCGGGCGACCCGCACGTGCGAATACGTATAAATGCGTCCATTTTCCCATGCGGAGCGCGAATCGACGGGCGTCATCACCGCAGCCGCCGTTGACGTCTGGAGAAGGTCTTCCCAACTCACCGCAATCGAAACGGAAGCTCGGCCGGCCTCTGGGACGCCGACCAGCGCTACGACCGCCATCAGCAGCACAGCAGCTCTGGGGGGCAGCCAACGCCACACTCTCGAGCTCATAGCACGGGGTTACCAACGCACGAGGGCGCAGCCCCAGTGCACGCCCGCGCCCAGCGCGAGCAGCATACACAAGTCGCCGTGTTTCAAGCGGCCAGCCCGCATCTGCTCGTCGATCAGGATTGGAATCGTGGCGGCGCTCGTGTTGCCGAAGCGGTCGATATTCGAAGGCAATTTTTCGGGTGGGACGCCGAGAGCGTCGCGGACGTAATCGTTGATGCGCGCGTTCGCTTGATGCGCAAGGAAGAGGTCGATCGAATCGAGCGGAGTCTTGGTTTCGTTACAGAGCGCGCGGGCGCAAGCCGGCAGCCTCGTGACGGCGAACTTGAACAGCTCTCTTCCGTCCATTTTCGGCACGTAAGTGCGCTCGTCGAAGTCGGTTCGCTTCCAATAGGGGCGCGTACGGAAACCGCCCCCCTCTACATAAAGGAGCTTGGCAGCGCCACCGTCGGTGTAGAGCTTCATCCCGCGCATGCCTGCGTCGCGATCGGTGGCACGAAACACCAAGGCGCCCGCGCCGTCGCCAAAAAGGACGGCTAGAGCGCGGTCTTTGTTCGCGCGCTCTTTGGCCTCGGGGCTCGCATGGCGGCCGCTGGTCCCCTCGAGAGCGTCCCAGTCCTCCCAAGGCATGAACCCCGCGTGGGCCTCTGCGCCCACGAGAAGAATGGTTCGCGCAGCGCGGCTCTGAATGAGGCCGTCGAGCAGCTGAATTCCGAAAAGCATGGCAGCACATTGCTGGCGAATGTCGAGCGCCGGCGCGCGAATCCCGAGCTTGTGGCCCAGCAAGGCTCCAGGACCGGGGAAAATGTGGTCCGGGGTCATCGTGCAGAAGATGACGTAGTCGACGTCCTCGGGGCGGATTCGCGCGGCATCTAGCGCGCGCTTACTCGCCTCGACCGCAAGGTCGCTCGCCCCAACGCCCTCCGGAGCATAGTGGCGCTGCCGAATGCCCGAGCGTTTGAATATCCACTCGTCGCTCGTATCCATGACGCGCGCCAGCGCGGCGTTCGGTACGGGCGGCCCGGGGACGTAGTGTCCGGTGCCGATGATCTCGAATCCAAGCATTTGCGTTCTTGCGGCTCAGCGGCCCCTTGTCCAAGGATACTCGATCGGCATCCAGGCGGCCTGCACTCCCATGCGCTCTCGTCGGTCATGCTCCCAATCGGCCAGCGTCTGACCGACGACCGACCCCGCCACCGCAAGCGTCAGGCCGGCGACAACGTCGACCAGATAGTGCCAGCGTAAAAACATCGTTGCCACGATGATCTGCGTAGCGATAAACGACACGACGGGCCATGAATACTTGAACGGGGACAGTTTGCGGTGCCGAAAGCTGAATATGGCGAGGAGCGTCGGGACAGCTGTGTGCAGTGAGGGAAAAATGTCCTTCTGCGCACCGCCGACCTCCACCGCCTCCCGCACCAACTTCCAGAACATGCCGCCCTGCAACTCGTGGCGGAAAGTGCCGCGTAAGTACCAGTAGGGGCCCCAGCCCGGCACGACCATGTAGAGCAGGTGCGCCGTTGTGAAGACGAGGAGAACCCCGAGAGCGAAACGCGCGACCACCCTCAAATCACGCTGCCAGAACAGCATGGGGATTACGTGCACGGTCAAAAGGAAGAAATAGAGAAAGTAGAAGAACGCGAACCACTCGGTCGTCGGAGGAGAAACGAAGCGATCGAGCCACGCGGCAGGCTCGACGCCAAAGACATTCAAGTCAAAAGCGTAGATGCGAGCGTCGTACGCCAAGGAGCTGACGGCCGGCAGGATTTCGCGCAGCTGAAAGAACGAGGCGAGCAACGTGCCCGTAACGGTGAGTCGGTAAAGGACGGGACTCACGAGGCCCCCCCAGCGCACGACGGGGAGCCTAACGAGAGTCAGAACGCATAAGTAGATGCCCAAGTCGGCCCCGACGCGTGCCATGCAAGCGCTTCGGTTCGGGCCTTTGCCCAACGCCAGGGCCACGAGCAGTGCGCACAAGTAGCCGATCATCAGCCAGTCTTGAGACGCAAAATTGTTGACGAACCAGGGCACGGTCCCCGCGTTGAGCGGGCGAGCGCCCCCAGCTCCTGCAATCGCCACGGCGGGTGACAACCTTGCCGTCGCAGTCATTCGGCGTGCCGAATCGGGCTTCATGAGCGACTAGCTCGGGCCGTTGGTGAACATCGCGTCTCTGGTGGGGCCGCGTCAAATGGGAGCCACGCTTGCATGGGGCCCACGTGGTTTAGCTAACCACGTCGACCCGCGCCCGACAATCGGACGAGGGACCTAAGCCGATCCATTTCGGGACAGGCCGAGCACGACCAGTGGTTCGGTCGAGCGCTTCATTTTCACGACATCGCCAATCGCCACTCCGTGCACGAGTTGGTCGCCGTCCAGAAAGATCGACGAGTGACGCATCGCGCTCTTTATGGCGAGGCATTGGCCCTCGCCGATGAGCCCGACGAGCCCCAGCTCTCGCCGCTGGGGACGATAGGGCTCGCGGACAACGTATTGAAGGTCGCCAGAAGTGAGGCCGAGCGTCTTTCCTCCGGCGCTCCGCTGCGCGCCTGTCGACCCCGCGGCTGGCCCCACCCAAACGCCGCTCGACCTGTGCTCCTCCTCGGTGATGATGCGGTTGTCGGCTCCAAGGACCCGGAGGATGTAGCGCGACGTGGCCGCCGGCGATACGTGACAAAACAGAGCCTCGTTGAGAATCCGGTTGTGGAGAGGCTGGCCGTTGAGCTCGACCCGCATGCGAGCGAGCTCGCTGCTCCGAAGGTTTCCGTCGAGCGCCGCGACCAGAGCCTCCCTGACGTAACCCTTCTTGGCACCGCAGAAGAAACCGACGGAATAGTCGGGAGAGCTGTTGACACCGAGCAGCGGGACGTTCGGGCCAATGCCATGCGAGGCGCCGAGCAATGTTCCATCGCCGCCGACAATGACGACGAGCTCCGAGCCCTCACTGACTCGAAACTCGTGGGGCCGATCGGACCAACGCGCCACGAGCCCTAGATCGGCGAGAGCGGTGCGGACTTCTTCGATCGTCTCGATGTGATCCGTGTGGCTCGCGAGCATATGTCGCACCGTTTCGTCGCCTGCCGCAATGAGACGGGCGATCTGCGGGTCGGCCTCTTGCTCGACCCATTTGCGCCACGAAGAGCGCTTGAGGACGACCTCGACACGAGGTGCAGTGTCCGCCTCGCGGACCATCATGTGACCTCCGCAAGGCGGCGCAGCGCGAGCTCGGTCTTCGCGTCGATTATCGAACCGTCTCGGCAAAGGGAGAGGGCCTGCGCCAGGGGCAGCGCCAGGATGGCCGCTTCACGTTCGAGGGCGGACCCATCCTCCGTGGGTCGTCCGCGGGCATTTGGGTCCACTTGAACGGTGAAAAAGAGATGGCGCTCGCCAATGATGCCAGGTGCAGGAAAGGTCCAGTGCCCGAGGGGTCGCATGTCACCGGTTTTCGACACGAAGCCGAGCTCCTCGCGAAGCTCGCGGACCGCGGAGTCGGCAGGCTCCTCGCCCGGCTCAACGAGGCCCGCTGGAACCTCCCACAGGAGGCCATCGTGCTCGGGCTGGACGGCTCGAAGCGCGCACGGGGGGCGAACGGCTGAACGCAAGTAGACCTGCCTTACGCCGCCCTCCGTGAAGTACGCAACAATGATCACGGCGTCGAGCGCCTTGCGAAGGGCGATGTCGTAGGCGAAGGGCGCGCTGACCTGGCCGTCGGGATAATGGGCGACGAGATCCACGCGCCGAACATCGAGGAATCCTCCAGTAGCGCGGGCGTCCGCCGTTCGATCTCCGACGACCACCAGGCGAATAGGAGGTGGTGCAGGCAGAGAACCGTTGCTGGTTTTCGGGTAGGGCGGGGACACGGCGCGGATTTGAGCTGCGAAGCCTCGATTGCGCCAGTTTTTTCGGTTTCGGTCGCCTTGGTGCCCGAACGGGCTCGACGGCAATCAGCCTGTGGAGGACCATAAACGTAACCGTGGGGAGGTCGACCTGCTTCTGATGTTCCCGAGCGAAGTGCCGCGTCTCAATCCGGGGGGGGTTCGAGATCCTCGAGCGCCTGGGTGCGGGCGCGGCGGGGGAGGTCTTTTTGGCGCGCAGCCGCGGCGGCAAGCTCGTGGCGATCAAGACGATTTCCGGCGCACATGCGGACGAAAAACGTGCCGCTGACGCCTTCTTGCGTGAGGCTTCTGTCTCCGCGCGCCTCCGGCACTCCTGCATCGTGGAGGTGCGAGCTTTCTTGGAGGACAACGGCGTTGCCGCCCTGGTCTTCGAGTACGTTCCCGGCGTGGCGCTCGCGCGGGTGCTTCGCCTGTGCGAAGCGCGCGGGGTTCGATTGCCCGATCGCTCAGGCTGGCACATCGTCGAACGGGTGCTCGATGGCCTGGCGTACGCTCACTCGTTTCGCGACGACAGTGGCAAGCTCACGCCGATCATCCACCGCGATCTGTCCCCGGCCAACGTACTTTTGGACTGGAACGGCGGAGTCAAGATTGCCGACTTCGGGATCGCCAAAGTGCTCGGGGTCTCACCAACTACTCGGCTCGGCCTGGTGAAGGGGACCCCTGGGTGTATGGCGCCCGAGCAGGCGCGGGGGGAAGCCGTCAACGAGCGCGCAGACGTCTATGCCGCGGCGCTTCTCGCGTGGAGGCTTGCAACCGGGCGCGCTCCCTTCGGCAAACATCAAAAGGACGAAATGGAGCTCCTTCGTGCCATGAGGCACCCGACTATTCTGACGCTGGCGGCCATCCGGCCGGATCTGCCACCGGCTCTGCTGGAGGCGGTGTCGCAAGCCCTGGAGCCTAACCCAGATCGGCGGACCATCGGGGCAGGGGAGCTGGCAAGCGTCGTGCGCGCTCAAATGGATATCGAGGGAGGGCCGAGCGAGCTTCGCGTCATCCTCGAACGACGGCGGCCGGCTCTCGAGCGGTCCGTGAGGCCCAACGCCGACGGAGACGCCTCGCTACAGACTCGCAACAACACTCAGCGCTACGAAGAGGCCGCGCTCGCGTTCGACGAGCAGCCGCCACTCGACGCACCGACCTACGTAGCTCACGCCCTTCCCAGCGATGTCACTCACGACCCTGCACGTGACACCGCGCCCGTCGAGCCGGAAACTGCATTGCCGCCCGACCTCCTGTACGGCGCGCTGAGCTCAAGCACGCGTTCGGGCATTTCCGCTGTCGACGTCTTGCTGATCGTGTTCGTCGGCCTTGGTTTACTTGCGGCTGGGCTAGCCCTCCTGACGAGGTAGCCCGGCCCCAGGCCGGCGTCCGCCCGCGCCGTCGTAGTTTGCTACAGTTCAAGGGCCTGGGCGCAGGGTCCGGGTTGGCTCGTGTGTTTTCAATGGAACTTCTTGCCCCGTCGAACGTCAATGCGTAAGGGAGCCACGCCATGACCAGCGGCCAGCGTCTGCGGCAGTGCGGATGAAGAGCCAAGAGCAAGGTGTCCTACGGATCGTGGCGCTGGCGAGGCGCGCTGAAGGCAGAACGCGGTTTTCGCGTTCGCTCGAGGTTAGCGCGCGCGCATTGGTCGCGGCCTTGTGCGTCTCCATCATCGACGTGGCGATGCGGAAGGTCGGTCTTTTCGGCGAGCTGATCGCGCGAGGGGTGCTCGTGGCCTCGCTCATTTCGGTGCTTTGCGTAGCGACCCTCGCATGGGCGTGGCCATTGCCCGAGTACTCGGGCGCCCGCGCCCTCGATCGCTTCTACGATCTTCATGATGCGCTCGCGAACGCGCTTGCGTTCTCCGTTCAGTCGCCTTCCGAGCGCACCCCGTTCATGGAGGCTGCGATCGAAGATGCCATCCTCTTGGCTCGCGACCTCCGCCCGGCTGCGGCCGTTCCGATCGGTTTCCCGAGCTCTCTCGTGGCTCCGGCGATGCTGGCAACCGTTTTCGCCGCCCTCCTGACGTTCGAGGTCCGTCGACACGTCCCCTGACGACATCGACGACGTGAAGGATTTTCTTGCGCAGCTCGTGTCGCGAAGCTCGAGCGACGACACGAAGAGCGCGATCGAAGAGCTGAATCGTCTCCTCGGCGACATCGCGAGCCAGCGTCTCGATCGAACGGAGGTGTTCCGTCGGATCGACGCGCTCCAAATGAAGCTGGCCGCGGACGCTTCAATGGATCGCCAAAAGCTCGATCGCGAACTATCGACCATCGGCGAAGCGCTGAGCAAAGCGGACCTTTCGCGGCCCGTGGGTTCCGCGCTCCGGAGCGCCGATCTCGGCAAAGCTCGAGATGCTCTCCACGAGCTGGCCAAGAAAGTTCGGGGGGCCAACCCGCCTGCCGACAAGGCTAAGCTCGACGAGCTCCGCGAAGCGGTCAAGAAGGCGGCGCTCGCGAATGAGGGTCGCTCCGCCCTCGAGCGGCAACGTCGACAGCTTGCAGACGAGATCGACAGGCTCAAGCAGCGCATGGCCGACGGCGGGATGGATGAAGAGCGAAGCCGTCTCGAAAAAGACAAGCAAGAGCTCGAGCGTCTCGACCGAGATCTCGATGACCAGAAACGTGCAGACTCGCAGCTCGATAGGCTCGATCGAGAGCTTGAACAAGCCGCCGAAGACCTGGCAAAGGACCTTCGCGCGAGCTCGCAAGATCTCGACCAAGGCGCCGAAGATCTGAACCGCTTGAATCAGCGCCAACTGTCTCAGCAAGAGAAGGAAGAGCTGCGTCAAAAACTTACTGAGCTTCGGGAGGTTCTTCGCCAGCAAGGGGCCGGCGGAAAAGGGCAAATGAGCCGCCTGAAGCGCTTTGGCCGATTGGCTCGAGGACAAGGTGGAGGCGAGGTCGGTGGATCGGGCGACGGAAAGCAGTCCTCGGGTCAGGGCAGTGAGGAGTCGAACGGCAGATCGCAGGGCGAGCAGGAGGGCCAAACGTGGATTTTGGGTCCCGAAGGCCAAAAGATCCTCATGATCACGCGAGAGCAAAAGGGGTCTTCGGCCGGTGACGGTCCAGGAGCTCCGGACCGAGGCTGGGGGGATGGGCACGACCCCCGACTTCAGGGTGCGGCCACGAATCCAAAGATGGGAACCGAGGATACGCAGGCCCAGGGAATGGAGACGGGGCAAGGAGCGTCGCGAAGTCAGGTCATCCTTGGCGCTTCAGCGCGCGGTTTCGCGTCGCACGACTACAAAAAAGTCTTCACCGAGTACCATCAAGTTGCCGAGGAGTCGCTTGCGCGAGACGACATCCCTGGAGGGTACCGGTTCTACGTGAAGCGGTACTTTCAGCTAATTAGGCCGCGCGAGGAGCCTTGACGGGAGATCTGCATGGAAACCGAATCGATTCGCGAGCAGGTAGCGCTCTTTCGAAAACGCATCGACGATCTCAGGCTCGGCATTGCAAAGTCCGTCGTAGGCAATCGCGAGGTCGTCGACGGTGTGATCACGTGCATGCTCGCGGGTGGCCATGCCCTTCTCGAGGGCGTTCCGGGTCTCGGTAAAACGATGCTCGTGCGCACCCTTGCCGAGACTCTGACGCTCACGTTCTCGCGGATTCAGTTCACGCCAGACCTCATGCCGGCCGACATCTTGGGGACGACGGTGATCGAAGAGGGGCAGAATGGGGCGAAGGCGTTCGAATTTCGGCGAGGGCCGGTTTTCGCCAACATCGTGCTCGCCGACGAGATCAACCGCGCGACTCCGAAGACGCAGAGCGCGCTCCTCGAGGCCATGCAGGAGCATCGTGTCACGGTCGGGAAGCGCACGCACGTCCTCGACGAGCCCTTCGTCGTGTTGGCCACCCAAAATCCCCTTGAGATGGAGGGAACGTATCCGTTGCCGGAGGCACAGCTCGATCGCTTTTTCTTCAAGCTGCACGTCCCGTTTCCCGATCGCGACGATCTCCACCGGATTCTCGATTTGACGACGGGCGCTGCAATCACGAAACCGGAGCCGGTCTTGGATAAGGACGCGATCGTCGAAATGCAGCTTCTCGTCCGACAAGTCCCCGTTGCCCGGCACGTCCAAGACTACGCAATTCGAGTGCTCCAAGCTACGCACGCCCAGGGCCCGGACGCTCCGGATCTGGCCGTGCGCTTCGTGCGGTACGGGAGCTCACCGCGCGGGGCGCAAGCCGTTCTGCTCGCCGCGAAGATTCGTGCGCTTTTCGATGGGCGCTTTGCTGCGAGCGTAGACGACGTTCGCGCCGTCGCCCTGCCTGCCCTTCGTCATCGGATATTGCTGAATTTCGAGGGTGAAGCGGACGGCATCAAGGCCGATCAAGTCATCGATGCGGTTCTCAAGAAGGTGCCCGAATCGGCGCCCCCTTCGGCGGCGGCACCTCGGTCGGCGGTCAACTAGCCGACGAGCGATCGCGTCGCGCGAAAGGAGCCCGGACCCTATGAGCTTCTCGTTTCCGTGGCGCCGCCCGAAGAATCCCGCGCGAACGGAGGCCGACCCCTTCGACGACGAGTTTCAGCGTAAGCTTGAATCGCTCGCGCTCGTCAGTCGCCGCGTCTTCGCTGGACGAATTCGCGCCGAGCGTCGCACCAAGAAGAGCGGTAGTGGCGTCGAGTTTGCTGACTACCGCGACTACCAGCCCGGCGACGACTTTCGTTCCGTGGACTGGAACGTGTACCAGCGCTTCGAGCGACTGCTCGTCCGCCTCTACGCTGAGGAAGAAGACCTGGCGATCTACTTCGTGCTGGACGCCAGTGCTTCGATGGCTTTCGGCGACGGACAGAAAGCTGCATACGCGAAGCGAGTGGTGGCCGCCCTGGCCTATGTTGGGCTTGCGAACCTGGATCGAGCAAGCATCGTCACCATAAGCGACCGCGTCATCAAGCGGTTACCCGAGACGCGCGGCAGAGCGCGGATTTTCAAAGCGTTTCGCTTCCTACGCGACGTCGAATTTTCGGGCGAGACCGACCTCGGCGACGCGATGAAAACATTCGTTGCACAGAACAAGCGGCGCGGGCTCGCCGTCATCGTGAGCGACCTCTACGATCCAAAAGGGTTCGCGCAGGGCATCAATATTCTCCGCTATCACAAGTTCGATCCGTTCGTGGTCCACGTCATCGATCCCGCCGAGGCTGAGCCGAAGCTACGAGGCGACGTGCTCGTTCAGGATTGCGAGACGGGCGACGAGCGAGAGGTCACCGTCACGACTTCCGTTTTGGGTCAATTGTCGCGAGCGCATGCGGAGTACGCAGCCGAGATCGAGCGGTTCTGCGCCACACATCAAGTCTCGTACGTTGCCGCCAATGTCGAGCGACCTCTCGAAGAGCTCATCTTGCGGGTCTTCCGCAAGGGCGGGTTTTTGCGATGATCTTCACCGGCCTGACATTCGCGCAGCTCGCGACGCTCTTCGGCTTCACTGGATTGGGTGTGGTCGCGCTCTATTTCCTCAAGCTGAGAAGGCGAAGGGTTTCGGTCCCATTTTCGGCACTCTGGGACCGCATTCTCCGAGATCGGGAGGCGACCGCTCTCTTTTCCCAGCTCAAGCGCGTCCTGTCGCTATTGCTGCAGCTCGCGCTCTTGGGCCTGCTAGTCCTCGCGCTCGGCAAGCCCCGGCTGGGCGAAAGGCTTCTGGCCGGACGAACGGTTGTGGTTCTCGTCGACGCCAGCGCCTCGATGCAGGCGACGGATGTAAGACCGAGCCGGTTCGCAGTGGCGAAGGACGAGGTTCGGAAGATGGTGCGAGGCCTGGGGGGCGGTGACCGAATGCTCATTGCTCGGATGAGCGCGGACATCATGCCGATGGGTCCCATGTCCGGAGATGCGCCGGCGCTCGAACGCGAGCTCGACTCCATGTCCGTGACGGACGCGGCGGCCGATTTTCCCAGAGCGCTCCGTT
>Ga0302325_10028545_pt1 | contig 11545 bp, 14 predicted proteins | sample Palsa_T0_2_FD_201948 | JGI IMG/M metagenome (GOLD analysis project Ga0302325, IMG submission 201948) | Peat permafrost microbial communities from Stordalen Mire near Abisko, Sweden - Palsa_T0_2 | ecosystem: Environmental > Terrestrial > Soil > Palsa > Peat permafrost | place: Sweden: Abisko... | reverse complement strand
ACATTCCGGTGTCTCGGCTCAGCAGTATGGGTTATTCCAGGCCGACATCGAGTAATCGTCAAAGTCGAAGGCGAAACAATATCATCGGTACGATGGGATATGGACAAAATGACGATCGTGCGAGCGGGTCTTCACGAGTACAAAGACTCTCAAAGGGGCAAGGAAAATTCTTGGACAGTCGAACTTGTATTTATGCCACTGTAAAAGAAAAATCGACAGGAATAAAGTTTTTATTCGTACATCTCCAAAATTGTCTAAACTATAAACACGATGTGCCGTGAGACAATGCTCAATCTTCCATATCCTTCAAACTACTTGAAACTTCGAACGGCGCCCCAGTTTTTTCTTTGATCTCCTCCACAGTCGTATCCTTCGACTTCTCAATCAATGTCAATCCCTTATCAAAATCGACATCAAACACCGCTAGATCCGTGATAATCCGCGACACACAACGGAATCCCGTCAGCGGGAAAGCACAGTCCTTGACAATCTTCGGTCGACCCTTTTTGTCGACGTGTTCCATCGTCACAACGACTTTTGTGCGGTGAGGCTGGGAGACAAGATCCATTGCCCCGCCCATGCCCTTGACTTTTCCGGGGAGGAACCAGTTTGCCAGGTCGCCGAACATGTTGACTTGCATTGCGCCGAGGATAGTCAAGTCGATCTTGCCAGCGCGGATCATACCGAACGACTCGTCGGAGCCGAAGACCGCGGCACCAGGGTTGAGCGTAACGGTTTCCTTGCCAGCGTTGATGAGATCGGGATCTTCCTGTCCCTTCTTGGGGTACGGACCAAGTCCGAGAATACCGTTTTCTGCAATTAGAATGGATCTAGCGGGCCGACATACCAGATTGCAGAGTCACACTGACGCCAGCGGGCAAAAAGTTGGGAGCAAGCATGGGCATTCCGATTCCAAGATTAGCGTACATGCCGTTCTTGAATTCCTTTGCGGCGCGCTTGACGATCTTTTCTCGTTTGGCTAGGGCATCGCTGGCTCCTCCCGAAGCGAGTTGCTCCTCCGCGGGGTCCTTTGCGAAGGTGAATTTTTCGATCTTCTTCTCTGCGGTGGATAGCACAATTCGGTCGACGTAGATTCCTGGAACGTGCACTTGAGCGGGCTCAATCTCGCCTGGCTCGACGATTTGTTCTGCTTCGACGATGGTGATTTTGGCGTTCCTGGCCATTGCGCCGTTGAAATTGTTGGCTGCGAGACGGAAGACACAGTTTCCTATCATTAGAAGAGGCTTATGAACGCAGTACCATGTTTGTCTGCTTTCCATGCTTTTACCAGTGCGTAATCGCCCTTGATGGCTTCTTCCAGTATGTAGCTTGTGCCGTTGAATTCCCTGACCTCTCTGGGTTGTGATTTTTGTGCGACAGATCCATCTGGATTATAGCGAATTGCCATTTCTCCGGTTTGGACTACGGTTAGTCAAGTTCAATTGGGCACATACTGAGGGTTGCGAATGCAGTGGGGGTATAAAAAGCGGGAACGCCAGCACCGCCAGCTCGACAACGCTCGGCAAGTGTCCCCTGAGGAGTCAACTCCAAATCGAGTTCTCCCTTGAGGTACATTGTCTCGAAAGTCTTGTTCTCGCCAACATACGAAGCAATCATCTTGCTGACTTGTTTCGTCGATAACAGTTGACCGAGTCCGCCGCCCTCGACACCGGCATTGTTACTCACTGCTGTGAACCCCTTTTTCTCGGGACGATCCCGCAGGGCGTTGATGAGGGTGTCAGGAACACCCGAGAGACCGAACCCGCCACAGAGAATGGTCGAGCCGTTGGGGATATCGTCGATTGCCGCGTCGGCGGAGGGGTATACTTTGTCGATTTTCAGGACGGGCCGCGTAGAGGAGAAGAGACGGGCCAGCCGAAGAGTCTACATGTGGTTAGCTGTCAAAATTCCAACAGTGCGGGAATAATTACTCTCGTCTGGGGAGACGCAGCTGCGAGCCGAGCAGCTCGGAAGGTATTGAGTATGGCGACCATGATGGCACTGCAGCTCAACAGGACAATGCAAGTGAATTAAGATGAGGGAGGCTGTTGCGAGGGGGATTTGAGGTTATTGTTGAGGATAAATAGATGGTGGAGAAATTGCAAGCCAGCAGAAGCAGGGGCGCGGGTGTTTTGTGTGTCGTTCGTCCGTCGGCAGCCACACCCACCGCCTGTCGGGCATCATTAGGGGCTGATCCGCACGGGAAAAATCGGCTCGTTTGTCAATTCGCTCAGTTGCCGATGAATGGTGGGGAGTTCTTCCGCTCTCGCCGTGGGCACTCCGCGCTCGGTGCGGGGCCCTCCCTACCCCCACGTGAGCTACGGGGGGAACACACACACACAGCTTAAATAAATACAAGCTACAGGCTACAACTTACAAATTCAGGGACCGTCCCCCGTGCCTGGCGGTGCCACTCGTCACACAACAACGCCTCGACAAGTGGCTAACCGTCGACAACGAGCGTTTTCTGCGGATATTCCGTCGGTTCATCATTGCAGCCTGTCTTCTCTTCTGATTCTGCTCATAGCATTATCCTGGGGCCGACAATCACGCCAAATCGAGCGTATGCATATTCCATGGCACGGGGACAAATTGCTTTAATAGCTGTTGCGGTATCCCATCCATCCGCTTCTCCGTCGTCTGTCGAAGCGAAGTTCACTCGCTAACTGAAACGCTCGGCTCGGAATAACAACCAAGAGCGAGTTTTAGGTGTATCCCAATCAAGAGCTATTATTCCGACACTCGGCATTGGTTGCTCATACATCCATATTCGATCCATTGCATCGGAGCCCCGAATATATAGAAGTCCCTACGCTGCCTATCCTCACCACTGCCTGAATCCCCAAAATAGACCTCAGTTATAGAAATAACACAACAACAAATTCCGTGGATAAAGACCTTTCTTTCTTGTGTCGATATATGGCCGTCCCTTATAAGTAAAGCGTTGCCACCAAGAAATGACAATTGGATATTTAGATGAAGTGTTGATTCTTCAGCTAGACCGTATCCGCGCTACACATTTGCAATATCACCACCCTTCCTAACTGTTCTACAGTCCCATTGAGAGCACCTCCCTTGACTCCAGTTGTGAGTTTAAATTGCCAATTCCGGCAAATAAATGGCCAATCGTGATTTTCAACCACATTAAACCGCGACTAAACTTAATGGTGGGCGGTTAGCTAATATTGTGATATTCCACGGTGGTTACGCCCTAAATTGTGTCAATGTGGTCTGTGTGTCTACAAATTGTTTGGTCACGAGGATGAGCATTGAACTCTAATTTGACGACATCCTTGGCCAGCGTGAGTCCATCGCCAGCAATAATCCTAGTCCATTCTCGCCGGGGGATCATGATACTACGATCAAACACTGTACAACCAACCCGTGCAATCGACGCGACACGATGAAATTCGGTAAATCCTTCGAACAGGCTCTCGAGGAAGAGAACTTCCCCGAAGAATGGGTCTCTGCCTCAATCCAGTATAAACAGTTAAAAGTACGTTCCCCCGTGGGACTCGACTGATGTGTAGAAATGTATTAACAAGGTCGGTGGGATCGGAGTGGACGGCGGCTGACGGTAGGTGGTGCAGGAGATGTCGTCGTTGGGACTTGATGCGCCGATGTTGCAGATGTTGGTGACGGGGTCGGCGGGGACATCACACGCGACGGAGCATGAGAAGAGTATTAATTTGCAGTATGAGTTTGAAGGTATGTATCGGATGGGGCCGCTGTTAAAGGATTTAGGCACTACGCAGCATTTTCAACCCAAGATTCTATTGACGATCGATGATAATGTCGCTGTGTCGGCTGGATTGTCGCCCAAGACGAGGAGTGTATTGGAAGACTTGATGAATGAGCGGCGACGTTCCGCAGCTAAACAACCGCCTAAAATAGAGGAGATAACGGAGGAAGACCAGGAGAAAGAGGCAACGGAGAAGGACGTGTCTAAGGACACTACAGCCCAAGACAAGGATATCGCTAACGGCGCCACTGAGGAGACGATATTCGAAACAGACGAGGACCTGGCCAAAAAACACTCTCCCCATTCACCCCTCAACAAACCAACCGAGACCGACGACCCAACCTCGGAAGTCGAAGAACTCTCCCCCTCAACCCACCACACAAGAACAATCGAAATCACCCTCCGCGCCGACTCTGAATTCTTCAACCTCCTAACCAAAGAACTAAGCTCCATCGATAAAATCGAAGCCCGTCAAAAAGCCCTCCTGACAACCGAAGTCCGCAACCTAGGCTCCAAAGTCGTCAGCGTGACACGTCCCTCGCACTCGAGCTCCCAGTCCGATTTATACGCCTGGCGCGAGATATTCTCGCTCTACCGCGATGCAGCGGTCTTTTTCGCCAACACCGAACGACATCGCGGGGCCCGTACAGCGGTCCAGGCACGGGAGCGGATCCAGTGGTTCACAGACCAATTGGCCAAGACCCCCGTGACGAGGAAGTTCAAGAATAAGGAGTCGGTGGTCCTGTTGGGCAAGTTCATGGAGATTAATACGAGTTTGTTGCGGACTTTGTTGTTTCAGGAGATGAATTCCACGGCCACACAGAAGATTTTAAAGAAATTTGATAAACGGACTAGTCTTACGTACTTTTACTTTCTCTTTGGATCGGGGTGTTGATGATAGTGCGAGATCGACGTTTCCGGAATTCATGTCGTCGGATCCGTTCTTTGCAGAGTCCTTGGCGAGGGGGGTTTGTTACGTCATGTCGGAGAACTTATTAACGGTGCTACCACAACTGGATGATTATACGTGCCCGGTCTGTGCGTCCATCACATTCAAGCCTGGTACCCCCCTCTAACTAACACTTAATCTAATGGTAGTACGGCTAGAGTGTGGACATGTCTTCTGTATCCGATGTCTGGTAGTCTTACAAAGACAACAGAAATCCCACTGTCCCATCTGTCGTCGGGACGTGGTAATGAAAGCCGATTCCGGTACGCCTCATCCCACTTCTCTTCTCTCCTGACTCGTAGAAAACATCGACGAAGCTTTACTCAGGTTTTTAAAGATGTATTTCCCAAAAGAAGCCAAAGCAAAACAACTCGAAAACGAGCGAGCAGCAGGCTTAGACCAGCTCGAAGCAACAGGTCTTGGACCCCGGCCAGGGACCTGTGTCATATCGTAATACTGTGCATATATATTTAATCTGGAGTTGGACATGCAATACTTTCCGGCATTTGTGGTGGGGGATATGTTAAGTACATTCATTGGAGTATTGTAATAGTATAGTAATCAAATAGGTTCGATTGTAGGGGGGGATATATTCGGTTGGATCAATGTATGTAGTATATGGATCAAGATCAAGGGGTAAAGTTTGAGTCATTTCTGTGATTGGATCGGCAAGTTGAACATGCGAACGAGCCCCGCAATCCACATTCTACAAAAGCTAGGGACGGCAATTGCCGACTTCCTTAACTCCTCTGAACATTTCAACGGGGTCAAGTAGAGATACAATACCCTCGGAACAATGGTGTTGAATTACGTCTTTGGTAATCTGCAATCTGTATTGTACGGGCTTGGTGCGATAGCTCTTGCTGTCGTTGCCGCGGCAGTAACTGCCGTGCTGTATCAATACTTTACTTTCAACAGTTGTCCTCCAGGAACTCGTCCATTGCCGAGTCCCAAAGGCCGAATCCCTATCGTCGGACATCGACATCTGGTCAATCAGGTAGACACTTTTCAACTTCCTCTAATTTGCAGAGAAGTCTTCGTGATTCGTTTATCGGATGGGCTCGAGAGTTCGGGGAGATCTATCAGCTGCAGATGGGCAATTTTCGCTACGTCGTCCTCTCTTCGGATGTCGCCGTCAAGGTTGCTTCTGATTAGTTTTCCGCTGAGTGAGTTAGGAAGTCATGGACCGTCATTCGGCAGTAACATCATCTCGTAAACCAAGTCCGATGGTCTCCGACATCGTTTCCGGAGGAAAGCGAATGCTCTTCATGCCTTACGGTCCTTCTTTCCGTGCTCAGTGACTTACGATGTAGGTGACGATTGGCGACGTATTCGTCAAATCATACATGGTCTCCTTACACCGAAAGCATCAGATAAATTCAAACCATCTCAGGACCTGGAATCAAAGAAATATCTGTACGATTTATTAACAGATAACGAAGACAACATGAAATTCTATCAACATGTCCGACGATATACTTCCAGTGTAATCATGTGGGCAACGTACGCTAAACGCGTCGAATCACTACAAGACCAGGATTTACAGGAGATTTACCAGGAGTTGATGAATTTTTCGACGGTCGTCGCGAGGGGCGCTTACATTGTTGAAGAATTCCCTATTATTGCAAAACTCATTCCAAAACCGTTACAATGGTGGAGACCATATGGCGAGAAACTACATGCTTTGGAGGCTAATTTGTGGTTACGCCTCTGGAGAGAACTTGCTGCCAAAATGGAGGATGGGACTGCCGAGTTTTGCTACGTCAAAGGGTTCATGGAAAAGAAATATAAGGAAATGGGTGTCTCGGAATTACAAGGAGCGTATGTTGCGGGCAGTATGATTGAGGTGAGCCAATCTGTTGGGAATCAAATTGATCGAAGGCGGGGTCAGATACCACTAGTATGACCATCAATTCAATGATTTTGGGGCTCATCGCGCATCCGAGGGTTGTTAGGAAGGCGCATGAGGAGTTGGATCGAGTTATTGGAAGTTCAAGGCTACCCACCTTCGGAGATGAACAGGATTTGCCGTATATCAGGGCCATTGTCAAAGAGGTATATCATATGAAAGTGGTGTTGATAGTAGGTTCTTCGATGGCGACCCACCGTGAGATTCTGTCTTCAGACCCTTGGTGCTAATTACTAGGTTTCGTCCGGAATTGGACATTATTCTACGGTGAGATCGCATTCTAAGAAATACTGATCTTTAGGCTGACATAGTATATAACGGCTACCATATCCCAAAGAACTCGATTATATTCTTAAATCAATGGTATCAAGACTCATTCCCTTCAATTAACTCCCTCAGGGCAATCAATCACGATCCAGAACGACATCCCAATCCTAATGAGTTCACTCCCGAAAGGTACTTGAACGACAACACAAACGCCGCGGAATCTGCTGCCCTTCCCGACGCCACTCAACGAGGTTAAATACCCTTTAACCGTCGTTAACCTTTCAGATCACTTCACTTTTGGCGCTGGAAGAAGAATCTGCTCAGGCATCCATCTCGCCGAGAACTCACTCTTCATCTTAACAGGTATAACCGCATAACACTCTCACTGACCCCAAGCCCGCCTCCTATGGGGCTTCGACGTCAGCGCTCCAATCGATCCCGAAACAGGAAAACCCGCTAAAGTTGATACATGGGCTTACGAACCTGGCGGTTCCATGACCCCTAAACGCTTTAAGGCAGTCTTCACTGTGCGTGATCCCGAGCGAGAAGAGATAATTCGCAGGGAGTGGAAGGAATGTGAAGCAACACTCAAATAGTCAAATAGCCGCGTTTATCATGAATTAACAATTTATCGTCATTAAGTCTATAATGTCCTAGTCGTATATAATCAGATATACAACTAGTTACTAGAGGTCGACCATTTGACGGCCGCGGGCGGAGATTACGCCGCCGGATAAGCAAGCTTAATTTCGGAATCAGCTGATCCCTTATCGATATTGTATATCCGCTCCAATGACAAAGCCCTCTCTGCTCGAATATATTCCCCGTAATCCTCCTTTGCAAGAGGTCGTTAGACATGGATCCTACTGCTGCTGCGTACCAGGGCCTTCCGAACGTGGATAAAGCGTTCTACGACAAAGTACGTGAGTCTAAAAGTCGTACACTCGTTCAGGACTTCAACATCCCAATCCGCACGGGCCAAGCTTGGAAGGTACCGCCTATATCCCTCATATTCACTGTTTATATATACTATTCAGATGAATTTTTCTTTCGGCTTGGTATTGATGATAGATTCCCGCGGGGAGTATCTGTCGCATTTCAATTGTTGACGGCGCGCAAGTTGGAGACTTGAATTTATGGAGTTTGAATGATCCTCGGGAACGAATGTGGGCTGCTCGAACGAGACAACTGCAAAAGGCACACGTCACTATGTATGATCGATTGTGGAGTAATCTTCCATTTTTGCGCCCTATGTGTACCATCATCGATGATACCTTGAAGGACTACGGGATCGACAAGGAAGGTGGCAGAGTTCATGATCTCTTGGGGACTCGCTGCGATCCTTACGGTAAGATACCAAGGGGGGAAGTGCTAATGGGTGACAGTCAACCAGCTGTTGACTGGAGAGGCTTTTGATCTTCATTGCCACAGCAATCTGACTCGTGCTGTTTTGCCTTATCATCTTACTGAATTTGATGTCCACGACGTCCTCAACGTGGTATGATTGCTTGGCATTCGTGTCATTGACGTCTAGTTCCAATGTACTGGACTGAACGAAAACGATCAATACTATATGAAAACATGTCCAGCCAAAGTAGGAGACTATTTCGAATTCTTTGCTGAGATCGGTATAATCCTGTTCGTAACCCTTGCTTACTGAGATCTCCTCGCGGCGCTATCGACTTGCCCGGCAGGAAGCCTTGAGCTACCACTTTGGGGACCCAATAAGGTCGCAGATGAAGAATTGAAGAGTGTCTGTCATCCGTTGAAAGTGGAGGTATGGGAATTAAGTGATTTGGGTTTGTTGGAGGGATGGGAGTCCCCCCAGCGGGCATCTTACAGTGGATTTCATGGCTTAAAAGTTCCTCAAGTTAACTGAAATTCTATCACTGAAAAGTAAAATGGACGCTGAATAGCGAAATTGCCTCTGTAATTCATTGTTTTCTCTAACTGCTTTGATGGTGAGATGAAATTGAGTCCGCTTACTGGTTGAGAAGTTTGCGGGTTTTTCGTTCGTCAATGTCACGGGTAACATCTGAAGACTAGCAAGACGAGTTGCACCAAGAAGCCTCTGCCTTAGCCCTTGGATATGATTATCTGTCTACCCACCTCCATTTGCGAGGGGTATGGTAAATGGAAATTCGAAGCTGATCTCAGAAAGCCTCAGATCAGGGTTCAACTTCGGTGTAATTTCCCCGCTATCAAGGGGCCGTTATCGGGTGATCAATCAATCAATCACGGTTCCTCGACCCACTCCACGGCCCGCCTGCGCGAATGTCGCCGCTCCGCTTCTTTCGGTCCGTTCAACGCTCTCTTCGTGTTTCGCCATGTCTAATTCACTGCCGCAGTCTCGCAACAGTGCCCAATTCCCGCTCAACGGACTTCAAAATCCCCATCATCGACTTTAGTGCTTTCTTATCAGGAAGCGATGCCTCGAAACAAAAAACAGCGAATGAAATTCTCGAGGGATTTACATCCTCGGGGTTTATATATTTGTCCAATACGTCTATTCCGCCGGAAACGGTTTCGAATGTATTTAGGTGGAGCAAGAAGTTCTTTGATTTGCCACAGAACGAGAAATTGAAACTGGCTTGGGAAACACCTGAGAGTAATCGGGGATATGTCGCCCCTGGACGAGAGAAAGTGTCGAGGCTACTTGATGAGAAAGAGATTGATAAAATACGCAGAACTGCGCCTGATCTTAAGGAGAGTATGGAAATTGGGAAGGAGCCTTCTGACAGCTACAAGGTATTGACATATTTCCTTTGATCTTACGTTTTAGAACAAGTGGCCTGAAGCAATACCCGAATTTCATGGGGAGATGATGAAATTCTATAATGTAGACCCGCTGATGGCATGGACTTAGTGTAGTTGTGTCATGACTTTCACTTGGAAGTATTGAGTGCTATAGCCATGGGCCTTGGATTGAAGCCAAGATATTTTGACGATTACTGCAACAAGAAGGACAACAATCTGCGACTACTTCATTACCCATCTGTTCCGAAATCTACTTTTGACAACAAAGACCAAGCAAGAGCTGGATCTCACACTGGTAGAGCTTCAGAGGGCAATTCTGACAAGTAGACTATGGTACGATCACACTGCTGTTTCAAGACGATCGAGGGGGCCTTGAAGTGTTGTCACCTAAGGGAGAGTTCATTCCTGCTACGCCTATTCCTAATACGATCGTCGTGAACGCGGCAGATCTGTTACAAAGATGGTCTAACGACGTAATACGATCAACTGAACATCGCGTGGTTTCTCCTCCAAGTGCGCCTGCCAACGACTATTATCCAGCTCGATATAGCATTGCCTACTTCTGCAACCCAAATTGGGATGCTAACATTGAGTGTTTGGAGGGATGTTATGGAAACGCAGCTGGTGGGAGGGAGAAGAAATACCCGCCAATAAATACCCATGAATATCTAGTAAGTCGCCTGAAAGCGACCTACTAGGGAGTATTCAGTAGGTTGTACATAGTCTTGAGGCGTTACTGAGTCATGAAATATCGAATGATATTACCTATGAAACAAGGCAACTTATCGATCATGAACTCTCCTGCAATAAAGAAGATATCTGAGGAATTCAAACGCTATACACCCAATCCATGTCATAACTCTAGATCCATAATTAACATCACAGTCTCCTTAAACAAACGAATAACACCATAACATTATCCATCGCTCCTTAAACGTTTCCCAGGAGGACCTGAGGGGGCACCGCCTCGTCCCGATGCAGTCCGTGGACTTTGTTTAGGATGTTTAGTTGGCAGCTGATCCTCATCTTCTTCTTTCATTGACATGTTTTGGACGGCACTACCTCGCCGTCGTTTATTGCTTGCGGGGGCTTTAGGTGCTGAACTCGGGGCTGCGCGATGGGACATCAGCGGGGTTGTATTAGGACCACTAGCTCCCGTTTGAGAGGTTTGAGACGACATGGGAGAAGGGTAATGATGTGGTTGAGGGGAGCTGGTTATTCCGGGGATAGGTAGTGATGCGTGTCCGGCAAGAGGTGACATATCGTTCAGAGGGGAGGCCATTTGAGATATTTGAGATGGATGCATGAAGGTGTTGGAATGTTGGAACTGTTTGTTGGGGTTGTACATCGTATAGGCTTGCAGGGCCTGCAGGGGTGAAACTTTATTTGCTCGGGTATAATCCATCAACGGACAAAGAAATATGAACAACTCTGCGACCTAAAAGTCAGGACACCTATCGAGGAGCAAAGAATGACCTCTAATAATCTCATTAAACGAGATGGTACTCCCATTTCATTGACATCAGTCCTGGGAAGCAAAGTTTCTCCGCGATCGGATCCACCACGCAATTCGTCGCTCAGAGTATTAATTTCTAATGGAGATCGCTCTGTATCGGAGGAGGGGGATCGGTTTGAGAGGCGGAGTGTTAATTGGTGTTCGGCGATTTTCCGTGGGACGAACTCGGTATACTCATCATTCACAATTTCCAATCGCTCGATTTTTAGTTCTGTCCCTGCAGCCTTGAACTGTACTCTGATGGAACCATCCCATAGCATCTAATCATTAGCTTGAATATAAGATGGTACATGCCTGAGCGCCGTTGTCAAAACGGTATAGGATACTGGCACCGGGACATTCGATAATGTGTGGCCCCGATTCGACTTGTGCGGCTCCAAGCATCATATTCATCTGTTGTATTCC
>Ga0302325_10028543_pt1 | contig 11545 bp, 7 predicted proteins | sample Palsa_T0_2_FD_201948 | JGI IMG/M metagenome (GOLD analysis project Ga0302325, IMG submission 201948) | Peat permafrost microbial communities from Stordalen Mire near Abisko, Sweden - Palsa_T0_2 | ecosystem: Environmental > Terrestrial > Soil > Palsa > Peat permafrost | place: Sweden: Abisko... | reverse complement strand
CGCCGGTCACCAGCGCCGGTGTGCCGACTGTCTGGGCAAGCATCGCCGTGTACGCGTCGGCGAACTCGGCACCCAGACCGAGACCGATGAAGCGTTGCCGCACGACCTCCGGTGGCGCCTCGACGTATCGCAGCGGACGGTCCAGCACGGTGCCGATCACCTCGACCAACTCGGTGTTGGTGAATGCATGCGGCCCGGTCAACGGGATCTGCTGTCCTACGAGCTCGTCGGTCAACAGTGCAAACGCTGCGACCGCGGCGATGTCGGCGTCGACGACCGGAGCGCTGGACGCGGCGGCATACGGACCACCGACGACGTCGCCGGCGCGGATCTGCGCCGACCACATCCCGGCGAAATTCGACGCGAACACCGCGGGCCGCAGGCTGACCCACTCCAGGCCCGAGTCGACCGCGAGCTGCTCGACTTCCTTGTTGCGGTCGCCGCGAAACCGCGACGGTTGCCGCGAGAAGTCGTCGTCGGCGTTGATGGCCGACAGCGCAACCAGCTTGCTGACTCCGTGGCGCCGTGCGGCGGCCACCACGTCGGCGAGGCCGTCCGCCAGTGCGCGCGAATTCAGGAACACCGCAGTAGCTCCCGACAGCGCGTCGATCGCTGTGCCCACCGTTTCGACGCCGGCGGGGAAGTCGGCCGGCTGCGGGGACCGGGTGATGGCGCGTACCCGCGCACCAGCCGCGGCGAGTCGGCACACCAGCGGCCGGCCGACATTGCCGGTCGCACCGGTCACAACGATCGTCATCATGGTCTCCTTCATCAATAGTCTTTTTCATCAAGGACGAGCCGGAAGGTGGGAAAGTTACGGCTCGACCGCGTAACTTTTTCGAGGACCAGATCGTCGTGCATACATGAGCCAACCGCCGTCGGCGAGTGACCAGATCAGCGAGGCATGGCGTCGCCATCGCCCATACCTGGTCAACCTCGCCTATCAGATGCTGGGCGACGTCGGCGATGCCGAAGACGTTGCGCAGGAGGCTTTTCTGCGGCTGTCCCGCGCCGATGTCGAGGGGATTGAGGATTTTCGCGCCTGGCTGACGGTGGTGGCGGGTCGACTCTGCCTGGATCAGGTGCGTTCGGCCCGGGTCCGCTACGAACGACCCGCCGACATCGGTTCAGAAGCCGCCGCGCTCAATCAATCCCGGCGGCTGGATCCGGCCGATCAGGTCACCTTGGACGACGAGATCCGAACGGCACTGCTGGAGGTGCTGCGTCGGCTCAGTCCGGCTGAGCGGGTGTCGTTCGTGCTGCACGACGTGTTCGGGGTCCCGTTCGACACGATCGCTGAAACGGTGGGCCGCCCGATCGGTACCTGTCGACAGTTGGCGCGCCGCGCCCGCGCGAAATTCGCGCTGGCCCAGCCGAAACCAGGCGAGGTGTCCGCGGCGGAGCACCAGGTTGTCACCGAGAAATTCATCACCGCATGCGCCGACGGCGACGTGGACGCGCTGGCCGCCGTGCTCGACCCGACGGTATGGGGTGTCGGGACGGTCCTCCTCGATCCGGCCCCGCCGCCGCAGATCAACCACGGTCCGCAGGACGTCGCCGTCAACCTGATGCGGTATCTGGGACCGGGCGTCACGGTGGTCAGCGGTCCGGCCGGCCAACCGGTGCTGCTGGCCTTCGCCGAACGACGGCTGTTCGCCGTCGTCGTGCTGACAATCCGCGATGACGTGGTGATCAAGATCGAGGCGACCGCGGACCCGTCGGCACGCGGCTAGCGGCGCTCTCGCGGGCTGTCCGGTCGTGATGCGAAGAAACCGGCGATCGCCGCGGAGATCTGCAGGAATTTGCGCCGCGTGGTGCGAGCCAGCTCGCTCTTCACGTCGATGACGCCGCCGGGTCGCAGGTGAGGATCGAACGGCACCTCCACCACGGTCTGCCCGCGGTCGATGAATTGGTGCGCCAGTACCGATCGGGTGCGCTTGTCCGAGTGCCCGTCCGAGTCGTTGAGCACCACGACGGTGCGGTGCAGTAGACCGGTGCGGCCGTGCGCCGCGAGCCATTCCATCGTCTGCGCCGCCGCCGACGCGCCGTCCGCCCACGGCGACGACACCACGATCAGCGCGTCCAAGTCGCTCAGCGCCTCCTGGGTGACCGGCGCATCCATCGTCGAGCCGCAGTCGACGATCGCGATGGTGAAATGGCGGTCGAGCCGCGAGGTGGCCTCGCGATACAGCGCCGGGTCGAGCACCCGCCGCGGACCGGCTGTCGGCTCCCCGGCCAGCACGTACAGGCCCGCGGAGTTGCTCCCGACCCGGGTACTCACGTCGGCGAATGACCGAAGGTTCTGGTCGGCGGCGATTTCCCAGTACGAGCCGCTGGTCTGCGGGTCAACCCTGCTGCCGAGGCGGCCGAACGCGGTGTCCGCGTCGATCGCCACTACGCGGTCCTGGCGGCGAAGCTCGGCGAAGATCGACCCGACGCTGGCGGCGACGGTGGTCTTCCCGACACCGCCCTTGCCCAGCACGCCGACCTTGTAGTTGCCGCGAAGCGTTGCCCCGATGGCGGCTTCGTAGGCGGCCTCTTGCCTTTCGCCGGCTGAGGGCCCGACGTTGATCTTCCCGAAGGTGGCCCCGTAGACGACGCGCCGCCAACCGTATCTGGGGCCGGGGCGCCTGTGCTGGGCCTCAGCCCGCGGCGCAAAGTCGATGTCACTCCAGGACGGCCGGTCAGACCGCGCGGCAGGACCTGGGGGAGGGGGCCACTGACCCGGCGTCGGACGAGGATCTGGCGGTTGTGGGCGTGGCGGGGGCGCCGGAGCACCGCTGGGCGGCGCGGACCGTAGCCGGTCCCGCAGGAAGTCGTCGGGCTCGGTCACCTCAGGAGCTCACCCGCTCGGATGCCCAGTACTCCCGCAAGGCGGCGACCCGGTCGCCCTCCAGTTCGAGGATCGCGACCTCGCGCATCCGTTTGCGGTGGCCGTCGACGACGTCGTCGAACCGTGCTTCCCACTCGGCGATGGCGGTGGTGCCGTCCAGGTAGAGGCTGAGCAGCTCGGCCTGGATATTGGCCTGCTCTTTGACGACTTTGGTTTGCCAGTACTCGCGGATGCCGGCGTGGTCGCGAATCGGCTGCTGGAGTACCCGCTCGTGGTACGACGCGGTTGGCGTGAAGACCGTGAGGACCAGATCCGGATCCTGGGTCGTCCACGCGCGGAGGTAGATGTCGATGAGCTTGCGCACGTCCTGCTTGCCCAAGCTCATGGATTCATCGTAAAGCCGCCGCGGCGCGACCTTTGCCACTCGGCTGTCGCCGCCGATGGAAACTGCTGATCACGCAGGTCAGAGGCATCGCGGGAGGATCCGCTGCTGAAAAATCGCCCGCCCGGGGCCGGGTGCTGTCAGCCGTCGGGTCGTCGACTTGCTCGTTGGACCGAAATCACAGCACACTACCGAGCGGAATTGCCTGGAAAGCAGGGGGTGTCCGGCACCTTCGAAACAGCATCTGCTGTGCCCAAATGCCCTGTGGCACAAATCGACCCGGCCAGCGGTGGCACTGGTGGTACGACAACACAGCGGCACCGGCGCCTGGCGGGTTAGTATTGCTCAAGTTGGCATGTCAGGCGGGTTTTGTCATATCGTTTTACGACTTGTCGAAACCGGGTACTGGGCCACCGTTCAGCGCTGCACGGATGAATCCCAACCGGATCATCGCCACCAGGCGAACACCATATCGACGAGACCGATGGGGCCTAACCCACAGCCTTCTGGGCGGCGCCAACGGAGCGATCTGAATTCCACGGCGGAAAGTTCGGTGAAGGGTCAGGTGGGAATGGCGCCCAACCGCGTCGGGCTCTACAACCCCGCGTTCGAGCATGACTCGTGCGGGGTGGCCATGGTCGTCGACATGCACGGCCGTCGTAGCCGGGACATCGTGGACAAGGCGATCACCGCGCTGCTCAACCTCGAGCACCGCGGCGCACAAGGCGCCGAGCCGCACAGCGGTGACGGCGCCGGCATCCTGATCCAGACCCCCGACGACTTCCTGCGTGCGGTTGTCGACTTCGAGCTGCCCGATGCCGGTAGCTACGCCACCGGCATCGCGTTCCTCCCGCAGTCGGCCAAAGAGGCGGCCGCGGCATGCGCCGCGGTGCAGAAGATCGTCGAAGCCGAGGGCCTGCAGGTGCTGGGCTGGCGCGACGTGCCCACCGACGAGTCGTCGCTGGGTGCGCTGGCCCGCGACGCGATGCCTACCTTCCGCCAGGTGTTCATCGCCGGCGCCGACGGAATGCAACTGGAGCGCCGTGCCTACGTCGTCCGCAAGCGAGCCGAGCACGAGCTCGGCACCAGGGGTCCCGGACAAGACGGACCCGGACGCGAGACCGTCTATTTCCCAAGCCTTTCCGGTCAGACCTTGGTTTACAAGGGCATGCTGACCACGCCGCAACTGAAGGCGTTCTACCTCGACCTGCAAGACCAGCGGCTGACCAGCGCGCTGGGCATCGTGCACTCACGGTTCTCCACCAACACCTTCCCGTCGTGGCCGCTGGCGCACCCGTTCCGGCGCGTCGCTCACAACGGCGAGATCAACACCGTCACGGGCAACGAGAACTGGATGCGCGCCCGTGAGTCGCTGATCAACACCGATGTCTTCGGCTCCCACGACGACGTCGACAAGCTGTTCCCGATCTGCACCCCTGGCGCGTCGGACACCGCGCGCTTCGACGAAGCGCTCGAACTTCTGCACCTGGGTGGGCGCAGCCTGGCCCACGCGGTGCTGATGATGATCCCGGAGGCCTGGGAGCATCAGGAGTCGATGGATCCGGCCCGACGGGCGTTCTACGAGTACCACGCCTCGTTGATGGAGCCCTGGGACGGCCCGGCCTCGGTGTGCTTCACCGACGGCACGGTGGTCGGCGCAGTGCTCGACCGCAACGGCCTACGCCCGTCGCGCATCTGGGTCACTGACGATGGGCTGGTCGTGATGGCCTCCGAAGCCGGAGTGCTGAACCTCGACCCGTCGACGGTGGTCCGGCGGATGCGGCTGCAGCCTGGCCGGATGTTCCTGGTCGACACCGCGCAGGGCCGCATCGTCGACGACGAGGAGATCAAGGCCGAGCTTGCCGCCGAGCAGCCTTACCAACAGTGGCTGGACGACGGCTTGATTCCGCTGGCCGAGCTGCCGCAGGGCGATTACGAGAGGATGCTGCACCATCGGGTTGTGTTGCGGCAGTTGGTTTTCGGGTACACCTACGAGGAGCTCAACCTGCTGGTGGCGCCGATGGCCCGAACCGGCGCCGAGCCGATCGGCTCGATGGGCACCGACACACCGGTAGCGGTGCTCTCCCAGCGCCCGCGGATGCTGTTCGATTACTTCCAGCAGTTGTTCGCCCAGGTGACGAACCCACCGCTGGACGCCATTCGCGAGGAAGTGGTCACCAGTCTGCAGGGCACGGTCGGGCCGGAAGGCGACCTGCTCAACCCGAACGAGGATTCCTGTCGCCAGATCATCGTGCCGCAGCCGGTTCTGCGCAACCACGAACTGGCCAAGCTGATCAACCTCGACCCCGACGTTGAGGTCAACGGTCGCCGGCACGGGTTGCGGTCCAAGGTGATTCGCTGCCTTTACCCGGTCGCGGAGAATGGCGCCGGCCTCAAGGCGGCGCTCGACGACGTGCGTGCGCAGACCTCGGCGGCGATCGCCGACGGCGCGCGGATCATCATCCTTTCCGACCGCGAGTCCGACGAGCAGCTGGCCCCGATTCCGTCGTTGCTGGCAGTCTCGGCGGTGCACCACCACCTGGTCCGCGAGCGCAGCCGCACCAAGGTCGGCTTGGTGGTGGAGTCCGGCGACGCCCGCGAGGTGCACCACATGGCCGCGCTGGTGGGCTTCGGCGCGGCGGCGATCAACCCTTACATGGCATTCGAGTCGATCGAGGTCATGCTGGACCGCGGTGGCCTAGAGGGCCTCGACCGCGAGACGGCGTTGAAGAACTACGTCAAGGCCGCAGGCAAGGGTGTGCTGAAGGTGATGTCCAAGATGGGCATCTCGACGGTGGCCTCCTACACCGGCGCGCAACTGTTCCAGGCCGTCGGGGTCGACGAAGGCATCCTGGCCGAGTACTTCACCGGGTTGACGTGTCCCACCGGCGGAATCAACCTCGCCGACATCGCTGCCGACGTCGCGACCCGGCACGCGCTGGCCTTCCTGGACCGGCCCGACGAACGCGCGCACCGCGAACTCGAAGTGGGCGGGGAATACCAGTGGCGTCGCGAAGGCGAATACCACCTGTTCAACCCGGACACCGTGTTCAAGTTGCAGCACGCCACCCGCACCGGCCAATACCAGATCTTCAAGGAGTACAGCCGTCTGGTCGATGACCAGAGCGAGCGGATGGCGTCGCTGCGCGGCCTGCTGAAATTCCGCGAGGGGACCCGCCCGCCGATCCCGCTCGACGAGGTGGAACCGGCCCGCGAGATCGTCAAACGCTTCTCGACCGGTGCGATGAGCTACGGCTCGATCTCCGCCGAGGCACACGAGACGCTGGCCATCGCGATGAACCGGCTCGGCGGCCGGTCGAACTGCGGCGAGGGCGGCGAGCACGTCAGCCGTTTCGACCGCGACCCCAACGGGGACTGGCGCCGCAGTGCCATCAAGCAGGTGGCCTCGGCCCGCTTCGGTGTCACGTCGCACTACCTGAGCAACTGCTCTGACATCCAGATCAAGATGGCCCAGGGCGCCAAACCCGGTGAGGGCGGCCAACTTCCGGCCAGCAAGGTCTACCCGTGGATCGCCGAGGTGCGACACTCCACTCCCGGTGTGGGCCTGATCTCGCCGCCGCCGCACCACGACATCTACTCGATCGAGGATCTCGCCCAGCTGATCCACGACCTGAAGAACGCCAACCCGTCCGCCCGGATCCACGTCAAGCTGGTGTCCGAGAACGGTGTCGGCACGGTTGCGGCCGGAGTCTCTAAAGCACATGCCGACGTGGTCCTGATCTCCGGGCACGACGGTGGCACCGGCGCTACCCCGCTGACGTCGATGAAGCACGCCGGCGCGCCGTGGGAGCTCGGGCTGGCCGAAACGCAGCAGACGTTGCTGCTCAACGGATTACGGGACCGGATCGTGGTCCAGGTCGACGGCCAGCTCAAGACCGGCCGTGACGTGATGGTCGCGGCGCTGCTCGGCGCCGAGGAATTCGGCTTCGCCACCGCGCCCTTGGTGGTGTCCGGTTGCATCATGATGCGGGTGTGCCACCTGGACACCTGCCCGGTCGGGGTGGCCACCCAGAACCCGGTGCTGCGGGAGCGGTTCAACGGCAAACCCGAATTCGTGGAGAACTTCTTTCTGTTCATCGCCGAAGAGGTTCGCGAATACATGGCGCAACTCGGTTTCCGTACCGTCAACGAGGCCGTGGGCCAGGTCGGATCGTTGGACACCACGCTGGCCCGGGCGCACTGGAAGGCACACAAGTTGGATCTCTCGCCGGTGCTGCACGAGCCGGAATCGGCGTTCATGAACCAGGATCTGTACAACAGCTCCAAGCAGGACCATGGCCTGGACAAAGCGCTGGATCAACAGCTGATCGTGATGAGCCGTGAGGCACTGGACTCGCAGAAGCCCGTCCGATTCTCCACTACCATCGCCAACGTCAACCGGACTGTCGGCACCATGCTCGGCCATGAGGTGACCAAAGCCTATGGCGGCCAAGGATTGCCGGACGGCACCATCGACATCACCTTCGAGGGCTCCGCCGGCAACAGCTTCGGCGCGTTCCTCCCCCCGGGCATCACGCTGCGGGTCTACGGCGACGCCAACGATTACGTCGGCAAGGGATTGTCCGGCGGCCGGATCGTGGTGCGGCCGACCGATAAGGCACCGCCGGACTACGTGGCCGAAGACAACATCATCGGCGGCAACGTGATCCTGTTCGGGGCCACCAGTGGACAGGCGTTCCTGCGCGGCGTGGTCGGTGAGCGGTTCGCCGTGCGTAACTCCGGCGCGCAGGCGGTGGTCGAAGGCGTCGGTGATCACGGCTGCGAGTACATGACCGGCGGCAAGGTCGTGATCCTCGGCGACACCGGCCGCAACTTCGCGGCGGGGATGTCCGGCGGCATCGCCTACGTCTACGACCCGCAGGGCGCGTTGCCGGCCAACCTCAACCCTGAGATGGTGGAACTCGAGACGCTCGACGAGGACGACGTCGAGTGGCTGCACGAGATGATTCAGGCGCACGTTGCCGCCACCGACTCCGCCGTCGGCCAGCGCATCCTGGCTGACTGGGGCGCCGGGCAGCAGCACATCATCCGGGTGATGCCACGCGACTACAAGCGGGTGCTGGAAGCGATCGCCGAGGCCGAGCGCACCGGGACCGATCCCGAAAAAGCGATCATGGCGGCCGCCAGTGCCTGATCCGAAGGGCTTCCTGAAGTACACCCACCGCGAAACGCCGAAACGCCGACCGGTGGAGCTGCGACTGCGCGACTGGGATGAGGTGTACGAAGACTTCCCGCACTCAACGTTGCAGCACCAGGCCTCTCGCTGCATGGACTGCGGGATTCCGTTCTGCCACAACGGTTGTCCGCTGGGCAACTTGATTCCGGAATGGAACGACCTGGTCCGCACCGGTCGCTGGCGCGACGCGAGTGAACGGCTGCACGCGACCAACAACTTCCCCGACTTCACTGGCCGGCTCTGCCCGGCGCCCTGTGAATCGTCGTGCGTGCTCGGTATCAACCAGGATGCGGTGACGATCAAGCAGATCGAAGTCGAGATCATCGACAACGCCTTCGATGCAGGCTGGGTGGTTCCGCTGCCGCCGGACCCGGATCAACACACCGGCAAGACGGTGGCCGTGGTGGGTTCCGGCCCAGCCGGTCTGGCCGCCGCACAGCAACTGACCCGGGCCGGACACAAGGTGACGGTCTTCGAGCGCGCCGACCGGATCGGCGGGTTGCTGCGCTACGGCATTCCCGAGTTCAAGATGGAGAAGCGGCACCTGGATCGCCGATTGGACCAGATGCGGGCCGAGGGAACCGAATTCCGCGCCGGCGTCGACGTCGGTGTCGACCTCACCGCGGACCAACTGCGCACCGAGTTCGACGCGGTGGTGCTGGCCGGCGGCGCGACCGCCTGGCGTGACCTGCCGGTCCCCGGCCGCGAGCTCGACGGCATCCACCAGGCGATGGAGTACCTGCCGTGGGGCAACCGGGTTCAAGAGGGCGATGACGTTCTCGGACCTGACGGGGAACCGCCCATCACGGCAAAAGGCAAGAAGGTCATCATCATCGGCGGCGGTGACACGGGCGCCGACTGCCTCGGCACCGCGCATCGTCAGGGTGCCGCCGGCATCCACCAGTTCGAGATCATGCCGCGCCCGCCGGAGACCCGCGCCCCGTCCACGCCGTGGCCGACGTACGCGCTGATGTTGCGGGTGTCCTCGGCGCACGAAGAGGGTGGCGAGCGGGTTTTCTCGGTCAACACCGAGGAATTCGTCGGCCGGGACGGTCACGTCGCTGCACTGAAGGTGCACGAGGTGACGATGCAGGACGGCAAGTTCGTCAAAACCGAAGGCAGCGACCACGAAATCGAGGCCGACCTGGTATTGCTGGCCATGGGATTCGTCGGGCCGGAGCAGCCAGGCTTGCTGACCGATCTGGGCGTCGACTTCACCGATCGCGGAAATGTGGCGCGCGGCAGCAACTTCGAGACCTCGGTCCCGGGTGTTTTCGTTGCCGGCGACGCGGGCCGGGGCCAATCGCTGATCGTCTGGGCGATCGCGGAGGGCCGTGCGGCCGCCGCGGGTGTGGACCGATTCCTGATGGGTGAAACCGCGCTGCCCGCGCCGATCACCCCCACGGCGGCTCCGCAACGCTAGTCACATAAGTCACGTCAGCAACATTTGATAAATTGCGCGGCGAGTCTTACACTGTTTGCCAGCTGTAGGGTGTCTAATTGCTCGATATGGGGCGCCGCGGGGTGTGGAGCCCGGTTGAGCTGACCGACCGCAGGAGTGAGCAGCGTGTACATCAACCCGATGACCCGTTCCCGGGTCGGGCGAATCGCCTGGTTATGGTTCCGACACCCAGTTAAGTGCCGGGAATTCCCCGCTAAGCACGAGCGCTTGGTGACTGCAGACGACCTGTTGCGCTTCGGCTTTTAACGTCCGGTCGAACGGTCCGCCGGCAACGGCGAACGTTTGCTCTGCGTCACCGATCTGTTATCTGAAATTCTCTGCGCTGCGGCTCAGGTGATCAGCCCTGAGTCCTGGATCGCCTCGGCCAGCGGCTCCAGCACAGCGGGGTCATGCGGTGGCGGGAGGTACACGATGCCCAGATCGAGGCCTTCAACGGCCAACGCGGCGGCGTCGTCGATGACCTTCGCGTAGTCGAGGTCGGGCTCCAGGCGCAGGTGAGCCGACGTCATGATCTCCTTCGGGTCGCGCCCGATATCGGCGCAATGGGACGCCAGCACCTCGCGCTTGTGCGCGAACACCTCCGGCGGCCCGCCGACGAAATTCCAATGCTGGGCGTAGCGGGCCGTGATGCGCAGCGTGCGCTTCTCGCCGCTGCCGCCGATGCAGATCGGGGGGTGCGGGCGCTGCGGCCCCTTGGGCTCGTTGCGGGCGTCTTTGAGCTGGTAGTACGTGCCGTCGAAGTTGGTGGTCGGTTCGCTGAGCAGGCTGGTCAGCACCTGGCACGCTTCCTCGAACCGATCGAAGCGTTCCTTGATGCTGCCCAGCTCGATGCCGTAGGCGCCGGACTCCTCCTCGTTCCATCCTGCGCCGATCCCCAGCTCCAGTCGGCCGTCGGAGATGACGTCAAGTGCGGCAGCCATATTGGCCAGCACCGCGGGATGGCGGTAGTGGATTCCGGTGACCAGGGTGCCCAGCCGCAGTCGCTTGGTCGCCTGGGCCAGTGCGGTGAGCGTGGTCCAGCCCTCTAGACAGGGTCCGGCGCTGTCGCTGAAGATCGGATAGAAATGGTCAAAGGTCCAGCCGGACTCGTAGACGTCGATATCGTCGGCGGCCTGCCAGACGGCGAGCATGTCGGCCCACGTGGTGTTTTGGGGTGAGGTTTTGAACGCAAATCGCATGAGCCCGACGGTAGTCCAGCTTGTCGAGTCGTGCCGCCACGCCCATACGACGATGCGCTACGACGTCAGGATCACGTTGTTGGCCGCGGGACTGATCTTCCTGCTCGCCTTGGTGCTCGGTGTGTGGAAGTACCGCCAGATACTGGTCGCCGACGATCACCACGCGCATCCCTACGTCGACATCGCCCACCGAGCGGCACTGCTGTACTCGTTCGCGACCCTGCTCATCGCGGCCTTCGTCCAATTCAGCGCCTGGCCGGCCTGGGTCAACCTGACCGCGGCGGTGATCGTGGTGTTCTTCTTCGTCGGGGCCATCCTCGGCTACATCAGCCACGGGCTGCGGCGCGACACCGTCAACCAGTTCGAACGCCCCGATCGGGCGCTCAAAGCGGCAATGGCGGCGCTCATCGTCGCCGAAATCGGCGGCTTCGGGGTGATCCTCGCCGGGTTCGTCGTCGGGCAGTTCTTTTAACCGGCCGGGGCACACTGGAGA
>Ga0302325_10028542_pt1 | contig 11545 bp, 12 predicted proteins | sample Palsa_T0_2_FD_201948 | JGI IMG/M metagenome (GOLD analysis project Ga0302325, IMG submission 201948) | Peat permafrost microbial communities from Stordalen Mire near Abisko, Sweden - Palsa_T0_2 | ecosystem: Environmental > Terrestrial > Soil > Palsa > Peat permafrost | place: Sweden: Abisko... | reverse complement strand
TGGGGTAATGGCGGGTCCTCTCCACCATAAACCAGGCACCACCCCCAATCAACGCACCATACGCAAGCAACAGCTGGACGAGCACGGCGACGGGATCCGCCTCCGTGTGTGGCGCAATCGCACCCACGATATCCCCCGCCAGGCCGTAGTAGGCATCCGGCGCGGGCGGCTCAGGCCAACCCACAGGGGCCGGCACCAACTCGCTGATCGGCTCGCTCATGCCGCCACCCCCTGCAGGGCTGGCTCACCGATCGTGGGGACGCTGATCGGGGGGTCGTGGAGCGCGGGGCCGTGGAGCGCGGGGCCGCGCAGCCCGGCGCGGTGGATGACTTCGAGCACGTCCTCCGCGGTAGCGACGGGGTGCGCGCCGTCCTTCAGCAGCCAGAGTATGCGGTTCCCGCTCGGGTCGGTGAAGCGGGTGGGCACAACCGCGATATCCCGCCCGAGCTCGGTGGCGATCTTGGTGGTAAGCGCCGCGTTGGTGAAGCCGCCCGCCTCGACGATCACGATCACGTCGGCAAGCGCGGCGATGATCCGCCGCGAGGCAAGAAAGCACCAGCGCTGCGGTTCGTAGAACCCGGGCGGGAACTCTGAGATGGCTGTGCCGTGGGCGAGGATCCGCTGGTGCAGAGGAGCCTGCCAGGCGAGGTGGGAGATCTCGGGCGAGCACGCCATCACCGCGATCGAGCGACCGCCACCATCCAGCGCCCCCTCATGCGCGATCCCGTCGGGCCCTTCGTTGACACTGCTGACAACGGTCACACCCGCGCGCGCGAGATCCCGCGTGAGCGTGAACGTGATCTCCTTGGCGTACGGGGTGAGGCCCCGGCTACCAACGATCGCGACCCTCGGACTGGCCGGGGAAAGCAGCCCCCGCAGACGCTCAGCACTACACGTCGCGTACAACACCGCCGGCGCGTTAGGCAACTGCAGCAGCGTCCGCGGATAGCCGGCGTCGTGACAGCACAACGCGGTCGGGACGCTGTCGGTCAACTCGGGCAGCCGCAGCCGGCGCAGGATCCAGTGAGGATCCTTGGCCCTGACGGCACGCAGCAACCCCTCGTTCGGGAGACCGAGCACCCCCAGCAGCCACTGCTCGTGCAGCGGCGAGCGCCGCGCGAGCGCGGGAGCGGCCGCGGCAAGCACAGCTGAACGTCGTAAACAAAGGGAACAGACCATCCACAAAACGTAGGGACGGCTTGGGACGGGAGAGACGATTTGCGCGCCGAAACTTTCGCAAGGCCAATGTTTACGGGCGTTTCGGCGCGTAAGTTGGCGCGAGAACGCTCACCGGGGATGGCGGCGTCGGCGCGATGTTGGTCTTCTGTTTTGGGTTGCGTATAGCAATGGTCTTGCTGAATGAGATCGCACCCGCCCGATTTCGATTGGGTGGGGCGTTAGGCTGCTTCGATGCTCGCCATCACCGCAACGACGGCTTCGATCTGGACGGCGATCGGCACCGGAGCGCTGGCGCTCGCCACGTTCGTTTCGCTGTTCTTCGCGCGCAGGGCGCTCAACAAGACCCAGGCTCAGATTGAGCTCGGACAGTCGCAACTCAAACAGACGCAGGAAGACATCGCGCTGTCGCGTAACGAGGTCGAAGAAGCTCACCGGCCCGTGATCATCCCGGTCGATCGCACAACCAGGATGGACTTTGGTACCGCCACACTCGAAGCCATCCCGCAGATCTTGAACGACGGTCGCCTGATAGTGCCCATCGAAAACATCGGATCGGGGCCCGCGCTCAACCTTGCATGCTCTATTCAGCTTCTGGGCGTTGAGCCGGCACCCGCGCCGACAGTACAGGCACGGCTTGCGGGGCTCGGTGTGGGTCAGCTCCAGTGCTTCGTTGTTGGCTCTTACGGCGTTCAGGTTGTCCTCGATCTTGCGCTGACCGTTGAATACGACGACGTGGCTGGGAAGAGTTGGAAGACGAGCAGTCGCTACGTGAACAAGCGCTATGAGGACGTGGCGATCAGCGCGCAATGACGCGGGCGCCGGCTAGGGCTCGTCGAGCGCTTCGCGGAATCCCTGCCTCATTTTTGCGCGGAGCGCTTTCCATTTCTCCTTCCAGTCTTCATCGCTTGCCCGATGTTCTTTCCCAAGTGCCTCGGCTTCCCGCATGTACTCCTCCACGGCTGGCGGCGCTACGAGACGAAGATGGGCCGACGCCGCAACGAGTCGATCGGAAAGATCGTCGAGTCGATGGCCGTACACCGCCCGCTTGAGCAATCTGTAAATCAGGTGAAGGAAGGATTCGATCAGCGTCCCCCTCACTTCCTTGGCAAACCACTGATCCACAGCTGTCTGACGCAGAGGCGCCGGGAAATCGTCGGCCTCGAGTATCGCCGCATCCAAAGCCGCCATGTACTCCTGCATCGCCTGCTGTAGCTCGCGTCTGTTGGCCGCGAGACGGTCTTCCTTGCGGATCCGGCCGTCACGGATGATGGTGATGAGCACACCCGCAAGTACGGCACCCGCGCCGATTATGGCGCCGACGATATAGCTGGACATGCTCTAAAGGCTGGCGGGCCGTCCGGACGTAGGGCGCAGACCGGCGGGGAGCCATCCCACTCGGTGCGTCGTGGAAGCCGGAAGATCGCTGTCGCCGACCCGAGCCCCTTAGGGCAAAAAGAAACCCGGCCCACAAGGGGCCGGGTGGTGTAGAGACGGACTATACAGCGGTTGCGGGCGGATATCAAGAGCGGGCGCCCACGATGCTTGGCTACCAGCCGGCGGGCTTTCGATAGGCACCGACGGGATCGGGGAGCTGATTGGCGGCGCAGTCCGCGGCGGCGAGCCGGCGCCACCAGTGTCCACCAACCCCGTCGTTTGGGGTGCCGCGCAGCGCGCCCGCCGTGTAGGACGAGCTCGGATTGATGGTCCCGACGGGGATCCGCTCGCGTGCCTGCTGCACCGGGAAGCGCAGATCGCTGTCGTTGGAGATCAAGAGCGCCGCGTCGATCGCGCCACCAAGCGTGTCCAGCAGCAGATGGGCAGCGACGTTGACGTCCGAGCCCTTCTCCTCCCGATAGGCGTAAGAGACCATGAATCCGGCCTGTGGCACATCGGCAGCCACCGCGTCGCGCACCATCACAGGCCACTGTGACGTCGTCAGGATCGGTCGCCCCTTCTTGTCTGCCGTCGCCAGCGGCGCCCGCTTGACACGAGAGACGTAGTAGCCATACTCGATGACGTCGACACTCCCACTGGAGTGCAGGGCCTTGAGGTAGACGTCCTGGTCGGCGAAGCCCGACGGGTTGCCGGCGGGATCGATCCGAGCGGTGCAATAGACCACACGCTCGATCTGGGCACTGGACCACGACGCCGGCAGCAAGCTCGCCGCGAGAGCACGGACATCGAGCCAGCGCCATCCACTGGTGCCCGCACCAGACAGTCCCCGTGCACCGTAATACAGGTTGTACCCGTCGATGTAAACGCCGACCCTCATCGGCCGCACATCCTAGCCGACGTTGTAGCGTGGCCGGCTCCGCTTCGCGGGGAAGGCCGAACCGAGACCGCCGGGCCGGCCCGCGGCGGGCCACCCACTCGCGCGTCGTAGAAGTCGATCGATCCGGTTCGGTCAGCTGGTCGCTAGACCCTTGACGGGGAGCACTTCCACGCGATAGTGGCCCTGGCCGCTCGCGTCGATCTCAGCCCGTGCTGCGTCTGCCCAGCTATCCGGAACACACAGCCAGAAGGCTGCTTTCTCACCGTTCGGCCCGATCGCGTTGCAGAAGTCCTCGATCTGCTCCCGAGAACGTTCTTCATCGAGATCCTCTCCGGTCTTCGCCTCGCCGATGATCAACACACCGTTGGCGTTCGCGATCAAGTCCGGCTCGTGACGTCCGATCTTGTAGGGGTCCGGCAGGCTGGGATACCCAACCGCATGCGTGACAACCGTCAGGTTGTCCACAATGCAGTGCATCAAGGATGCGACCAAGTCACCGTGCAGTGGGCTTTCGGGCATTCATCCGAGTGTAGTGGCAGGTGCCTCCCCCACAAAGCTTGGCGCGTCACGTGGGTTGCAAAATCTGGTGGGCTCGTGGCAAGATCGATGTATGGACGGGTTCGTCGAGGAGCTGGAAGTCGCGATCCGCAAGTACATGTTGGACGCTATGCCGCCGGGCGTTCGAAGCGGGCTGGAGCCATTGGCGTTGTCGGACTTGGCGATCCAGTACGTGAGCTGGCGCGCGCGGCTGATCCCGGCGCGTCCCCGACGCTGTCATCGCTCCGCGGAGCTCAAGGCCAGCCGAAAGGCGGTTGAGCACCAGGCGGCGCTGGACGCGATCGCCGCAAAGATCCGCGCCGGCGAAGATCTAACCCCGCACTTGAGCAAGGGTGTCGCAAAGCCGGTGAAGGACGACCCGATGATGGCCGACTGGCGGATCCACCACCTGCACCTGTCCACCGCGATCGGCGACCGCGGGTTCGTGAAACGATCGGGCGATCTGCTGTTTGCCGCGATCGACCCCGACGACGCGTACCTGATCGGGGTATACCCACACGGCGCGTGGACGCGACAGGAGATCGCCGAGATCCTGATCCGCAACTGGCAGGGTGCCGGCAGGTTCATTGGGATGAGCGGGGTGAAGCTAAACGGCCCGAACCTGACCGACGAGGAACGTCAGAAAGCGCGAACAGGCGGCTTGTTTATGCCCATCGAAGTCGACGGCAAGCTCTACATGCCTCCCGGCATCACGACGGCACGCACTTCGATCGACGCCAGCCAGTGTGCGCACGAACTGACGAACCTGCTTGGCGCCTGGCGCGGCAACACGAAGAGCAAGCTCGCCAACGTCAGGCAGCAGATGAATCACGCCGCCAAAGGCCAGGTTCATGGGCCGTGGAAACCAGCCGTCAACGACAAAGGGGTGTTCGGAGTACGGCGCGGCCGCTACTTCTTTGCCATCGGGCAGCTGCCATAACGCTGCGAGGTGTTGTTGCCGCTTGCCCTGCGGGAGGACTGTGCTTCGGTTTCGCGGGCGGGGGTTTTGTTCCCCGAACGACCCCGTCGTAACGGAGCCGTGAGCTCTCCCGTCACGTCAGGCGCGGCTGCACCGCGATCCCCGACCTAGACGGCTCCGCCCTGGAGAACCCAGGCACGGCGAGCTTGCTATCGGTGGTCGTCGACTAGACCTCGGTGATCCTTCACCCCCTCCCCCGCTTCGAAAATCTGACCCTCTCGACATCCGGGGCCGGCTGGCCGCATGACGGTGTCGTGAAGAGAGCCCTTGGCCGGTGCTGCGGCCTACCCAGTTTTTACCTGATTGGGGCCGGGTTTGTCAAGCAGACGTTTGTCTGCATTGCCGGGGCGGGTCGCCGCCCATCCGTGGGCCACGCGGAAACGATCTAAACGCGGTAAGGGTGAGGCCGGGCGCCCGCTCCGTGTCGTCGCTCGAGCGGTTCGCGCCCGATCGGCGGATCAGCGGGGAATCGACCTGTTGCCGGTAAATCGCCGATCGCCGAAGGGCGGTGCGATTTACGGGAATCGGCGATTCGGTGGCTTCTGGCGATTTGGAGCTAAAGCTGGGAATCGGTGGTTTTGGCTGATTCGGTGGCAACGCCCGATTTGGGTGATGCCGGCCGATTTGCCGATAAAGCTGGATCCGGTGGTTTTGGCCGATTCGGAGCTAAAGCTGGGAAACGACGGTTTTGCCGATTTGGGGCTGAAGGGGGAATCGACCTGTTTGCCGGAAAATCGGAGATCACCGAAGGGTGTTCCGATTTTCGGGAAATCGGTGATTCGATGTTTGGTTGTCAAAGAACTGCCGGGAACGATGCTGCTGGTGCGGCGGTGCGGCGCAAAGCTGAGCGCCGCGGAAAAGCTGGACGCCGGCGGAAAGCCGGATGCTGCGGAACGACGTGAAGCGGATGCTGCGAGAACTGCGGTGCGGCGCAAAGTTGGGCGCCGCGGAAAAGCTGATGCTGCTGGTGCTTCGTGGTCGGTCCGAGTCCCGTTCCTGTCCGCCTTCTCGAGGCAGCTCCGTGGGTTCTGGGGATCGACTGCCGACAGCAAAGCAGATGGCGGCGATGGCCGGGGCGATTTCCGGGGCGAAAGTTTCGAGCGGCCAGTGTTTTCGGGGGTTCGCGGCGAGAACTTGGCGCGAGAACGCTCATGGCGGAGGGCGCTGAGCGGGCGCATTTGGCGATGATGCTTGGTGGGCGCGGCCTGCTGGACGGCTTCGCTCACACCGATCGATGAGCGGCCGACGTCTTGGGCGAGGGTCGGACGGAGGAGCTGGGACCGAAGGCCCTTGAAGCGGCCAGAAGGACGGCGGCGCTGAGCGGGCGCATTGGCGAGAGCTGCAAAAAGGGAGCGGCGCCGGTGGGTTCACCGAAATGGTGGCGGGGGCGGGGACTTTGGGGGGCGGCCGGCGGCGGCGGGGCTGGGCCAGATCGGCGGGGACACAGTTTGGACGCATTTGACGGAGCTGCTTTGGGGGCGCGGGCGGCGATTTGGGGGAAAGCTGGCCGGCGGCGGGCGGAGCTTTCAAAAAACAACAACAACGGTTGGTGTTTCCTAGAAGCGGTGCTTGAACGGAAGGAACGGATAGGACACAGAGGTGTCGTAAAGAGCGGAGCTGCTGTGGAAGGCTACTTCTTCTTGGAAGGTTTCTTTTTCAGGGGGTTGTAGCGCTTATGAGCGGTCTTTTCACAACCGGAACGCTTAGAGCCCTTCTTTTTGTGGCAGGCCTTCAGCGCAGTAGCGAGCTTCGCAGCTCGCAGCTGCGCAGCGGTCTTCGCCTTCGGGCAACCTGAAACAGAGATTGGAGTGGACTGGTGGATCACTGCTCCATTCTGGGCAACAAATTCTGTGGGCATCTTCAATCCACCCTTGACCGTGCACAAATTCGCGTTTGCGCTCAACGCACTGAACTTGCCTTGGGGCAACGTCAGTTCAAAGGAGCTGACCGGAGCATCAGGGACATGGGCAAACGTTGATGAGGTTATCCCGGCCTTACTTATGAACGTATCCCCAACTAGGTCGATGGTTATTCCATAACCCTGCAATACCAGAATCAATTGTGGGAAGGCTTCGTTTCCATGGCTTACGAAGTAGGCGGGACCTTCGAGTGGGACGGGGAGGATCGGAGTTATTGCCTTGGCAGAGGCAACTATTGACGCTGCTGGACAATTAGCGGGGTTGGCATCAAAGACGACTGCTGTGCATGCCTTCTGCAACGTAGTCAACCTCGAGGGGAGCTGCTTGGGTAGGTCTACCTTGACCCGGGCAATGTTTGATTCCTCGGTTTGAGCGGATGATCCCGAGGTTCCAGATGTGCTGCCAGAGGTTCCAGAGGTACCCGAACTAGCCCCAGTCGATTGTGGACCCTCATGCGGTGGCACGAGCTTTACATGCCTGCTTGTCCTTTTTCTTTGTGGTTCTTCGTTTTGCTTAAGGCAGTTGCTTGTGATGGTTTGAAGTCTGTTGCAGTTTGTGCCTGGAACGGGCTCGATAGGTACGGGGTCGCACCCTGGGCGCTTTTGATGGCCCCCTTGATGCTCATCGGGTTGCAGTTCGTGGGGTTGAACGTGAAGCCCGGGCCGTCGATCGTGACATTGACGTGCTGGATCTGCAGGGGCACCCCATCGATGATCTGCGGGATCGCATCCGCCTGGACCGTGACCTGCGCGGTATACGGGTCGATCTTGATTGCAGCCCCGTAGGTACGGCCATTCCCCCACGGGCAGCAAGCCCCGCCGACCCCCCAACACCCCTGGCCGGCGACGCGCCCCTGAGAACTCTCGCCGTCCGGGCATCACGCCGCCGACCCGGGCCATATGCCGAGCCTGCAAGCTGCTGGTCTGAAAGGTCTTCTCAAACATCACCCAACCAAGCTAGCACGAACACACGTTCCCCTCCATGTTCTGGGGCCACAAATTTCGGGCCGGACCCCAAAAGCCCAATGTTTCCGGGGGATCGCGTCTGAAAGTTGGCGGGATAACGCTCACCGGGGGTATGGTGGCAAGGGCGGTTTGGGTGGTTCTGGGGCGCCCCAACTACGGCGACTTGGTGCTCCTGACGGCCCCACGGCGGCAATCCCGGCGTTCCGGGGCGCTGGCAGTCAGGAAGAGCCACGCCGCCAGCACCCCGGGACGCCGGAACCGCGCGATGCCGGCTTCCTGACCTTAGCTGGCGCCTTGGCGTGCCTGCCAGAGTCGGGACGCCAGTTGCAACTCTTGATGCACACCGGCTAAGAACCGAGCAGGCCTAAATACCTCGTTGAAGAAGCATTTCGGCTCGGTATCGGACTTCCTGTTTGCAAAACGAGGATTGTGCGGCGGTGTCGGCTGCCCGATGTCCGAAAGACATAGCTTTCGGGAGTCCGATCTTAGATTCTTGGGCGCACCTAGGTCGTCGCTACACCTGCGTTTGCTGGGTCGGAGCTACCGGCCCCCCGGGGGCGTACCCCCGATTGCTCATAACTATAGCGTCTTCCGTTGATGCTAGCCACCGTTTGAGGACCAGACCTTCTTTGCCGCGTTCGCCTGCTTGGTCATCCTGATCTTGCTGTTTGGATAGACATTCAGATAGCTGTCGCGCGGCAAGCTCCAGACTTCGCGGGACGTGAACAACTCGGTCTTACGCTGGGCCGTCACATCCCAATGCATGCCAGGCAGCAGCTCGCAGCCGGCGATCTTGACTATTGGCTTGCCGTGATAGGCCTGACGATCGGCGCGACACCACTTCTTCTCCCGGTCGTCGTTGCGCTCACGAGGTCCGCCATAGCGCTTCTTGAAGTCGGCGTTCCTGGTCTGTGTTCCGAGTCCGCGCCAATCCTCGCTTGTATCGAACACATGCAGCGGAAGGGCACGCGGATCGTCCTCTCCTGCGCATCTCAACTCCCCACGCCATTCATCGAACTGCGTAAAGGCGTGGGCGATCTGGGGAACACCGTTGATCAGCGCATAGAACCCCTTGTGCCAAACAAACCGCTCGAGACTGCGTGTCTGCTTGCGGGTGACGCGGCGGTTGCTGGGATTCAGACGCACCAGAACGTCGGTATAGGCGAAGACTATGACCACACGCCGATGAACTTTCTCGTAGAGGTCAAAAGCGTCACGAGGCGTAAGGAAGTCCACGTCGCTGCCCTTCGGCTTGTCTTGCAGTCGCTCTGGGTCGGTCTTGAACGTCCCAACAGTGAAGCCCGCCGCTTTTGCCTCGCGGTGACATTGCTTTGCCAGACGAGTCACCTGCTCGCTAGGTCTTGCGGGAGCAATGATGACCGCCAAGGGGGTGCTTGCGGTAGCGGGCACGCAAACCCAGCCCTACTTGACGATTCGCAACAGGGCCGTCGCCGGCAGCTGAAGCGCTTCGAGCTCGCCACGCGTCATACCGTTTACTGAGCGAATCACGAGAGCCCGCAGCTGATCCGTTTCCGTACGACTTCCGTCATCTCGAGGCGGCGCGGTTTCAACCAGGTCTGCAGGAGGCTCAATGTTGTGGTCGGCAAACCACTCCACGAGCAGATCGCGAACGCGGCCCTTGCGGAGAGTCAGCCACCTGACACGCAAGCGCCCGGGAAGCGCCCTCCCGGGAAGCTTCATTTCCGCCCAGCTCGTCAGCATTTCCGAGACCCCAGACGTCAATCCCGATCCGCTCTGCTCGTCGATGAACTCGCTGCGCCACCCGCGAAGCTCGTCACGGTCTACGGTGGGCAACTGAGGACCAGGATCGTCAGGATCGGCGTCGGCGGGAATCGCGACCGCGGTAGACCCGTCCCAGACATAGCGACAGCCACTCCGGTAATCGGTCACCGCCTGCCACAGATCGGGGCGAATCAGCCAGTCACTGCTAGGTCCCGAGGCTGACGGCGCCACTGCGGACTGCACCTCGTCGGGGACCTGGGAGACACGATCGTCGTGAAGCTGCACAATCGGCGGCTTCGGCGTCTGGTCCAGCGTCACGAGGTCGGCGAACTCACCGACGAAGTCCACCATCGTCCGTGCCCCCCAGTCCTCCTGCTGAAACTTCGGGTCCACGGCCAGAATGCGGTTCTTCAGTACCGCGACCGTCATCCTCTGCCAGTCGTCCCGTCCGCGACGCTTGGCGGCAGCAAAGGCAGCCAAGATCAGAGTGGCACCGCGCGCGCGGCGAGCGGCGGCTTCAGGGTCCCCGGTCGAAGAACTGACGGACCCTGGTGTTTGGCCGTCCGGGCCGGGGCCCACGGGTATCGGCGGAGCTGTCGGGTCGCCGGAATTGGTCATCTGCGGAGCCACCTCCTGCCGTAAAGACTGATCTGCATCTCACTCGCGAACCCCATAGTCCAAGGCTACCAGTGGACCAACCCCCAATGGATGCCCAAAGATACGGACCGGTTGGGATGGTTCTGCGCTGATCAGTTACCCGCGCGTGTATCTGTGGAGGCTCTGGCCCCGAACGTTTTCGGGCTCCCCTGAGGATCTGGTTGGGACGGCATGCCGGCTTCGGTGCTTGAAGCTGGCGCGGTTGCGTATGGCCGGAAGGGGTCTTGGCGCGCTTTCGTCGCTCGAGCGGGTCGCCGGCGGCTGCTTCTCAAATTTCGAAGGTACAGCGGGAGCCGGGGCGGGATGGTTGGGTGGCGCTAGGCCTGGGTGCCGGCGGAGCCGCGGGGCTTCGGCGGAAGCCTGACCCCATCTCCCCGGCCGGCGGAGCCGGTTGGGGCCTATCTGCCGTTTGCGGGGAACTGGGCGGCTGGCGGCGAAGCTGGGTTCGGCGCGGAAGCCCAAAGCTGCGATCGGCGCCGAGCCGCGACGGGGCTCGAAGCTGCCGATCGGCGGTTGGCCGCGAAGCTGCGATTGGCGTGATTGGCGCGAAGCGTCAAAGGGCCGCGGAGCTGGTGGCGAGGGCGAGGCCTGGGCGCCGGCGGAGCTCGACTGTCGCGAAACTGATTGGCCGGCAAAGCTTGACGTTGCGGGGAAGCGCGGAGCCTGGCGGTGTGGGCGAAGCCCTTTCATCTCCCGAGCCGCGAAGCGGGTTGGGCGTAATCGGTGGTTGAGAGGAAAAATTTGGACCTAAGGCGAATCGTGACATTAGAACCTTCCTTGGCGTCGCGGCTGATGGGCTTGGACCTTCCCCCTGTAGTCGTGCTCCCTGAGCGAAGCTGTCTTTACCGGTCAACCCGTCCTTTTCCAATCGACAAGTCACAAACCGTCATTAGACTTAGAAAGAGACAAAAGTCCTCGATATTCGGGGGGTGTCGCGTGTGCACACGAGGGAGGAAGAAACCCTCCGGGAGGGGAACTACTTCTTTTTATAACCTCAGTCGAAGCCTGGAGGCTCGGGCCTACTTCTTTTTATATTTCTTGCGAGCTGCCTTTTCGCAGGAGGAACGCTTAGAGCCCTTCTTTTTGTGGCAAGCCTTCAGCGCAGCAGCGAGCTTCGCAGCTCGCAGCTGCGCAGCGGTCTTCGCCTTCGGGCAGCCACTCACGCTAATCGGCGTGCTCTGATGGATCACCGCCCCGTTCTGGCCAACAAATTCGGTGGGCATCTTCAAACCACCCTTGACCGTGCACAAATTCGCATTAGCGGTCAACGCACTGTACTTCCCCTGAGGCAACG
>Ga0302325_10028541_pt1 | contig 11546 bp, 10 predicted proteins | sample Palsa_T0_2_FD_201948 | JGI IMG/M metagenome (GOLD analysis project Ga0302325, IMG submission 201948) | Peat permafrost microbial communities from Stordalen Mire near Abisko, Sweden - Palsa_T0_2 | ecosystem: Environmental > Terrestrial > Soil > Palsa > Peat permafrost | place: Sweden: Abisko... | reverse complement strand
CCCGAGTACATGGCGGGCAGGTACGTCCGGCTGATGTGCGGCTGGGCGTGGGCGAGGATCGTCGGCCCGATCATGCCTAGCCCGATGACCGACAGCACGCCGGTGTCGGGCACGGCGTACTCGGACTCGATAGCGTCGTAGAGGAGGTCGTGCGCCGTCGAAAGACCGCGGCCGCCGAACTCGACCGGCCCGGTGATCCAGCCCAGCCCGGCGTCGAAGCGTCGGCCCTGCCATCGCCTCGCCTTATCCGCGTTGGCGCGGTCGACGTCGGGCGGGTCGGTGGAGAAGTACGCGATCGTGTCGTCGCCGGCGCCCCACTGGACGGCCTGCGCCGGGTCGGGCCTGCGCTCGGCGTTCGCGTTGAGGAACGCGCGCACCTCCGCCGCGAACTCGTCCATGCCGCCGGGCGCGCCGCCGGTGCTGCTGTCTGCCATCTCGCCTCAGTTCACCGTGTTGTTCAGCTTGAGGGCGACGATGGCGTCCCAGTCGAGGCCGAGCTCCTTCTCCAGGATCTCGTCGGTGTGCTCGCCGCTGTCGGGGGCGCGGGTCAGCTCGGGCGGCGTCTCGTCGAACTGCACCGGGTTGGCCACCAGGTCGTAGGTGGTCTCGCCGTCCTTGCCGGTCACGGTACGGACGTAGCCGTTCGCGCGCACCTGCGGGTCCGTCAGGACCTCGCCCGGGGTCTGCACGACCGCCCACGCGCCCTCGAGGGCGGGCATCCGGGCGCGCCACTCCTCGCGCAGGTCCTCGACCGTCAGCCCGAGCCGGCTCAGCCGGTCCGGCAGCAGGTTAGTCAGGAACACGTCCGCCTTGGCGACGAGCCTGAGCAGGATGTCCCTGCCCTCCTCGCTGGCGATGTTAAGGCCGAGGCTGCGCTTGGACCGGTTGGGCTGCTCGATGGCGAAGCTGACCCCGCCCGCGCCCTTGGCGCCGACCGTGCCGATGGACAGGCCGCGCTGCGGGTCGCCGGTCTCGGGATGCTCGATCTTGATCACGTCGGCGCCCCAGTCGGCGAGCACGCCGCCGCCGGCGGGAACGAACGTCCAGCCGGCTACCTCCACGACCTTCACACCATCCAGGACAGCGGCCACGTCGTCCCCCTCCTCGTGCCCCGGGACTACCCCGGGGATTCATTGCAAGGTAGTTTATTTATTTAGTCGATTAAGCGATAGTGCGGAGCGTGGATGACCGAGCGAAGAGGCGGCGGCGTTCGCTTTGGCTGGGCGGAGCTGACCACCGAGGAACTGTCACTGCAGGCCGAGGTCCGGGCGTTCCTCGCCGCCGAGCTCGGCCGCGACGCGGGCCGGCGTCCGGGGCTCGGCATGAACGGCGCCGCGTCCCGCGACTTCTCGCGCAAGCTCGGTGCCCGCGGCTGGCTCGGCATGGCGCTGCCCAAGCGCTACGGCGGCGCCGAGCGCAGCGCCGTCGACCGATTCGTGGTCACCGAGGAACTGCTCCGCTACGGTGCGCCGGTGGGCCACCACTGGCTCGCCGACCGGCAGACCGGCGCGGTGATCAACCGGTTCGGCACGCCGCAGCAGAAGGCGCGGTTCCTGCCCGGCATCGCCAGCGGCGAGCTCGGGTTCTCCGTCGGCCTGAGCGAGCCGGGCGCGGGCAGCGACCTGGCGGCGATCAGGACCCGCGCGGTGCGCGACGGCGACGGGTGGGTCATCAGTGGGCAGAAGGTGTGGACCACGGGCGCGCACCGCAACGACTACATCGTCGCGCTCTGCCGGACCTCGGATGAGCCGGACCGGCGCGACGGGCTCACCCAGTTCATCGTCTCCCTGTCGGCCCCCGGCCTGGCAGTTCATCCGATCGCCCTGCTCGACGGGAGCGCCGATTTCAACGAGGTCGTCTTCGACGACGTGGCCGTCGGCCCCGATGCGGTACTCGGCGACCTCGGCCGCGGCTGGTCGCAGACGACGGCTGAGCTCGCGCTCGAGCGGGGCGGGCCCGACCGCTTCATGTCGATCTACCCGGTGGTGGAGGCCTTTCTGCGGGAGATGGAGCCCGCGGGACTCGTTCCGCCGGGTCGGGGCGAGTCCGCCCGGCGGTTCCTCGGCCGGGCCACGGCCCGACGCCGCGACGATCGCCACCGCGGCGGCCCACCAGGCGCACGGCGCGATGGGCATGACCCAGGAGTACCCGCTGCACTTCCTCACCCGCCGCCTGTGGGCCTGGACCCGCGAGTACGGCACCGGCACCCAGTCAGCCGACGAGCTGGGCGCGATCGTGGCCGCCGCCGGCGCCAACGCCCTCTGGCCCGCGATCGCCTCCGGCGGCGCCACCCTCCCGCCCCCCTGATCGGTCCCTTTCCCAGCGTGTCGATTGCGCAATCGACACGCTGGCGGCGGGTCGCCGCCGGTCTGGCGGCGGGTCGCGGCGGGTCTCGCAGGTCAGCGCGTCGGTGACGACGCTGAGCGCCTCGCGGCAGAGTGAGATGCTAATCTCGGGTTCTTGCCGGGCGGAAGGCGTCGATGAAAGAGGCCATCGAGGGGCGTCAGGGCCGGGGGCGGCCGCGCAGCGAGCGCGCGCGGGCCGCGGTTCTCGCGGCGGCGACGGACCTTCTCGTGAGCGGCCAGATCGACGCGGTGACGATGGAGGCCATCGCGGCCCGGTCCGGGGTCAGCAAGTCCACGATCTACAAGTGGTGGCCATCACGGGCTCACGTGATCCTCGAAAGCTTCTTTAACACGGCCAGGCATACCTTGGCGATCGATGAGAACGCTTCCCTCCAGGAGGTCCTCACTTCTCAGGTGCTGTCGCTGATCCGGCTCTTCCGCGATAGCGAGGCGGGGCCGCTGATGGCCGATCTGATGGCCGCCAGCCAGGCCGACCCGGACATCCGCGCCGCGCTCGAGGAGCAGTGGCTGCGCCCGCGCAGGCAGGTCTCGGTCGGCCTGCTGCGAGCGGGGATGGAGCGCGGCGAACTGCACCAGGGGACCGATATCGAGGCTGCGGTCGACCAGCTCTACGCGCCCGTGTATTACCGGCTGCTGCTCGGTCACGAGCCGCTGCCCGACGCGCTCGCGGCGGCTCTGGTCGGGCAGATGCTTGACGGACTACGGATCCGGCCGGGCGAAGGACCAGGTTCTCCGGCGCCGGCCGGCGGTTATTCCGCTGCCAGCTGAGCCGCGCGGGCGGCTACGGAGCGCGGGCGGCGCAGGGCGGCCACCGCCCAGATGCACAGCGCGGCCAACGCGAGCCCGGCGCCGAGCATGGTGACGCCGACCCAGCCCTTACTGTCGTAGACGATCCCCGAGATCGCGGTGGCGATCGATCCGCCCAGGAAGATCGCGGTCATGTAGACCGTGTTGACGCGGGCCCGGGCGTCGGCCCGCAGTTCGTAGATCTCCCGCTGACCGAAGACCTGGTGGCTCTGGACGGCGAAGTCAAGCAGGACGCCGGCCAGGGCCAGCACAATGAGGTTGCCCGCGCCGAGCCCGGCCAGGATCATGGCCGCCACGGCGAGCACGAGGGCGACACCGCTGCCGACGTGGCCGTGCCCGCGGTCACCGAGCCGGCCGGCCAGCGGGGCGGCGCTGGCGCCGGCCGCGCCGACGAGCGCGAAGACCCCGATCCCGACCTGGCCGAGGTGGTGGCGCTGGATCAGCTCGAACGCGACCGAGGTCCAGAAGCAGCTGAACGCGCCGAATAGCAGCGCCTGGCAGGCGGCGCGGCGCCGCAGGGTCGGCTCCTCGCGGACCAGTCGCAAGGTCGACAGCATGAGCTGGGGGTAGGAGCCGCCGAGCTCGGGCACCCGCCTGGGCAGTATCCGGGCCAGCAGCACGGACAGCAGGACCATCAGGACCGCCGAGGCGAGGTAGATGGTGCGCCAGCCCCAGGCCGCGGCCACCAGGCTGGCGACGGTACGGGCGAGCAGGATGCCGAGCAGGAGCCCGGCCATGACGTTGCCGACGACCTTGCCGCGCTCGGCCGGGGAGGCCAGGTGGGCCGCGTACGGGATGAGGATCTGCGCGACCATCGAGCTGATCCCGACCACCACGGACACGGCCAGGAACACGCCGAAATTGGGCGCCAGGCCCGCCGCCAGCAGCGCGACCGCGGTCACCAGCAGCGTGCGTGAGGCGAGCGCCCGGTTCTCCAGCAGGTCACCGAGGGGAACGAGCAGGAACAGCCCGAGGGCGTATCCGAGCTGGGTCAGAGTGACCACGAGCTCGGTGCGGCCCTCGCTGACGCCGAAGGTCGAGGAGATGCGGCCGAGCAGCGGCTGCGAGTAGTAGATGTTCGCCACCGCCATGCCGCAGGCCGCCGCCAGTACCAGCATCACCAGCCGCAGCCGGGCGGGTGACAGGGCCGCGGGCCCGCGGGGCGCCTCCACAAGCGGCTGAGTGCCCGGCACCAGCGCTTGCTGGGGCGTGCCGATGTTGCTCATCTGACCCCTTCGCGATTTCCTGGACGGAGCGTTCGATATATCCGCCAACAGCACGCGGGGCAGGGGTATTCCGGGTCTGCGTCATGCCGCACGGCGCAGAGTCACCCGAGGTCCGTTCGGAATAAATCTTTTGATCCTTCCGAACGGACGCGGGGTGACTTGCGTACCGACAGCTGGTCGTCCAGGTGACTCGGCCGAGAGAGTGGCGCTACACCCAGGCTGGCATCGTCGCCTCGGCGTAGCGGGGGCCATAGGCGCCGTCGGGGAACGCCTCGCCAATGCGGCGGAGATCGTCGGCGCTGAGGGTGACGTCGGCGGCGCCCACGTTCTCCTCGAGTCGCTCGGCGTTGCGGGTCCCCGGGATCGGCACGATGTCATCGCCCTGGGCGAGCAGCCAGGCGAGGGCGAGCTGGCTGACGGCGATGCCCTTGTCGGCGGCCAGCGTTTCCAGTTGGCCGAGGGCGGCGCGGTTCTTCGCGAAGTTCTCGCCCTGCCAGCGGGGATCGCGCACCCGGCGCATGTCGTCGGTCGCGTACTCGTCGGGCGACTTGACGGTCGCGGTGAGGAAGCCGCGGCCGAGCGGCGAGTACGGGACGAAGCCGATGCCGAGTTCCCGCACGGCGGGCAGCACCTTCTCCTCCACGTCACGCTCGAAGATGGAGTACTCGGTCTGCAGCGCGGTGACCGGCTGCACGGCGTGGGCGCGGCGGATCGTCTCCGGGCCCGCCTCGCTCAGGCCGAAGTAGCGGACCTTGCCCGCGTCGATGAGCTGTTTCACCGCGCCCGCGACGTCTTCGATCGGCACGTCGGGGTCGACGCGGTGCTGGTAGAGCACGTCGATGCGGTCGGTGCCGAGGTAGCGCAGGCTGTTGTCGGCGACCTCGAGGATGTGCTCGGGCCGGCTGTCGACTCGGCTCGGCCGGGTGCCGGTCAGGTCGAAGCCGAACTTGGTGGCGATCACGACCTCGTCGCGGAACGGCGCGACCGCCTCGCCGACGAGCTTCTCGTTGCTGCCGGTGCCGCCCCCGTACAGTTCGGCGGTGTCGAAGAACGTGACGCCGAGCTCGTGGGCGCGCCTGATGGTCGCGATCCCCTCTTGCTCGTCGGCCGGGCCGTAGGCCATGGTCATCCCCATGGTCCCCAGGCCGAGGGCCGACACGACAAGGCCCTGCTGTCCCAGCGCGCGCTGCTGCATAGTCGTCACACCTCCGAGATCAACGCTACTCGCTCGTCATGCGGCGCCCGGGCTTGAGGGTCTCCCGCTCGTCTTCCCCTCGTCTGGCAGGATGACCGGTACTGGATGAAGCGGCTGAGCCTGGCCGTTACGTCAATGACCATGAGCGTCAATGACCATGAGCTAAGAGAAGAGCCGCATGGGGACCACCACTGTCGTCGAATCGGCCCGCCGTGCGCTGGGGCCGGTCGGCGTCTTCCTGCCGTTCTCGCGCACCGGCGCGGCCTCGGCCGACCAGCAGCGCGACGCGGCTCGCCGCCTGGAGCGGGCCGGCTACCGCGCCGCCTGGGTCAACGAGGGGGTCGGCGGCAAGGACGCCCTCGTGCAACTGGCCATCCTGCTCGCGGCGACCGAGCGGATGGTGTTCGGCACCAGCATCGCCAACATCTGGGCGAGGGCGCCGCAGACCGCGCACGGCGCGGCCGCGCTGCTGGCGCAGGCCTTTCCCGACCGGTTCGTGCTCGGGCTGGGGGTCGGCTATCCCCACCAGGCGGCCAACGTCGGCCGGGAATTCGGCCGCCCGGTGGGCACCATGCGCGAGTACCTGGACCAGATGGGCGCCAAGACCCAACTCCCGGCCCCCGACGTGGCCTATCCGAAGATCATCGGCGCGAACGGCCCGAAGATGCTCGCGCTTTCCGGCGAGATCGCTGACGGAGCGATGCCCGCGATGGTGCCGCCCGCGTTCACCGCCCAGGCCAGGCAGGTACTCGGCCCGGACAAACTGCTGGTGGTCGGGCTGGCCGTCGCCGCCGACGCCGACCCGGAGCGGGCGAAGGCGACGGCGCGGCAGACGGTCGCCGGCCGGCTGGCCGCGCCCGGCACCTACGCGGCCACGATGGCGCGGCTGGGCTACTCGCAGCAGGAGATCGCGGAGGTAAGCGACCGACTGCTGGACGCGCTGGTCGGGTACGGCGGCACGGAGGCGATCGCGGCCAAGGTGCGTGAGCACCTGGCGGCCGGCGCGGACCACGTGATGGTCATGCCCACCGCGGACTTCGCCGACGGCGTTGACCAGCTGGAACAGCTGGCTCCGACGCTGGCCGGGCTCAGCGCCTAACCGGCGGGAGCGCACGACAGTGCCCTCGGGCGCCGGCTTGGGTTGCCTAGCATGGCGCCCCGGCCGGGGCGATGACCGGGACCCGGTCCAGGGTGATGCCGAAGTAGCGGCGGTAGGCGGCCAGGATCTCGGCGTCGCTGGTCAGCGTGCGCTCCTCGCGGTGGCCGTCCTCGGTCACGATGAGCCGGTCGCCGCTCAGCGTGACGCGGCCGGATCTGGTGGAAATCGAACAGGTCAGGGACTCCCGGAAATGCGATCCTGGGACGGTCTGCTGCCACCAGCAGGTGGGCGCGAAATCGGGCAGCGGGTAGGGTCGGGGGTCGACCCGATAAGCCGGCTCGCCGTCGTGGAAGATGTCGAGGTCACCGTGTCCGGAGGGGCTCTCCGCCACCTGGAACGTTCCGCTGGGGTCGGGCTGATCGCCGGGGAAGCTCAGCCGCAGCGGGCGCATGGCGAACCGGCCGAATCCGACGTCGACCAGCCACGGTTCGGCGAGATCGACCCGCAGGGTCATGTGGTCAAAGGGTGGCCCGGGTTGCTCGCCGGCGCCGAATACCCGGGCGGACAGCAGGCTGACGCGGAACCCGAGCGCGGTCAGCAGGCCCGCGAAGGCGCCGTTCAGTTCGTAGCAGAAGCCGCCGCGGTGCATCCGGGCCACCTTGGCCACGAGGGCCGCCTGGTCCAGGACGATCGGCTCGCGTAGATGGATGCTCAGGTTCTCGAACGGCACGGCCAGCAGATGCGCGGTCTGGAGATCGCGCAGCGCTTCGAGATCGGCTGAGACGGGGCGGGGGAGACCGATTCGGGCCAGGTAGTCATCGACCCAGCCGGCAGCCGGAGTTCCAGAAGTCATGTCTTAGTTTCACCCGCCAGCCAGGCCGGCGGAAACCAGCCGATGGTCCTGTCTGAAGCCGGCCTAGATGTCGGCGGTGACGACGGTCCGGGCCTGGGCGATCGTCTCGATCCGGCAGAGCTCGGCGTGCACGTCACCGGTGCGGTGGGAGGTGACGCGCGCGGTGCCGAAGTACGTGCCAGGACGGTCGTAGGAACGCGTGGTCGACACGGTGAGCTCGGTGGCGGTGCCGTCGACCTCGTCGTGCCGGAACGGATAGGTCCCGCTGCCGTCGAAGTCCCACTCGACCGCGATGATCGTTCCGGTGCCCGGCGGGACGGCGGCGGTCACCGTCAGCGTCACCGGCTCGCCGACCCTCACCTCGGCCCGGGCGCCGCCGTTGGCGGTGGCGGCCGCGACCGGCTGAATGCCGCCACGCTCGGCCGCGGTTGACGGCAGCCGAACCTGGCCGTCGGCGTAGGCGTAGTTGGTGCCGCTCGGCTCGACGCCGTTCTCGGCCCAGTCGATCAGGTCCATCATCGACTGCTCGGTGATGCCCCGGAAGTCGATGAGCCGGGTGGACGCCACCCGGTTCGGCTCGGCCGGGACCATGCCGTACGGACCGTGCTCGGCGTACTCGGTCCACCGGATCCGGAAGTTCTCCCGCGCGCCCGCCTCGCCCTGCGCCTGCCGCACCGCGCGGTGATAGAGGGTCCCCCACGCGGGCCAGACCGACGAGTCGTGCGTGTGGTGGATCCACAGCACCTTGCCCTCGTACTGGCCGGAGTAGCAGACGCCCATCAGCGAGGACATCCGCGGCACCGGGTGCTGCGGGTAGACCGGCGCGCCGTCGAGCATCAGGTGCGCGAACGCGGGCTCGTCGTCGATGACGTGATGACGGGCGTAGTAGCAGTAGGCGAGGAACTTGCGGTTGTCGACGAGGACCTCGTCGCCCGGCTCGACGCCGGCGAACCGGAGGATGTTCGCGTCGCCGGTCCCGTCGCAGGCGAAGACGTCGCCGGCCGCGCCGGTGGCGTACAGCGACCGTCCGGCCGCGGCGCCGGTCATGATCGTCACCCCGGCGCCGACCCGGTAGCCGCCCTTCAGCCCCTCGATCTGGACCGCGTAGGGCAGGTCGAGCGCGTCGCCGCCCGCGCCGACGATCGCCGCCAGGATGCGCATGGTCTGGAACTCGGGGCCGGCGAACTCAGGGAGGGAGTTCAGGTCGCGGGCCGACACCGTGCGGACGACCTTTCCCGTCTGACAGATCAGGTCGCGCTCGACCAGCTCCGGTGCGTCGTGCCCGACGTAGCCCGGCTTCGTCCAGAAGTTCTCGAAGTAGTCCCGGTCGTCGCGGTAAAGCTCCTCGGCGAGCGAGGTCCACAGCCACATCTGGCCCATCGGCTCGCTGATCATGAACTCGTTCCCGCGGGCGAACCCCTGCCGGTACAGCGAGGCGAGCTCCTCGCGCTCGTGCGTGCTCAGCCCGTCGAACGGGTCGCCGCTGCCGCCGGGCGCCATCCGGTCCGCCAGCGCGATGATCTTGTCCCGGCCGAGCAGCCGCTGGACGTTGAACATCTGGCCGAACGACATGATCGACCCGGCCTTCACCCGCTGGGTGTTGCCCGGCGGGGCGATCTCGCCGCCGCTCGTCGACGGCATGCAGCCGTCCCACACCCCAGGGGCGTTCTCCAGGCACAGCGGCGACCGCCGCCCGCCCCCGCTGCCGCCCCACACGTAGCTGTGATGCGGGGCGCTCCCATAGACCTGGGCGGCGACGTACTTGGACAGCCGGGCGGACTCGGCGCTGGCGCGGTGGCCGTACAGCGTCGGGTCCTCCCCGGCCTTCGGGTCGAAGTCGTCGCCCCTGTGGCCCTGGTTGGACTCGACCATGTAGCCGCCGAGCCGGGCGCTCATCGCGATGCGCTGGAACATCTCGCCGAGGATGCCGCCGCCGAACGTCACCGCGTGCCCCCCGTTGCCGCCCTCGAGGGGCTGGAACATCCGGCCCGAGTAGTACTCGGCCGGCGGGAAGTAGAAGGCGAACTCCGTGTCGGTGCCCGCGAAGCCGCCTTGGACGAAGCGGTGCGGCGACGGCCGGTCGCGCTCTTCGTCGACGTCGATGAACGGCCGCCCGAAGAACGCGTCGGTGACCTCGAACCCGGACAGATCGATAGCGCCCATCAAGACCACTCCGTCTTCAGTGCCGCTCGCCTTGGGGCGGCATGCGCGTGCATATGGTGTCAGAATCTCAAGTCTCATTGCCGCTGTCAACGGTGTTGACATCTGCCCGTACGGGAGCCTAGTTTCCGGAGCGTAGTGTCAGATCGCTCATGGCCGGGCCGTGCGCGAGTGCGAGCGAGAGAGGCGTGGCCATGCCAGACATCGTCGTCGAGACCACGACAGGGAAGGTCCGCGGGCTGACCGCGGGCGGCGTCCGCGTCTTCCGGGGCATCCCCTACGGCGCGCCTGTCGCCGGCCCGGGCCGGTTCCAGCCGGCCGGACCGCCGGAGCCATGGGCCGGCGTCCGCGACGCGGAGTCCTACGGGCCGACCGCACCGCAACTGCAGATGGGTGATCTGGCCGATGTCAAGCCAGACGATCCCGCGGCGGCCGCGCGGATGGTTCCGTTCATGGAGTTCCTGCACGGGATGTCCGGCGACGAGCCCGCCCAGGGCGAGGACTGCCTGGTCCTCAACGTCTGGACCGCCGGGACCGATCAGCAGCGCCGCCGGCCCGTGCTCGTGTGGGTGCACGGCGGCGCGTTCAGCACCGGCTCGGGCTCCTGGCACCGGCTGCACGATGTGCCGGTCAAGCAGCTCCTGCACGCGGCGGAGGCGGTCGGGGTGCCGATCACCAGCGGGCTTGCCTCGGCAGCGGGGGCCGGCCAGTTCATGCCCTTCCAGCCGGTCGTCGACGGCCGGGCGCTGCCGTCGCACCCGATGGATCCCGTCGCGTCGCCGGCCGGCGCCGACGTGCCCGTCCTGGTCGGGTCGACCAGGGACGACATTGCGCCATGGTGACCGACCGGGTCATGTGGTGGGGCGCGATCGACTGGGCTCAGCGGAAGGTCGCGGCCGGGGGAGCGCCGGTCTACGTCTACCGCTTCGACTTCGCCTCGGCGGCCCTCGGCGGAATCTTCGGCGCCATGCACGGGGGCGAGATCCCGTTCGTGTTCGACAACTACGCGCTCACCCCGGTCGCCGGTGACTGGCCGGAGAACGCGCAGGTCGCGGGCGTCATGAGCGAGGCCTTCGTGCGGTTCGCAGCCGGCGGCGACCCGAACCATCCGGACCTGCCGACCTGGTCCCCGTACACGCCCGGGCGGCGGGCGACGATGGTGTTCGACGCCGTGTCCCACGCGCAGGACGACCCGCGGCCCGCGATCAGGGAGCTCTACGCGAAGTTCTACGCGGCCACGTGACCGAGTTCGCCGCTATCACCGAGTGGCTGGAGCGCGATCTCGGCGGCCGGGTGGCGCGGATCGAGCGGCAGGCCCGGTGGCGCCCGGCCTGGTGGGTCGACCTTGAGCGCGACGGCGAGCTGCTGCCGCTGTACGTCCGCGGCGACCGGCTCGACTCCCCGTCCGCGTTCCCGCTCGAGCATGAGCGGGTCTTCCACCAGATGCTCGCGGAGCGGGGGATCCGGGTCCCCCGCGTCCACGGATACCACGACGCCCATCCGAAGGCCTACGTCACCGACCGCGTGCCCGGGCGCGCCGACTTCGAGGGCGAGCCGGAGGAGAGGCGCCGGTCGGCGATGAAGGACTACGTCGACATCCTGCTTGAGATGCACAAGCTCGACGTGGCGCCGTTCGCCCGGGCCGGCATCGCCCGGGCGCCCACGCCGCAGGGGTCGCACCTCGTCGGCCTGCGCCATTTCACGGAGCGCGCCTACCGGTCGCAGAAGAAACGGCCTGATCCGTTCCTCGAATTCGCCCTCGCCTGGCTCCATCGAAACGTGCCGCGCAATCCCGGCCGCGAGGCCGTGATCGTCTGGGACGCCGGGCAGTTTCACCAGC
>Ga0302325_10028540_pt1 | contig 11546 bp, 8 predicted proteins | sample Palsa_T0_2_FD_201948 | JGI IMG/M metagenome (GOLD analysis project Ga0302325, IMG submission 201948) | Peat permafrost microbial communities from Stordalen Mire near Abisko, Sweden - Palsa_T0_2 | ecosystem: Environmental > Terrestrial > Soil > Palsa > Peat permafrost | place: Sweden: Abisko... | reverse complement strand
AACTGCTCGTCGCCTCGGACACGCTCATGTCGGGATACTGGAAGCTTCCGACTGCGACGTCCCGGGTGTTCTCCACCAGGCCTGACAGGCGCGTGTATTACGCGACGGGCGATCTCGTATCACGAGACGACGCCCGCGGGTTCACTTTCCGTGGGCGGGTTGACCGGCTACTCAAGGTTCGCGGGCACCGCGTGCAGCCCGAAGAGGTGGAGCATGTGCTCGAGCAGCAAGCCGAGATCGACGAAGCCGCCGTCGTCAAATACCGTCGGGGCGACTTCGACGTGCTAGCGGCTGTGGTACGCCTCGCTGACGGGGGAGCACTGGAGCACGACGCGGTCATCGGCCATTGCCGCAGGTTCCTGTCCCCTACATGGTCCCCGATGTCATCCTGCCCGTCGGCGAGCTACCACGTGGCCCCCGGGGGAAAGCCGACTACCGGGCGGTGCTCGAGCTGGTGGAGTCCCAGCGCGACGGCCTCGGCCGGCTTCAGCAAGCCGGGGACCGGACAGGTTGATCCAGCCGGCCCCGTGCCAGTGCGGTCGAAGCGGGCGTTCAGCAAACGACGTCGCCGAGGGTGAGCGATATGCAGGCAGAAGGCATGGACGACTGGCGCTGGTGGCGACAGGTTCTCGTGCGGGGCCCGGGGTTCCCGGCCAACGGTGTCCTGCGCCTGGCCAGCGAGGAACTGGCGCGTAAAGCTGACTCCCTAGCGAACGCCGACCGGGAATCCGAGGCGTGGCAAGCGTTCCGCGAGGAGTTTTGTGAGACGGCCGTCGACCTGGTCACCGAGCTGCAGTCGATTGCCTCCCAGGACGACTTTCTCCGGGCGGTGACGTGGCAGAACCACCGGCTGATGGACCAGGCGATCCGGCCTTTTCTGCGGTGGGATCCGGCGACGGGCAAGAGAAACTTCAGGCACCGGCAGCGGGAAGAATTGATCGCCAGCTACTGGCAGCGGTACTGCGTCAAGAACGACACGATCGGCTTCTTCGGGCCGTCCGGGTGGGGCAAGCTGGGCGACTGCGTGCAGACGCGGTTCGCACCGGGGCCGCAGTTGCTCCGCAGCAGTGAGGTCTTCTTCGAGGCATGGGCGATCGACCGGCTCGCCGAGGCGATCGAGGACATTCCCCGCATGCGCGAGTGGCTTATGCCGCGCCGCCTGTCATTCATCAAGCTCGACGGCAACGCACTGGTACAACCCGCCGGGCGCCGGGTGATGCTCTCCCCCGAGTATGTGGCCGTGCTGCGCTCGTGTAACGGAACGACGCGAACTCACGACATCGCAATCCGCGCGAACCTGGACCTGCCTGTGGTCCTGGAGATCCTGCAGGTCCTGCAGAGGCAGCACTGGATCTCCTGGAAGCTGGAACTGCCCGTCAGCCCGTGGCCGGAGCGGGACCTGCGCCGCTTCCTCGATGGCGTGGGCGACGAGAAAGCGCGTGACCAGGCACTAGAGTGGCTGGACTCGCTGGAGACAGCACGTGACCAGGTGCGGGACAGCACCAGCGCGGGCCCGCTTGCGGATGCCCTTACCTCAATGGACGAGCTGTTCGAGCGCATCACGGGTGCTGCGTCGACCCGTCACGAAGGGCGCACCGGCGGTGGCCGAACCCTCGTATACCACGACAGCTCACGCGACATCGACATCGTGCTCGGTGATGACCTGATTGCCGCCACCCGCCCGCTGAAGTTGCTTAGCCGGGCAGCACGCTGGTACTGCTGGCGGCTTGGCGAAGAGGCACGCGACACCCTGCGCGACGTACACAGGAGGGCGGTCGCCAGGCACGGCCGGCCGGTCGACCTGCCCACGATCTGGTTCGAGTCGCTGCGTGCGTTGTACCGGTCGATCGACGCGTCGATGAGGCAGATCGACCAGGAGTTTACGAAGAAGTGGGCCGCGATCATCCCCGTCCCCGCCGGCACGCGCGAGGTGTGCTACGACTATGACGATCTGCTGCCCCTGGTGGACGAGGCTTTCGCGGCGCCAGGGCCGGGCTGGGCCGAGGCCCGGTACTTCTGCCCGGACGTGATGGTGTCAGCCACCGACCTCAATGCCCTGCACCACGGCGACGTCACGCTCGTGCTGGGCGAGGTGCATATGGCGATCAACACGATGCGCGCCAACTGCTTCGTGACCCAGCACCCCGACGAGGCAGACCTGGTTTCCGCGGTGGACGACGACTTTCCCGGGCCCCGCTTGCTTATGGTGCTGCCGAGGGAGAGCCCGCCCGAGCTGACGGTGCGCTTTCACTCAGCGCTGATCCGCGACCGCGATCTCCTGGTCGAGTTCGCCCACCACACCGTGGCCGCCCACCGCCCCGGGCTCGTCCTCAGCCGCGATGTCGAGGTAGTGGAGACCGAGGGTACGGTCATGGTGCGGCTTCCCGGCGGCGAGGTGTTCGACTTCCTCGATGTATTCGGAGAAATGCTCACGAGTATGGTCGCCAGCCGGTTCCGGCTCTTTGCCGGCCGACCATACACACCGCGCGTCAAGATTGACCACCTGGTCGTTTCCCGGGAGAGCTGGCGGTTCAACCCGGCTGACTTGGACTTCGCGGCCGAGAAGGACGAGGTGGCGAGGTTCGTGCGGACGCGCGAATGGGCTGCGGCACTGGGGATACCGCGGTACGTATTCGCGAAGTCCAACGCGGAGGAGAAGCCGGTCTACGTCGACTTCACCAGCCCGGTCTACGTCAATATCCTGGCCAAGATGATCCGGCGGACGAACGCAGCCGAGCGGCTGCCGGACAAGGCGATCACCGTCGTTGAGATGCTGCCCGCGCACGACGATCTGTGGCTGGCTGATCACGAAGGAAACAGGTACACGTCGGAGCTTCGGTTTACCTGGGCGGATGACCGACGGCTGGACAATGGAATGCGCGGATGACCATATCGCCGAAGGCGATAACGCCGCGCTGATCACCTTAGCGCTCCGAGGCTGAGCGGCGGTCCTCGAGGAGCGCCGCGGGCTCGTCGGCGGCGGACTGGGGGATAACGGCGGCCGTCCCGGCCGGCGGAGCCGCCGGGAGGAGCCCCAAGCTAGCCAGGTCATCCGTATTGGCCCAGTAGACCCTCTGGGCCGGGCTTGTCCTTATGGCGGCATCCATCGCGGCCACGCAGCGCCCGAACACCGTCACCGTCTCGCCTTCCATCGGCACCGGCGGCGAGATTTCCAGCACCTGGTGGCGGTAGTCGGCCAAGCGGTGCATGAAAATCATGAGGACCGGGGCGCCGGTCAGCCGGGCGAGGGTCACGATCCCGGGCAGGAGCCTGGCCTGCCGCCCGAGGAAGGGCACGTCGACAGCGCGGTCCGGTCAGCGTCTAGTGGCGGGGCGTCGCTCGAGATCGTCACCACCTCATTGGAGCGAAGCGCGACTGCGGCCTAGGCCGCGACCCGGACCTGGCCCGGCAGGGGCTCGATGGCCGGCCGCTGCCGGTGGCGCCGCAGCCGCCTGGTGTAAACGAACTCCCAGAGCCGCCGCTCAGCGGAAGACATACCAGACGTGTAGTTGGCGGGCCAGCGCCCGATGGAGGTAAGCGGGATCCCGCTCGCGTGGAGCAGGGAAAAGGCGCTATTGCAGGAACCGAAGTGGGCGCTGCACAGGATGGCTCCCTGGCCCCCGGCCAGCGCAGCGTCCAGGTGCTCGCGGCCGCGGATCTCGACCAGTTTCCCCAGGGACTGGGCCCAGCCCCGCAGCCGCATCAAGTCGGCGATCTCACAAGATGTCATCCGGAAGAACTCCCGGGCGAGGCGCTCAGCCTCCTCCGGGCCGAGTTCGTCACCGAGCACCCGGCGCAGGTTACGCGCTATCTCGGAGCGCTTCCCGGCCCGGTACCGGAAATTCCAGTCCCCCCGCCAGCAGGCGATACGGTAGGCGAGGCTGGCGGGCAGGCGCGCTGCCAGCGGCGCCACTACCAGCCAGTAGGCCACCCACCCCGCGCTGCGCACCAGTCGCCCGGCGGAGACCGTCCCCGGCCGGCCAGCCCGGCCCAGCCGCCGCCGCTGGCTCCTAGGCCTAGCATCCGCGCCAAGATGACCCGCTGGATCTCCGACGTTCCGGAGTAGATGGTGCTGGCGACCGCGTCCCGCAGGTCGCGCTCGATACCGGCTTCCTTCATGTAGCCGTAGGCCCCGTGGATCTGGATGGCGTCCAGGCTGGACTGGACCCACGCCTCGCTGGTGAACAGCTTGGCGGCAGCCGCCTCGGCCAGGGCGGGCTTGCCCTGCTGCGCCAGCCATGCGGCCTGGTAGACCAGCAGCCGGGCGGCCTCCAGCCGCAGGTACATGTCGGCCACCTTGCTGGACACGCTCTGGAATTTCCCGATGGCCTGGCCGAACTGCTTCCGCGTCCGCGCGTACCCCACGCACGTCTCAAGCTGGCGCTGCATGGTGCCCAGGGCGCCGGCCAGGATGCAGCTCCGCTCCCATCCCATCGATGAGGTGAAGATCGCCATCCCCGCTCCCTCCGGACCCAGGCGCTTCTCCGCCGGGACGAGGCAGTCGGCCAGCACGACCTCGCCCATCGGCGAGGTCCGCAAACCCATCTTCTCCAGGTTGCGGCTCACGGTAAGCCCAGGCGTCCCCTTGTCGACCAGGAACGCGGAGATACCCGTCAGGCTGGGCCGGCCGGGGTGCGAGGCGAAGACCAGCACCACGTCTGCGACCGGGGCGTTGGTGATATACAACTTGGTCCCGTTGAGAAGGTAGTGATCCCCCTGGCGCTCGGCGCGGGTCCGCATGCTGAACGCGTCGGAGCCGGAATCGGGCTCGGTCATCGCGTGCACGCCAATAAGATCCCCCGACACCAGCCCAGGTATGTAGGCCTGCTGCTGTGCTGGCGTGCCGAACTTCACCAGCGGCAGCTCAACACTCCACATCTGCGCGTTGAGCGAGAAGATGAGCCCGTTGTCGTGACATCCGTATCCCAGGGCCTCCATGACCAGGACCGTCGTCAGGATGTCACTGCCGCCGCCGCCCAGCTCGGCGGGAACCGGCAGGCCCTGGATCCCGAACCGAGCACAGGCCTGCCACGCCTCCACGGAGAACTCTCCCGCCTCCTCACGTTTCGCCAAACCCTCGTTGAGCTTCGCGCGGGCAAAGGCGGCCGCTGCCTCCTTCAGCTCACGCTGCTCGGCGCTCAGCGAGAATTCCATCCCGTCCCCTCCTCGCGGTTGTTGCCGGATCCGGTGATCACCCGACCGGCCTGAGCTGCGGCAAAGCAGAGGCAGATGCGCCCAATGTGACGCTCAGAGCCCACCAGCCGCCCCGATGCCGGTGCGTGTAGCTTCTGCAGCCTACCCGCAACCTTCCCCGCGAACCACCTCGAACGTTATGGTCTCGAACGTTATGGTAAAGTCGCTTAGTGCGCAGCCAGAACGTCGACTCAGGCCCGACATTGCACTGCCTATACATGACCCGCGACTGCTGGTCTTGATACGCGCAATCGCGGATCACATATAGATGACATGCATCGGACCGGACTGAGCTGATGTCCGCGGCCGGGCGCGGGAGACCTCCCCAGCTCAGACGCGCGTCACGATGGACCCGCGCAGGGCGCCTGCATACGCCCTCTGGAGCGTGATCCCTCTGCCCATCGCAGGCGGCGGGCTGGATATCCACCGGAAGCAGATCACCTTCGACTACCTCGACACCGAGACCGCGCACGTGGGGCGCGGTCAGATCGCCCCGGCGGACCGGGCGCACCTGCGCGCCTGGTGTTGCACCCCAGCCCCCACACTGACATAACCGCGAAAGCCGCGAGCTCAGGAACCTGTCTATCTCTTCCCGGAGTTTTACCTCCTCGATATCCGGCGTGAAGAAGAAATTGTTCACCCACCGCTTCTGTCGCCGTTCCACTGACTCATTAAGCAGCTGCGGATCCTGCATGTCAGATTTGAATTCATCTAGAGCGAATGTCTTGCCTTCGTGAACGAAGAATCCGGCATATTTCAAGGGCTCGAAGAAGCCTGATATTATTGCGACTGCATCCGGGAGATTGGCCTCAACAAGGATCACTGGACGGCAGCGAGCGATCAGCTGCAGAGCACCGGCGAGAACCAGTTTCTCGGCACCCTCCACGTCAATCTTAATAAAGCCAACGTCGGCGTCGGCCAAGGCAGTATCCAGTGTCGTGGTCGTCACCGTCCGGGTCTTATAGTTACTGAACGGCGGCGCAACCAATGACCCGCACGTCGCAGCGCGGCGGCCATCCACCAGCGGAACATGAAACTCGCTCGTGCCTGCCATGCCGGACACGGCACTGTGAGCGACCCGAACGTTAGCGGGCGCCGCGCTCCGCAGCAGACCTGCCAACTCGGCATCTGGCTCAAACGCATAGACCATGTGAGCGAGTCTGGCTAGAGCAAAGGTATAGCTGCCAACGTAAGCGCCGACATCAACCGCGTCGCGTAGCCGATCAACGACGATCGGTAGCAACTCTTCCTCGATTTCGCTCCAGTCTTTCGTCCTTGACTGTTCGTAAGCGAGCATGTACCTAGGAAACATTGCCCGAAGCAGCCTCCGGCCTGCCCTAAGCAGCTTCAGGATTGAAGACTTCACCACAGTAGTGCGCTCATTCCCTGCCCTCCGGCACCCATCTGGCCAGGACTCCGGTGCTGCCGTGGCCGACCACAGCAACCAGCCTCTCTACGAGAGTCCAGACAGCCCATCGCTGATACGGCGGCTCTTCGGCGGATTGATGGCCTTCTCTTCAGGACTCCTCACAGCGGCTCGCTCGCCGAGGTCACCGCGGTCGGCAAGGCAGCCGAGCTGGTGATGGCGCTGGCCGGCCGCCACGCCGCGGCCCGGCCGGACCCGGTGGGTTCCCCTACGTAGACGGGCACGCCCGGGTCTCAGGTGCACCAGCTGCCGCGGCTGGGTCACCCTTGAAGGCCGAGGTACTTCGAGAGGAAATCGACCAGGGCGTTGGCGCTGGCAATCGGCGACAGTGCCTCGGCCCGTCTTTGGCCCAGTTCGGAGTACCGCGCTCGGACATCTGGCTTCAGCATCTGCTCCATGGCGTCGACGAGGCTCACACGATCCCCCCGGGGGATGAGAAGTCCGCATGTACCGTCCTCGGTCACGAAGCGCGGACCGCCTCCCAGCGCATCGGTGGTGATGACCGGGCAACCAACGCTCATCGCCTCAGTCAGCACCTGCGCAAAGCCCTCTTCATCTGAGGAAAGCACGAACGCCCAGGCACGAGCTGCGACCTGCATCTGGTCGTCCACCCATCCGATCGCCTCGGCGCGGGCGCCGAGCCCGAGTCGCTGGATCTGCTCTACGGCGCCCGATCGCCCCGGTCCCTCACCCACGATGAGCAGGCGGGCGTCATGGCGCTTGGACAAGTCGGCGAAAGCATCGATGAGCAGGTCCAGCCGCTTCCAAGAAGTCATATTCGAGGTGTTGACGAACACCGGAGGCTCGCCGTCGCGCAACCATGGATGGGGAGGGGGAGCCAAGATCCCGGAGAACTTGGGGATCGGGTTCGGGACCAGCGCCACCGACGAAGGGTCCAGCCCGCACCATCTGATGATGTTCTCCCGCACAGCGGGAGACGGGGAGATGAGCCCGCTGGCGAACCGATAGCTCGCCTTGGCGAGCCACTTGTTGTCCCGCCAGTTACTCGCGTGGGAGAGTTCGATGGGATGGTCTTGGACGAGAACGAGCTTTCCTTGCCAGCGGGATGACAGGCGAGCCGCCCCTGCCGCGGCCAGGGCCACGAAATTGGCATGCACCTGGCGGCTGATCAACACATCTGGGTTGCTCGCGCGGAGGTAACGGACGATGCTGGGCACTGAACGCGACACCCTACCCACGCTCAGGCGATGAATGCACACCTCCGGCGGCAGCCATGGAGGCGGCGGGTCGTCGCCGTAACACAGCAGGGTCGTCTCCACCCGCCCGGTCTCGGCGAGGCCCAGAGCGAGTCGGCTGACCGCGTTGCCGTGCGCCCGTTTGCTCGGGCTGTCAACGAGAAATGCCAACCGGATGGTCATATTCCGGCTCCCCTACAGGACAGCATGCCAACTGAGGCGACCCGCGAGGACACGTATTGGTTGCCTCCATTCGATTCCGATATCAATGTCAGACGAGGCGGTCACGCCTCCGTAAGTTAGAGGATCCGCGGAATCCCGCTCCTGATACATCATGAGCAACCTCTCTGACCGGTTCCACGAGGAAGTCCGGTGAGACGACCTTCCCTCAGCTCCCGGCTAGGAGCCGGGTGACCTCGTACTCCACGACAGCGACCAGGGTGATCTTGTCGATGCCCGGCGCGCCATGGTCACCGCGCACCGCGACAGATCTTGTCATGGGGCGCGTGGAACCTTCGTCCGGGATCGGCCTTGGCCGTCCGGTTCAGCGCATGCTGCTAGACACGGCCTGACCGGCACTCACCGGGCCCTCCTCACCAGCGAAACGCACCGGCGGAGCAGCGGCCCTGGTCTCCCCGCAGGTTGTGCTGACCTGCGGCTCGGCCGGATTGAGGCTAAGTCCCTGATGTTGCGCGATAAGCAGAAGAAGCGTCCTGCTGCCAGTCGGATTTCCAGGTTGAGAGATCGAGGACCCCACAGGCGCCAGACGGCATGCTTTTGCTTGTTGCTGGGTCGGCCGGCACTGGATCGCAGGTACCGTACAAGTACGCATACCAGCCCCAAGGCCCGCTGTAGACATTATTCGACCAGACATCGTTATCCGGCGCTTGATGATCGTCCGCCGCTCCCGGCGAGCTGGAGACGGCGTTCAGGTTTGCCAGCGGTCCCGTCTTGCAGCCAGCGTCCCATGATGGGCACGCGGTGAAGGAAGAGCTGCTCATCATCGCGTTGGCGGTGCTCTGCGTATCGAACGGAGCCTCCCCGGCCACCTGGTATGCCATGAAGTTGGTCCCGCATGCGTTCGCGTTTGCCGCTGTGCACGCCGTCGTTTTCCCGCCACCGACCAGGGGAGCGCTGGATGCGATGACCGATGGGAGGAACTGGAAGTCATTGCCGGTCACGGAGATGTCCTTTGCCTCCCACTGGCAACCGTTCCAGTAGGAAGTGCCGTCGGGAGCGAGGGGGCCGGAAGGGAGCGCCGTGCTCGTGGCGTAGAGCTGGCAGGTGCCGGCATTGCTGACCTCGGTACCGGCCGCCTCCGATGTGGCCAGGGGTGGAGAGACGGTGAGGACGCAGTCGTTGGCGTAGCACCTCTCAGCAGTGACCTTGTAGGGCTGGACCTCCCGGATCGGACCCGCCAGCGTCCCGGAGCCTCGGACCAGCGAGACACCGGTGAAGCTCGTTGAGGTGGTCCCCGTGTAGGAAAGGATGGCGCCTGTGTAACCTCCGCCGCCGTCAGCCCATGCCGCCGACGTCCCGACGCGAAGTTCACCCGAAGACGGGAAACCGGCGGTCGTGGTATTGATGGTCCCCGAGCCGTTGAAGGTAGCGACGTTCGTTCGGCCTGCGGTCCTCATCGATCTGGGATCACCGAAGCCGATCTGGTCGTCGATCGCGCTGGTCCCGGCGATCAGGACGGTCGAACTGCCCGCAGTGGCCGGTTGCGCCAGGGTAGTAGTCCCGCCGTGGGCGCTGTCCCCCTCGTGAGAGAAGTAATACTGCCCGCCCGAGGCTGTGGAAGCGCTGTTCGGGAAGCCGCCCGAGCAGTACGCGGCGTCGTTCGGCCAGCCTTCGCCCGAATTCTCACAGGAGCGGAAACCGGTCTGCCAGATGTCAATGCCTTGCCAGTTGTCTATGAATTGGTTCTTGGAGATGAGCACCTGGTTCTCATAGCGGCTGCCGGGAACGTTGAAACCTCCCGAGCTATTCAGAAGCACCGCGCCGTCGCAGTTGTTCCCGCACCCGCCTGAGCCCCTTCCCCAGCCGCCATCCATGAAGAGGTTGCCAATGACGTGCAGATCGAAGCCGGTCTCGGCAGCGATCGCCGGACCGTAGCTCAGATAGAAATAGTTGCCTGAGATGAGCGTGCCGGAGTTCCCGTTGTCGAGCCAGACTGGGGTCCCCCCGGCGGGGCTGTCGTCGACGAATGCGTTGCCGACGATGTCGGCATTGAGCGTACCCCACCATTTGCCCCCGCCTGAGCAGCCGCAACCAGGGTCGGGCTTGTAGTTCGACTCGTAAATCTCGTTGTAGTCGAATCTGCTATTGGAGCCGAAGAGGTTGACGCCGTAGTCACCCATCTTGGAAAGGCAGTTGTACTCGATGGTGCCCTGGTCGCCACCGTAGATGGCAACGCCGTACCCGGGAGTCGAGTAGCCGTCGTGGATGTCGTTATGGGTGATCGTCCAGTCCGTGCCCGTGTAGATGGTGCCGGTTGTGATGTGGAGATCATGGGAGATGTCGAGGTACTCGACGCTGACATCAGCGGCGAGACCACCGTAGTAGACCGGGGTACCACCGGTGACGGGGAAGTCCAGGCCGCCTCTCAAGGTGACGGAGTAGCCGCTGGGCTGGCCGGCAGCTGCCTCGATCGTGTAGGGGTCTGCCCCGATCACCACGCTGGCATCGCGGACAAGCGGAGTGGTAGCCGCGCCGAGCCGCACCGACGTCGCGCCTTGCCGGGCCGCTGTCGATACGAAAGCGATCGGGGGTTGCCTGTCGGCGTGCACCGCCGTGCCGACGCTTTCCGCGGTCGTCAGCCCGGATACAAGCGTGATCGTCGTGCCCGAGACGTTCGAGATGCGGTAGGTCTTACCATCGGCAAAGGTCAGAAACCCGATGTAGCCGCCGATGGATGACCTGGTGGTGATCGTTTTAGCCCCGGTTGGCGCTGAAAACGCCAGCGCGCCGGCGCCACCAGAGAAAGCGTAGTTGGCGTTCTCGGCGGTGATTCCCGCTGCCGCACCGCCATCGTTGAAGGTTGGCTCGCGGTGGCCGGAGGTGGACCCGCCGATGAACTGGTCGCCAGATACCGCCTGGAAGCCGATCTCTCCGTACGCTCCTCCCTCGAAGAAGTAGAGCAAGGGCGTCTCAGGGAAGGCATACCCTGGCTGGTTGACAGAGCTGCCGGGCGCATAAATCACGGCGGCCTCCGTCGCGGAACTCTCGTTTGCGATGTAGGAAGGCAAGGGGGGCAGGGTTCTTCCGTAACCGGGAAGCGCCTCATACTGCGAAACCGTGTAACTCCGGCTTCCCGACGCTAGTGCGTAGTACGTCCACGGGCTCGTCAGGTATTGCGACTGCTCGTCGCAGATCTGGTAGTTCTGACCGGGGACCTGGGAGGCGGCGGGTGCGGCAGAGTGCGGCGAAGAGGAACCTCGAACAAGAGGCACCAATAGTGCTCCGGCAGCCAACAACAGTCCTGCGGTCAGCAAGGGCCAGCCTCGGCGAGCGATTCGCTTGTTCATCGAAACCACGGCCAGAGGTCAAGCGCCATGCGGACCACAATCATGAAAATGGTGTGGCTCGGTATTGAGATCAAGCTGATCACCTACCCCATCTGGATGGCCGCCGAAACCGTCGGTGGAAGGTAGCCACCATGAGCCAGCGGCGGCGACCACCCGGCGGTTCGACCAGACCCGGTCACGGCCTGATGGCGTCGCGGTACTCGC
>Ga0302325_10028539_pt1 | contig 11546 bp, 11 predicted proteins | sample Palsa_T0_2_FD_201948 | JGI IMG/M metagenome (GOLD analysis project Ga0302325, IMG submission 201948) | Peat permafrost microbial communities from Stordalen Mire near Abisko, Sweden - Palsa_T0_2 | ecosystem: Environmental > Terrestrial > Soil > Palsa > Peat permafrost | place: Sweden: Abisko... | reverse complement strand
TGGTATGACGAGCCACGACGTGGTCGGGCGTTGCCGACGGATATTCGGCACCCGGCGGGTGGGGCATGCCGGGACACTGGATCCGATGGCCACCGGCGTCTTGGTGATCGGGATCGAGCGCGCGACGAAGATCCTGGGTTTGGTGACCGAGACCTCGAAGTCCTACGCAGCGACCGTCCGGCTGGGCCAGTCCACGTCCACGGAGGACGCGGAAGGGGATTTGCTGCAGCAGGTTTCGGCGCAGAACGTGACCGATGCGGCGATCGATGCGGCGATCGCGGCGTTACGTGGCGATATCGCGCAGGTCCCGTCGGCGGTCAGCGCGATCAAGGTCGACGGCCAGCGGGCCTACCGACTTGCCCGCGAGGGCCGCACCGTCGAACTGGCCGCACGGCCGGTGCGCATCGACCGATTCGAAGTGCTGGCGGTGCGTCGCCACGGCGAACTCGTCGACGTCGATGTCGAGGTGGACTGTTCGTCCGGAACCTACATTCGCGCCCTGGCCCGCGATGTCGGCGCCGCGCTGGAGGTGGGTGGTCACCTGACCGCGCTGCGGCGCACCCGGGTCGGCCGGTTCGGCGTCGATCAGGCACGTCCACTCGACGATCTGGCGGAGCAGCCCGGGCTGAGCATGACACTCGACGAAGCCTGCCTGCTTCTGTTTCCCCACCGCCAGCTCACCGACGAGCAGGCCGACGCGGTCGCCAACGGCCGGGCGCTGAGCCCGGCTGCGATCGACGGTGTTTATGCCGCTCACACCGCCGATGGCCGGGTCATCGGATTGCTGCGCGACGACGGTCCGAAGACCAAGTCGGTAGTCGTCGTCCGGCCGGCAACCTTATAAGCGCACATCCGGCGCCGAAGTTCGGTAACATTCCGTCTTGAATGTAAGTTGACTGGGAAGACGTGGGCTGGAGACAAGGTGGCGGAAGTCAGCGAACGACGTGTTCGGCGGACACAAGCGGAACGCAGTGCCGCCATGCGCACGCGTCTGCTTGACGCCACGATTGAGTGCCTGGTCACCTACGGCTACGCCGGGACGACGACGCCGCGAGTCGCCGAGCTCGCGGGCGTCACTCGAGGGGCGCAGATTCACCACTTCCGCTCCAAAGAAGACCTGGTGGTCGCGGCGATCGAGCACCTCGCTCAGCAACGGGCCCAGGGTGCGATCCGCGAGTTCGGTCGCGTCCAGGCCAGTAGCGACCCGGTCTCGACGGTGTTGGAGTTTCTGTGGGAGGCGCATCAGGGTCCGATGTTCGTTGCCACCGTTGAACTTTGGGTCGCAGCACGCACCGATGACGTCTTGGCCGCGCACATCGAGCGGGTGGAGCCGGTGGTCAACAGCACCCTGATCTCGGCGATCGCGCAGCTAGTGCCGGACCACGCAGTGCAAAAAGACCTGCGCAACTTCGTCTACACCGCGATGGACGCACTGCGCGGAATCTTGCTGAACAGTTTCGTGGACCGCGATTCCGATCGCGTGCGACGACGGTGGGAGCGGGCTTGCGAGCACCTGCGGATCATCGTCGCCGGCTTGTTGACGGCCGATTCGCTGGACTGACGAGCCGCACCCGCGGGCTTCTTCGCCTCTTCTGATGGCCCACATTGGGTAACCGTGCGCCCGTTGCAAAGATACAATCAGGTGTGTATGTTTTGACGCAGGGCTGAGATAGTTCAAGGGAGTGTTATGTCCAACAAGGTCTATGTCATCGGTGTCGGGATGACGAAGTTCGAGAAGCCGGGCCGCCGGGAGAACTGGGATTACCCGGACATGGCGCGCGAGTCTGGCACCAAGGCGCTTGAAGACGCCGGTATCGACTACGCCGCGATCGAGCAGGGCTACGTCGGCTACGTCTACGGCGAGTCGACCGCGGGCCAGCGGGCGCTGTACGAGCTGGGCCTGAGCGGAATCCCGATCGTCAACGTCAACAACAACTGCTCGACCGGGTCGACCGCGCTGTACCTTGCGGCGCAGGCGATTCGCGGCGGGCTCGCCGACTGCACGATCGCGCTTGGTTTCGAGAAGATGAAGCCCGGTTCGCTGGAATCCACCTACGACGAGCGCGCGAACCCGATGGACAAGCATGTCATGGCGATGGCCGAGATCTCCGAAGTGCTGTTCCCGCCCGCGCCGTGGATGTTCGGCGCGGCCGGCCGTGAGCACATGCAGCAATACGGCAGCACCGCAGAGCATTTCGCCAAGATCGGTTACAAGAACCACAAGCACTCGGTCAACAACCCGTACGCCCAGTTCCAGGAGTCGTATTCGCTGGAGGACATCCTGGCGTCGCGGATGATCTACGACCCGCTGACCAAGCTGCAGTGCTCGCCGACATCCGATGGGTCCGGCGCGGCGATCCTGGCGTCGGAGGCGTTCGTCGACAAGCACGGCCTGGCCGGCCAGGCGGTGGAGATCGTCGGGCAAGCCATGACCACCGACTTCGCCGACAGCTTCGACGGCACCTGCAAGGGGCTGATCGGTTATCACATGAATGTGCAAGCCGCTCAACGGGTTTACGACCAGTCAGGTTTGGGGCCGTCGGACTTCCAGGTGATCGAGTTGCACGACTGCTTCTCGGCCAACGAGTTGCTGCTTTACGAGGCGTTGGGTCTGTGTGCCGAGGGCGAGGCGGCCAAGCTGATCGACAACGGCGACGTCACCTATGGCGGGCGCTGGGTGGTCAATCCGTCCGGCGGACTGATCTCCAAGGGGCATCCGCTGGGAGCCACCGGTCTGGCGCAGTGCGCCGAGCTGACCTGGCAGCTGCGCGGTCAGGCCGACAAGCGGCAGGTCGACAACGTTACTGCCGCATTGCAACACAACATCGGACTCGGCGGCGCAGCCGTCGTCACCGCGTATCAGCGGGCCGAACGCTAACCACAGCAACGACTTACGAAAGGGAACAATCATGGGACACATCGAGGCAAGCCGCGAACTGTCGGCTGACCCGGAAGCGTTGTGGGGGAACGTCACCGACCTCGCCAACTGGGACAAGTGGTTCACGGTGCACGAGAAGTGGCTCGAGGGCCCGCCCGACACCCTGACCGAAGGGGCCAAGCTGACGGCCAAGATCGTCATGCTGGGGATGGCCAACAAAATCGAGTGGACGATTGAACGGGTGCAGGCACCGCGATCGCTGGTGCTTTCGGGCACCGGCATGGCCGGCGTCAAGGCCAAGTTCACCTTCACCATCGACCCAGCCGACAAGGGTTCCAAATTCACGGTTTTCGGCGACTTCGAGGGCGCGATGATCAAGGGCGCGCTGGGCAAGGCTGTGGAGAAAGACGGCGTCAAGCAACTCGACAAGACGCTGGACCAGCTCGACGCGCTGGCGTCGGCATCCGCGTGAGTTTGTATCGATGACCGAGACATTGGAATTCGACGACACTGGCTTGGACCGCTGGACCGACGACGAGCGGTTCGACGTCACACAGGAGCGGTTGGCCGAGTACGCCGCGGCCACCAACGACCCCATCGAAGCGCACCGTAGAGGGGACGTTGCGCCACCGGTTTTCGCGATCGTTCCCGTTTTCGAGGCGCTGCTCACCCCGGCGGTCGATGTGATGCCGGTCGAGGCCATCCCGCGGATCGTCCACGGCGAACAGGACTTCCACTTTCACCGTCCAATCCGTCCCGGGGACAAGCTGGTCTCGCAGGGGAAGATGATCGGATACCAGGGCCTGGAGAAAGGCACTCGTGCGGCGATCCTGCTCGAATGTCGCACCGAGGACGGCGAACTGGTCAACGAGCAGTACGTCACTACGTTTGTCCGGGGCATGACCGTCGACAAGTCGGTCGGTGACCTGGCCCCCGAGCACAAATTCGATGACAAGCTCCGCGAACAGGCTCCGGTGGCCAAGGTCGTGCAGCACATCGACAACGACCAGACTTTCCGTTACTCGCCCGCGGCCGGCGATCCGATGCCGATTCACCTCGACGAAGAGGTGGCCAGAGATGCCGGTCTGCCCGGGATCATCGCGCACGGGCTGTGCACCATGGCGTTCACCTCGTGGGCCGTGCTCACCGAGCTTGCCGGCTCGGATGTCAACCGGCTCAAGCGGTTCGCGGTCCGATTCTCCAAGCCGGTGCTGCCCGGTGATGACCTGGAAACCAGGATCTGGCGAGTCGGCAGCGCCAACGGAACGACAAGCTACGCATTCGAGACCGCCCGCGGTGGTGACTTCGTCATCACCGACGGGTTCGCGGTAATAGCCGACTGACAACAAGGGAGTTCGATCAATGGGTGCACTAGAAGGCCGGGTGGCGGTCATCACCGGCGCGGGCCGCGGCATCGGGCGCGAACACGCCCTGCTGTTCGCCAAAGAAGGGGCCAAGATCGTCGTCAACGACCTCGGCGGCAGCAACGAAGGCGAGGGCGCCGACACGGGCCCGGCGCACGAGGTGGCCGAGGAAATCAAAGCGGCCGGCGGGTCGGCCGTCGTCAACACCGAGAACGTCTCCACCTGGAGCGGCGCGGAAAGTGTTGTTCAACAGGCGATCGACGAGTTCGGTGGCCTCGACATCCTGGTCAACAACGCCGGTATTCTGCGCGACTCGTTTATCGCCGGCATGGAAGAAGCGCAGTGGGACGCGGTGATCGCGGTCCACTTGAAGGGGCACTTCGCAATGCTGCATCACGCGGCCGCCTACTGGAAGGCGCAGTCGAAAGCCGGTGATCAACCCAATGCCGCGGTGATCAACACCGCCTCGGGTTCCGGAGTGACACTGCCGAATGCCGGCCAGGCGAACTATGGCTCGGCCAAAGCGGGCATCGCGGCGCTGACCTTGATCGCTGCCGAAGAATTGGAGCGGTACGGCGTGCGGGTGAACGCGATCGCACCGATTGCGCGCACCCGGCTGACGCTGGCCACGCCAGGCATGGGCTCGCTGATGTCGGAACCCGAGGAAGGCGAGCTCGACCTGTTCAGTCCGGCCAACATCTCGCCTCTGGTGGCCTACCTGGCCACCGAGAAGTGCCCGATCACCGGCAAGGTGTATGCGGTTCAGGGCGGCGCTATTTCGGCCCTGTCCGGTTGGCACGACGTCGACACCATCGAGACCGACGGTGTGTGGGTGATCGACGACATCGCCGCCCGGCTGCCGCAGTAATCAAGGAGCAGAGCATGTTCGAATGGTCCGACACCGACCTGATCATGCGGGACACCATCCGCGGGTTCATCGACAAGGAGATCCGGCCGAATCTTGACGTGCTGGAGACCGGCGAGATTTCGCCATACCCGATTGCGCGCAAGCTGTTCAGCGAGTTCGGTCTCGATGTTGTTGCGGCCGAAGCGGTCAAGACGATGCTGGACAAGGAACGGGCCAGGCAGGAGAGGCAGGAGACCGAGAAGAAATCATCCGGCGGGTTCGGTGGTCTGGGCGCGCAGGCGTCGATGGCCGCCGTGCTGGTGTCCGAACTCGCCGGGGTCAGCCTGGGGTTGCTCAGCACGGTCGGTGTCAGCCTGGGTCTGGGAGCGGCGACGATCATGAGCCGCGGCACGCTCGCCCAAAAAGAACGCTGGCTTCCTGAACTCATGACGCTGGAGAAGATCGCGGCGTGGGCTATCACCGAGCCCGACGCGGGATCGGATGCCTTCGGCGGAATGAAGACCTATGTTCGGCGCTCCGGCGCTGAAGATGGGGCCTACATTCTCAACGGACAGAAGACGTTCATCACCAACGGTCCCTTCGCCGATGTCCTGGTCGTTTACGCCAAACTCGACGACGGCCAATCCGACCGGCGGGACCGGCCGGTGTTGACCTTCGTTCTTGACTCCGGGATGCCAGGACTGACGCAGGGCAAGCCGTTCAAGAAGATGGGCATGATGTCATCGCCGACCGGCGAGTTGTTCTTCGACAATGTTCGGCTGACCCCAGATCGGCTGCTCGGCGAGACCGAGCACCACACCGGCGGCGACGGCCGCGATAGTGCCCGTGCCAATTTTGCGGGCGAGCGCGTCGGTGTCGCGCTGATGTCGCTGGGAATCATCAACGAATGTCACCGGCTCTGCATCGACTACGCCAAGACCCGCACGCTGTGGGGCAAGAACATCGGTCAGTTCCAGCTGATTCAGCTCAAGCTGGCCAAGATGGAAGTGGCCCGGATCAACGTGCAGAACATGGTGTTCCAGACGCTGGAGAAGGTGCAGGCCGGCAAGATGCCGTCGCTGGCCGAGGCCTCGGCAATCAAGCTGTACTCCTCGGAGGCCGCCACCGACGTCGCGATGGACGCGGTGCAGCTGTTCGGCGGCAACGGCTACATGGCCGAGTACCGGGTGGAGCAGTTGGCCCGCGACGCCAAGTCGTTGATGATCTACGCCGGCAGCAACGAGGTCCAGGTGACTCACATCGCCAAAGGCTTGCTCGCCGGATGAACACCCGGACGGCAAAAGGCCTGCGGCGCAGCTCGATGGCCGCCGTCGACCGGCTCAGCTATGTTCCGATCTCGCGGTTGGGCTTCAACGTGATGCTCAATGTGCTGGTGTCACAACAGTGGCTGCTCGCGGCGCTGCGCCCGGTGGCCGATTACATGATTTCCCGCACTGCCCCAGTGGTTCCCGGCATCCGGGTCAAGCCCGTTGCCGCGCCGGTAGCAGGGGAGTGGGTATGGGCTCCGGAGGCCGACGACGCAGCGGGCGTGGTGTTGGTGCTGCATGGCAGCGGCTACCTGATCTGCTCGGCTCGCACCCATCGCGGCTTCGCGTCTCATCTGTCCGAGTACTCCGGCATGCCGGCCTTCGCGATCGACTACCGGCTCGCACCGGAGCATCCGTTCCCGGCGGCTGAGGACGATGCGCTGGCGGGGTACCGCTGGCTGCTGTCGCAAGGACACGATCCGGCGAAGATCGTCGTTGCCGGGGATTCGGCCGGTGGGCACCTGGCGGTCGGGCTTGCCCTGCGCCTGCGCAGCGAGGGGTTGCCCGCCCCGGCGGCGCTGGCGCTGTTCGGCCCGCTGATCGATCCGTCCTACCGGTTATGCATCGCCGACGCACGTGCCCGGCGTCAGCCGCTGGATCCGCGTGCGGCAGCCCGGGCCGTCGCACTGTATGTCGGTGATAATGACCCCGCGGACCCCCGGCTGTGCCTGCTGAATGCCGAGCTTTCGGACTTACCGCCGATCCAGATTCATTACGGTTCAAGGGAAGTGATGCGCGCCGACGCTGAGGCGTTCGCTGCGCTGGTGGTCGAAGCGGGTGGCCGCTGCGACGAGCAGATGTGGCCCGGCCTGATGCACGGCTATTGGCTATGGCCGCGCGACGAAGGCCTGACCAGCTTGCAGGTGGCCGGGCACTTCTTGCGCACGTCGGTCACCGAAGCCAACACCGCATCGTGAACCTGCCCGGCTTCGCCCAGGTACGTGACCGACTGGCCGCGGCACGAGTGCTGGCGCGCCGTGGCATGGTCGACCTACGCCGACCCGACGAGGCGGTGCGTGCGTTTATGGCCATCCGCCGCTATGGAGCGTTCGGTGGGCTGGTCAGCCACACCGCAGCCAGTTACGGGGACGCGCCGGCAATCACCGACGAAAGTGGCACCATCAGCTTTCGTGAACTTGACGAGACGTCCAACGCGTTGGCACGTGGTCTGGCGGCCAAAGGAATTCGGGCCGGCGCTGTGATTGCAACACTGCATCGTAATAGCCGTGACGTCGTGGCGACGGTAAGCGCGGCGAACAAAATCGGCGTTCGGACTGTGTTGATGAACACCGGCTTCGCCGGCCCGCAGCTGGCGGATGTGTGCGCGAGAGAACACGTCAGCTGCATTCTGGTCGACGATGAGTTCGAGGACATTCTGAACACGCTGCCGCCGAAGACCTTGCGGTTTACCAGCGGCCGACAGGGCGAGCTGATCGACAATCAGTCGACCTCGTCGCTGCCTGCGCCGCAGCAGCCGGGCGGTATGGCGCTGCTCACCAGCGGAACCACCGGAACCCCGAAAGGGGTGCCGCGCAACCGGATTGACCCGTCGCAATCCGCGCAGCTACTCGACCGGATTCCCTGGCCGCGTGACGGCGCCTACTACATCGCCGCGCCGCTGTTCCATGCGACGGGTCTGGCGACCTGTGCCACGGGTCTGGTCCTGGGCAACCGTGTCGTGATGGCGCGTCGTTTCGACCCGGAGGCGACGTTGAAGGCGATCGCCGAGTATCGAGTCGGCGCGGTGGTGCTGGTACCGACGATGTTGCAACGCGTCCTCGATCTGGGTCCTGACGTGCTGGCGAAATATGACACCTCATCGCTGAAAGTGCTTTTCGCCGCGGGGTCGTCGCTGTCGCCCGACCTTTGTCGCCGCACCCACGATGCGTTCGGCGCCGTGCTGTACAACTTGTACGGGTCCACCGAGGTTGCGGTCGCCGCCGTCGCCACCCCAGACGAACTGCGGCGCGCGCCCGGCACCGTCGGCCGCCCGCCCGTTGGTTGCACGGTGGCCATCTACGACGAGAATCGCCGCAAGGTCACCGAACCCGGTCGCGTCGGAACCCTTTTCGTCTCCAGCGGTCTGAGCTTCTCCGGCTACACCGACGGCGGAAACAAAGAGATCGTCGACGGTCTGCTATCGACCGGCGACACCGGGCACTTCGACGAAACCGGCCTGTGGTTCATCGATGGCCGCGACGACGACATGATCGTCTCGGGCGGCGAGAATGTCTTCCCGCTCGAAGTCGAGAATCTTCTTGCCGACCATCCCGACGTCGTCGAGGCGTCAGTGGTGGGCGTCGACGATGCCGAATTCGGCAAACGGCTGGCCGCCTTCGTCGTCAAGCACTCAGCGGCAACTATGGGCGGCGACGACGTCAAGGGTTATGTTCGCTCGCATCTGGCGCGGCACAAGGTGCCGCGAGATGTCATGTTTGTCGCACAGCTGCCTCGCAACGAAACCGGTAAGGTGCTGAAGTCCAAGCTGAAGGATTACCAATGACCTGTCGCCACAAAAAGATTCGAGACTAAGTCGTAGCGGTGGTGGGCAGTCGACGCGGCAAGGCGGTGGTTCCGCCCCGGCTCGGCGTCATGCTGAAGACCATGGGCCTGCTGCCGGACGGTATCCGGCACCGGATCGGACGGGCTGCGCATTTCGACGTTGTCTTCACCGGCCTGGATCCGCGAGACCGGGAAACCTACCACCGCAGGATCGGCGCGGACTAGCCCGCCACCATCCAAATCGCTTGGGCTGCAGGGCTTCCCAGGTCGACAGTGGTGGGCCCGCGATCGGCGGATTCCACCGCGACGGAGATCATGCCGGCGAATTCGCGGCGGGTGAGCACCCGCAGCCGCGAGTCGAGGTTGATGCCGATGCTGTCGAAGTAGCGCAGCATCTCGGGGTCTTTGTCGGATATCCGCGCTACGACGCCGGCCTCGCCATCGGCGCATGACCACAGCTGGCGAGCAGGTGGGGTAGGTACCTGTCCGTCGGAGCCGGGGATCGGGTCACCGTGCGGATCGCGCTGGGGGAAGCCCAGCTTGGCGTCGATGCGCGCCACCAGCCGGTCGGACACCGCGTGCTCGAGTACCTCGGCCTCATCGTGAACCTCGTCCCAGCTGTAGCCGAGCTCCTTGACCAGGAAGGCCTCCAGCAGCCGATGGCGCCGGACCATGGCCAGCGCCGCTCGACGGCCCGACTCGGTCAAGGTCACCGCGCCGTATTTCTCGTGGTCGACAAGGCCCTGCTCCGCGAGTTTGCGGATGGATTCCGAGGCAGTGCTGGCGGACACCCCGAGCTTCTCGGCCAGCATCTTGGTGCTGACTTTGTCCAACGACCATTCCTGGGCATTCCAGATGACCTTGAGGTAATCCTGGGCAACCGCACTGAGTCCGGCAGGCTCCTCGGCAGGTAGGTCAGGGGGCACAACGGAAGTTTAAGCAATCCTCATCTGATCTGCGGCTCTCGCACGACCGGGCGCTACCTTGGCCCGTAGGCTGGCAGTTGTGCAACGGTGGCGCGGGCAGGACGAGATACCCACGGACTGGGGCCGATGCGTACTCACCATCGGGGTGTTCGACGGTCTGCACCGCGGGCACGCAGAACTGATCTCGCACGCGGTCAAGTCAGGGCGTGCCCGGGGAGTGCCCACGGTGTTGATGACCTTCGACCCGCACCCGATGGAAGTGGTCCACCCGGGCAGCCACCCCGCGCAGCTGACCACGCTGACCCGGCGTGCCGAGCTTGCCGAGGAGTTCGGCATCGACGTCTTTCTTGTCATGCCCTTCACGGCCAATTTCATGAAGCTCACCCCGGACCGCTACGTCCACGAGTTGCTGGTCGAGGACCTTCACGTGGTGGAAGTCGTGGTGGGGGAGAACTTTACCTTCGGCAAGAAGGCTGCCGGCACGGTCGACACGTTGCGCAGTGCCGGCGCGCGACTCGGGTTCGCCGTGGAGGCGATGTCGCTGGTCTCCGAGCACCACAACACCGAGACCGTGACGTTCTCGTCGACCTACATCCGGTCCTGCGTGGACGCCGGTGACGTGGTGGCGGCCACCGAAGCGTTGGGCCGTCCACACCGGGTTGAAGGCGTAGTGGTGCGCGGCGATGGCCGGGGGACCGAGATGGGCTTCCCGACGGCCAACGTGGCCCCACCCATGTATTCGGCCATCCCAGCCGACGGCGTTTACGCCGCCTGGTTCACCGTGCTGGGCCACGGACCGGTGACCGGAACGGTCGTGCCCGGTGAGCGTTACCAGGCCGCGGTTTCCGTGGGCACCAATCCGACGTTCTCCGGACGCACCCGCACGGTCGAGGCGTTCGTTCTCGACACGGCCGCTGACTTGTATGGGCAGCATGTCGCGCTGGACTTCGTCGCCCGCATCCGCGGGCAGGAGAAGTTCGGATCGGTGGGCGACCTCGTCGACGCGATGGGCACCGATACCGAACGTGCCCGCAGGCTACTTTCTGCTGGCTGACCTGCAGATTCCGGTCGGGGCCGCGCCCGCTGCTAGACTCCTCGGCGACATGGCGCGTGCTGCAGTTCGCGGCGGCCGCACCTTAGATCATGATCGCGGACCTATTGATGGAGATATTTCGTGGCGCTTAACGCCGAGCAGAAAAAAGAAATCCTGGGCTCTTACGGCCTGCACGCAACGGACACCGGGTCCCCGGAGGCCCAGGTCGCGCTGCTGACCAAGCGGATCGCTGACCTGACCGAACACCTCAAGCTGCACAAGCACGACCACCACTCGCGGCGCGGGCTGCTGCTGCTGGTCGGACGTCGGCGGCGTCTGCTCAAATATGTGGCCCAGGTCGACGTGGAGCGCTACCGCTCGCTGATCGAGCGCCTCGGCCTGCGCCGCTGACCCTGCCCCGAGTGGCGTGATGCCCGACTCGCCTGCGCGCTGCTGCCCAGCCCGCATCGTCGTCGGGCGTGCTGGGAATCGCCAGGTCGGCGTGTAGAGTCAAGGTCGTTCTGGGCCCATCGGCCCGAACGAGGTACGGCGTGCGCGATCCGCGCGCACCGTTCCAGCGAGGCACAACAGGACGTCGAAGGAAGACAAGTCTGTATCGCGCGGTCTTCGGTAGTGGCTGCCGAGCTCCCCAGAGTGGGGTAGGTCGG
>Ga0302325_10028538_pt1 | contig 11546 bp, 7 predicted proteins | sample Palsa_T0_2_FD_201948 | JGI IMG/M metagenome (GOLD analysis project Ga0302325, IMG submission 201948) | Peat permafrost microbial communities from Stordalen Mire near Abisko, Sweden - Palsa_T0_2 | ecosystem: Environmental > Terrestrial > Soil > Palsa > Peat permafrost | place: Sweden: Abisko... | reverse complement strand
CAGCCGGTCCACCTCGTAGAACTGGCGGGCCAAGGTGGCGGCGAGATCGAACCGGAATCCGTCCACGTGCATGTCGAGCACCCAGTACCGCAGCGAGTCCATGATCATCTGAAGCACGTGCGGGTGCCTCATCAGCAGGCTGTTCCCGGTGCCCGTGGTGTCCATGTAGTAGCGGCGGTCGTCGTCCACGAGCCGGTAGTAGGCGGAGTTGTCGATGCCGCGGAAGGAGAGCGTCGGCCCCATGTGGTTGCCCTCGGCGGTGTGGTTGTAGACCACGTCGAGGATGACCTCGATCCCGGCCGCGTGCAGCGCGCGGACCATGGTCTTGAACTCCTGGACCTGCCCGCCACGGCTGCCGCCGGCGGCGTACGCGTTGTGCGGAGCGAAGAAACCAATGGTGTTGTAGCCCCAGTAGTTGCCGAGCCCCTTCTCCTTCAGGTGGCTGTCGTTGACGAACTGGTGCACGGGCAGCAGCTCGACCGCGGTGACGCCGAGACCCTGCAGGTGCGAGATGACCGCGGGGTGCGCCAGGCCCAGATAGGTACCGCGCTGCTCGTCCGGGATCACCGGGTGCTCCTTGGTCAGCCCGCGGACGTGCGCCTCGTAGATGACCGTCTCGTGGTAAGAGGTTCGCGGCGGCCGGTCCAGGTTCCAGTCGAAGTACGGGTTCACCACCACCGAGCGCGGGACATGCGGTGCGGAGTCGGTGTTGTTGCGCCGGTCCGGGTGCCCGAACGAATAGGAGAACACCGCCTGGCCCCAGTCGACGCTGCCCTCGATCGCCTTGGCGTACGGGTCGAGCAGCAGCTTGGCCGGGTTGCAGCGCTGGCCGACGGCCGGGTTGTAGGGTCCGTGCACCCGATATCCGTAGCGCTGCCCGGGGCTAACCCCGGGCAGGTATCCATGCCAGACGAACCCGTCCACCTCGTGCAGGTCGACCTTGGTTTCGTTGCCGTCCTCGTCGAACAGGCACAGCTCAACCCGCTGCGCCACCTCGGAGAACAGGCCGAAGTTCGTTCCTGCCCCGTCATAGCTGGCGCCCAGTGGATAACTTTCACCCGGCCATACGGCAAATGCCGCCAAAGCTTTCCGTCCCTCCCGCAGAACATGCGTTACCACCATCACACCTTCCCAAGGTAGCGGCGATCACACAGGCCAATCCGGCCGGCCACCGCGATCTGCTCGAGCAGCCCGACCCGGCACTCGCCGGGAGTTGGTCAAGGCATAGTCACCGCAGCAGATGCGGCACGGCTGCCGGCCAAGTCACGAAACGGCCACCTGGCCCGGCAACGAGGATTGGCCGCCGGGAAACCAGCCGACGCCCTCCAGCGTCGCGGACACACGCGACAGTGATATTCACGGCCATGGCTGGGCCGCGAATATTAACGAGAAGCTCTCCGGGGCTGCGGTAGGGCGAAATTGGCCGGATTTTACGTTCATAATCCCGGCACTGTGACGATAAAAGCGGTTCTCGTATTCACTCCAGACGATTCGCTGATATGAGAGGTTCAGTTAATGCCGCGGCCTGATCAGGAACTCCGCCTGCCGAGCGATCTCGCGGATTTCACGTGTCTTTCTTAGGTGACCGCCATCACGTCTAGTGATCATGGGATGACCGGCATAGCAGAAGTGGACGGTTATGTACTTGAGCACCGTACCGACCTCTCGGGCCTCGGCGTACTGGTCGCCGTAGGGGGCACGGGCGGCACGCCGGTGTCCGGCCGTCTCGCTGGCCATCCCGGCGTAACGAACGGGTTTCGGACCCGCATCGAGTATAAATCGACCGTCCACGGCCGTCCACGGCCGTCCACAGAATATCGGCAAAGATGGACTGAACTATGCATTACGGTGGCACTCCGTAGTCCCTGGGTACGGCATCATTCAATGGTTGGCGCTCCGCCTTACCATGCCAGGCGGCAGCGCCTTAACCGTACACCATGCTTTTCATAATATATCCGGAGTGATGTGATGACTTCGCAAGAAAAAGACATAGAGACAGTAATTCCCGACTTGCGTGACATTCCGGTGGATCGTCTCGCCGAACTGGGCTCTTCGGCGCTCGCGCATTCCATTGCGCTCTATCGTGAGCGGCTCAGGGAAAACGGTATCCCGCTGAGCTCGTTCCAGGCGAGAATTTAGTGACCATTGCTAATCATCCACTGCCGGAGGCCGCATTTACCGAGCTGGCCGAAGGCGGTGGCAGCCCGGCGGCCATGCGGCGGCTGGGCGAGGCGCAGCGCAGCAAGCACATGATGCTGTTGCACGCCATTGCCGAGGCCGCTACCGGGTCCGAAACCGGCCCTGTCGCGTTCCGGGCCGGATATGAGCAGCTGGCGCGGATCCAGGAAACGGCCCCCGGGGCCGCCGCCTGGCTGCTCGGCCTGCCCCACCTGGGCGGGTGGCTGCACGACACGCTGATCCACCTAGACCAGGGAACCGCCGCGGACTTCGGTCACTTCGCGTGTCTGGTCGCGGCCGCAGCCATCCGGGCTGGCCTAGCCGTCGACCTGGATGTCCCGGTCCGGGACGGCCGAGTCCGGCTGCCGGGCCTCGGATCGCTGCTGGTCACGAGCGAGAGGTCCTGGATCCGGCTGGGTAACGACGGCGAGCGGGTCACCGCCGGTGACGAGTTCGCCGTCGAGGCCCGGTGGCTGGCGCCCGACGACGGTGCCGGAGCGCCGGACGAGGGCACCGTGGCGGGATGGTCCGGCACCCCGGCCATCCGCGCGACCGCCGACGGCCTGACCTGGACGGTGCTGCTAGAGGTCGATGACCCGTACCTCGACCGCTACACGCTGCCGATGCGCACGGCGATGTCGGCGGGGGAGGTGACGGACTGGCGGGAGCGGGTCCGGTCCGCCTGGCAGATCGTGGCCGGCCGGCACCGCTGGGCGGCTGAGCCGATGGCCGAGGTGATCTCGGTCATCGTCCCGCTGACGCCGCAGTCCGACACGGACCTGGTCAGCGCGACGACGCCGGCCGCCTACGGCGCGATCGCGACGTCCTGGCCGCCGGATGCGGTGACGCTGGCCGAAACCCTGGTGCACGAGTTCCAGCACGTCAAGCTCTGCGGCCTGCTCGACATGGTGCCGCTGGCCTGCTCCGGAGATCAGCGGGTGTACGCACCCTGGAGGCAGGACCCTAGGCCGGCCGGTGGCCTGCTGCAGGGCATCTATGCCCACCTGGGGATCGTCCGCTTCTGGCAGGCGCAGCAGCACGCCGAGACCGATCCCGACGGCCTGCTGCGGGCTCAGGTGCTGTTCGCCCGCTGGCGGCCGGCCCTGGGCCAAACCGTGCAGACGCTGCTGGAGACCGGCTCGCTCACCCCGGCCGGGGTCCGGTTCGCCGAACGGCTGGGGGCGCGCGGGCAGCACCTGATGTCGGTGCCGGTCCCGGCCGAGGCCGCCCGGATCGCTGCCGAGGTCGCCCTTGATCACCGGCTCACCTGGCAGCTGCGCCACGTAGCCACCGACGCAGCCGACGTGGCGGCCCTGGCGGATGCCTGCCGGCGCGGCGAATCGCGCCCGGGCGAAGCGCGGACCTGGGTGCAAGAGGACGTCCGCAAGGTCGACTCGGGTCTGCGGAGCCGGCTGCTTAACCTGCGCTACCTGGAACCGGGCCGTTACCGGACGCTGTGCGCCGACGGGGTGCTACCCGTCAGCGCGGCCGATCGCCTGCTGCTCGAGCGCAGCAGCGAAGCCGCGCTCCAGGCCTACCGCACCCGGATCGCTGACTCCGCCGACCCGCAGCCCGACGCCTGGATCGGTCTGGCGCTCGCGCTGAGCCAGCTCCCGCCGTCGCCGTCTCAGCAGGCGCTGGTCACCCGGCTGGTGCAGCTGTTCGAGGTGCACACCCGGCTGGCCAGCCGGACTGACCCGCTGGACCTGGCGAGCTGGTTCACGTGACCGAACTGATCCAGCTGACCGGGCATCCCGCTCGCTGGCCGCACCGGGACCTGGACGTGGCGGCCATGCGGGCCCGCGGTCATCAAGCGGTACCGTTCCGCCAGTTCATCCTCAAGGTCCACAGTCGTTGCAACCTTTCGTGCACCTACTGTTACGTCTACGAGATGGCCGACCGCGGCTGGCCCGATCTGCCCCGGCGAATGGATACCGCGACCGCCGGAAAGGTCGCCGATCGCATCGGCGAGCACGTCCGGACACACGATCTGCCCAGCGTCGACGTGATCCTGCACGGCGGCGAGCCGCTGCTGGCCGGGACCGGATGGCTGACCGAGCTGGCCGGGACGCTGCGCGCGCGGGTACCGGCCCAGGTCAACATCGGCGTGCAGACCAACGGCACCCTGCTGCGTCCGCGCATGCTCCAGACGCTGAAGCAGCTCGGCGTCGGCGTCGGGGTCAGCCTGGATGGCGACGCCGAGGCCACCGGGCGGTACCGGCTGTACCCCAGCGGCCGGAACAGCTTCGACGCCGTCGCGGCGGGCCTCCGCCTGCTCAGCTCACCCGGTTTCCGCGAGATCTACCACGGCATCTTGTGCACGATCGATGTGCAGAACGATCCGGTCTCCACCTACGAGGCCCTGCTTGAGTTCCACCCGCCCGCCGTGGACCTGCTGCTACCGCACGCGAACTGGAGCTGCCCGCCGCCCGGCACTGGCTACGCCGACTGGCTGATCGCGGTGTTCGAGCGCTGGTACTCGGCGCCCGAGCGGGAGACCCGGGTCCGCCTGTTCACCGAGCTAATCCAGCTGGTGCTGGGTAGCCCCGGCGCGGTCGAGGGGCTGGGTTTGACGCCGAGCACGCTCATCGTGGTCGACACCGACGGCTCCATCAAGCAGCTTGACTCGCTGAGCTCCACCTATCACGGTGCGGCCGAGATCGGACTGCACGTCAGCACCGACGCCTTCGACGCAGCGCTCGGCCATCCCACCACGGTGGCCCGGCAGATCGGCGTGGACGCCCTGGCCGACCAGTGCCAGCGCTGTCCGGTGCTGCGTGTCTGCGGCGGCGGTCTGTACCCGCATCGCTACCGGAGCGGGGCGGGTTTCCGTCACCCCTCGGTGTACTGCGCTGATCTGCTGAGGCTCATCACTCACGTGAGCGATCGGGTGCTCAGCGATGTGGCCCGGCTCAGTACGGCTCGATCTCCGCGGTGATCCGGCTCCGCGCCAGAGCTGCGCGGGCCTCGGGATGCTCCATGGTCAGCGTGTCCGCGTAGCGGCGCAGCGCGTCGGTGAGCATCCCGTTGGCCGCCGCCTCGTTGCCCGAGGCCAGTTCGTCCAGGGCCAAGTTGGCCGTGGCCATCAGGGTGACCGGGTGGTCCTGGCCCAGCGAGCCCTGGCATCTGACCATCGTCTGCTGCCCGGCCCGGAGCGCCTCGGCAAGATCACCGCAGGCGGACAGGTCCGAGGCGTAGTTGATGGTCGCCTCAAGCGTGAACGGGTGCTCGTCACCGTAGGCGTCCACGAGCCCGTCCCGGGCCTGGCGGTCGTACCGTCGCGCTTCCTCCGGCTCGCCCGCCGCACGCAGCACGGATGCCAGGCTGACCAGCGTCGCGTAGGCCAGGTCGGTCGGGGAGCCGACAGCCTGGCACCGGTCCAGGACCTCCCGGCCGAGCTCTTCGGCCCGGCCGAGTTCGCCCACCGCACGCCGGTCGTTGATCAGGTTGACGGCGGCCCGGAGCGTGTAGGTGTGGTCTAGGCCGAGGTAGTCCCGGTAGCGCTGGACGACGTCCTCGCTCTCCTGCAGGGCGTCCCAGTGGTAGCCGGCCTTGCGCAGCGCCGCTGCGAAGCTCTTGCGAGCGTTGAGCCAGTCGAGGTTCTCCGGCCCGCGTCTCGCCGCGAACCCCTCCACCACCTTGCGCGCGTTATCCAGCGACTCCTGGTAGGAACCAAGGTCACGCAGGTCGCGAGCCACCGCGTCCAGCGAGGTCAGGGTGATGGGATCGTCGGCCCCCAGGATGCGGCGACGGTCGCGCAGGGTCTTCCGATCCTCGTCCAGGGCGTCCTGGTGGCGACCCAGCCGACGGTAGTCGGCGGCGATGTTGTTGCGGACGTAGAGCGTCCGGTGGTGCTCGGGACCGAAGGCCTGCTCGAACCTGGGCAGCAGGCTGAGGTCCAGCTCAAGTGCCTCGGCGCGCTGGCCCCGGCTGCGCAGATCGGCCCCGTAGGTGTTCTCGCACAGCAAGGTGACCTCGTGGTTCTCGCCGTAGCGCTCCCTGAGCACCCGGAGCGTGCTCAGGATGAGATCGCGGGCGTTTGCGGCGTGCGCGTCCGACCGCATGGCGATCGCCACCTCGACCGCCATGGTCAGCACTTCGAGGTGCTCCGGGCCGAGTTTCCCCCGCCACACCTCAAGGGCATCCTGCCCGAACCGGGTCGCCTCGGCGTGGCTGCCGCGCAGGTGCAGCCTTCGCACCTGGTCGATGATGAGACGGCGCAGCGCCGGGTTGCCGGTGTCCAGGAAGCTGTGATCGGACTCGAGGTGCTGCAGCGACAGGTCGTAGACCGCGTCGTTGCCGGCCCGGTCAGGGTTACCCGGGTTGGACGCGGCCAGCAGGGTATCCACGGCCGCCTGGTACGCCAGGAATGTGTCGGGCCGGTGCTGCCGCAACTGGCCCCGCGTCACCGCCTGCACCACCCGGTGCATCTGGATCTGGTCCCGGGCCCCATCCACCTTGACCAGGGACAGCCGGTGCATCTGGTTCGCCGCGGCGCGGAACCGGGGTGAGGAGGACAGGAACTCGCGCAGCCCGGGCGGATCGCTGACCGCGGGGGCGTTCTCCAGCAGCAACTCACCCGCTATCGGTTCGGGGGAGAAGAACGCGCAGAGGTTGAACAGGTGCTGCGCGTCGGAGGTGAGCAGTGCGGTGGACATCGCCCAGGTATGCGATACGGACTCGGGCAGCTCGGGGAGCTGCTCGCTGAGCAGCCGGTGCGCGTTCTGGTCGAACTGCCTGAGGTAATCTTCGACGCTCTCACCGGTCTCGCTCAGGTAGGCCGCAGCGTGCTCGATGGCGATGGGCAGGTGGCCTAGGGTGGTCGCCAGCCGTCTGGCCTCGTGATTCCGTCGTTCGTTTTCCTTCTCGCGCAGCTCGGTGTTCGCAACCAGGGCGGGCACCCGGCGGCGCAGGAAGCCGACGGCCTCCTCTTCGGTGAAGGGCTGGACCTCGATGCTGTCCGCCTGGATGTATCCGGGCCAGGTCTGCAGTCGCGAGGTGATGATAATGTGGCCGCCCGGCGGGCACGTCGGCAGGTATCGCTGCAGGTCCAGCGGTTCCGCCACGTTGTCGTAGACCAGCAGCCAGTTCGGCCGGATCCCGGATTCGAGCGCTTCCAGCACCGTCGCGATGGCGCGGTCCCGGCCGCCCGAGGTGACCAGCCGCAATTCCAATCGTTCGCCCAGGCTGACCAGCGCGTCCCGGACCCGGTCGTGATGTTCGGCCCGGATCCACCACACGATGTCGTACTTGTCCCGATGCAGGTGAATGTACTCAGCGGCGATCTCGCTCTTGCCGACGCCGCCCATCCCGGATATGACCTGGGCCGGAGGGGTGGGTCGGCCTTTGAAGATGAGGTTGGCCCGCAGCGTCTCCAGCTCCGTCACCCGGCCGGTGAAGTTCAGGTTGCGGGCGGGGATCTCGGCGGACCAGATCCGTTGGTAGGAGCCGGTTGCGCCGGCCCGGGCCCACCCCGCCGACCCCGCCCCGGCCGGGCTCGGCACCGTGGTCTCGGGCACGCTGACCCGAGGCGCCGCGATGTTGTTTTCCGCCTGCCAGGCCGCCTGCCATAGGGGCAGGAACACCGCGGTATCCCCGGTCAGCGCCCTGACTATTTCTTCCAGGAAAGGCCACCTGGGTACCCGGGAATTGCGGAACGTGAACACGTTGTGCACGGTCGAAGAACTGATCCGGCCGCGCCCGGCCCGGGTGGCGATCTCACGCATGGACGGCATCCCGGCCGACAGATGCAGTTCGTCGAGCCGCTCGTAGAGCTCGGTGATCGGGCCAGGCGGGGTCGCGTTGCGGTTGATCGCCGTCACCGTTTGGCCCTCCCAGGATTTACAGCTGTCCAAGTTTGTCAAAGGACGTACACAGTCGCAATACGTGTCCGCACGATGGGCCGAGCGTGCGCGTCATTCATGGGTGTCCACCGCTGAGCGACCGGCGCACCGGGCGTCCACCGCTGTGCGACCGACGCACAGGCGTACACGCGGCAGACCGGGGATAGGCAAAGCCGTCCATAGCAGTCCGGGCTTGCTTACCAGCGGGTATCGTCCGCCTACCTGGAAAAGCTGGGATCAGGAAGCTGATAGAGGATCTGCGGGAGGAGGGGTGATGAGCCAGCTGGCGGTGGTGCCTCCGGTTGGGGACGGTCCGGTGCACCGCTCGATCGTCGCGGTCGACGTCGAAGGATCCACCAGGCGCACCAACCCGGCCAAGGGCAAACTCCGGCGCATCCTGTACGACCTGCTGGAGCGGGCCTTCAAGGCCGCCGGGATCGGTCCCCGGCATCTGGAAGAGCTGGCCGATCGCGGCGACGGGGTGCTGATCCTGATCCGGCCGTACGACGACGTGCCGAAGACCGTCCTGTTCAACCGGCTGATCCCGGCTCTGACGTCGCTGCTAGCCGAGCATAACGCCGCGGTCGCCGAGCCCGAGCTGCGGATTCGGCTGCGTGCGGTGGTGCACGCCGGCGAGGTGCACGACGACGGCTGGGGGTTCTACGGTGACGACATCGACGTCGCGTTCCGGCTGCTGGAAGCGCCGAAGGTGAAGCGGGTGCTGCGGGATGCCCCGGAGGCACCGCTGGTACTCGTGGTCTCGGAAGAGATCTGGTCCGGCATCGTCCGTCACGGCTACGTCGACGGTGGCCCGTACCAGCAGCGCGTCCAGGTCAAGGTGGGTGAGCAGCGGCGGCGCGGCCGGGTGTACCTGCCCGTCCCGGCCCGCTCGGACCTTCCGGCCCTGGTCCCCCGGGCTCGGACGCCGCTGGCGTCTGGCTCCCGGGCCATGGCTGCGCTGGCCGGATCCGCGGCCCGGGCCACGGGCAGCTACCGGCCGCATCGCCCCATCCCACACCACCGGGAATTTCATGATCGTGAACCCGGCAGTCCCGGGCGGTAAACCCTTGACCATCATGAACGCTGCCCGTCAGCGGGCGCGAAGGGCCTCGACCAGGGCGGGGATAACCTCGTGCAGGTCGCCGATGATGGTGTAATCGGCGTGGGCCAAGATGGGTGCGCCCGGGTCGGTGTTGATCGCGATGATGTGCTTGGCGCCCGCGCAGCCCGCAATGTGCTGGATGGCGCCGCTGATGCCGCAGGCCAGGTAGAGCTCCGGGGTGATCTTGGTACCGGTCTGGCCGACTTGCTGCCGGTGCGGGCGCCAGCCCTCGGAGGTGACTACGCGGGAGACCCCGACCACCCCGCCCAGCAGCTCGGCCAGCTCCTCAAGCGGCGCGAATCCGTCCGGGCCGCCGACGCCCCGGCCGCCGCCGACCACGACCCGTGCCGTGGCCAGCGACACGCCGCCAGCCCGCCCGGCCGACTCGACGGCCCGCACCACCAGGTCCGCCTCGGCCAGCTCCGGCTTGTGCACGTGTATCTGAAGAGAGGCCGGCGTCTCCGCGGAAACGTCCTGCGCAATTGCGTCCGGCGTCTCCGCGGAAACGCGCACGGGCACCGGGGCCACGGCGTCGGTGGCCACGGTGAACAGCGCGACCGGCGCCTCCATGACGGCGTGCTCGAGCAACAGTCCGGCCCAGCGGTGCCGGACGATCCGGTGCGTGCGCCCGCCGTCCGGCGTGACCACCGTGCAGTTCGCGGCCATCGGCAGCCCGGTGATCGCGCCGAGGTGCGCCAGCACCTCGTTGCCGCGGTCGGTGCCGGCCGCGAGTACGGCGGTCGCGCCGGTTTCCGTGGCGAGCCCGGCCAGCACCCGGGCCCAGGCCTGCGGCGCGTACCCGTCCAGCGACCCGGGCTCGATCACATACCCGTCGGTGACGCCGTAATCGGCCAGCGTAGCGGCAGGCATACCGGCCGAGTCCGCGAACACGACGGCCCCGATGGACGAATCCCCCAGCGTGCGGGCCAGCGTCAGAGCACGGAGCGAGACGTCGGCGGGGTCGGTGCCGTCGAGTTCGACCAGGCAGAGGACGGTCATGGCAGGATCCCCAGTTCGGCCAGCACGCGGACCAGCTCGGGCACCGCGTCGGCCCCGTGGCCGAGCACGGTGGCCTGGTGCTGGCTCGAGGCGGGCACCCGGAGCTCTTCCTTGCGCAGTCCTTCGGGCCCGAACTGGGTCCAGGCGGGCGAGGAGCGCTCGACCGCCGCACGCTTGGCCCGCAGGCGCCCGGGCAGCGACGGGTACCGGGGCAGGTTGATGCCCTCCTTGACCGTAATCACCGCGGGCAGCGGCAGCTCGTAGGCCTCTTCCACCCCCCGGTACTCGCGCCGGGCGATCACGGCGCCGCCGGACACCTCCAGGCTCTTGATCCCGGTGGCGACCGGCCAGCCGAGCTCGTGGGCGAGCCGGATGCCGACCTGGTAGTCACCGGTGTCGGCCGCCTCGTTGCCGAGCAGCACCAGGTCATAGCCATGAGCCCGGACCTCAGCGGCGATCGCGGCCGCGGTCGCGATCGGACCGAACTCGCGGCCGTCGGTCTCGAGCAGCACTGCCCGCCCGGCGCCGAGCGCCAGGGAGCCGCGGAGTTGCTCGATCGCCTCCTCGGGTCCCAGGGTCACCGCAGTCACCGAGCCGCCGACGCGCTCCGTGATCTGGACAGCTTCCTCGACCGCGCATTCCTCGTGCGGGCTGATGGCGAACCCGGACATCCGGGTGTCGACCTCCTGCCGGTCGGGGGTGACCGTGATCCTGCCGCCCACGGTGGGAACGCGCTTGACGCAGACGAGAATCTCCATAACTGCCTTAGCTCCGGATGCGCTCGTTGGCCGGGTCGAACAGCGGGGTGGCGCCGGCCACCGCCACGGTGACCGGATACTGCTCGCCCATGTACTCCACCAGCAGCGAGTTGCCCTCGACGGCGACCTCGGCGGGCAGGTACGCCATCAGCAGGTGCTTGCCCACCGACGGGCCCGAGCCTGCGCTGGTCACGTACGAAGGCCGTCCCTTAGCGTCAACCAGACGCTCGCCTGCCGGCGAGAGGATCGGCTCACCGCCCAGCATGTACCGCAAAGACCCGTCCGCCGACACGTGCGAGTCCACGGTGAGCGTGCACAGCACCGCGCACGGCGGCTCGGCCCGCTGCCGCAGGTACGCGTCCTTGCCGATGAACGGCTGGGGCTTGACCTTGGGCCGCCTCATGCCCGCCTCGACCACGGTGTAGTCGGGCGTGAGCTCGGCGCCGAACGCGCGGTACCCCTTTTCCAGCCGCCCGGTCGTGCCGTACACCCCGATGCCGGCCGGCACAAGACCGTGCGGCTGGCCCGCCTCCCACACGGTGTCCCACAGCCGGGCGCCCTGCTCGATCGGCACGTGCAGTTCCCAGCCGAGCTCGCCGACGTAGGAGATCCGCGACGCGAGCACCACGATCCCGCCGACCTCGATCTCCCGGCAGCTGCCGAACC
>Ga0302325_10028536_pt1 | contig 11546 bp, 13 predicted proteins | sample Palsa_T0_2_FD_201948 | JGI IMG/M metagenome (GOLD analysis project Ga0302325, IMG submission 201948) | Peat permafrost microbial communities from Stordalen Mire near Abisko, Sweden - Palsa_T0_2 | ecosystem: Environmental > Terrestrial > Soil > Palsa > Peat permafrost | place: Sweden: Abisko... | reverse complement strand
CCCAAGCCGTAAGCGTCCGAGATCGGTCTGATGCCGAACGTGATTGAGAGGCCTACGGCCGCGTCATCCTCTCCGGCCTCACCAGTTGATCGAATTCCTCGCCGGTAAGATAGCCCAGCTTCAGCGCCGCCTCGCGCAGGCTGCTGTGCTCTACATGTGCCGTATGGGCAATCTGGGCGCACTTGTCGTATCCCACCTTCGGCGCCAGCGCCGTCACCAGCATCAGCGAATTCTTTACGTACCAATCCACCTTGGCGCGATCGACCTCGATGCCCTTGATCATGTATTCAACGTAGCCGTGGCAGGCGTCGGCGATCAGCGTGACCGAGTGCAGAAAGTTGTAAATGATCACCGGCTTATACACGTTGAGTTCAAAGTTTCCTTGCGACCCGGCGAATCCCACCGCAGCGGTCGCGCCGTGAACCTGCACGCACACCATGGTCATCGCTTCACACTGCGTCGGATTCACCTTGCCCGGCATGATCGAAGACCCGGGCTCGTTCTCGGGAATGGAAATCTCGCCCAAGCCACATCGTGGCCCGGAAGCCAGCCAGCGGATATCGTTCGAAATTTTCATCAGCGATGCCGCCAGCGTTTCCATCGCGCCCTGCGCGAAGACGATCTCGTCATGCGCTGAGAGTGCGGCGAACTTATTGCCATGCGAACGAAAGGGAAGCCCGGTAAGTTCGGCGATCTTTCCTGCGGCTCGCTCCGCGAATTCGGGATGCGTGTTCAGCCCCGTCCCCACAGCGGTTCCACCGATGGCAAGATCGTAAAGCCCCTCCAGCGCTTGTTCCAGGCGCTTGATGTCGCGTTCCAGCAGACTGGCCCAGCCGCCGAACTCCTGCTCAAAGGTGAGTGGCACTGCATCCTGCAGGTGCGTGCGGCCGATCTTTACCACGTCATGGAATTCCTTCGCCTTGGCCGCGATCGCATCGTGCACGCTTCTGATCGCCGGAATCAGCACGTTCTTCACCCGCTCCGCAGCCGCAATGTGCATCGCCGCGGGAAACGTGTCGTTCGACGACTGAGACATATTCACGTCGTCATTGGGATGCACCGGCTTCTTCGATCCCATCTCGCCGCCCGCGATTTCAATGGCGCGGTTCGAAATCACCTCGTTCACGTTCATATTGGTCTGCGTGCCGCTGCCCGTCTGCCAGACGCGCAGCGGAAACTGGTCGTTCAGCTTGCCCGCGATCACCTCGTCGGCGGCCTGCACGATCAGCTTTGCCTTGTCTGCCGGCAGCTTGCCCAGATCCTGGTTGACCATCGCGCACGCCTTCTTGAGCGTGCCAAAGGCCCGAATGAGTTCCGGCGGCATGGTGTCCCGCCCAATGTTGAAGTGCAGCAGCGAGCGCTGCGTCTGCGCTCCCCAATAGACGTTAGCCGGGACTTCGATCTGTCCCATGCTGTCGGATTCAATGCGGGTCTGTATTTGGGATTGGGTGGCGGGTTCGATAAGGGCAGACATGATGGAATCTCCTGTGCGTCGGACCGGAGCGGCCAAGCCCGTCGGCGGGGATTGGGAACCAACGATTATACGGCGAGGTGTTAAGAGCGATACAAAACGTCCCGTCTCGGCCCTGGTTATGCCGCGTCGGATTTCGATAGTGGCAGGTCCTGAACTCCGAACATTGACGATTTCGGGAACAGCCGCTTGAAACTTGAGACAGCAGCAACATACACGTCACGGTTGAAGCCAATCGCGTGCTCGGTTGTCCGGTACAGCTCGTTTGTCAGATCTTCGAGCTGACGACCCAGCATCTTTCCAGCAACACCTCTGACGTCCTCCAGCGTCCCTTCGGACATTCCAGTGGCGGCATTAGCAGCCTGCAACCGGGCCTGAAATACAAGATGAAGTTCGTTTCGTTGTTCTACTAACGCTACAACGCTGCGGTATTGCGCCTCGGCAACGCCAAGTTTACTCAGCAGCTCCGCCTCCTTAGCTACTAAGGAGGAACGAGAGAGCGAGTAGATTAACGCTCTCATGTGACGGCGCAGTGGATCTTCTATCGTCACATACAACCGACGGGCACGGTCTCGTCACTGCGCGTGCATTTCCTGCATCCCGTGCTGGCGCCGAACCTTGATTTTGCTCTCCTCTTTTCGGACCTGCGCGAGATCGTAGGCAAGCTGCATCCGTAACCACGTTTCCGGCGTGCTGCCAAACGCCTTCGAGAGCCGGATCGCCATCTCGGGGCTGATCCCCGACTTGCCATGGATGACGTTGTTGAGCGTTTGCCGGGAGACGCCAAGAACCCCGGCTCCCTCCGTGACCGACAGGCCCAAAGGTTCAAGACACGCGGTTCGGATGCTGCGTCCGGGGTGCGGCGGGTTTTTCATTGGCATGGTGTCTCGCTCTTCGCTTATTGCTCGATTAGTGATAGTCAGTCAGTTCAATGTCAAACGAATCCGCGCCTTCAAAGCGGAAGATAATGCGCCAATTCGCCCGCACAGTGACCGACCAAAAGCCCTTCAAGCCGCCCTTCAACGGGTGCAGCCGATAACCGGGGAGGTTCATGGCCTGCGGCGTTTCGGCCTCTTCGAGCCGGGCGAGAATGTCTTCAACAGTGTCGAGCAAGTCGGGGCGGATGCCGCTACGGTCCCCGCGCTCATAAAGTCGCTTGAGGCCGCGATGCTTGAAACTCCTGATCATCAGGATACACCGTAAAGTGTACATTGTCACTTGTCAAAGATCTACCTTGCAGGCTCCTGCCGATCGCGTTCACTGGTCCTCGGTACTTTCTTCCTAAGGCAGAGGAGGGTAGTTTCAAGTTTCTCCTACGTCCCCCCGTGCTAGAATCATCGGTTTCTGACCTCGTGTTCGTGCGACCGTGCGGGGGCGGCGGTCACGGAACTCCATGCCTGACTTTCTTACTGCCGAAGACGTCGAAACTCTGCCCAAGACCACGACTGCTTCGCATCCCGAGGTGCACACCGACGTCCTGGTGATCGGAGCCGGACCCACCGGCCTGGCTTGCGCGATCGAAGCCCAGAAGCTCGGGCTTCGCGTCATCGTTGTCGACAAGGGCTGTCTGGTGAATTCGCTTTTTCACTATCCCGCCAACATGGTGTTCTTTACCACTCCCGAACTGCTCGAAATTGGCGATATCCCGTTCACCACCGCCCTGCAGAAGCCCACCCGCGAAGAGGCTCTCGAGTACTATCGCAAGGTTGCCGAGCACTACCATGTCGACATTCGTCAGTACGAGTGGGTCAAGACGGTCATGGGTGAAGACGGAGACTTCAGCATCGCGGCCGCCGACCGAGCCGGCCGGCCCCACGACTACCGCACGCGCAAAGTGATCGTCTCCACCGGATACTACGATCTTGCCAATCAACTTGGCCTGCCCGGCGAAGATCGGCCCAAGGTTTCGCACTATTACGCCGAGGCTCATCCCTACTACGACACCGATGTGCTGGTGATCGGCGGCAAGAATTCCGCCGCCATCGCCGCTCTCGACCTCTGGCGACATGGAGCCCGAGTAACCTTAGTCCATCGCGAATCGCGACTCCACCACCACATTAAGTACTGGATCAAGCCCGACTTGGAGAATCGCATCAAGAACGGAGAGATTGAAGCCTATTTCGACAGCCACGTGCAGGAAATCGGAATCGACCACGTCGTCATCGTCACGCCCCGCGGACCCGTCCGCCTGAAGAACGACTTCGTGCTGGCTTTGATTGGCTACCACCCCGACTACGACTTCCTGCGCAGCATGGGCATTGAGCTCTCTGAGGAGCAATGCCGTCCAGTCTGCGACCCGGTCTCGCTGGAGAGCAATGTGCCCGGAATCTATGTCGCGGGTGTGATCGTCGCCGGATCGCGGACCAACGAAATCTTCATCGAGAACGGCCGCTTCCACGGCAAGCAGATCGCCGCTGATTTGAAGCTCAAACTTCAGCCGGAGTCCTAGCAACATGTGTCGTAGACACGTAGCTTGCTACGTCTTGCCGACAGCTAGACGTAGCTTGCTACGTCTCGACAAATTGGGCTCTATTTCAGCAAGTACTCCTTCACAAACATGACCGTGGCGTAGAACTGGTAGTCGCGGTTCTTTTTCTTGGCGAAGCCGTGGCCTTCGTCTTTGCCCAGCAGCCACCACACGGGAGTTCCATTCTGTCGCACGACTTGCACCATCTGCGCCGACTCACTGGCCGGAACGCGCGGATCGTTCTGTCCCGCAATGACGAACAGCGGCTTTGTGATGTTCTTCGCGTTGTTGGCGGGGGCGATGCGCTCGAGGAATTCGCGCATCTTGGGATCGCGTTCGTCGCCATACTCAACGCGCCGCAAGTCCTGCCGATAACCGGAAGTGTGTTCCAGGAACGTCACCAGGTTCGACGGTCCTACTACGTCCACCGAGCAGCAAATGCGATCGTTGTAATTCGTCGCGACGGCCAACGTCATGAACCCGCCATAGCTGCCGCCGGTAATCATGACCTTACCCGCGTCCAGATCCGGCTGCGTCTGGATCCAGTCCAGCAGGGAATTGATGTCCTTGTAAGATCCCTCACGCAGAAAGCCGTTGTCGAGCTTCTGGAAGGTCTTGCCGTAACCGGTCGAGCCGCGCACGTTGGGGTAAATTATCGCGATGCCCAGTTCGTTGATGTAGTAGTTGTCGTGCCCAAGAAAATCAGGCCGAACCTGGCCTTCCGGTCCACCGTGGATGTCAATGATCACCGGCCGTTTGCCGGAGAACTTCGCCGGAGGCTTATACAGGAATGCGGAAATGGAACGGTCATCCCATGACTTCCAGTGGATCAACTTCGGCTCCGCGAATCCTGAAGTATTCAGACCGCCGGTTTCGCTGAACGTCCAGCGCTCCAGCTTGCCAGTAGCCATGTCGAGCGAGTACGCGTCGTAATCCCGGCTCGCGGTACTCAGGTTGAAAGCCAACTCACGGCTGTGGTCGCGCCACGTGAGGTTATACAGCACGCCGACCGGCATCTTGGGGACCGGAACCTCTTTGTTCGTCCTGGTGTCGAGAACGTGCAGGGCGCTGATTCCGTCCTCATTTGCCTCGAATGCAATCCAGCGTCCGTCCTTTGACAGATCGAATTCATCCACGTCCCATTTGAGGAGGGGAGTCAAAACCGTAGTCTTGTGGGTCGTGAGGTCCATGAAGACCAGCCTTTGGAAATCCGAATCCTGATCGCTCGTGAAGTACACGCCTCTGCCGTCTTTGGCAAAGCGAGCGTTGGTGTACGCCACCGTTTCCGATCCCGTCTTCGGAGTAAGCAAGTCTTTTTTCCCGGTAGCAACGTCGATCAGCCACACGTAACTCTCCGCCGCAGACACTCCATTCGTTGCCAGCAACTGCTTGCCGTCGGGCGACCAGTCGGAAACGTCCCAGCCGCCTCCTTCCATCTGCGCCACCATGCGCGCGCTTGCAGGGTCGGCTGCATTGACCACCCAGATGTCCACGTCATTCCCCGTGCGTTTGGTGGAACCGTATGCAACGCGGTCTCCCTGATACGACCAGAGCGGGCTGGTGTTCCGCGACTTGCCATCGGTCAACAGCGTGATATCGCCTGTGGCAAGATCGTAGCGATACAGCTGGAAGAATTCGCCTCCGCCAACGTCTTTCATGAACAAGAAGGAATCGCCATTGACCGGCTGGTAGAATGCGCCCGCGACGCGATCGGGGAAGAATGTGAGCTGAGTGCGCGCGCCGCCGGGAAACTTTACCTGGTGCACCTGAGCCGTGTCGGCGAAGCGGGTTTCGATCAGCATCTCACGCTTGGTGGGGTGCCAGCTCGCGAAACCGGCGGAGCGGAACTCACTGTAGCGTCCCACGGATTCGGCGAGTGAGGTGGGAATCTTGGGAATCCCTTCGACAACCAGATTTTCGTTGGGAACGATTTCATCGTTCTGCGCGAATGCGAGCGCAGCGAAGAGAATGACGGCGAGCACACGCAAAGACAAAGGCAAGAATAAAGATCGTTTCATCTATTAACCCTCTGCTGTTCGGACGAACGTAGACTGGTTCCGTTAGCGGAATCGCAGCGTGCATCTTAGGCTGGCGACCAAACCAGGTCAACTAGAAATGCCCCAGCATTTGACTCCAGCCGCAGCCCGCAAACCGAAGCCCGATCTTTGCTACTCTAGCCATTCGCATGGAACTCCAACCAGAGCATGCGGCTCCGTCGGTCTCGCTCGGGTCGTACTTGCGGCTGGTGCGCGGCAATCGCAATTTCCGCCGCCTCTGGCTGGCGCAGATTATCAGCGAGATTGGCGACTGGTTCTACACGCTCTCCATTTACACGCTGCTGCTCCAGTTGACCGGTCAAGCTAGTTCGGTCGCGCTGGCCCTGGTTCTGCAGGTTCTGCCACAGACCTTCGTAGGGCCGACGGCAGGTGTGGTGAATGACCGCCTGCGCCGCAAGCACGTCATGATTGCCGCCGACCTGGTGCGCTTCGGAGTGGTGCTGGCCATGCTGCTGGTGCGTTCGCGCTCGATGGTGTGGCTGGTCTATCCGCTGCTCCTGGCGGAAACCGTCATGGCTGCGTTCTTCGAACCGGCCCGCAGTTCGGTCGTTCCTAACATCGCTGCCAAGGGAGAAGTGCTCATAGCCAACACGCTTTCATCAGCCACGTGGTCGGTGAATCTGTTGATCGGCGCTTCCGTCGGTGGAGTGGTAGCAGCCTTCTTCGGACGCGACGCCGTCTTCATTCTCAACGCACTGTCGTTTCTGGCCTCTGCCGTTCTCATCGGCGGGATGCGCTTCGCCGAACCGCACGCGGAGTCAGCGGCGCCGTTGCGTCCGCGCGATCTGGTCGACTTCTCCCCCGTATTGGAAGGCATTCGCTACGTGCGCAATCACCGCACACTGTTGCCCACGGTGTTCGCGAAGGCCGGCGAACTCATGATCGGTCCGAGCTGGGTGATTTTCACCGTGATGGGCGCGCATGAGTTCGCCGTGCACTGGCGCCACGTCGATGCCGCGCGCGGAGCAATGCTGGGCATGAGCATCCTGCTCGGCGGACGCGGTTTGGGCGCGCTCGTCGGTCCGCTGGTCTCAGCGCGCTGGGCGGGCCGCAGCGACCGGCGGCTGCAACTCGGCATCCTCTTTGGTTATCTCACGGTCGCGGTGGGATACGGAACGCTCGGGAGCAGCCGCACGGTGTGGATGGCCGCTGCGTGCGCCATGCTCGCGCACATGGGAGGATCTACGGTCTGGGTGTTCTCGACCACGCTGCTGCAGCTTCACACCGACGACCGCTTCCGCGGCCGAGTCTTCTCCGCTGACCTGGGCTTCTCGATGCTGACGATCGCCGCCGGTGCTTACTTGTGCGGGCGACTGCTTGATTCAGGGGTCTCCGCTCGCATGGTTGCGACCTGTACGGGATTGGTCATGCTGATTCCTGCAGTACTGTGGGCGCTGGCGATGCGAGTTGGTATGGAGCGGACTGCCGAGGTTTCTCTTCGATCAGACCGATAGCTTGTCGGCAAGCAAGGATATCTTGATTTTTCCGTTTTGGGACGAGCGAGGTTTTGGTGGAGGACCCCCTCTCCCCTGGTCTATGGGAATCATCAGGTTGGGGAGAATTTGTGAAAAAATCTTAGGGGCACAACGACTTGCGGGCAAAATATTCCGAAATAAAGACTTAGCTGGTTGTCAGAGAGCTTTGTTGCTTACTACCTCAACGATAGCGGGCTGGTGCGGCGAGGTCAAGAACCGAATTGGGAACTTCCAAATGCTCACGCGGACAGCCGGTCGATCTTTGCGGCCATGATGAAGTCGCTCTCGGTGAGGCCGTCGATCTTGTGCGTCCAGAGCGTGATCTCGGCTTTGCCCCAAGCTAGCAGAATGTCGGGATGATGGCCTTGTTCCTCGGCCAGCGCGCCCACTCGATTCACGAAGTCGAGCGCCTGCTTGAAGTCGGGAAAGGTGAAGGCGCGAGTGATGTGGTGCTGTTCAACCACGCTCCACTGCGGGACGATCTTGTGCAGCGCATCGAGTTCCTTACCCTGGAGAGGAGGCACGCCGCCGCGGCAGGGAACGCATTTCTTGTCGGCTAGTTGTTCGGTCATCGGAGTCTCCCGTGCCTATTGTAACGGTTCAAGGCAATGGAAGTTTCAGAACAGACTCTCCAGATCGCGCGCTCCGTGGATCACTCGGAGAATCACAATCTCGCCGCTTTCGGCCCTATAGAAGACTAGATGTTTGGGGAACCTTGCGATTGGCATCCTCCGGATGCCTTGGAGTTCATCAGCGCTAAACCGGCAGAGCGACCCGGAGTTAGGATTCTCAACAATGCGGAGCAGCGCCGCAGTCACTGCACTCTCCCAACGGTTAGCCAAGGCCTGGCCCGAGTGTTGCCTGTACCAGTCAGCTTGCTCCAGGATGTCGTTGGTGGCGACATCACTGAGGCAAAGCTTCGTGCGATTCACCGGCGGCCAGTCTGACTGCGGAGGGCTGCGACCAGTCCCTTTTTCCTTATCTCGGTCACGGCGAGTTCGATCGTAGGTCCCTTGGCGGCTGCGATGAGGTCCTGTTCGAGGGAGTGAAGCCGCCGTTCCTTGTCCTGGCGAATCAATTCGCGGATGTATTCGCTGGGCGTGCCCCAATCGCCCGACGCAACCTGTCCTTCAACGTAGTGTTTCAGGGGCTCGGGAAGAGAGATGTTAAGAGATGTCATGGCCATACCTTCATGTTATGACAGTTTATGAAGGATATCAAATGGGACGTGTTCCCCGACTTGAAATAAGATCCCTCAGGGGCTGAAGCCGGCCGTCTGGGGACACTGATCGCAGCGCTGGAAGCGCTGCGGCCGCCCAAAATCAACACCGCTTGCTAAAACGGAATATCCTCATCCGTGATGGGGCCCGCGCTGGCTCCCGCGTGCTCGGGTTCGGGCGTGCGCTGGTCGAAGTTGTTGCCGCCACCGGTTGATGCGCCTGCGCCGCGCGAGCTTCCGCTGAATTCTGCGCCGCCGGTGCCTTCGCCACGGCCGCCGAGCAGGACGAGGTCATTGACGTGGATTTCGGTCATGTATTTCTTTTGGCCGCTGGTCTTGTCGTCCCAGGAGTGGGTGCGCAAACTTCCCTCGATATAGACTTTGCTGCCTTTCTTCAGATACTCGCCGACGATTTCGGCGGTGCGCGCCCAGGCGGTAATGTTGTGCCATTCGGTGCGATCTTGCCAGTTGCCGTCCTTGTCTTTGAAACGCTCGTTGGTGGCCAGGCTGAACTTGGCGACGGGCGTGCCCTGCGGCGTGAACTTCACTTCGGGATCTTTGCCGAGGTTGCCGATGAGGATGACTTTGTTGACGCTTTTTCCTGCCATGAGATGCTCCTTTGCAGGGGTTCAGTATACCGGAAGCAGCGGGCTGCGGACGGTGCGGGAGATCATATTCTCTTTTGAAATCCGTTCTGGGACAGACAGGGCCTGAAAGCCCGATGGACTCGGGGCGGCTTACGCGGCGCTGAAGCGCCGCTCTTCCACGTTGCGATCGGCATCCATTTTCGCGAAGATAACGTCATCGATTTCGGTGGTTTATCCGCGTTCCTCCACCGTGATTAACGCCTTCTGCTTAGACGTAGATCACGGTATAATCGCACCATGCCTCCTGTACCCGGCGCCACTAGAGCTGTCGGCATGGTTCCCGACGAGATGAAAGCTGAACCGAAGTCCAAGGGCCTGACCACGCCGCGCAAGAAGAAACCGAAGGAACTGGCGGTCATCACCGAGTGCTGTACGGGATGCGCCGGCTCACCGGCATGCGTGGAATACTGTCCGGTGGAAGACTGCATGTTCTGGGTGGCGGACGAGGACAGCACGCCTTTCGGGCGCATCGCGGTCGATCCTATTCTGTGCATCGGCTGCAAGAAGTGCCTTAGCAAAGGTCCTGACGGCTGCTTCCTTGACGGCTGTCCCTGGGACGCCATTGCTATGGTGGATACCGCTGAAGTGGAAAAAGAAGTTGGGGCGATGGCGATTTAGAAGCAGTGGCCAGTGGTCAGTGATCAGTGGCCAGCAAAACCTGGACTATCCCCAAATTTCTGACCACTGGTCACTGGTCACTTCTTCTTCTTCTTCACAAACTCTTTCGACTTGCTGTCTTCCCCAGAGTGTTCCGGGCTTCCACCGGGCTCGGGGAAGTCCGTGTCAGCGCCCTTGATACGCGGGTCCTGATCGCGGTGGCCGAGTTGTCCTGCGAGGCCGGCATTGGCGTCGTGGTCGCGCTTTTCGCCTTCGGTGGCACCCTTGGCGCCGTCGGGATCATTTTCGGAAATCTTGGTCACGGTGAACCTCCGGTGCGAGTTGAAAGTGGTCAGTGGTCAGTGGCCAGTCGCACTGCCCGCACACCTTCTGACCACTAGTCACTGGCCACTGACTACTTTATTCTCCCGGGCGGGTTGCGACTCCCAGTTTGCGGAGGCGTTCGCGGGCCTGCAGGGCTTCATTGGATTTGGGATAACGCTGGATCACGTGGCGGAGTTCCACAACTCCATCTTCCTGCTTACCCAATTCGATTAACGAAAAACCTTTTTTCAACTGGGCCGAAGCGGCTTTGGTTCCGGTGGGAAAGTTCTGCAGGACCTGGTCGTAGCTCAGCGCGGCCTGCTGGTAGTTTGCCTGGCGGAATTGAATTTCGCCGAGATAAAAGTAGCAGTTTCCGGCGAGATCGGTATTGGGATAGAACTTGACGTAGTCGGAAAATTCCTGAATGGCGAGATCGTTTTTGTTGCCGTTGTAATCGCGCAGAGCGTTGTTGTAGAGCACATCGGGCGGCGGCGCCTGGGCCTGGGCCTGCTGTTGCGCCTGCTGCTGGGCCTGCGACGCGGCCAGGCTTTGCTGGGACGACTGCATGTCCTCGAGTTGTTTGCTGACTTTAGCGAGGCGCGCCTTGAGTTCGTCGAGCGTATCGTTGAGGGATTGGATCTGGCCGGTGAGTTGGTCGACGTGCGTTGAGGAATCTCCCTGCTGTTTTTGCAATGTGGATTGCAGGGCGGTGATGGCGACGGTAACTCTGTTGATCGCGTCGGTATCCTTCTCGACCAGGTTTTTCATGACACCCATGCGCTCGTCGAAGCTGCGCTGCATGGCGGTCATCTGCTCCTGGAGTTGCTGGACTTGAGTTTGCAGTTGGATCATTTCTTTGCTGGCGCCCCAAGCCGGGATGACGGCCAGCCAAAGCGTGGAGAGCAGGGCGAGAACAGCGGAGAAGCGTCGTAGTGTCATAGGCGTAGTTTCCTGAAATCTATTTTAGACGGATTGTTGACGCGGCGCGTTGTGAAGATTTGTGGCCGGGTCTTTACCCGGCCACATGGACCCGGCCACAAGCAAACGCCGATGACGGCGGCTACTTCTGATAGACGAAGTGGCCGCGGCGGTTCTGCTGCCAACAGCCCTCGTTGTCTTCCAGGCAGAACGGTTTCTCCTTGCCGTAGCTGATGGTCTTGATGCGGCTGGCGTTGACTCCGGCCGTGGTCAAGGCATTCTTTACCGCACTGGCGCGCTGGTCGCCCAGGGCCAGATTGTATTCGGTTGAGCCGCGGTCGTCGCAGTGTCCTTCAATCGTAAAGCCGATG
>Ga0302325_10028533_pt1 | contig 11547 bp, 10 predicted proteins | sample Palsa_T0_2_FD_201948 | JGI IMG/M metagenome (GOLD analysis project Ga0302325, IMG submission 201948) | Peat permafrost microbial communities from Stordalen Mire near Abisko, Sweden - Palsa_T0_2 | ecosystem: Environmental > Terrestrial > Soil > Palsa > Peat permafrost | place: Sweden: Abisko... | reverse complement strand
CATGGAGAGTTCGCTCAATGTCTCCGCCTCAAAGCTAGCTTTTCCCCAATATTCTTCGGACCTAAGTCCCGCTCAACGACGCGTGATCGAGGACTACATCGGCCGCATTCGCGCTCAGTTGATTCGCGTGCTGGATGGACAAGGAATGGAACGGCCGCCAGCCGATATCCCCGTTTCGCGATCGCTCCACGTAAATCTCACGTTTGTGGACATCGCAGCGGAGGAGTTGAAACCCGAATACATGAGCGGGTATGGCCGGGTTCCTCCTGCAGCCGCAGTTGAGCTTAACGGTATTGCCGGAGAACTCCACAGTCTGGTGAGACAGCTTGATCAATATTTAATGCGTGGTTCGCGGGAAAACCTGCAAGAACGGTTGCAAAGGTTAGAACAAATCGGAGACGAGGTGCCACTTCTCAAGAAGCTGGAGTCGGTCATCAGCGAACATGGACTGGTCGAATTTCGATCTACCCTGTCGATGATTCTCGATCGGCTCGAAGATAACAGCTTTGAAATTGCTATTTTTGGCCGCGTTAGTTCGGGCAAGTCGTCGCTGCTGAACGCAATCCTCGGGACCGATGTGCTTCCGGTTGGAGTTACACCCATCACCGCGGTGCCAACGCGCTTGGTTTACGGGGATTCTCCCATCGTTCGTGTCTGGTTTGCCAATCGGACTCCCGAACAATTCGACATTTCGCAGTTGCCGCAGTTCGTCGCCGAACAGTTGAATCGGGGAAATGAAAAGCATGTGACCAGAATCGTTGTTCAGATCCCTTCCGCTCGCCTTAAGGAGGGCATCGCTTTTGTCGACACTCCTGGATTGGGGTCGCTTGCGACACGAGGAGCTGCTGAGACGCTTGCCTACCTGCCACGTTGTGACTTAGGCGTGGTCTTGATCGATGCGGGATCGACTCTGACCCCGGACGACCTTCAGACCATACAGATTCTTTACGACGCGGCAATCCCGGCCAACGTCTTGTTGAGCAAGGCAGACTTGTTGACTCTCGAAGATCGCTCGCAAGTCGTTGGATATGTCAAACATCACATCAAAGAAGAACTGAATTTGGATCTTGCGGTCCATGCCGTGAGCGTCATGCCCGGAAGCAAAGACTTACTGACGCATTGGTTCGAAGAGGACATTGCTCCTCTCTACAGTCAAAGGCAGGATCTCAAACTTCGTTCCATCCGGCGCAAACTGGGAGCTCTGCAGCAGTCGGTTGAGATGGCTCTGCGGACGCGTCTCCGCCGCAAAGATCAGATCTCCCCGAAGAAAGTGGAACAACTACGCGTTGTTGAATCTGAATTGCGGCAAGCCAGCGGTCGGCTTGAAGAGATGAAGAAAATTGCCCGAGGCGTGGCGAACGAATTGGAGTATTCAACCACCCGGACATTGCGATTCGCGGCAGCTACTTTGGTCGAGTCCTGGTCGAAACAAGGTGCGACCGGGGAAGCCGCGCCGATGATCGTGCGGAATGCCGTCACATGGACGGTTCAAGAACAGACTGAAACTCTTCGCCGACGGATGGATGCCATGGCGCACAAACTCCACGAGACGCTGGCCGCTACGGCCAAAGTGCTGGAAGTCGAAGACGTCCCTGGGACGCAAGAGTTTTCTGGTGTGGTGCGCGAGATGCCAGCTTTCGATCTAGGCCAACTGAACATTCGGATGAAGCCCTCTTTTCTTCTTCGTTCACTCGGCGGAAATATCTCGAGATCGATTGTGAAGAAGCGTTTGGCGGGAACAATCGGAGAGCAAGTCGCAAAATCTCTTTCCGCCTACCATGCTTTGCTTTTTGACTGGTCGGACAGAACGCTCACTCAGATCCAACGCCGGTTCGACGCGTATGCCAACAGCTATCGCGCGCAGGTGGAGAGGCTGGTCGGAGACCATGTGTCGCCAGTGGGACAGGAAGACACCATTCGCCGAGATTTGGATGGATTGGAGAGCGCCCGACCCGAACAGACAGTGGCGTCGTAAGCAGCTGAGACTTTGAGAAGAATTATGAACAGGAAAGGAACGGAGCGACTTGCTGAAATACGTGATGGTGGGCGTAGGAGGTTGTCTCGGTTCGATTTTGCGGTTCTGGCTGGGCAGTTATATCGGCAGCCGGATGGGAACTCGGTTCCCCTACGGGACATTTGTGATCAACGTTACGGGGTCATTCCTGATCGGGCTGGTCTTTGCCTTATTGACGACAAGAACGCATTGGAGCGCAAATTGGCGATACCTGATCCCAATCGGCTTCATCGGGGGTTACACGACATTCTCTAGCTTTGAATATGAGACTCTGCGCACCATCCAGGACGGCCAAGTAGGTCTAGGCCTGCTGTACGTGGTGCTGAGTGTGGTCGTCGGGTTTGTTGGGGTGTGGGGAGGCGTTATGGCTGGGAGGTCAATCCCATGAAAGCTGAGGCTTCAGTACCTGGAACCAGTCTAGGCCAGGCACTCATTAAAGGCACATGTCCAATCTGCGGAATCCTGAAGGACTTTCAGTGGACACTGTCGGAAACTGCTCGGCCGCAGACGGATCTGCGACTGTGCAATTTCCATGGTTGGGCGCTTGCCCGCTCCAGAGGGAAGCTCTCTCGCTCCACGCCGGGGGAGAGTGTCACCATTGTCTTTCTAGGAATGTTGAAAGCACCACTCACTGGAAAGGTAAGTAGTGATCAGTGTTCGCTCTGTCGCTACGTGCTGGAAGAGGAGATAACTCGCTTACGGGAACTGGCGCAAAAGCTGCAGGGGGCCATGTTTGCGCAGTGGATGAAGAGTCAAGGTACGCTATGTGTGGAACACGGCCGAAAAGTGAAAGAATTTGTGCCACTGCGTTTGCGAACGCTCGTTGACGAAATCGTAGAACGAAATCGGGCCGAATTGGAAAACGAACTCGAAACCTTCCGTGAACAACTCAAGCATGGAAATCATGAGGGTGGCGGCCTTTTGGGTCGCGCCGCTGAGTTTCTGGTTGGTCAAAGAGGACTTTAGCCTCGAGAGGACAATATGCTCACAGCAGGGCCTGGCAAAAAAGTCGGCATTTACGTAACGGAAGACCAGCAGTACCACGGGGCGGCCGCCTACGCCGCCATTCTGGACTTTCTGTTCTTTCACGGTGTCTCGGGCGCAACGGTGACTCGTGGCATCGCTGGGTTTGGCTCAGACCACCATATTCACACCACGCGACTAGTCGACTTGGCGATCCGCCTTCCGGTGAAGGTCGAGTTCATTGAAACCGCCGCGAAGGTGGAGGAATTGCTGCCTAAGCTGCACGAGTTGGTCGGCACAGGGTTGATTGAGATGCACGACACGACCATCGTGAAACCTGCCGAGAAAAAACAGAAACGGGCCCCAAGCACAGAAGGCCCGGCTCTGAAGCGAGAGGGCAAGGCCAAGATGATGAGGATCTACATTGGCGAAAACGACAAGTGGAATGACAAGCCGCTCCATGAAGCGATCGTCAATGGCTTGCGGGCGCATGATATCGCTGGGGTCACAGTTTACCGTGGCACGACCGTCCCATTCTGCTATCCGTCGTCGACACGGAAGAGAAACTGCAAGCGTTCATGCCGATTCTCGACCAGATGGTGCAGCAGGGTTTAGTCGTGCTCTCCAACGTGGACGTTATTAAGTACACCCACAATTACCAGAAGGCGGAACGGCGACAGGAGACGCAAGTATGAAACTGGAAGGCAAAGCCAAGATGCTACGCATCCATTTCGGCGAAGACGATAAGTGGCATGGAAAGCCCCTCTACGAAGCGATTGTTACCAGGTGCAGAGAACTTGATATTGCTGGCGCGAGCGTGTTTCGGGGCATTGAGGGTTATGGCGCGAGCACGCTCATCCACAAGCACCACCTGCTTCGTTCGTCGGACCAACCGATCATGATCTCCGTGATTGACACAGAGGAGAAAATCAGGACTCTCATCCCTGCGCTGGATCAAATGGTGGACGAAGGACTAATTGCAATGTCTGATGTCGAGGTCATTCGGTACGTTCATCAAGAGGGCGCTCGCTCCCCGGCATCTTAGTCAAACGAGTAGGGCCGGAAGTGAGAGTTATGAATCCAACCATGATGAAGTCATCAAGCGGTACGATCGAGTCTTCGTCCACGACAGTAGCCGATCCCGTTTCTGTTGAGGGTCCAAGTTTGCCAGCCAGCTCGCATGGAGAAGGTGCGCTCGTGCGCATGGCAGAGCTTGCCGACGAATTTGGAGCAGAGAATGTTGCTACAGACGCACGATCGGTAGCAGAGCGGGTTTCCGAGGGACGCTTTTATGTTGCTTGTATTGGTCAGTTCAAGCGTGGTAAATCTTCCGTCCTGAATGCACTTGTGAGTGATAACGTACTGCCCACTGGAGTCGTGCCGGTTACCACCGTGCCCACGATCGTCCGCCACGGAAGCCTTAGGGCCGCCCGCGTTCGCTTCGAAGCCGCAGCCGGGTGGAATGATATTCCGGTTAACACCGTCGCCGAGTATGTCTCCGAAGACAAGAACCCTGAAAACGCTAAACATGTAGCAGCGCTGGAGATCTTTGTACCCAGCCCTCTGCTTGCGACCGGCATGTGTTTCGTGGACACGCCCGGACTGGGATCGGTGTTCACGGGCAATACCGCAGCAACCCAGGCTTTCATTCCTCACATCGACGCGGCACTTGTCGTGATCGGTGCTGATCCTCCGCTTGCGGGGGAAGAGCTAGTACTGATTGAGGCGGTTGCGCGGCATGTTCAGGATCTCATTATCGCCGTAAACAAAGCGGATCGGACCACGGACGCAGAACGAGCCGAAGCTGTGGCCTTCGCGCAACGGCAACTCGAAAAGCGACTCCACCAACATTCTGTTGGACCTCTGTTTGAGGTCAGCGCGGCGGAGCAACTCGAACACAGGGGATCGGGACGGGACTGGGGAAAGCTGGTTGCCTCGCTGAACCGCTTGGTCGAAGGATCGGGCCGTCGTCTCATCCAGGCAGCCTGCGAACGTGGACTTGAGCGGATCAGCGACCAACTCCTCCTGATCATGACAGAAGAGCGTGAGGCGCTCCAACGGCCGATCGAACAGTCGGAGACCCGTATTGCCATAATGAAAGAGACCATTGCCGATGCAGAGCGTTCGATGCGGGATCTTGGTTATCTTTTCATGGGTGAACAGCAACATATTTCAGACATGTTCGTCGATCGTCACAAGACATTTCTCGCGCGGGTAATGCCGCAGGCGCACAAGGAGTTTGACGTTTCGCTGGAAACGATATCTGGCTGGCTGGGCCCGTCGTATCGCAGGCGCACTTTTCACGAGGCGCAGGAAGTAGCACGACGTCATGTCGTGCCATGGTTGAAACCCGAGCAGGCAGAAGCAGAGAACGAATACAGACGCGTTGAGTTGCGGTTCGTGGAGATGGCAAACGAGTTCCTTACGAAACTTGCAAGTGCTGGCATTCCCGAATTGGCACGGATGCCGTATGCTCTCGATCCGGCACCCGGATTCCGCGTACGCTCGGAATTCACCTTTTACGAATATAGAGACGTCGCGGAGCCTGCCTCACCCCTGCGTTGGCTGACCGACCTGCTTCTTGGCCTGGTGGGTGCCCGGTGGATCATTCGGAACGAGGCCCGAAGGTTCCTCACCAGGCTGCTCGAAACCAACAGCACGCGTGTCCAAAGTGACGTCCTCAACCGGGTTCAAGAGAGTCGCGCGAAGTTAGAAACCGAGATTCGCAAGCTGCTTCACGAAGTGAGTCGGATTGCGGAACAGGCTTTGTTCCGCGCCCGGAAGGTGAAAGAAGACGGCGAGTCTGCGGTTGCGGCGGAATTGAACCGACTGGCTGGCTTGGAACACGAAGTGAATGTCCTCCGCGACTCCATACAGCCTAGTTCCGTTCAGGTTTGAGCCCGCACGAATCTCAACTGCTCATCGTAGATTCGGCAGCAATTGGCTGATCCTCATCCGCAAATACTTTCTTGTACAGGTCTTCACCATAGCTGGTTTCCAGGGGCTCCCCTTGCGCCAGCCTGAAGCTTCGTGTCCCATCGCCTCTTCTCTCGGCACGCAAACAAATAGCGCTGTCACTTCGCTCATCGAAGAAGCCTCGTGCAAATTCGTACAGATGCGTAACGTAGAAGACCGTCATGCCTTTCTCAAGCAGGGCGCGAACAATCTGTGTCGCGATTTCCGAACCCTCTCGCTCGTTCGTCGCTGCGAAGGATTCATTAAAAAGCAGCACAGAATTCGGGACAAGGTGGTCGACGATGTCACTCATTCTTGCGATTTCTTCGTCGAATTTACCGCTCCTCATGGTTGCGTCTTCCTCCCGCTTGTAGTGAGTGAACAGAGCTGGGCAGATTGGAGCCTCGAAGATATCAGCACCAACGAACAAGCCACATTGCATCATCAATTGCGCGAGACCGATGCTTCGCAAGAAGGTTGATTTTCCCCCTTGGTTCGCTCCGGTAATCACAATCAAATTCTTGCCTTCCGCATTCATGGTGTTTCCGACCACCCCGTGATCCATCATCAATGCCAGACAAACATCGTACAGGCCACTGAAGTTACGGCCGTGTTCGCCTGCTGGCATGAGGGTAGGGAAAACAGTCGGCATACCCTTGGATATGAGTTCGTGGTGCAAATTAAGGCAACCTACATAGAACGCCAGCTCTGTCCGGAGAACTTTGAAAAAGCTCAGGACGTGATCTGAGGATTGGGCTAGCGCACGCGCAACCCGAGAAATTCCCCGGCTCCTCATATCCGACAAAATTCGTCCACCGGCTTCGTCGCGAGGGTCGAGACGGAAACTATGAGAAGCAGGCCCTTTGCCCAAAAGCCTGTCGAACCAGCTTAATTCGTTATCGTGCGGCTGGCGCAGCATGTAATTGGCGCCTTCGTTGTTGTCGCCAAGCTCTGCGCTTAACAGGGCACCCTTGCGGAACTTCAATTCTCTCAGATGGTTCTTTATCGTCGCTAGATAGTCCTCGTCCAATTCTTTTCTGAGCATCGCAAACAGTGAAGTAAAACCTTCCGACTCGAAACTTTCGGCGCTCTCCTCAGCGACGGTTCTGATTTTTCGCAGAACATTCAGAAATGTCTCCATCAAGTCAACCGAGCCGTAGAGCATCGAGCCAGGGTGGTCACTCGAGAGGCCCCACCACTGCCGCCTCGTTTCTTCCATCACTGAGGCCATGAGATTGTAGAGTCCCGTGACCGCGGCCGGATTTTTCACGCAGTCCCTCAATATCGCCTGCCGGTAGAGGACGGTGTTCCTATCATTTCGCAGCCCGGAGAGAATGGCTTGCTGCGTCACGGTAAACAGGAACTCGTCGCCGGCAGCCATTGAGCGCAGCAGCGTGTTCAATTCCAAGTCCTGCGTCAGAGCAGGCGCATTCCAGACTATGGCCCGCAGCAGGGTATCGCGATCTGGTTCCTGCCTCCGAGCATACCGATTCGTTGACGGGACCTCATACAGCTCGAAGTCTTTGTCCCGATGCATCAACAGCACTCTCATATCTCAATCCGCTCCTTCAGCCAGCTGTACGTGACCCGGTACTTCTCGGCAATCGCATGCGCATAGGCGAGTCCGTCGGCCGGTCGTCGTTCCAATTTGTAGGTGCGCTCCGCTGGGTTATGGGGATTGACAGTACTCACGACGCTTACCGTCTTCTCGTTGAACGACGCCAATTCATCGAGAAACGTCACCCAGATAGTGAGCACGTCCATAGCGTCGATTTTGGTCATGACTTGTTTGCTCAGATAGACCGCATCATGGAGAGTAGTCGAGGAAAAGATCTCGTTCATGATCACGATGCTGTCCGGCGTCACCTGGTCGAGGATGCGGCGGATCCGAACGAGATCGTCGTGAAGCTTGCCCCGAAGATTCCTAATGTCTTCTTCTCGCTCAAAATGCGCAAAGAGGCGATCATAGAGAAACAGCCGGGCCTCTTTGCCAGGAACAGCGCATCCAAGACAGGCCAGATAGTGCAATTGCCCGAACATGCGAGCGAAGGTGGTCTTGCCGCCCTGGTTGGGACCGGAAACAACGAAAACACGCTCTGGGCCTCGCAGAAAGAAATCGTTGCAAACTACGGTGGCGTTCTGCCGAACCAGCTTGTCAGCCAGCGCGACATCGAAAGCATCGCAGCCTCGTATCTCTTTGGAGGCTCTGGAGAGCTGTGGCAGGCAGAAACTCAGATTCGCTTGACGGAATTTGTCTACGTACGTGAGATAGGCAACGTAGAACTGGATCTCGCGATCGAATCGGGAGATTTTCGCGTCGAGATAATCCGCATGAGCCGCGCTAAAGTCATCAAGGGCGCGGAACACGTTTGGATAGAGCATCGCTATACGGTCGAGAACTTCTGCCTGAATGTGGTTCATGCCATCCCGGACCGGAACCTTGACTCGATAATCCTTCACCGCCTGTCGCCTGAATTTGCTGAACGTTTGTTCTACGGCGGTGCTGTAGTCGCTTTCTTCGTCGTAGCGGCGGACCGTGACCGAATCATCCTTGAGGACCAGACAGTATTTGATATCGGCCAAGTCCAAATTCAGTTTCTCCGCTTCTGCGACGAGATTTCTGAACGAAGTGGATCCGGCGTAGCCGCTCAGGTACTCGCGGAAACTACGCATCCCACGTGAGTGCAGGTCGACGATGCTCAATTCTCGCTCCAGGCGCTCGATGGCCTCATAGTAGATCCCGACCGCACCGAGAAATGCTCGCTCCGTTGCGTAGTTGAAGTAGAGATCCTTGGCTTGCTTGAGGCGCTCACGCATGGCGCGCATTTGCGCGGAGAATGATTTGAGGGTATCCATGAGCCGGATATCTTCAAGATCTCTCATCACTTCCTGACGGTAGGAGATCGCATCGAGATCATTCAGCTGGAGATAAAAGAAAGGCGCGAGATCATAATCTTTCCAGTCCTCTGTAATCGCGTGCACGACCTGATCGAGATACAAATCCTTGAAGAACTCTGGCGCTGGTAGGCTGTCGATATTCGTGCCAATCTCAGGCTCCTCGAACAGGATGCTCTGGAACGCCTTGGAACCAGGCTCTTTCGCTGAACGCCGCAATAGTTCGATCATGTGGAGGCCCCAACGGGTGGTTTGTTAACCCATTTCCGAACGAGTTGTTTCTGGATACAGCTCATCTGTACCAATCTCTCCGAGTTAGCGGTAATCCGCTTGAACTACGTTTTGGTTTGCTCAACAACACTTGATAGAAGCCGGTGCGACCGGTTCGAATGGCGTGAACGGAGGCTGCCATGCGTATGCGCCAGGCATGGTGAATCGTGGCACCTGCAATCTGGCGCCCTCGCTCCGCGGTTCGTTCGAGATTTCTCAACCAGTGAGTAAGGGTTAGGAAGTAGTGTTCTCGAAGGTTTTCAACATCCCGAATTTCAAAGCCAGCGGACTCTGCTACTCCCAGAACCGTATCGAGTGGCGGCAGTTCTGTCCCACGAAGAGCGTTTTGCTCCAGTTCCGATACTGGCGAGTTGTAGCCCGCAACATGAGTGGCAAGCGTACTGGTCAAAAACACCCCGCCGGGCATTAGAAACGAGAATGTCCGTCGAAAATATTCTGGCAAATGCCCGGCATGGATATTCTTAAACGTGTCGAGGCTTACGATTTTGTCGTATTCGGTTGGGGGATCCAAGTCGCCGTAGTCGCTGACTTCTGTGAGGCAGCGGTCTGCAACTCCGGCGAAGCGGAATTGATCTGTCGCGAACTCCGAATGCTGCAAATCGGAGGCAGTCCCGAATACGCGAGCACGATAGCATTTTGCTGCGTGCAGCATCCACGCTCCCCATCCGCAACCCAAGTCGAGAATTCGGTCTCCCTCCTGCACTCGAAGTTTCCTGCAAACGTAATCGAGCATTTGGGCCTCTGCAGTCTCCAAGTCAACGTCCGGAGCAGTGAAGTAACCGCAGGAAGGCGACATACTTCCCCCAAGAAAAAGGAAGTAAAACTCATTTGGAAGGTCGGAGTCGGAATGCCAATAAATATTCCGAGAAACATCTCCGGGCCCAATCGCCCTCGCTACCATCGCCCGTGCTTTCTTCTTCCTACCATGCGTTCTCTGCGTGCCAAAACAGTCGAAAATCGATGTACAGAGGTGCCGTCTTGATATGTCCGTCGAGGCGATACCGTGTAAGCAGCGCCATTCGTAGCATCCTCACGATCGCTCCGGGCGATCCTTGGCCCAGATCTGCCACGCGTTCTAGGAACTCAGGTAAATTCGTTGCTCGAAGATTGATTCGTCGAGCAACCTCTTCCGCGAACCGTGACGCCTCGGGAAAACAGAAGTTCGGCAGCCGCATGCGCTCGGTGCGGAGCGCAAAGAAAGCTGTCAGAAAGCCCAGGTCCTCCATATGAGCGGAGCGTGCGACCGCTGCGACGGGGGTTCCCCCGTAAAGCATGAGATCGCGTGTGTCCGCCGAGAGTGCTGCCGCTGGGCCGCACAGATGATCGAGCACTACAAAGTAGTTCCCGCGTCGCACCGCATTGAGGACAATTCCCCGCAGGGAAATCGCCGTCTTGGTCTTGACCGCCTGAGGATTGCGTAACCAGCCTCGAACAAAACGATCTCGGGACGCCACGAGGGCTAAAGCAAGACTTTGGAAAACCAACTGGGGCGAGGTTGCCTCTTGACAATAGAGGACATTTGAAAACTCTGGCATGACGCGCTGTAGCAAGAATGTCTTTCCCGAGCCGCTAGGCCCGTACAGCACGAAGGACTTGCGGACAGCAAAGCGTTGTCTTAGTTCCGCGATTTCCTTCTCCCGGCGGAAAACAAATTCGCCTTTTTCAATGGTTCCCGTAACCGGCGTTAGGCATTCTTGTCTCGCGCTCATACCTTCACGTCCCGCCGATATACAAGCAGTTCGGAATGACGTATTTGGGTAATCAGTGCAGCTAGAAAATGCGATGGGGGACGAGAGGAAAGCAGGCAGCTTTCCAGACTGCAAGCGTAGGCGGCTTCCGAAATCGGTTGAAACCGGGAGATCGAGACGACGAGGCGGTGGTCCAGATGTTCTTGGACGGTCCGGACCTTGGCAGCTTTGTCGGTGGATTTTCGAACTCCTGACATAGGAAACCTCGTCAGGAGTCATCAGCCATCCATCGAGAATGGATAGCGGTTTGGGTGGTACTCCTTCACCCGCTGTTTACGTGATTATTATAAACTCTTGGGGGGCGCAACAGCGCGTGCTTTCAGCTTGATCGACAGGCTAAACTGAAATCCTAATTTATTACGGTGAAGGAGTTCGCCGCCAACCGCCGTCCCGTTCGGAAAAATTGGGAAGGCTGATAACTCCTGAGAGAGGAAATTCTCTGTCTCAGGAGTTTGCTACCCACCAGAGCATTCCCCTCTCTCACAAATGATTCCCAAAGCCGGGTCCTTGGGACCGGATTCTCGACTTTTGCGACGCATCGACTGGAGCGGGGTTCAATGGCAGATCTTACTTCGATTAGCAATCCTAAACGGGTTCGGTTGAGTAAATGCGAACCTTGGCACACAACAACTCTGGGACTAGGTTCTGAATCCAACGGAGAGGAAATCAAAATGTCTGAAA
>Ga0302325_10028532_pt1 | contig 11547 bp, 10 predicted proteins | sample Palsa_T0_2_FD_201948 | JGI IMG/M metagenome (GOLD analysis project Ga0302325, IMG submission 201948) | Peat permafrost microbial communities from Stordalen Mire near Abisko, Sweden - Palsa_T0_2 | ecosystem: Environmental > Terrestrial > Soil > Palsa > Peat permafrost | place: Sweden: Abisko... | reverse complement strand
GAGAGATCTGTCGACAGGATACCTATTCCCCTGTCATTTTGTATTGGGGTGGTATCCGTGATGAATCGCCTTATTCGCATGCTTCGTCGTATTGGAATAGGTATCAGCTGGGCATTGAAGGGGCATTGAAGGGACGAAGTAACTACCCTGCGTAGCACCATACAGACGCCGATCGGGTGGTGGTTACTTCGTCTGTCCCCTCAATGCTTAATGACCTTACTTGAGAGTTCAAAGAGATAACGGTTAGGCCTCTGGTCCATCTAATCGTCCTGTCGTTCGCGGCTGTATGTAGATCGAGCCGTCTTCCAGGAAATAACACTCGGACATCGTGTTGTAGAAGAAAACTGCAAAGCAAGCACGGCGTCGGGCGGCAAACCTTTGTTCAGTTATTTGATTTCCGTTGAAATTGCTAACGCGCACTGAGACCCTTCGGCCCCATTTCGCATCACTATTGGCAACCACCTGGGCAGCTGTTAGGGGCACGCCAGCTGCGGGAGTGATCAGGACTGGATCGCCGATCTCGTCCTCGACGTCCCCGCCCGCAGTGAATCCAATTGTATCGCCGGATTTGTAGATATCTTTGACTGCCAGCTGGACTGCAATAGGGAGTTCAGAAAATCTCAAGTTGGACCTCAATTCAATCCCGTGGCCAATCAACTGGCAATACGAGGCAATACCTTTTCTCAGGTTCCTTGCCTAAAAACCATACATCAGAGTTCAATCGGACGCCACCCAACTGACCCCCATCGTTCTACCCGCAGGATCGGATGGAATTTGCGTAACCGAGGCCAGCCTAAGAAGCCTAGACTCCCGATTGCAATACCTCATGCATTAAGCTTTCTTAATCTTTCCCGCATGGAGGTTTCGCTGGTGACACGCGCCGAGGACTGGCCCTGGTCGAGTGTAAGAGCACATATAAATGGCGCAGATGATGAGTTAGTGACGGTTCGCCGCGTGCTTGATCCGATCCCGCACTATGCTGAATTGCTAACGACGGCTGAAGATCAGGACTTTGCGGATCTCCGGCTGGCTGAAGGAAGTGGGCGACCGCTTGGCACGGTAGAGTTCTTCACCGGCGTACAGCTGAAATTGCTGCAACAGGTATCATGTCGACGCGTTTCACGACGCATTTCAACGCCGCAGGCCGGGTTGCGTACGGGTGCGGTTGTGGACGGCGGCGCGGATACGATCGTGGATTGTTACAATATGCCATGGTCCCAACCAGATGGAGCTCAATTGGAGTAAATATCGCCGCCTCGTTTCTATCTGGAATAGCTGCCCTCCAACGTATCTTTAACCCTCAGACGAAGGTCCTTAAACCAAGGCGCGGAATGCGTCGCTTGATCCTCGCCGCCCCTTGGTTCTTGATCTGCAATTGCGGTATGGCACAACAACCCCAATCACAGTCCGCGCCGGATGCGACCTCGCAAAGCCAAGAATCCCAGACGACGTCAAAACCGGCCAATCCGATACAAAGCGGCGTAATTCTGTTTAAACTGCTGCAGCAGAGATCACTGGTTTTTCCCGACCTCGCAACCAGCGAGGGACGGTTGAGCAGTTGGCAGAAATTCCAGCTGGCGGCGAACAATAGCGTAGCGTTATCCACGATCGGGGCGGCGTTGATTGGCTCAGCGTACGGCCAAGCCACCAATCGTCCCTCGGGGTATCACCAGGGTGCGGAAGGGTACGGGAAGCGCTTCGGAGCGGATATGGCTCGTGCCGCGTCGGAGAACCTGTTCGGGACCTTTCTGTTGGCGTCTGCTTTACATCAGGATCCGCGCTTTTTTGTCAAAAGGAATCTGTCGTTTAAGCAATCGGTCAAGTACGCCGCCGTCAGGGTGATGATCACCAGCACTGATGCCGGCGAAAAGCAGGTCAACTATTCGGGTCTGATAGGCCCGTTGCTGAGCGAAGGGCTTGCCAATGCCTACTATCCCAGCCAAAACCGCACCGTCGGCAATACCTTTACCCGCTACGCAATCGACTTGAGCTGGAGATACGGTGGGAATCTGCTACGCCAGTACTGGCCGGCTATCAACAGAAGGCTACGCCTCGCACCCGAGGCTTCGTCGACCAGTGGCATGACCGGCGCCAATCCTTAACGATGCTAGCCCTACACCGTTGCTCTTCTCGATGGTGTCGCAAGCTGGTCCACGATGCTCACTTTAAGCCTAGAATGTCTACCGAGGTGAATTCATGCGCTCATTCGTGGTGATAGCGGCATTGGTTGGATGTTCCGGCATCTTGTTTGCCCAGGCCGCGCCGGTGAAGATGGGGTTGTGGCAGAAGACAATGACGATGGATATGGGGACGGGCGCACCCAGGAAAATAGCCTCCAAAAGCTGTATCACCCCCGAGACCTGGCAGGAAATGGTCGGGAATATGTCCAAGCAGCGGGAAGGCTGCACGGTTGACAACGTGAAAAATGGTCACGGCTACACATTTACCGCCACCTGCAAGACCTCCAGCGGAGGGACGATGGTGACGAGCGGGAGCGAGACGATCCAGGACTCCGAGCACATAATCTCTCGATCCCATACCGTCATGACGACGCACGATCAGAAGCGGGAGATGGAGTCGAAATCCACGAGCACTTTCTTGGGCGCGGACTGCGGGAAGGTAAAGCCAGGAGAGCCCGAAATTGAATACCACTGATCTCATCAGGTCTTCAGGCGGACTATCTTAACCTCTTGGTCATCGAAGAGCCAAGAACCATCAGTTCTTGAACGATGCGCATCGTGGCGATCAGCATCAGGTACCCGAACGACATATTCACCAGGCAATGCCACAGTAGTTGCATGCTCTCACCCGCCGTTTCTTCGATGTACCTATCTTAAAGTTGTATGGACTTGTTGGTCGAGCACTGTTTCACCCCCTGAACGGTACGAAGAAGGGTTACCAGGAGTTACCGTTTCATGGCTGCGACTTCCAATCGGGACCCTATTCCAGCTTCTGAACCGTCGCTGCTTCTGGGACCTTTAGCTCGAACTTGTCGTCCGACAGCACAGGATTTGCCGTCAGCTTCTCAATTGTGATCTCGATTTGCAACTCTTCCAGCGGACGCTTGATAGTAATTGTGCCGGGGAATTTCACCTGTCCGAACGACTGCATCGGACCGTAAATTGCCTGGGTCTGAATTGTGCCCTTCGGATCATAAATATCCTCCTGGTATGGCACGAGATCGCTCCGGCTGAAGTGAATCACTCGTTCTGGAATCAGCTCCTGGCTGTTCCCCTTGCGGCGTACCACGGTTATGTCGTAGTCCGGTACGATTATGAGCTGCTTCGATTTCGGATCGAGCTGAGTTTTCGTCTCCGAAGTTAACGTCACCAGGTCGTCCGGTGCTATGCAGCTAACCAGCAGCGAATCAGCAAAAACATTTGGCCGAAAGTTCTCCAGAGGATTCGACGATTCCTTGGTTACCGTGTTTGGTCCCTCGAACACTTTTTTGCGGATTGGAATCCATAGCCTGAAGGTCTGACCGTTCGTAGCCATGTCGAACGCCGGAGAAAAGACTAATGGGAAATATCCAGCTACGCGCAACGATCCCGGTTTGCGTTGCAAAATATAACCGCTGAATGAACTGTAGGTCTTCTCTCTTCCCTTTCGCGAACCACCCTCGGTCAGCCGGAACTCCACGGTCGCGCTCAATGAATTGATCTCAGCGCAACGATCGTTCACCACCTTCACGAGTTGCATTGCGTTCGCTGTCATGGGGACGGTTGCCATCCTCGCCTGCCTTACCGTGCGGGTCTGGACCAGGCAACCGCTCAGTAATGACGAAACGAATGACATCAACAACAATCTCAGCCAGGTTTGTATACCTCTTTTTTGCATCAATGCTCTTCAAAGACCACGGAATTGCGATTATAGCGTTCCTCGCTCGACGATTATTCCGCCTTGCCTGGTCCGTGCTCACGGGTGTAGCGTGTCTACACCTTATGCCGCAACCGAAGACTGGCTACCAAAATCGGATCGAGCTTCTGCAGGGCACACTGGACATGCTGATCCTGAAGACGCTGCAGCTGGCCTCCGACTACGAGCGCTGGGGACGGATGGTTGCGTCCATCGAAGGCATCATGAGCGCCACGAGGAACGAAGTATGAATCTGCGATCACTCTTGCAAGCGCTCAGGCGCAAGGCCGATTTGTCCGAGGAACTCGAGAGCCACCTTCGCATGGCTGTTGCTGACCGGGTGGCTCGTGGAGAGTCGCCTGCGGAGGCGCGCAGAGCAGCGATGCGTGAGTTTGGAAACATGCCCTTGATTGCAGATGTGACGCGGGAGCGCTGGGGCTGGCTGCGGCTGGAGCACCTGCTGCAGGATCTGCAATTTGCCCTTCGCCAGATGCGCCGTTCGCCCGGCTTCACGATCACCGCCGTCCTTACGCTGGCGCTCGGCATCGGTGCGCTTACCACAGTAGCCACCTGGACGAACGCGGTTCTTTACAATCCATGGCCGCACGTTGCCGCACCCCGCGAGCTTCGCTTTGTCGATGCGACCGTCCTCGGGAACAACGGCTATTCCGTACACTATGACAACTATCGCTTTATGCGCGAGTCGGGGCATTCCTGGAAGGATGCCATCGCCTTCGCGCAAACAACGGTCAATCTCAACCAGGCGGACACGCAGCCGCAGGCCATTGCGATCGGCCTTGTCTCCTCGAACTACTTTCAATTCCTGGGCCTGAAGCCGCAGGGGGGTAGATTTTTTCCGCCGGATAGCAACGATCGCGCTTACGGCCAACATGACGAGATCGTTCTTTCCGACGCCTTGTGGCGCGATCGCTTCCATGCCGATCCCGCGATTGTCGGCCGTGCTATTTCCATCAACCGACATCCGTTTACGGTAGTCGGAATCAGCCCGCGGAGCTTCGCAGGAATCTTCGGCGGCGTCGCCGAGGCAGCATGGATCCCGCTCTCCGGACTCCGCGGCCTTTCCACAGACTATCCACCCGATCCTTTGATCCAGCTCCGCTACGGTCTGCAGGTTGCCGTTCGCCTTCGTCCCGGAGTGTCCGACTCCTCAGCAGCAGCCGAACTGCACACGCTGGCCCACTCTTTCGCCCTTAAGCAGTCCGCAGACAGGCTGGGGCATTGGGATTGGAACCTGCGGGACGCCGCGCACTTCCAGCGGGGTCTCTTCAACATGGTCGGCACTCAGTTGCCCGTACTGCTGGGAGCATCCGTCCTGCTGATGGTGCTGGTCTCGATCAACATCGCTTCCCTCCTGGGTCAACATGCGGCTCGCCGCCGCCGGGAAATCGCTATCCGCTCCGCATTGGGTGCGACGCCAGAACGCATCGCGGCGCAGGTACTGGCAGAGACCGGCTTGCTGGCTCTTGCCGGTGCGTCCGCAGGATGGGCGGCCAGCATCGGCATGGCGCGTGCTCTTTATCTGCTGCTGCCCAACTTCGGCGTACCACTCGCCTTCAACCTGAACAGCGACGCGCGCATTCTGCTCCTGGTTACCGCGGTTGCGATAGCCGTCACACTGGCCTGCGGTATTTATCCTGTACGTCAATCGTTGCGTGTCTCGCAAAATGAGGCGCTGCATGAAGGCGGCGCCGCGGTCGCAGGCGGTTCGCGCAAAGGGCTTGGCCGGCGCATCCTGCTTGGCCTACAACTCGGCATCTGTTTCATCGTTCTGGTCTGCTGCGGCCTGCTCACGCGAACGGCCCTCAATATTGTGAACCGCTCCACCGGGTTCGACAGCGCCAACTGTCTTACGGGGAGTGTGGCTCTTTCTCGTTCGGGATATACCAAGGAGCACGGTCTCGCCTTCCAGGCGGCCCTGCTAGATCGAATGCGGTCAGCGCCGGGGGTTGCCTCGGCCACCCTTACCACTCACCTGCCCATGGGAGACGACGGCGCCGGCAATACGCGGGAATTCAGTATCCCCGGCTACGCCCCTTCCAAGGGCGAAGAGTTGGCAGTGGTGACTGATTTCGAAGGGCCTGACTTCTTTCACATCATGGGCATCGCCATGCGCCGGGGCCGCGAGTTCGACACGCACGACAATGCCTCCGCCGAGCCGGTGGCTGTCATCAACGAATCGATGGCGCACCGTTACTGGCCGCAAGGCAATGCGGTCGGCAACAGCGTGATGGTCGATCAGCGCCTTCGCCGTATCGTAGGCGTGGTCTCCGACTATGCCTACTACGACCCAGCAAACACTGACGCGCAACCATTATTGTTCCTGCCTCTCGCACAGGACTACAACAGTGACGTTATCGTGGCCCTCCGCTCGCGCACCACGGCCTCCGCCATTACAGCGCAGCTCCGTCAGGCAGTCGCGGGGCTCGACAGTTCATTGCCGCTGGAAAACTTGCAGAGCCTCGAACAGGTAACCAACGAGCGATATCAAATATCCCGTATCCCCGCCGAATTGCTCAGTGTCTACGCCATCTCCAGCGTGTTGGTCGCGATGCTTGGCTTGTATGCAGTCACGGCCTACTCGGTTATCGAACGCCATCGGGAGTTCGCACTGCGTCTCGCTCTTGGCTCGACGCGCGCGGGCGTCTTCCGGTTGGTACTGAGCGGCAGCACGTGGATGGCAATCGTGGGTCTGGTAGCCGGCGGTTTAGGGTCCATTGCCGCGGTGCGTTTGCTGCGTAGCATGCTGTTTGGTGTTGCGCCTTTCGATCCGGCGACTTATTGCGCGGCCGCAACCCTGTTGCTGATCACGGTGTTTCTTTCCGGCCTGGTGCCAGCTCGCCGTGCCGCGTCGGTCGAACCCATGCAGGCGCTTCGTACTGAATGAAACTCGTAAGGGCGACCCTTTCCGTTGGCCAGTCACCGGACAAAGGGAAGTGGTCCCCTCGCGCTTTGGCAAAAAAGGACGAACCAACGGGTCCTCCTTTGCGTATAAAATTCGAGGCATTCTCCCGGCAAATGGAGCGACCACGTGACCGATCTCTGGAGTGACATCAAGCATTCGCTGCACATGTTCATCAAGAACCCCGGCTTCACTGTCGCCGCCGTCGCCGCCCTGGCCCTGGGCATCGGAGCCAACACGGCCATCTTCACCGTGGTCAACGCGGTTCTGCTCAAGCCGCTCTCCTACCCCGACGCGGATCGTATCGTCGAATTTCTGCTCACGGGCCCCAATGGCAGCAATCCCAATCCCATTGCCTCCATTCCGAAGTTTCATATCTGGCAGCAGCAGACGTCCGTGTTCAAAGAGGTGGCCGCCTACGACTTTGCGGGTCCTGGCTTCAACATCACCGGGGACCGGCCGGAGCAGATTCACGGCATCCATGTCACCGAGGGTTACTTCCGCCTCTTCGGCGCACCGGTCATCCTGGGCCGCACCTTCACCCCGCAAGAAGACGCCCCCAACGGCGGCAAAACCGTGGTGCTAAGCTACGGTCTCTGGCAGCGCAAATTCGGCGGCAATCCCAACGTCATCGGCAGCTCGCTTTCCCTGGGCAACGAGCCCTTCACCATCATCGGCGTGCTGGGAAAGGACTTCCTCTCCGATCCGGAAGCCGACATCTGGCTGCCCTTCCAGTTCGAACCCAACAGCACCAATCAGGGCCACTACTTCCAGGCCGCGGGAATGCTCAAACCGGGGGTAACGCTGGCCCAGGCCAACGCGCAAATGAAGCTCGCGGCTAGCCAGTACCTCCGCGCCTACCCGATGGCAAGTCCGCAACAAAGTTTCGCCGTTGAGCCGCTGCGCGACAGTATCGTTGGCGACGTGCGTAAGTCGCTGCTGGTGCTGCTCGGCGCGGTCGGCTTCGTGCTTCTCATTGCCTGCGCCAACGTGGCCAATCTTCTGCTGGTGCGCGCCACCGGACGCAGACGCGAATTTGCGATCCGCTCCGCACTCGGAGCCGGCCGGGCACGCATCGTCCGCCAGCTGCTCACCGAAAGTGTCCTGCTCTCCGTCACTGGCGGCGTTCTTGGCCTGCTGCTCGGCTTCCTGGGAGTGCGCGCCCTGCTGGCGGTGAGTCCTGCCGGCCTGCCTCGTATTGGCGAAGACGGCGCCGCCATCGGCGTCGACTGGCGCGTACTCGCCTTCACCGTCGCCGTCTCGCTGTTTACCGGCATCCTGTTCGGGCTCTTCCCTGCTTTCAGCGCCTCGCGGTCCGACCTGAACTCTACCCTGAAGGAGAGCAGCAACCGCTCCGGCACCGGCTTCGGGCAAAGCAAGGCTCGCTCGCTACTCGTGATCAGCGAGGTCTCGCTGGCGCTGGTATTGCTGATCGGCTCGGCGCTGCTCATTCGCACCTTTCTCGCCCTCCGCGGTGTCAGTCCCGGCTTCGATGCCCATCATGTGCTGACCATGGACATGTCGCTCACCGGCGACCGCTACCAGAAGACAGCCGGCGTAGCGCAACTCTCGCGCGATGGACGGGAGCGCCTCAATGCCCTCCCCGGCGTCGAAACGTCGGCCTCCACTTGCTGCCTCCCCATCCGGGGCCAGTTCGGCCTGCCGTTTCAGGTTGTGGGCCGTCCCCCGGTCAAAGGGAAAGATACTCCCGGCGGCGGGTGGATGAGCGCTTCACCCGGCTACTTCAGCGTGTTCAAGATCCCCATCCTCCAGGGCCGCGACTTTACCGAAAGCGATACAGCCGGCGCGCCTGGCGTGGTGCTCATCAATCAAGCCATGGCTAAACAGTACTGGCCTAAGGAGAACCCCATCGGCCAACAAATCATTATTGGCAAAGACCTCGGGCCGGAGTTCGAGGAGCCTGCCCGTCAGATCATCGGCGTAGTGGGCAATACTCACGATGCCGGCCTTGCCCGCGATCCCGATTCGGTCATGATCGTTCCCCAGGCCCAGGTCACCGACGGATTGACCGCGCTCAACGCACGCATCGTGCCTCTGCGATGGGTGGTGCGTACACACGGCGACCCCCATCAGGCCATCGCCGTCATTTCCGAGCAGCTACGCCAGGCCAGCGGCGGGTTTCCCATAGCCCATGTGCGACCTATGGACGAGGTGGTGGCGCGCTCCACTGCTCGCCAAAGTTTCAACATGCTGCTGCTTACCATCTTTGGCGGCGTTGCGCTGGTCCTCGCCGCCATCGGCATCTACGGGCTCATGGCCTACTCCGTTCAGCAGCGCACCCAGGAGATGGGCATCCGCATGGCCCTGGGCGCAGACCGCGCCGCGATTCGCAAGCTCGTCGTCTGGCATGGCATGAGGCTGGCCATTGCCGGCGTGGTGCTCGGCATCGCCGCGGCTTTCGGCCTCACCCGCCTCATCGCCAGCTTCCTCTTTGGGGTCAAGTCCTGGGACCCGATCGTATTCGTCACCGTACCTGTTGTTTTATCCTCCGTGGCCCTGCTGGCAGTGTGGCTTCCGGCCACCCGCGCCGCCAAACTGGATCCTATGGAGGCGTTGCGGGTCGAGTAATCGCACCGGCCAGAGTGTTGAGTTTTGGGATTGCTACGGGAGTTGAATTGCTCAACTTTTTGTGGGTGCTCGAACGCTATCGAGCTTTGGCAGGAAGTCGGACCACGTCTCTGACTCGGCGACCTGCTTCAGGATTTGGTTGCGATGTCTGAGGAACTGCTCCAAATAACGCTTCAAAAACAATCGTTCTGCCATTTTTCCGAGAACCGGAAAAGGTGCCGCAAAGGTGAAGCGATCTCTCATTTCAGTGCTGGTTTCAGACAACGCCAGGAAGAAGTGATCGTGCTGCATAAAGGTGAATACTCCCTCAATCATCGTGTCCTGGAAATAGTTGGGCGAATCGAATGCGGTTATTTTGCTCGTAAGATGCTGGTGGATCCCGAAGTGTCTCGCGCGCCAACGGACAAACTCGTTTGGGCCAATCAGACCTGTGATCACTCCCCCGACCGCCTGCTCGCGCGACGATTCTGTCCCCAGCAGATGCACTTCTATGCTGCGTGACAGGTCAAAACAACGCCGGATCGGTGCAGCGATCTGCATGCATTGCTCAATAGAAACCATGAACCTGCCGACCCTTTGTTCTGTTGCAGGCTAGCATCCTGCCCAACGGAGGACGCGCAGCGCGCGGAGCGTGTTCCATCGACTTGGCTCACCCACCGATTCGCCGAACGGCAAGGCGAGCGCTTCGTCGTGCGCACAATCGAGGAGCCATCGACCGTCGGCCTGCCGGCGGCTCTCGACGACATGCAGGGCATCCCCAATGCGCGGGTCGGGCTGGACACCGGCGTCCCTGAGATAGTCGAGCGCACGGAGAATGTCGTAGTGGTAGCGGGGCGGGTAGGCGAACTCGAGGAAGGCCGGATGCGCGACCTGGCCGGTCGAGCGCCTTCGGAAGAGACCGCGCTCGAGCAGGTACTCCTCACCGCGGCGCCTGGCCGCCGCAATCTCCGGCGCGGGCCCGACGGCACGCTCGTACTCGAGCAGCCCCTCCAACACGCAGATGGTGGTGTGAAACGATGAGCGCGAACTCTTAGGCGCGTCGCAGTTCCAACCGCCGTCGTCGAGTTGTTCGCTGACGAGACGGCGCATGAGACTCTGCGCCGGGCGCGCGAAGTAGGCGCCAAGCGCGAGCACGCCGCCGTTGATGCAGGGCTCCACTTCACCTTCAAAGAACGGCTTAAAGGGTTTGTCGCGGAACTCCTCGTCCCACTGGTAACCGGCCTCGAGGCGGGCTACTGCGGAGTCGACGGCCGGGTCGGCGGGGTCGACACCGGTCGCGCGCAGGAGGAGAAAGGTGTAAAGGGTCGGGAGCCAGTCGGGTTTGCCGGCAAGGTGCCACGGGCCGTCCGCCCCCTGGCAGGCGAGAATTTCGGTGCCGACTCCCTGGTGCGGGACGCGGGCGCGCTCCGCAGCGATTGCGGCCGGGGAAGCGTTCGTTAGATCGCGCATGGCCTGCCAGCTGATTGCCGGGTCCGCCTCGAGCAGCCAATCGATAGTGTCCACACCGCAATATTATCTTTTCAGCCGCCACCGCTCCACGGGGACACGTTCCTGAGTGTTAAACCAAACCTTCTTCTTCCAGAAGCGTATGGGCATTTTCCAATCGTCCGTGGCGAACTCAGCCAAGAAGGACATGACTTTGCACTATACGTCTCGAAAAGCGTACCTCAGCGACTAAAGCCGTCAAGGCGCAACCATTTACGACACAGTCGAAAACCACCTCTAAGCCCCTTAGAATCATTATGGGCGAATCCAAGTGGTTTTCATCACCTTGGGTGAGCCGCAGGCTCATGGGGACACGGCTGAAGCCGTGCCCTTCGTCCAGATTTTCTCTTCACCTGAAAAGGCATACGTCAGGGCTTTTTAGCCTTCGTCAACGCGATTTACAGCACGGCTGAACAGGCTGCGGAAAAATGCCGGTTTTTGTGAAGAAAGCAGCCCTCAGCGGCTAAAGCCGAATTCATTACACAACAGTTATGTACGGCCTAAAGGCCGTACCCTTCATAGAAGCGAGTTTTTCAGCAGCCTCTAAAGCCGTCAAGGGTGCAACCGTTTACGGCACAGTCGAAAACCACCTCTAAGCCCCTTAGAATCATTATGGGCGAATCCAAGTGGTTTTCATCACCTTGGGTGAGCCGCAGGCTCATGGGGACACGGCTGAAGCCGTGCCCTTCGTTCGACAG
>Ga0302325_10028531_pt1 | contig 11547 bp, 11 predicted proteins | sample Palsa_T0_2_FD_201948 | JGI IMG/M metagenome (GOLD analysis project Ga0302325, IMG submission 201948) | Peat permafrost microbial communities from Stordalen Mire near Abisko, Sweden - Palsa_T0_2 | ecosystem: Environmental > Terrestrial > Soil > Palsa > Peat permafrost | place: Sweden: Abisko... | reverse complement strand
ATGCGACGCGCGAGGCAATGTTTGGTGCACCGGCCCCGGCGGGGTCTGGATCTATTCGCAAAAGAGCGAATTGATAGGCAAGCTGCGCATCCCCGAGCAGACAGCCAATCTGGCCTGGGGCGGTCCGGACTTTCGAACCCTGTTCCTGACCGCGACCCATTCCGTCTACAGCGTCACAACAAAGGTCGGGCCGCGGGCGGAGCCGTACATGCGGGCCCAGGGGGGCGCGCGGCCGGCAGCGCCTGAGCGCTCCGCCGCCGCGCCGGCGCAGGCCAGCAGGCTTACGTCGACAGATTTGCGGCTTGATCCGAGCCGATGCGCCTTGCTGATCCAGGATCTGCAAAACGACGTCATCATGGAAGGCGGCGCCTTCGCCTCCTCCGGCGCGCCCGCGCACGCCAAAGAGCAGCGGATAGTTGAAAATGTGCGCAGGCTCGCCGACGCGGCGCGGGCGCGTGGCGTCGTGGTCATCCATGTCTGGTTCATCGTCGAGCCGGGCGCGCCGGGCGTCACGCTCAATGCGCCGCTGTTCGAGGGCCTCGTCGACTCGAAGGCGATGGTGCGCGGGGGGTGGGGCGCGGGCCCAGTTGCGGGACTTGAACCTCGCGCCGGCGATTTCGTCGTCGAGAAGATGCGGATGAGCGCCTGGGAGGGAACGCGCCTCGAGACGATCCTGAAAGCGACAGGCCGGGATTTTCTCATCAACACCGGCGCCTGGACGAACATGTCGATCGAGCACACCGCTCGCACCGGGGCGGACAAAGGTTATTTCGTCATCACCCCCGAGGATTGTTGCTCGACGATGAACGCGGAATGGCACAGCGCATCAATCAACTACGCCATGCAGAACGTCGCCGTCGTCACCAACGCCGACGCCGTCATTCGCGCGCTGGGTTGAGGCGCGGGTGCCGAAGCTGCTGCATATCGCCTGCTCGCCGCGCCTGAATTCGGCGTCGGCCGCCGCGGCGCAAGTATTTGTCGATGCGTTTTGCAATTCGCGGCCGGCTTGGGAGATCGACGCGTTGGACCTGTGGCGCGAGGGCCTACCGGAGTTCAACCAGGATATGCTCGACGCCAAGGACGCGGTCATGCGCGGGGCGGCGTTCACCTCCCGTCAAAGTGAGGCTTGGGCGATCATCGAGCGCATGGCGGTGCGTTTCTCGCTCGCGGATCGCGTGCTGATCTCGACGCCGATGTGGAATTTCGGCCTGCCTTACAAACTAAAGCATTATATCGACCTCATCAATCAGCCGCGCTTGACGTTTCGCTTTGATCCGGCGACGGGCTATATTCCGCTGTTGAAGGATCGGCCGACGATCGCCATCGTGGCGAGCAGCGGCGATTTTGTCACCGGCATGAACCGCGGCCGCACTGACATGGCGACGCCTTATTTGCGCGAGGCGTTGCGGTTCATGGGCTTACGCAGCTTGGAGATCGTGCGACTCGGGCCGACGGCGGGGCCCGTCGAGGCAACGCGGCAGGCGCACGAGGCGGCTTATCGTCGGCTGCGGGAGCTGGCGGGGCGGTTTTGATGAGAAGGTGGCCGCGAGACTCCTGGGACCGCGGGCGTCTCGCCCGCTCTCGCGGCGCGGCGTCAGCAAAGAGCGGACGGGACGTCCGCGGTCCCAGGGGGCGCGGCTACAGCTTGATCTGCAACTTGACGTCGGTGGACCGCCCCTCGGCCGCGCGCTCGAACGCCGCAATGCTTTGTTCGAACGGAAACGTCTCGCTGATCAGCGGCTTTAGATCGACCTTGCCTGAGGCGATCATTTGCAAAGCGCGATCAAACACGTTCGCGTAGCGAAACACCGTCTCGATCCGCAGTTCCTTCGCGGCGAGCGAGGAGATGTCGAGCTTCACCGGTTCGATCGGCATGCCGATGGCGACCAGGCAGCCGCCGGGGCGGAGCAGCGCCTGGACGCCGTCGTAAGCGCGAGGCGAACCGCTGGCCTCGAACACGACGTCCACGCCCCAGCTGTCGGTTGCCGCGTTGACGGCGTCGACGAGTTTTTGGCTTTTGACGTTGACCGTCGACACGCCGGGATAACGGCCGGCGATGGCGAGCTTCTCATCAACCAGGTCGGAGACGATCACGCGCGAGCAACCGCTCGCCAGCGCCGCGAGCGCGGCCATGATGCCGATCGGTCCCGCGCCGGTAACGACCGCGGTGTCGCCCGGCCGGATCCCCGCCTTGACTGCCGCTTGCAAGCCGACCGCAAAAGGCTCAACCATCGCGGCTTCAGCAAAACTCACATTGTCCGGCAGCTTGAAGGTGAAGGCGGCGGGATGGACGACGTAGGGAGTCAGCACGCCATGCACCGGCGGCGTCGCCCAGAACACCACGGCCGGATCGACGTTGTAGAGGCCCAACTTTGACGCACGCGAAGAGAGGTCGGGAATGCCAGGCTCCATGCAGACGCGGTCGCCGACCGCGAGGGTTTTCACGTTCGAGCCAACCTCGACGACGACGCCCGCCGCCTCATGGCCCAGCACCATCGGCGCCTTGACGATAAAGTCGCCGATGCGGCCGTGCGTGTAATAATGTACGTCGCTGCCGCAGACGCCGACGGTGTCGATCTTGATCTTCACATCGTCGGGGCCGACCTTCTGATCGAGATCGATGTCGCGCAGCGAAAGTTCGCGCACTTTCTCCAGAACCAGCGCCTTGGCCATTGTGTCCTCACTTCAGTTGATCAGAAAGCCGCCGTCGACCGGCAGATCGACGCCGTTCACCATAGCCGCGTCGTCGGACAGCAAATAGGCGATGACCGAAGCGACTTCAGGCGGCTCGACGAAGCGGCCGAGCGGAATGCGCTTCAGCATCGGCTCGGATTTTGCAGGATCGCTCCACGCCTTGGTAGCCATCGGCGTCAGCGTGATGACGGGATGCACGCCGTTGACGCGGATGCCTTGGCGGCCGAGTTCGTTGGCCATCACGCGCGTGAGTGCGTCGAGTGCACCCTTCGAGGCGCAATAGGCGGCGTGATCGGCGAACCCGATGAACGAAGCGATGCTCGACACGTTGACGATCGCGCCCTTCGCGCCGCGGGCGATGCGGTCGCGCGCGTATTCTTGGACGACGATCAGCGGCGCGCGGCAATTGACCGCCATCACCTGATCAAAGATCTCCGGCGTCGTGTCGAGCACCGAGTGCAGCGCGGCTATCCCCGCGCAATTGACCAGATAATCGAAGGGCAGGGCGGCGCGGACGGCCGCACGGGTCGCGTCAGCGTCGGCGAGGTCGACGACCACGGTCTTACAGCCATGCTCGGCTTCGATCTCCTCGAGGTCGGCGGCGGTGCGCGACAGCGCGATGACGCGCGCGCCGCGCCGGAGGAGATCAGCTACGGTCGCGCGGCCAATGCCCTTGCCGGCGCCGGTGATGAGGACGGTCTTTCCCTCAAAGCTCATCGCGGGCTCCTTATAACGCGTGGCCATCGGGCGCGAACAGATAGGCCTGCGCGGGATCGAATCCGGCCATAAACGCTTCGCCCTTCTTCAGCGGGCGGCGGCCGGGTGTCTGGATCGCCAACGCCTCGCCGGCGGCGGTTTGCGCGTAGATCAGCGTCGCGCCGCCGAGATTCTCGACGAGGTCGGCGGTCAGCCGCAGTCGGCACGGGCCGTCCTCGAACAGAAGATGCTCCGGCCGCAAGCCGAGCAGTACATCGCCGCTCGCCGCGCCGTCGCGCGGCAGCCGCACGGGCGCGGCGAAACTCGGATGCGTGAGTTCGAGCCCGCCGCCGCCGCTTGCAGCCTTTACGTTGAGAAAGTTCATCTTCGGCGAACCGATGAAACCGGCGACAAAGGTGTTGGCGGGCTTATCGTAAAGCTCCTGCGGCGGGCCAATCTGCTCGACCTTGCCGGCGCGCAGCACGACGATGCGGTCGGCGAGCGTCATCGCCTCCACCTGGTCGTGAGTCACATAAATCATGGTGACGCCGAGGGCGCTGTGCAGCCGGGCGATCTCGGCGCGCATTTGCGCGCGCAGCTCCGCGTCGAGGTTCGAGAGCGGCTCGTCGAACAGGAACAGTTTGGGATGGCGCACGATGGCGCGCCCGATCGCGACGCGCTGACGCTGGCCGCCCGAGAGTTCGCGCGGACGGCGGTCGAGCAGCGCCTCCATTTGCAGGATGCGCGCGGCTTCGGCGACCTGCCGCTCGATCTCCGGTTTCGGGGTCTTGTTCATCTTGAGCCCGAAGGCGATGTTGTCGCGCACGCTCATGTGCGGGAACAGAGCGTAGCTCTGAAACACCATGGAAACTTTTCGCTTGGCCGGCTCCACGTCGGTGACCTTCGCGCCGTCGATATAGATCTCGCCGGCCGAGACCTCCTCCAGGCCCGCCACCATGCGCAACAGCGTCGATTTCCCGCAGCCCGAGGGGCCGACGAACACAACGAACTCGCCCTTCTGCGCTTCGATGTCGACGCCCTTGATGACGGAAACCGCGCCAAAATGTTTCTCGACGCCCTCAAGGCGCAGGTAACTCACTTGGTTGCTCCCATCGTCAACCCGCGCACCATGTAGCGTGAAACGAGCAAGGCAAACACCGTTACGGGGAGAACGATCACCGTGCCTGTCGCCATGATCTTGCCCCAGGGGATTTCATAGCCGGACATGAACGAGGTGGCGACCACCGGCGCGGTCTGCACGTCGCGGCGCGTTAGCACCAGCGCGTAGAGCAACTCGTTCCACGAGAAGATGAAGCCGAAGATCGCCGAGACGGCGATGCCGGGCGCGCCCAGCGGCAGATAGATGCGCCAGAAGATGGCGAACTGACTGGCGCCTTCCAAGCGCGCGGCTTCCTCCAATTCGCGCGGGATCGAACGAAAGAAGTCTGTGGTGATCCAGACGACGATCGGCAGGATGAAGGTGATGTAGATGAGGATCAGCACCAGATGCGTGTCGAGAATCCCGAGGTTGCGGGCGATGATATAGATCGGCAGCGCCAGCACGATCGGGCTGATGAAGCGGTTCGAGATGAACCAGAACCACAGGTCCGCCTTCCCCCGGAATTCGTAGCGCGCCAGCGCGTAGGCCGCGGGGGTGGCGAGCGCGACCGATAGCGCGGTCGAGCACACCGCCACGATCAGCGAACTCAGGACGGCCTTGGTGACCTTCTCGTCGGCGAACACTTGCGCATAATTGTCGAGCGTCGGAATAAACAACCAACGCGGCGGCGAGGCGAGGATATCGGCCTGCGTCTTGAACGAGGACGATACCATCCAATAGAACGGAAACACCGCGAATAAGAACACGGCCAGGAGGCCGAGCGCGTGCAGCAGGCGGCGCAATCCGCGGGGCATCAGTCAACCTCGCGATAGAACACGCGGATATAAAGCCGGGCGAGCGCGATGGTCAGCACGAGCAACAGCAGCGCCTGCGCCGAGGCCACGCCCATGTCGAACACCCGGAAACCGACGCGCTGAATGTAGATCGAGATCAACTCGGTGGCCGCGCCGGGGCCGCCGCGCGTCATAGTGAAAACGGAGTCGAACAGCTTTAGGACGTCAGCCGAGCGCAGGATCAGCATAGCGGTCAGGCCGGGCCAGAGGTAGGGCAATTGCACGTGGGTCAGCAGCGCCCATCGGCTGCCCGTCTCCAATCGCGCCGCCTCTTCGATCTCGACCGGCACCATCGACAGGCCGGAAAGGAAGATCAGCGCGCAGAACGGCGTCCATTGCCAGATGTCCATCGTCGCAATGGCGACGAAGGCGCCGGTCGGGTTGCCGAGCCAATCGAGCGGCGCGAAGCCGAACCAGCCCAGCACAGCGTTGACGACGCCGAAATCGCGGTTGAAGATCAGCCGCCCGAGCAGCCCGACGACGGCATAGGTCGTCGCCAAGGGAATGACGAGCGACACGCGCGCCAGCGCGCGCAACATCGTCAGCCCGGGCTGATGCAACATAAGCGCGGCGAGGAGACCGAGCCCGGCCTCGATCGGCATCGTGCAGAGAAAGAACAGCCCCGTGCGGCCCAGCGTCTGCCAGAAGGTCGGGTCGGTCAGTGCGTTGACGTAGTTGTCGAAGCCGACGAACGGGAATCCTTCGCGGACGCGAGTCAGATTGTATTGGCGAAACGACGTGACCAGTGCGAACAGCGTCGGGTAGACGCCGATCAGCGCCAGCGCAAACACCGCCGGCGCCAGAAACCAGAAGGGCGTCCAGCGGCCGTAAGCGAGCCTAGATGTCTGCCGAGCCATCATACGCCTCGAACCAGGCGGCCCGGCGGAACCGGGGCGCCCGATCGGCTTTTACTGCAACAGCGGCTTCTTGCCGTCGTAATAGCCTTCTTTCTTCAGGATCGCCTCCATGCGCGTCCCAATATCCTTGGAGCCCTGTTCGACGGTGGTTTCGCCGAGCATCATCTTCGAGCCGAATTCGGCGATGATCTCGGAGATCGCCGGCCACGCCGGGAAGCGCGGCCGGAATTCCGGCACGCCCTTCTGCCAGGAGGCCACCATCGGCTCGACGAACGAATATTTGGCCTTGATCGAAGGGTCCTCATAGATCGCCGTGCGTCCGGAGACGCCGCCGGCGTCTACGTAATCCTTGGCGATGGCGTCCGAGGTCGCCCACTGGATGAAGATCCATGCCGCCTTCTGCTCCTTCTCAGGCGCCTGCGAGGCGATCGCCAGCGAGAAGCCGCCAAGCGCCGGCAAACGGCCCGCCTCGCCCGCGGGCTCCGGCGCGACGCCAAGGCAGTCGCCGATCTTCGAGGTTTTCGGGTCGGTCAAAGTCGGATAGAAAGCCGACCACTCGGTGATCATAGCCACCTGTCCTTGGGCGAGGCCGTTCACTGCCTCCGCATGATCCCACGAGACGATTCCAGGCGGCATATATTTCATCAGCTCCTGACGGAAGTTGAGCCCAAACTGGCTCTCCTTGCTCATCAGGTTGGAGTGGAAGGTCTTGTCGAGCAGCGAGCCGCCATGCGGCCAGAGGCTGCGCATAAAGCTGTCCGCCGACTGCGTCTCGCCGCGTAGCGATTGCAGCGCATAGGCGTATTGGTTCTTCGCTTTGTCGGTCAGCTTGGGTCCGTAGACGTCTTTCAGCTCGTTCCAAGTCCCCGGCGGCTTGTCGAAGCCGGCGCTCTTCAGCATGCATTTGTTGTAGAACAACAGGCCGGAATAATTGTCGAACGGCAGGCCGTAGACCTTGCCGCCCCAGGTGCCGAACGCGTCGAGCAAGAGCGGGAAGAAGCCTTTCAGGTTGAGGTTCGGGTCGGTTATCGAGGCGTCGCTGGCGAACTTGTCGATTGGCGCGATCCAACCATTTTCGGCGAATTCGCCGATCCAAACCAGATCGACGAGCGCGATCGAATAGTCGCCCTGGCCGGTGAAGTTCAGCACTTCCTTCTGCCGCGTGTTCTCGTAAGGCACGACTTCGTAGTTGACCTTTATGCCGGTCGCCTTTTCGAAGTCGGGCAACAGCTTTTCGATGGCGCGATAGCCGGGTCGGTCAAGAAAGATGACGTTGAGCTGCGTGCCCTTGTAGGGGGCCGCGGCTTTGGCGATGTCCCAGGTCTCGGCTTGCGCGGGCGCCGCGGCAAAGCCGGCGGTCGCCATGATCAGCGCCGCTGCGCTGACATTGCGTAGAAACGACAGCATCATTTCCTCCTAGTCTCTGCCGGACTCGTTCGCCGGCTTGGTTGACGATGCGGCGGCGGCGTCGTCGGGGGCTATCCTATTCGCAGGCGCCCGCGTTGCTAGGGGCTAGGATGCACATTAATGATACTTTTATGCATTGTGCACCGCAAAAAGCCGCGATTCATAGCACAGGACCATCAGTCGCAATGCCGGCGGCTGGCGCACGCTGGGTCACGCGCCGCCGCGCCAGCCGGCGATAGAGGCTCGGCGACATGCCGCGCGATTTGAGGAATGCGCGGTTGAAATTGGAGACGTTGATGTAGCCGGCTTCGAAGCAGATGTCGGTGACCGGCTTTTCGGTGTCGGCGAGCAGCTTGCAGACCTGGCTCAGCCGCAGCGTCGTCAGATAGTCGCTAAAACTCTTGCCGCTACTTTTTTGGAAACGCCGCGAGAAGGTCCAGGCGTTCATGCCGAAGCGGGTGGCGACGTCGGGCAGGCGGATATCTTCGGCAAAGTGCTCGACGAGATAGGCGACGACCGGTTGGATCCAACTGTGATCGGCGCCGTCGTCGCGCGCGGCGAAAGCCGCCGAAGACAGCACGCGATATTCGCCCTTCGACAGGCAGGCGAGCAGCTCGAAAAACATCGCGAGCCGCTCGAGCCCGGTCGCCGCGCCCATCGCCTCGAGCAGGGCCGCGCCCCTGCGCCGCGTCTCGCCGGTAAAGGCGAGGCCGCGCAGCGCCGCGTCGAGGAAGGCGCCGACTTCGCCGAGTTCGGGCAGCTGGCCGGCGGCGGCGCGGACGCGTTCGGGGTCGAATTGCAGCACGATGTCGCGCCCCGGAACCACTTCGCCGGGCGCGGTGGTCGAGACCCAGTCATGCGGCAAGTAGCTGCCGACGATCGCGAGATGGCCGGGCTCGAAGCGCTCGATGTGATCGCCGACCAGCGCCACGCCCTCGCATTTGCGAACGAGGTGGATCTCATATTCGGGATGCACGTTCCAAACGTTTCGTTCCCAAGGGTAGTTGTCGAGCCGCCACAGGAACGTCTCTCGGGCGTCGGTGACGATATGCTCGAAGACCGGGGCGGTCCCCGGTCGTGCGGCGCGTTCTCTGCGAGTCAAATCTGCGTCCTCCCCGCCTAATCACGCAGTTGTCTTATTCGCGGCGCACGCAATCTCGAGCTTGATAGAGCGATCATCCGCGACCTTCACAATTAAGTTGTCAAATGTGATCTGATTGGATTGAGCATATTCTGTCGCGGACAATATGTAGCCCAATTGTTGGCGGCGTGCGCCGCCGTCTGGAATGACGATAATTCCGCAATGCGACGGCTCTGTTTCGGCAAATCGCCGAAAATGAACCTCGTTGATGGTGACGAGCGTTCGCGCGTCCAACTTGGCCCGCGTCCAAACCTGGTAGTCCGAAGCCTGCAACAGGCCTCGGTCTCTTATCGCGTAGTTGTCGACCCCGGCCTCCCAAAGGCCGCGGGAGATATGAGGGGATATCATCTCATCAAGAATCAGGCGAAACGTCATCGGCGTCTCCCCTTTTCCGTGGTCGTCCCGTCGGCGGATGCGCCCTGGTATAAAGGGACGAGAACCTTACATCGTCCTCATTTAAGTAAGGATAGTCCTCGATTATGTTCTCTACGGTCTCGCCCGACTCAATCATCTTACCTACGTGAGTGACGGGGAGCCGAGAATTCTTAAAAACGGCTTCTCCGCCCAATATATCATCTCGTTCCTCTATTCTTGTCAGACCATAAGCGTACAGCCTCAGCCGCGGGACAACGTTGTGGCAAGCCGTGAACAGGTCGAGTGATACATATTTGTCAATCGATATAGATTTCCGATCCATATCGTCGAAGCTTTCGGGTCTGCTAAAATCCAGCGGACTTTTCCACCAATTCGGCTCTGCTGAATTTCGGCGCATATCGTCAATTGCGCCTATCGCGATCTTACGCGCCTCAATACTTAGATGCCTGTTCCCATATACGGCTGCGATGACGAAAACGGTATCCCACTCCATGCAAAGCCGGCCGCCGGCAACGCGGTGAAGGCTAGGCTCAGTAAGAATGCCGTTTTCGATATCCTTGCGGACGGGTTTCTCCTCGACATCCGCCAGTACAATGGCCTCCTTCAAGGAAAGGCGGCCCCTCACGCCGCTGACAGCCTCGTTCGCGGGGATGGGAGTGGGGAGCGTGTGAACGGACATGGGGTTCTCCCTGGAAATGGGAAACTCTACCCTAATCGGGAATCCTTGTATAGCCGTGTCTTGTGCAACGCTGAAAGGGGATGCGCTTATCTCCTATCGCGGTCGAAATGCGTAGCGAGATGCTGGCCGTAACGCAGGTACTCCTTCTGCAGTTCGCTCAAGCCGGCGGCGTATTTGGTCACGCGCTGCACACCTCGGGTCTCGAACATGAACGCCATCGTCCCCTCGAGCTTGTGAGGTTTGAGCTCGGCCGCGCTCGCCCGTTCGAACGACTCTACGTCGGGCCCATGCGGCAACATGCAATTGTGCAGGGAAATGCCGCCGGGGACGAAACCGTGCGGCTTGGCGTCGTATTGCCCGTAGATCAGCCCCATGAACTCGCTCATTACGTTCATATGGTACCACGGCGGCCGGAACGTATTTTCCGCGACCAACCAGCGGTCGGGAAATATCACGAAATCGATGTTCGCCGTGCCCGGTGTTTCCGAGGGCGAGGTGAGGACCGTGAAGATCGAGGGGTCGGCGTGATCGAACAGCACCGGCCCGACCGGAGAGTAGCGCCTCAGGTCGTATTTGTACGGCGCATAATTGCCGTGCCAGGCGACGACGTCGAGCGGCGAGTGGGCGATCTCCGCCCGCCACAGCGAGCCGCCCCATTTGACGGTAAGCGTCGCGGGACGATCGACCTCCTCGAAGCAGGCGACAGGCGTCAGAAAGTCGCGTTGGTTGGCCAGGCAATTGGCGCCGATCGGGCCGCGCTCCGGCAACGCGAAGGCGCCGCCGTAGTTCTCGCAGAGATAGCCGCGGGCTGGGCCGTCCAACAGCTCCAGACGGAATTTGACGCCGCGCGGGAGGACGGCAATCTCGCCGGGCTCGATGTCGATGCGCCCGAATTCGGTCGCCAAGCGCAGCGCCCCATGTTGCGCGACAAACAGCATCTCGCCGTCGGCGTTGTAGAAATATTCGTCCTGCATCGAACGGGTCACCAGATAGACGTGCGCCGCCATCCCGCTGTGCGAGCCGTAGTCGCCGGCCGTGGTGATCGTGCGCACGCCTTCGACGAAACTGATCGCTTCGTTCGGGATCGCGATCGGGTCCCAGCGCAGCGGACCGATCGGCAGCTTCACGCCGGGTTCGGGCGCGGTGCACCAGAAGCCGCTGTCGATCTCGCGAAAGTCGCCCCAATTGCCGACGGTCGGACGGATCCGGTAGAGCCAGGACCGTTCGTTCACCGCCCGCGGCGCCGTGAACGGCGAGCCGCTGAGCTGCTCGGCGTAAAGCCCGTAGGCGCAGCGCTGCGGCGAATTGCGCCCGATCGGCAGCGCGCCGGGCAGCGCCTCGGTTTCAAAGCCGTTGCCGAAGCCCGACATATAGCTTTCCGCCCCGACGGCCAGAGCGGAGTTGGTGAGCGTACCGGCGTCCATGTCGACCTCCCCGCTAAATTTGCTCTAGGCTGCGCTAGGGTCGAGCGAGAGGCAAGGGGCCTTGTCAAAATCGCGCTTCGCGATAAAGTTGTCCGAAAAAATCGCGTATCGCGAAGTCAGGGGATGAAGTCGGTTCAATACTCGGCCGACGCCCTCAATGCGCTGCGAAAGCATCGGAAGGATGCAGAAAAAGTCATGGCCAAGATCGACCGCTACGCCGCGACGGCAGCAGGCGACGTGAAATCGCTCGTGGGTCGGAGCGGGAAAAGGCTGCGGGTCGGCGCCTATCGCGTGCTGTTCGAAGAGGATGAAACGACCCTT
>Ga0302325_10028530_pt1 | contig 11547 bp, 7 predicted proteins | sample Palsa_T0_2_FD_201948 | JGI IMG/M metagenome (GOLD analysis project Ga0302325, IMG submission 201948) | Peat permafrost microbial communities from Stordalen Mire near Abisko, Sweden - Palsa_T0_2 | ecosystem: Environmental > Terrestrial > Soil > Palsa > Peat permafrost | place: Sweden: Abisko... | reverse complement strand
CGGGCTTATCCTCGCCATAGACAGTCCGGGCGGCACCACGGAGGGGTCGGAGCGGCTCTACGAGGAAATCCGTCGCGTGGCGGCCAACAAGCCGACGGTCGCGGTGGTCGGCGCGGTCGGCGCTTCCGGCGCCTATATCGCGGCGCTCGCCGCCGACCGCATTTTCGTGCGCCAGACCTCGATCGTCGGCTCGATCGGCGTTCTTGCGCAATATCCCAATGTCTCGGGCTTGTTGGACAAGCTAGGCGTCAAATACGAGTCGATCAAATCGTCGCCTTTGAAAGCCGCGCCCAACGGTTTCGAGCCTACAAGCGATGCCGCGCGCGCTGCAATCGCCGCGCTGATCGACGACTCGTTCGCTTGGTTCAAGGATCTCGTCCGCGAGCGCCGGCGCCTCAGTGAGGACGAACTCGCTCACGTGGACGACGGGCGGGTATTCACGGGTCGGCAGAGCATTCCTCTGAAGCTTGCGGCCGCGCTCGGCGGCGAGCGCGAGGCAATGGACTGGCTGAGCAGCGCCAAAGGCGTGCCCAAGAACCTGCCGCTGCGGGACTATTCCCCCGGCGCTGGATTCACTGGGTTCAGGCTGAGAAGTATGGTTTCGGCGCTGGCGCGGGTCTTTTCAGACGGCGATTTCGGCGACGCCGGGTCGGTTGACGGTCTTGTCTCCATTTGGCAGATGACGGCGGGGAATTGACGCGCACGGGGAGCGCGGCAGGTGTAAAAAGGGGCGGCGGCGTGATCAAGTCGGAACTGGTTCAGCGTTTGGCGGCGCGCAATCCGCACCTTTATCAGCGCGATATCGAGAACATCGTCGACGCGATCCTCGGCGAGATCACCAGCGCGCTGTCACGCGGCGACCGCGTGGAGCTCAGGGGATTTGGGGCCTTCTCGACCAAACAGCGCCAAGCCCGCACCGGACGCAATCCGCGCACGGGCGACAAAGTGCCGGTGCAGGAAAAGTTCGTGCCGTTCTTCAAGACCGGCAAGGAAATGCGAGAGCGCCTCAACAAATAATCTGAGGGTGGTTGATAGGCCGGAACGCTGGATGTAGCCGCGGTCGCTGACCGCGGTCTTGCGGCGATTGCCCCTTTCCGAAAGATTCGATCACGGCGCAACCGCGGTCAACGACCGCGGCTACATCGTCGGCGTCGACGCCGACGCTCCGACAATCAATCCAGCGTGCCGACCGGTAGATCGTTGATCTTCTTGCGTTGGCTTTCAGGCTTCTGCGTCACCGGCGCGACCGGCTTCTCCGCCTCGACGGCCGCGGGCTTGTCGTTTTCAACGGCCGCTTGCTTCGGTTGCGGCGATGGCGCGGGCGCAACGGCCTCAGGCGTCGGCGCCGGCTTGACGACGTCAGGCGTCGGCGCGGGTTTCGGCGGTTCGACGGAAGATTTTTCCGGCGCGCTCGGCGCGACGGCCGCGACGGACGGAGACGGCGTCGCCGACGGCTGCGCGGCGGGTGTCGGCTCACTCGCCGGCGCCTTGGCTACCGCCGGACCGGACTCGTGATGTTTCTTGAGCGCGTGATGCTTCGGCTTTGGCGACTCGACGCTGTCCGAAGTCGGCGAGGGCGCCGGCGTCGGCCTCGGCGCGAACATGTCGTTGCCGTAAACCCGGGATGGCGGGTTAAACAGGTCGCCGAGCGCGAACTGATCGCGCGGCTGCGCAGGCCTGTTATCCTCGTCCTCGACGGTTCGCGGCGATCTCGACCAACCCCAGTCCCTGCTGTCGTCGGCGTAACGGCGATGATCATCGGTCACATAACGGTCGATCACACGGCCGTCGCGCGCGCTGACAATGAGCCGAACCGAGCGCCCGGAAACCGAAACCGCGTCGCAGACATAAACATCGCCGCGTCGCATGATCGGCCCGCGCAACTGGTAGCCGTCATCGGAAAGTACGCCGGCGACTTGTCGCGGCGACAATTGATAGGAGTCGAAAAAGCTTTGCGCTCTTGTGGCGCCCGTCGCAAACAGCGCGGCCGCCAAAGCCAGTCCCGACGTCGTCGCAAACCGAAAAGCCATATCCTCAGCTCCCCAAACGCAAAGTCCGCAAAGCCCTTGCACGCAAATTAAGGCTTCGTTGGGACATTCTATTTGCCCCTGTTATATTCTACCGGTGGGCGCGCGCCAAGGCGAGCAGGGCGTCGATTTCCGCGTCGGTAGTCTCGAACGAGGTTACCAGCCGGAACAGGGTTTCGCCTAATTGGGGCGCCGCCTCCGGCGCGATCGCCCGGGTCGGCCAGTCGTGGAACTTCGCGCCTGCGGCGCGCCATCGCTCCAGCCGCTGGCTCTCGGTGATGAGAAAAACCTCGTTCGCCTCGCACGGCCACGCGACGCGGACGCCGGGCATGGCGACAAGTCCGTCGAAAAGGCGGCGCGCCGCGGTGTTGGCCTGCGCGGCCAGATCGAGCCACAAGCCGTCCTGAAGATAGGCCGTCATCTGCGCTCCCAAAAGCCGGCCTTTCGAGAGCGTGTGGCCGCCGCGTTTGCGTAAGTACGGAAACGCCTCCGCCTTGCGCTTGTCGAAGAACACGACCGCCTCGCACGCAAGCGCGCCGTTCTTGGTCGCCCCGAAAGAGAGCGCGTCGATCCCGGCCTTCCAGGTCATTTCCGCTGGCGTGCAGCCGAGCGCGACCAGCGCATTGGCGAAGCGGGCGCCGTCCATGTGGACGGAAAGGCCTGCCTCATGGGCGATTTCGGCGAGCGCTCGAATTTCATCGAGCCCGTAGATTGTGCCTGCCTCGGTGACCTGGCTCAGCGTCAGCGCCGCCGGCTGACAAGATTTTACGAGACCGCGAGGAAATCGCGCGAGCGTCTCTTTCAAAGCCTCAGGCGTGATCTTGCCGGCATAGCCTGGGATCCCCACGAGCTTGGCGCCGCCGGCGAAAAATTCGGGCGCGCCGCACTCGTCGTCGTGCACATGGCTCTCTTCGTGGCAGAATATCGCCTCCCAGGGTCGCGCCAGCGCCGACAGCGCCAGCGCATTGGCCGCCGTGCCGGTGGCGACGAGATAGGCCGCAAGCTCGGTCTCGAAGATTTCGGCCACGCGCTGGCATGCGCGCTGCGACCAGTCGTCGGCGCCGTACGCCGCCGCCGCGCCCGCGCTCGCCGCGGCGATCGATTGCAGAATTTGCGGGGCGACGCCCGCGCTATTGTCACTCGCAAAATTCACGGGGTTTGTCTCCATTGCGGCGCCCTTCATGCATGCCGCTGGCCGTGGAGGAAAGTCGCCCGCCGGGCCAATCCAATGTCGCAGCGAAAAAATATCGCTCAGGCGCCTTGTGTCGCAAATGGCTTTCTGGCAATGTCCGCGAAATAGGACAGTCTTGCTGACCCATTTGCGCGCGTTCGGCGCCGGCAGCGGGGCGACCGGGGCCAAGTCTGATGTCGGACGCCACTGAGTACGACAAACGCGGGAAAGCCCGCGCCTGATTTCTCGGCGACCGCCCTGTCCCCGTCTGAGCATTTGCGACAATATCCAAAAATTCCACGGCGGCGACCTCCCAACGGGCGCTGCAGGTCCGAAGGGAGTGAGGAGATGAACGTGAGACTTGCCCCCGCCGCGCTCGGCGCCGACCCCGCGATGCCTCGCGCCGTGGGTCTTTACAACCCAGCGAAAGAACACGATTCCTGCGGCGTCGGCTTCGTCGCCGACCTGCACAATCGAAAGTCGCACGGGATCCTGGAAAAGGGTCTGCGGATTCTCGTCAATCTCGATCATCGCGGCGCGACCGGCGCGGACGCCACGCTTGGCGACGGCTGCGGCGTGCTGATCCAAATTCCGCACCGCTTCTTTGTTGAGGAATGCGCCAAGCTCGGGTTCGCGTTGCCGGAGCCGGGCCACTACGGGATCGGTCAATTCTTCATGCCGCGCGACGCGCAAGCGCGCGCGCAAGTTGAGAAGATCGTCGAGGAGGCCGTGGTCGCCGAAGGGCAAAAGGTGCTCGGCTGGCGCGATGTTCCCGTCGACAATTCCAGCCTCGGTCCGCGCGTGAAGGCTGTCGAACCGGTGCATCGTCAGGTATTCATCGGCCGCGGCGCGCACGTCGCTGACGAAGACACATTCGAGCGGCGCATCTTTGTTGTGCGAAAAGTCGTCTCCAATCGAACATATGAGATGCGGGACGAGGCGATCGCCGAATATTACCCTGTCTCGATGTCGTGCCGCACTATCGTCTATAAGGGCATGGTGCTCGTGCAGCAGCTCGCGCCCTACTACAAGGATTTGCTCGACCCGCGTGTCGAGACCGCGCTCGCGCTGGTGCACCAGCGCTTCGCCACCAACACGTTCCCGTCGTGGCGGCTTGCCCATCCCTATCGGTTGGTCGCGCACAACGGCGAGATCAACACGCTGCGCGGCAACGTCAATTGGATGGCGGCGCGGCAGGCCAACGTCGATTCCGAATTGTTCGGCAACGACATCTCCAAGCTGTGGCCGATCTCCTACGAAGGTCAGTCGGACACCGCCTGTTTCGACAACGCGCTCGAGTTTCTCGTGCGCGGCGGCTATTCGCTGACGCACGCGATGATGATGCTGATCCCGGAGGCGTGGTCGGGCAATCCGTTGATGGACGAGGAGCGGCGCGCCTTCTACGAATATCACGCCGCGATCATGGAGCCGTGGGATGGCCCGGCGGCGATGGCGTTCACCGACGGCCGCCAGATCGGCGCGACCCTCGATCGCAACGGCTTGCGCCCCGCCCGCTATTTCGTCACCGATGACGGGCTCGTAGTGCTCGCTTCGGAAATGGGCGTGCTGCCGGTGCCCGAGGAATCGATCGTCAAGAAGTGGCGGTTGCAGCCGGGCAAGATGCTGCTCGTCGATCTGACGGAGCATCGCATCATCTCCGACGATGAGTTGAAGGCGTCGCTGGCCAAGGCGCACCCTTACAAGGAATGGCTCGATCGCACGCAGATCGTGCTGGAGGAGTTGAACCCGGTCGAACCGCGCGCCGCTCGCACGGATGTTTCGTTGCTCGACCGTCAGCAGGCGTTTGGCTACAGCCAGGAAGACCTCGCGATCCTGATGGCGCCGATGGCCGCCACGGGCCAGGAGGCAGTGGGGTCGATGGGCACGGACACGCCGATCTCGGCGCTGTCTTTGAAGTCGAAGTCGCTCTACACCTATTTCAAGCAGAACTTCGCGCAGGTGACCAACCCGCCGATCGACCCGATCCGCGAGGAGCTCGTGATGAGCCTGGTCTCATTCATCGGACCGCGGCCGAACCTGCTCGACCTCGAAGGCAATGCGCGGCTCAAGCGCCTGGAGGTGCGCCAGCCGATCCTCACCAACGAAGACCTCGAAAAGATCCGTTGCATCGGCCATTTCGAGGACACTTTCGATACGCGCACGATCGACATCACCTATGACGTCGAGCGTGGCACGGCGGGCATGGAGGACGCGCTGTTGCGTGTCTGTGAGCGCGCCGAGGCGGCCGTCGTCGGGCGCTACAACATCATCATCCTGAGCGACCGCATGGTTGGGGCCGACCGCATCCCGATCCCTGCGCTGCTTGCCACCGCCGCCGTGCATCATCATCTCATCCGCAAGGGCCTGCGCACTTCCGTCGGCCTGGTGGTTGAGACCGGCGACGCGCGCGAGGTCCACCATTTCTGTTGCCTGGCGGGCTACGGCGCGGAGGCGATCAATCCGTATCTGGCGTTCGAGACGCTGGCCGCGATGGCCGGCGATCTGCCGGAGAAGATCAGCGCTCACGAGGTGATCAAGCGCTTCATCAAGTCGATCGACAAGGGGCTCTTGAAGGTCATGTCCAAGATGGGCATTTCGACCTATCAGTCCTACTGCGGCGCGCAGATCTTCGATGCGATCGGCCTGTCGACGGCGTTCGTCGAAAAGTTTTTCTTCGGTACCGCCACGATGATTGAAGGCGTCGGTCTCGACGAGATCGCGGAGGAGACGGTGCGCCGGCATCGCGAAGCCTTCGGCGATTTTCCGGTGCTGCGCGGCGCGCTCGAAGTCGGCGGCGAATACGCCTATCGGCTGCGCGGCGAGGCGCATAGTTGGACGCCGCAGACGGTTTCGTTGTTGCAGCACGCGGTGCGCAGCAACGCTCGCGAGAAGTATGACGCGTACGCGAAGTTGCTCAACGATCAATCCGAGCATTTGCTGACGATCCGCGGGCTGTTCCGTATCAAGAGCGCTGAGCAGGATGGGCGCGCGCCGGTTCCGCTCGACGAGGTCGAGCCGGCGGCGAAGCTCGTCAGGCGGTTCTCGACCGGGGCCATGTCGTACGGCTCGATCTCGCGCGAGGCGCACACGACCTTGGCGATCGCGATGAACCGCATCGGCGGCAAGTCGAACACCGGCGAAGGCGGCGAGGAAAGCGATCGCTACAAGAAGCTGCCGAACGGCGACTGGATGCGCAGCGCCATCAAACAAGTGGCGTCCGGCCGGTTCGGCGTGACGGCGGAATATCTCGTCAACTCCGACATGATGCAGATAAAAATGGCGCAGGGGGCGAAGCCCGGCGAGGGCGGCCAATTGCCTGGCCACAAGGTCGACGCGGTGATCGCCAAGGTGCGGCATTCGACGCAAGGGGTCGGCCTCATCTCGCCGCCGCCGCATCATGACATTTATTCGATCGAGGACTTGAAGCAGCTCGTCTACGATCTGAAGAACGTCAACCCGCAGGGGCTTGTTTCGGTCAAGCTCGTCTCCGAAGTCGGCGTCGGCACGGTCGCCGCGGGCGTCGCCAAGTGCAAGTCGGACCACGTGACGATCTCCGGCTACGAAGGGGGCACCGGCGCTTCGCCGCTGACCTCGATCAAACATGCGGGCTCGCCGTGGGAGATTGGGCTTGCCGAGACGCATCAGACGTTGGTCATGAACGGCCTGCGCGCCCGGATCGCGGTGCAGGTCGACGGCGGCGTGCGGACGGGGCGCGACGTTGTGATCGGCGCGCTGCTCGGCGCCGACGAGTTCGGCTTCGCCACCGCGCCGTTGATCGCCGCCGGCTGTATCATGATGCGCAAGTGTCATTTGAATACCTGCCCGGTCGGCGTCGCCACGCAGGATCCGGTGTTGCGCAAGCGCTTTGTCGGTCAGCCCGAGCACGTCATCAACTTCTTCTTCTTCGTCGCCGAGGAAGTGCGCGAGATAATGGCGACGCTGGGCTATCGTAATTTCGACGAGATGGTCGGGCAGCGACAGATGCTCGACAAGACCGATCTCGTCGCGCAGGCCAAGTCGAAGGGGCTCGACTTCACAAACCTGTTCTATAAGCCCGAGCCCTGGCCGACCGACGCGATCTACCACGCGCAGACGCAGGACCACGGCCTCGACAAAGTGCTCGACCGCAAGTTCATTGCTGAAGCGAAAGATGCGCTGGAGCACGGCAAGCACGTGCGGCTCGACATGCGCATCGCCAACTCCGATCGCTCCGCCGGCGCTATGCTGTCGGGCGAGGTGGCGCGCCGATACGGCCAAGCGGGGCTGCGTGACGGCGCGATCCACATCAAGCTGAAGGGTACGGCCGGTCAGAGCTTTGGCGCCTTCTTGGCGAAGGGCGTGACGCTGGAGCTCGAGGGCGACGGCAACGACTATGTCGGCAAGAGCCTTTCAGGCGGCCGCATCATCGTCTACCCGCCGACGGAAGCCGTGAAGCTGACGCCGGAGCAATCCATCATCGTCGGCAACACCGTGCTTTATGGCGCGATCGCCGGCGAGTGCTATTTCCGCGGCGTCGCGGGCGAGCGCTTCGGCGTGCGCAACTCCGGGGCGATCGCGGTGGTCGAGGGCGCGGGCGATCACGGCTGCGAGTACATGACCGGCGGCGTGGTGGTCGTCATCGGCGAGACCGGGCGCAACTTCGCGGCCGGCATGTCCGGCGGCATTGCCTACGTGCTCGACGAGGCCGGGAATTTTGCGGAGCGCTGCAATCTGTCGATGGTGGAGCTCGAGCCAGTTGCGGCGGAGGAGGAGGTCATGCAACGCCACCTCCATTCCGGCGGCGACTTGGCAGGCCACGGCCGCGTCGACGTGATGGGCGACATGACGCGCCACGACGCCGAGCGGCTGCATCAGTTGATCAGCAACCACGCGCGCTACACCGGGTCGACGCGGGCGCGGCACATTCTAGAGCACTGGGAGAGTTTTCTGCCAAAATTCCGGAAGGTGATGCCGGTGGAGTATCGCCGCGCGCTGGCTGAGCTTGCCGCGCAAGGCGGGGCGGCGGTCGCGGCTGAGTGAGAAGGGCGCCCGCCTGAGCGAGTCGGAAATGAACGAAACGCAGACTTTCGCCAGCGTGTGGGACGCGGTCGCGGACACCCCGGCCGAGGCCGCCAATCTTCGCGCGCGCGCCGAACTCATGCAGGAGATCGCCAACCTCGTGAAAAAGAGCGGTTGGACGCAGGCAGAGGCTGCCGCGAATTGTGCCGTCACCCAACCGCGAGTCAACGATCTGCTGCGCGGGCGCGTGTCGCGTTTCTCGCTCGACGCACTCATTAACGTCGCCACTACACTGGGGCAGCGCGTTCGCGTGGAGATAGGGGCCGTTTAGTCTTTTAGGTTCGACATAGGCGGACGTCCTGGCCGTCGTACGATACCAACGACCGGCTCGGATAGATCGGGCGCTGCGTCGGAATCGTTCGCAATCCCGCGAGCAATCTCCGCGTCTTCGTCCGCGTTCGGACGAAGAAGTTGGTGTGTCGGATCGGGCTTATTCACTTTGGGAAACTCACTCATTGTTTTTGCTGACTTGCGCCGAGGTAAAGCAGCCAATATTCTGTAGTGGATCTCCCGGAGCGCCGCTATGACCCTCCATATCGCCGATCCCAAGGTCGTCGCCAAGATCGAGCGGCTCGCCCGCGAAATGGGTCTCAGCGAAGTCGCGCTCGTCGAACAGGCGATCGACAAATTCGCAGGCGGCGTCGATAAAAACGAGCAATTTAGGCGCATGAAAGAGGTGCTGGCCAAGTTTGACGCGATTCCGGATCGTCCGGACGCTTACGACCCCCTCGAATGGGACGAGTTCGGCCTTCCCAAATGATCGCGGTTGATACATCCGCTCTCCTGGCCATTACGTTTCAGGAGCCGGAGAGGGAAAGCTTCCTCGAAGCCATCCAGCGCGCCGACAGGGCAATTTTGAGCACCGTGACACTGGTCGAAGCGCGCGTGGTCATCCACGGCAGGCGTGGGCGAGGCGCGGTTCTGCTATTGGATGAATTGCTGGAGGCGCCCGTGTTCGAAGTGGCGCCGCCAGGCCTACTCGAAACCGAACTCGCCTACGCCGCCTTCGCGAAATACGGAAAAGGAACGGGCCATCCCGCCAAGCTGAACCTTGGCGATCTGTTCAGCTACGCGCTCGCCAAATCCCGAGGCTTGCCCTTGCTGTACAAGGGCAACGACTTCGCCGCGACCGACATCGTGTCGGCGCTCCCTTAGGCCGCTACCCCTTCTTCCCCGCGATCTTCGCAATCTCCCGCATCGTCCCCAACGCCCCGTCCAACCGATCCTTCAGTTCCTCGAAATCCCCGCTCACCACGATCCGCATGTCGGGCCGCACGCGTGCGAGCGCGTGCGCGGTGACCCACTTCACCAGCCCGGTCGGGTTGGCGAAGGAATTATCGCGGAAGGCGATCGTCATGCCTTTCGCGCCGGCATCGAGCTTCTCCACGTGCGAACGCCGGCACAGCGCCTTGATGTGCACGAGCTTCAGCAGCAGATCGACCTCCGGCGGTGGTGGCCCAAAACGGTCGACGATCTCGGCGCCCATCGCCTCGATCTCCGGCTCTTCAGACAAAGATGAAAGCCGGCGGTAGAGCGAGAGCCGCGTCGTCAGATCGGAAATGTAGGCTTCGGGTATGGTCACCGGGCTGCCCAGCGAAATCGTCGGCGACCAGATGTCCTGCTCGGGCGCGGCGTCATCGCCCGATTTGAGCCGCTCGACGGCCTCTTTCACTAGGCTCTGATAGAGCTCGTAGCCGACCTCCTTGATGTGCCCGGATTGCTCTTCGCCCAGCAGATTGCCGGCGCCGCGAAGGTCGAGGTCGTGGCTCGCCAGTTGGAAACCGGCGCCGAGCGTGTCGAGCGATTGCAGCGCCGCGAGACGCTTCTCCGCCTGCGGCGTGATCTGTTTGTTGGCGGGCGTGGTGAAGATCGCGTAGGCGCGGGTTTTTGAGCGTCCGACGCGGCCGCGCAACTGATAGAGTTGGCCGAGACCAAACATGTCCGCGCGGTGCACGATCAGCGTATTGGCGCGCGGGATGTCGAGCCCGGATTCAACGATCGAGGTCGACAGCAGGACGTCGTATTTGCCGTCGTAGAAGGCGCCGATCTTGTCCTCGAGTTCGCCCATGGCGAGTTGCCCATGCGCGGTGACGAATTTGCATTCCGGCGCGTTCTGGCGAAGGAACGCCGCGCATTCTTCGAGGTCCTCGATGCGCGGGCAGACGTAGAAGGATTGGCCGCCGCGATAACGCTCGCGCAGCAACGCCTCGCGAACAATCAAAGCATCGAACGGTGTGACGAAGCTGCGCACGGCGAGCCGGTCGACCGGCGGCGTGGCGATGATCGACAGATCTCTGACGCCGGTCATCGCGAGTTGCAGCGTGCGCGGGATCGGCGTTGCCGACAGCGTCAACACATGCACTTCGGCGCGCAAATCCTTCAGCCGCTCCTTGTGGCCGACGCCGAAATGCTGCTCCTCGTCGATGACGACGAGACCGAGGTCCTTGAAGGTCACGGCCTTGCCGAGCACGGCGTGGGTGCCGATGACGATGTCCAGCGAGCCGTCGGCCAGGCCCTTCTTCGCTTCGCGCTGCTCTGCGGCGCCGACCATGCGCGAGAGCTGGCCGATGCGCACGGGCAGACCCTGAAAGCGCTGAGTGAAATTCTGAAAATGCTGGCGGGCGAGTAGCGTTGTCGGCACGACGATCGCTGTTTGTTTGCCGTTGATTGCCGCGGCGAAGGCGGCGCGCAGCGCGACCTCCGTCTTGCCAAAGCCGACGTCGCCGCAAATGAGCCGGTCCATCGGCCGGCCGGCGCCGAGGTCGTCGAGCGTGGCTTCAATTGCGCGCGTCTGATCCTCTGTTTCGTCATAGGGGAAGCGCGCGCAGAATTCGTCGTAGAGGCCCTCGGCCGGGACGAGCCGGAAGGCGGGCCGCGTAAGCCGTTGGGCCGCGATACGCACAAGTTCGGCGGCCATATCGCGGACGCGCTTCTTCAGCCGCGCCTTACGGGTCTGCCAACCGGTGGCGCCGAGGCGGTCGAGGTCGCCGGTCTCGGAGCCGTAGCGCGACAGCAGTTCGAGATTTTCCACCGGCAGAAAGAGTCGGTCGCCGCCGGCGTAGTGGATCTCCAGACAATCATGGGGCGCGCCGGCCGCCTCGATGGTCTGCAGGCCGACGAAGCGGCCGACGCCGTGGTCGATATGCACGACGAGATCGCCGGCGCCGAGCGCCGACGCCTCCGCCAGCACGTTCTCCGCGCGGCGCTTGCGCTTGACCTGGCGGACGAGGCGGTCGCCCAAAATGTCCTGCTCGCCGATGACCGCGAGCGTGTCGGACTCGAACCCGCGCT
>Ga0302325_10028529_pt1 | contig 11548 bp, 7 predicted proteins | sample Palsa_T0_2_FD_201948 | JGI IMG/M metagenome (GOLD analysis project Ga0302325, IMG submission 201948) | Peat permafrost microbial communities from Stordalen Mire near Abisko, Sweden - Palsa_T0_2 | ecosystem: Environmental > Terrestrial > Soil > Palsa > Peat permafrost | place: Sweden: Abisko... | reverse complement strand
CGACCGTCTGCTGGTCCCATTGCTGCGCGGCGACGAGTGGTGGGCACTGGGCATGTCCGAGCCCGAAGCCGGCTCCGACTTCGCCGGCCTGCGCACCCGTGCCGTGCGCGACGGCGATATGTTCCGGGTCAAGGGCAGAAAGATCTGGACGACGCAAGCCCACCAGTCACGGTGGTGCACGCTGTATGCCCGTACCGATCCGGACGCACCCAAACATCGCGGAATCTCTTGCCTCATCCTCGATCTCGAATCCCCCGGAGTCACCATCGAACCCATTCGGATGGCATCGATCTCCGATGAGACCTTCTGCGAAGTCATTCTCGACGATGTCGAGATACCGGCTGACAGTTTGCTTGGACCTGTCAACGGCGGATGGCAGGTGGCGATGTCGTCGCTCAACCATGAGCGGCAGATGATTTGGATCATGAACTGGGTCGAGATCCAGCGCGGCCTCAGCTCGGTGCGGGATTCCCAAGCCACCCACGACGACTACGCCTCCGGCGAGGTATTCGCCGAACTCGGCTCGCTGCTCGCCGACGCCGAAGCACTGCGGGCGACCGGCTATCGCGCGCTGAACAACGAACTGGCCGACCGACCGAGCCCCGAAGCCGACATCCTCAAACTCCTCGGTTCGCAGACACTGCAACGGGTTTGGGAACTTTCCGCCGCGGCGGCCGGGCCCCGTTCGATCGACGACACCGATCTGCTTTTCGAACGCCAGGACGCCCTAGCGGCGACCATCTACGGCGGGACATCGGAGATCCAACGCAACATCATCGCCGAGCGACTGCTCGGATTGCCGAAGGGATGACGATGGATTACGACCTCGGGACCGATGCTGTCGAACTCAGAAAGCGCTTGCGGGACTTGATCTCCACGCATATCCCCGAAGGCTTCCTCGGCGCTTGCACCAACGACCCGAAAGACTTGGCGACCACCGAGTCGTTCTGCAAAATGCTCGCGTCCGATGGGCTGCTGGCCCTGGCCTGGCCGAAGGAACACGGCGGTGGCGGCGGTTCGGTGTGGCAGCAGACCGTGTTGCGCGAGGAGATGTGGGCCCACCACGAACCACGTGGTGCCCAGTACATGGGCATCAACTGGGTCGGGCCCGCGCTGATGCGGTACGGAACCGCCGAACAGAAGGCCAGGCACATGTCCGCCATCGCTGCCGGCGAGGTGATTTGGTGTCAGGGCTTTTCCGAGCCTGAGGCCGGAACGGACCTCGCGTCGCTGCGGACCCGCGCGGTACCCGACGGTGACGGTTGGCGCATCACCGGGCAGAAAGTCTGGACCTCCTACGCCCAGATGGCGTCATGGTGCGTGCTGGCTGCGTGCACCGACCCGAATGCCCCGAAAGCCAACCGGCTCAGCCTCTTTCTGGTTCCGATGGACCGGGCCGGCATCACCGTGCGGCCAATCCGCTCGATGCTTGGGCCCCATCACCTCAACGAGGTCTTTCTCGACGGCGTCGAGGTCTTCCCCGACGAGGTGCTCGGCGAATTGGGCGATGGCTGGCGGGTGATGCGCGAAGCGCTTGCCTTCGAGCGGGTCGGCATCGCCCGGTACGCCCGGTGTGAGTCATTGCTCGACCGGATGCAAACCGAACTCGGTGACAACTGGGACGAGTTGCCCGAGTCCATCCGCACGCGCTGGGTGCGGGCACTCATCGACCTTCGAATCGCCCGGCTCCTGGCCTATCGCGCGGTGTCATTGCAGGACGACCCGTCAGCCGGTGCCGCGGCCAGCGCCGCACGCATCGCCACCACCACCTGCGACCAGCAAGTGGCCGAGTTGCTGTTCGACGTGCTCGGGCCAACGGCGCTGGACAGTGGCTCGTCGGCGGCGCTGCACGGCGCTGTCGAAGACCACTGGCGTTACGCCCAGGCGGCCACGGTCGCGTCCGGAACCATCGAAGTGCAGCGGATGCTCGTCGCGCGGGAAACCTTGGGAGCTCACGGATGAAAACCGCTCTGCCAGAAGATATTGCCGAATTCTCCGCTGTCGCCACCAAACGGCTCGTCCGGTTCGGCGGACCCCAGACCGCCCTGCAGGCCGAGACCGACGACCGACTCCGGCAGGATGCCCGGACCGCACTGTCCGACCTCGGCGCGTTCGACCTCGAGGTGCGATCCTCTCCCGAGGATCTGCTGGCCGCCGCAGTGCTCTGCCAGGCTTGCGGCGCAACGGCCCTCCCCTATCCGCTTGTCGAGGAGCTGATGGCGATCGACGGTGCCCGACTCGCCTTGGTGAATCCCGAAGCACCCCGGATCGATCACGGCGACCTGGCCGGCGACTGGATCGCCGCCGACCTCGATGGCACGCGCTACCGGGTGCAGCCGTCGTCACGCACTGGCGCCAAGCTCGGACCTTTTCTGGTTCCGGCCACGTTGGGCCCGCCCGAAGGGACGGTGCCCGGCGCCGACGTCGATCTGCATCTGACGCTGGGGTCCTGGCGGATCGTCGGCGCAGTGCAGCAGTGCCTGGAGATCACTCGACAGCACGTTGTCGCGCGGATGCAGTTCGGCAAGCCGCTGGCGGATTTCCAGGCGGTCCGATTCACGGTCGCCGACGCCGCTGTCGCGGCACGCGGGCTTCACGAGCTCGCCAAGTACACCATCAGCCGAGTCGAATCTGTTCCGGCGCGGGTGCGTTCGGCTGACGCACTGATCCTCCGTCTCAAGGCAGGCGAGACCGCACGAACAGTCCTGCGCACCGCGCACCAGTTACTGGGAGCGCTGGGCTTCTGCGACGAGTCCGACGTCAGCGTGCTCGACCGGCACACGCAGCCGCTGATCCGGCTGCCGGTCAGCACCGAGGTGCTCGCGATGCGGTTGCTGCCCGGCATCCGCGACGGGGGGTTAGAGACGTTGTTCTCGGGACCGGTATCGGCGTGAGCACCGAGCCCGTCGCTGCTCAAGAAGCTTCCCAACCGCCTGACGAAGGAATTCCGTTCGGCGCCAAACTCCAGCAGCTCGCCGAACAGCGTTGTGCCGATACTGCTCTCACCGTCATCGCGCGTGACGGTACGGGGCACTCGATGACCTTCGCGGAACTGGACCGCCGGGCCAATCAATGGGGACGGGCGCTGACGGCCAGCGGCGCTGAGATCGGCTCGCTTGTCGCACTGGCGATTCCCAATTCCGAGCAACTGGTGTTGGCCGTGCTGGGTTGTTGGAAGATCGGCGCTGTCCCGGTTCCGATGCGCTGGGATCTGCCCGATTGGGAGCGGTCCCGGGTGCTGGAGGTCATCGATCCGGCGGTCACTGTTGACGAACAGACGCTGTCTACATTCACCGCACGCGCCGGCGACCAGTCCGACGACCCGCTGCCGGTGCTGGTATCCCCCAACGCGAACGGAATATGCAGCAGCGGATCCACCGGCCTGCCGAAGGTGATTCTCACGCTGGCGCAAGGCACCTGGACGCCGGAGTCGTCGTTCCCATTCCTGGCCGCCTGGGCGTCGACGGCGCAGCCGCAGACGATCCTGGTGCCCGCTCCGATGTATCACACCAACGGCTTCTCACCGCTGACCTACCTGCTGGGCGGCGATCGATTGGTGGTGCTCGAAAAGTTCGATGCGGCAACCGTTCTGGACGCGATCGAACGTTACCGCGTCACCAACTTCACAGCCACGCCGACGATGCTCGCCCGCATCGCCGCCCTTCCCGACATACGCCGGCGGGATCTATCCAGCGTCGCGTGGATCTTGCAGGGTGCCGCGGTGATGCCACACGCGCTGCTGCGCACCTGGTTCGACCTGCTCAGCCCGGAACAGGTCGTGATGGCGTACGGGATGACCGAGGGCCTGGGAATCACCGCATTACGCGGTGACGAGTGGCTGGCGCACGTTGGCAGTGTCGGCCGCGGTTTCCGGGACACCGAAGTGCGCATCCTGGACCAGCAGGGCGAGCCGGTGAGTCCCGGTGAGCTCGGCGAGATTTATCTGCGCTCGCCGATGAGCGCCGGATACCGCTATCTGGGCGGCGCAGCGCTATTGCCGTCGACACCCGACGGGTTCCGCACAGCAGGCGATATCGGTCACGTCGACGCCGACGGTTATCTCTACCTCGCCGATCGCCGCAGCGACATGATCATCACCGGCGGCGCCAACGTCTTTCCCGCCGAGGTGGAATGCGCGCTCGCCGAACATGACGACATCGCCGACGTCGTCGTCATCGGGCTCACCGATGCCGAATGGGGCCGCCGGGTGCACGCCGTGGTCCAGCTCGCCGACCCCGCAATGGCGTTGACCGAACAGGAGGTCATCGCCTACGCCAAGACCAGGCTGGCCGCGTACAAAGTGCCCAAGACGGTGGAGTTCGTCGACGAGATCCCCCGCACCGCGGCGACCAAGGTCAACCGCTCGGCAATGATCGAGGCCCGGGGCGGCTGAGCGCCGCTTGCCGCTAGGGCCACGAGCGGCCCACCGTTGGGCTACCGGGAATGTGAAATTATTCGACGATTTGGCGGATAAGCACGCCTGAGGACTATCGCGCGGCTACCTTACAAATGCCTAAGTAAAATCTTAGATTCTTTCAGGATCCGACGATGGCTCAACGCCCCAATAAGCAGAAGCGTCGGTCGCGCCAGGAAAAGGCGTGCCGGCGTCGTCGAGTGGCCGGTCTGGTTTCGGCTGCCGGGGCGTTTCTCGGTGCGGCGATGACTCCGCTGGTCACCGCTCCGGTAGCCCATGCCGACGAGTTTGACCTGGTCATTGACCCCATCATCAACTCCATCGCAGGTTCCCTTGCGAGCTTGGTCGATCCACTTGCTGGTCTTGATTCCGTATCGGGTGCGGATGCCTTGGTCGGTCTGGATATGGGCGGTCTGGGGTTTCCTGCCACCGATTTAGCCGGTAGCAGCAGTTTTGGTGTGGGTGCTGCGGATTCGGCGCTGGCGGCGGCATCTGATCCCTCTGCTGCAGCTAATTCATTTGACGCGATGCTGCAGACGGACGCGCAAGAGTGGATCACTAGCCAATCCGGTGCAGCGTACGACGCTCAGCTCAATACGTTGTGGCACGACCTTGGCGGCAGCGGCATCCTGATCGGCAACGGCGCCAACGGAACGCCGGACTCAACGTTGACAGCGGCCAATGGTGAGGCCGGCGGGCTGTGGTTCGGCAACGGCGGCAACGGCGCCACCGACGCGGTCGGCCAGGGCGGTAGCGGCGGGGCCGGCGGAATGATCGGTAACGGTGGTGATGGCGGGGCCGGTGCCGACGGCGGTGCCGGCGGAAACGGTGGCAGTGCCGACCTGATCGGCAACGGCGGTGACGGCGGGGCCGGCGGCACCGGCGGCGACGGCGCGGCGGGCAGCACCGGTGCGGCCGGCACGGCCACCAGTCCCTCCGGCACCGGTGGCAACGGCGCCGCCGGTGAAGCCGGCGGAGCGGGCGGCACCGGTGGCGACGGCGGGTCGATGTCCGGTAACGGCGGGGACGGTGGCGTCGGCGGCGACGGCGGCACGGGCGGCGCCGGCGCGGAGGGAGGCGCCGGCTACGGCACCGGTCCCGGCGCCAGCGGCGGTGACGGCGGCGCCGGAGGCGTCGGCGGCCAAGGCGGTAGCGGCGGTACGGGCATCAGCGGCGTCGGCGGCAACGGCGCCGCCGCCGGCTCGGGCGGTAACGGCGGCAGCGGCGGCGGCCCCGGCGCTGGCGATGACAACTTGGCGTCCGCCGTCTCCTTCGGCAGCGGCGGCATGGGCGGCGCCGGCGGCATTGGCGGCGTCGGGGGCGATGGCGCCAACGGCGTGGCAGGTGATAACCCCGGCTTTGCCGGCGGCGACGGTGGGGCCGGCGGCCAGGGCGGCCAAGGTGGCGCGGCGGCCCAATCTGACGGCAACACAGGCTATTACGGGTTCAACGGCAGCGGCGGTGCCGGCGGTAATGGCGGCGCCGGCGGCGACGGCACCAGCGGTGCCGACGGTGGCAACGGCGGGGCGGCCGGCGCTGGCGGTGCGCCCGGCGATGGCTACCACGACGGCCCCGGCATCGACGGGGCAAACGTCGTCGGGACCGGCGGAGCCGGCGGGGACGGTGGCGCCGGCGGCTCTGGCGAGAACGGCGGCCAGGGCGGTGTCGGCGGGGACGGCGGCGGCGGCACCAACGGCTACATACAAGGCATGAACGGCGGGAACGGCGGGAACGGCGGGGATGGCGGCGGTGCCAGCGCCGGCGGTAGTGCCGGTCAAGGCGGCGACGGCGGGAACGCCGGTAATGGCGGCAGCGCGGCTTACGTTGGCTCCGACGCTTACGGCGGCGATGGCGGCGACGGCGGCGACGGCGGTAGCGCTGGCGCCAACGGCGCCGCGCCCAATGGCGGCGACGGCGGAAACGGCGGCACCGGTGGCAGCGGTGGACCGGTCGGCACGCCCGGCATCAACGGCGACGGCGGCGCCGGTGGCACGCCCGGCGGCACCGACGGCACGCCCACTTTGGCGAACGCAACCGTCCCCTTGACCATGAATGATCTCGATCAACCGGTGGCTTACATCTCGGTAAACGGCGGCCCGCTGGAGCCCGTAATAGTTGACACCGGATCCACTGGTCTGGTTATCGAACCCCAATACGTCCCAACACAAGACCTCGGCAGCGAAGTCTCTTCGGGTTCCGCCGGTTACACCGACGGGCTGACGTATTCCTACGATACGTATGACACCACGGTGAGTTTCGGAAGTGGCATCGTCACCTCGCCAACAGCTGTTGACCTCGTCACTCCAGCGTCGACGCCAGCTTTCGAGGACGCTGTCTCTTCCTCCGGTGTAGTTGGCGTTCTGGGCATTGGGCCGGATAACGGGTTCCCCGGTACCAGCACTGTGATCGCGGCGTTGCCCGGCACTCTTGATCAGGGTGCGCTCATTAACGAATCCCAGCACGTGCTGGAGTTCGGCCCCAACCCACTAACCGGCACCGTCTCGATCGCCGGAGCCCCAACTAGTTCGCTAGACGTAAAGATCGGTGACGGACCTCTCGAACACGTTTCCGTCGCAATCGATTCCGGTGGTGTGTACGGATTCATTCCGTCATCGGTGCTCGACACCGGTCAGACCTCCGGAACCCTCCCAGCGGGAATAGCGATTTCGGTCTACACCAGCAACGGTGAGACGCTGCTGTACTCGTACACGACGACCGGGTCGGACGGGCCATTTGTTACGACGGGAAATGCGGTGAATTCCGGGTACACGCCCTTCTACCTGGGACCGGTGTACATCGCCGAAAGCCCCAGCGGTTTCGGGACGACAACCTTTGATTCCTGACGTGCCGCCGGCCCTGGATCGAATTGCCCGCTGCTGCAATACCATTCGTAACGCAACCAAGGTCAACCGCTCGGCGATGATCGACGCCCGGGCAGCTGATCACATCAGCGGGGGGCCGGGGTTGAGGTAGCGGGTCGAATCGTCGGTGTGCCCGACGTATTGCGGGCAGTAGGCGGAGATGGCAACGCCGATAAAGTAGCTGGACTGCTTCATCGAAAGGTCCGTATCCTTCATCAGCTTCATCGCGAGAAGGCTGGGTTTAGCGTGCTGATCGAGTCCGGCGCAAACAGTGTGAGCCATAGCGATCGCGGCGTTCTGATCCGGAAGGACGATCCCGTTCTTGGCGAGGGCATCGACGAACGCACCGTCGTTCGGGTCCGCTGACGCCACCGCTGGCGAAAACAGCGCTGCGAGAAATAGCAGGACGGCCCACGGTATCGATCGCGTGGTGCCATCGAAGGCCATACGTGATGCTAGCCGAGATCGAGACGTTTCTCTTCGTGGCCGAAACCGTCGGTGGTGACGTCTCAGCTGATGCTGTTGACGGCGGCGGCAACCCTGGTCTGGAAATCGGCCGGCAACGGAATGTAGCCGAGCTGGGTGAGGCCTTGCTGTCCAGTGGTGACGGTCGACTGCATGAAGGCCTTCACCGCCGTACCCACTTGAGCGTCAGGGTATTTGGAGCAGACGAGTTCGTAACTGGCCAGCAGGATCGGGTAAGCGCCCGGCGTAGTGGTGGCGTAGACCTTGGACAGGTCGAGAACGAGGTCGTTGCCCTGACCTTTGATCGTGACGTCCGAGATGGTCTTGCCGACCCAGTCGTTGCCGATGCCGACGACGCCGCCGGCGGTCTTGATTCCGGCCACATCGAGGTGCTGCTTCATCGCATACGACCATTCGTTGTAGCTGATCGCGCCCTCGGTCTTCTTGACGGCTTCCGACGTGCCCTCGTTGCCTTGGGCGGAGGTTCCTACGCCTCCGTTGAAGGTCTTGCCGGCGCCCTTGGTCCAGACGCCACCAGATGCGGCTTGCAGGTACTGCTGGAAGTTGTCGCTGGTTCCGGATGCGTCGCTGCGAGAGACGACGTGGATGTCCTCGGCGGGCATGTTTCCGTTCAGCGCGGTGATGGCCGGGTCGTCCCAACGCGTGATGGCGCCGCTGAAGATCTTGGCGAGCGTGGGTGCGTCGAAGTTGAGGACGTCGGTCGTGTTGACGTTGAAGGTGATCGCGATCGGACCGAAGACGGCAGGCAGGTTCCATGCGTCGGTACCGCCGCAGCGCTGCTTGGCGCCGGCGTATTCGTCACCGCTCAGCGGTGAGTCCGAGCCGCCGAAATCGGTCTTGGCCGCGAGAAAGTCAGCGACGCCGGCTCCCGACCCACTGGCCGTGTAGTTCAGCTGCTTGCCCGAGCACGATTCCTCGTAGCTCGTGATGAAGTGGCTCATCGCGTTGGCCTGAGCGGTCGAACCGCTGCCGGTGATGTCCTGCTTGCCACCGCAATCGACCTTGACGTCCTTGGCGTAGGTGGGCGGCCCATCGAGGTGCGTACACGCCGAGACCACCAGACCGCCCGCGACCAGCAGGCCTGCGGCGGCCATAAATCCCTTGTGCTGCTTCATGTTTGCCTCCTTGAAAAGGACCTATCAGCCGCACATCGGCCGCCCGTTCGTCGGGCCGGAAATGCCACGTCGTGCGCGCCTCAGCGCCGCGCGTCGGTTCGAGCACGTCCGCGAGAAGTAATAGTCACCGATAACGACATCGAATCAATCCGGAAGCAAACAACAGGTGAAGCCATCGTCGGGGCCGGAGAGTTTGCCACCCGCGATGCCATCACGACTCGCCAGGATTGCGGATATCGGCACGCTCAATGGCCTGAAATATAGCTCTGAATTGGGCAAACGGCTGCCAGGCCGACGCCCCGCACCGCCGACTTCCTTGGAAGTTCAGCACAGTTTGCCGAATTCATCCGGGTGTTAGCGGCCGTTCAGTTGTCTGACTTAGCGTCTGCGGAGTTGACGCTGGTCAGTGCGGGTTACGCACGTCAGCGAAACCGCGCTGCATCGCGGAACGTGCAGCGTCGGGTAGGCGAGGTCGATGGCAACGACTCTGGGAGAGTTCACATGACTGACATGCTCGACAAACCGCAGGCTCCGAAGGTCAACGGAAAGTCGGTGCAGGAATACATCGACGAGTTGCCCCAGTGGCCCGACGGCACGGCGCTGAAGTCAATGCCGATGACCGCCATGCAGTTCAGGATCTGGGCGCTGGCCTGCGCTGGCAAGTTCTTCGAGGGCATGGTCGTGTTCATGACCGGCGTTGCCCTGCCGCTGATCTCGATCCAATTCCACCTGAACGCAGCCGAGAAAGGCATGGTGACCGCGGCCTCGCTGGCGGGCATCTTGGTCGGTGCGACGGCCCTCGGTGGTTTAGCGGACAGCTACGGGCGCAAGAAGATGTTCATCGTGGAGATGATCATCTTCGCCGTTTTCTTAGTGGGTCTGACGGTCGCCCCCAACTTCATCACGCTGGTCATCTGTCTGTTCGGCGCCGGTATCGCGCTGGGCTGCGACTACCCGACCGCGCACATGGTGATCTCGGAGAGCATCGCAACCTCGATGCGAGGCCGGCTGGTGCTGAGCGCCTTCGCATTCCAGGCCATCGGCGCGTTCTTCGGCACCGCGCTGGGCTTCGGCATCCTGTACGCGAACCCGAACCTGGGTGCGTGGCGGATGATGTACGCGGCGGCAATCGTGCCGGCGATCCTTGTCGTCGTCGGGCGCTTGTATGTCACCGAGAGCCCGCACTGGCTGGTGGCGAAGGGCCGGACCGCGGAAGGCGAGAAGGCGACTACCCAACTGCTCAAGCGCACCCCGCAGTACCCCAAAAACGTGTCGCTAGGACACTTGGCCGATGAGGCCAAGGCCAAGGCCGCCGAAGGTCACGGGTCCTACCTATCGCTGTTCAAGAAGAGAAACCGTCGCGCGACGATCCTGGCCTCGGTTCCATGGTTCCTGCAGGACCTGGGTGTCTACGGCATCGGCATCTTCACACCGACGATTCTGGGCGCCGTCATCGGTAAGGAGTCGAAGTCGCACGGGCTATCGGACACCATCCACAACGACATCCTGGGCGCCAAAGGCTCGGCCATGATGGACGTGCTTTTCGTCTTGGGTGTCATCGTTGCCATCCTCCTGGTGGACAGAGTCGGGCGGATCAAATTGCAGATCTGGGGCTTCATCGGCTGCGCGGTGGGAATGCTGCTGGCCGGGCTGTCCATCCGTCCGGACGGCAGCAACGTCATGTGGTTACTCTTCCTCGGTTTCACGCTGTTCTACTTCATGGTCAACTTCGGGCCGAACGCCATGACGTATCTTCTTGCCGGCGAGGTCTTCCCGACCGAGGTCCGGGGTAAGGGCGCCGGCTTTGCGGCGTCCTTCGCCAAGATCGGCGCCGTGTTGACGGCGTTCCTGTTTCCCATCCTGCTCAAGTCCATCGGCACTACCGCACTGCTCTGGGGCCTGGTCGTGTGCTTCCTAGCTGGAGCGATCGTGACCTACTTGTTCCGGATCGAGACCGCGGGCGTCAACCTGGAGGACGTCGGCAAGGAAGAAGCGGTGCCGGCTAAGTAACAGCGCGGTCCCGCTACGGCACCTGGGTTGTCCTAGCGGGGAGGCCGACTGTGCATATTCAGCTGGTCTTCCAAGTGGCGCAGGCGTTGCTTGGAGCCGGTGAACAGGTCACGCGGGAAGCGGCGGTATCGAAGGATATCCGCGTAGATTGCGCCCGGATCATCGTAATTCAGGCCGATGCCGGCCAGATATTGCAGTCGCATGCTCATGTCGTCATTGATATCCGCGCCGGCGAGCCAGGGTTTCAAGTCCGATGCACGACCGGCATAGGTGGCAAGAACGTCGGTCGCGTCGTGAAAATTCACGGCACCCAAGGATTGCGTGACACGCGCGTACTCGTCGCGGTGCCAGCGGTCTTGCAGCGCGTCGACGTTGACATTCAAGGGCTCGACCTGGCCCAGCAGAACCAGGTCGTTGCCCAGACCATTGACGGTATTGCCCCACACGGTGCCGTTGGGGAAGGCATCGAAAAACGTTGCGAGCTCGCTCTTTACCGTTGCGAAGTCGCTCTCGTACAGCGGAACCCATTGGGTGACGATGCCGCCGGGCCTCAGGTGCTGCTTGACCAGCTCGAAATATTGCTTCGAGTACAGCGACGACGTGCCTTTGACCCACGGATGAATCGGGTCTGACGTGACGATGTCGAATTTTTCCTTCGACGT